>OCVV012864938.1_pt1 | contig 36610 bp, 43 predicted proteins | sample 1539721 | NCBI WGS metagenome assembly OCVV01 (sample SAMN02144230, study PRJEB22623) | gut metagenome | biome: sheep rumen | host: Ovis aries | place: New Zealand | reverse complement strand
ATATATATCCCCATTTTATGTCCATAATCAGTAAATACTTGGATAACACTTGGATATACTTATTTTTATTATAAAAAAATTTATCTAAGTCATTCAATCCAAACTATATCCTCATTTGCGGTCAATCCATTATGTATGTCTTTATGGCATTTATCACACAGTGAAACCAAATTATCGTAATCAAGAAATACTTTCCATTGTAGTTCTTCCGTTGGCATTTGTCCGAACCGACATCTGTGATGAACGCAATCTGCTGAAACTACTTTACCTTGATTCAAACATCGTTCACACAAAGGTTGTTCAAACAATTTTTGTTCACGTAAATCACGCCATACTTTGGTGCCGTAAAATTTTTTCCATTTGTTTGATGCACTATATTTCTTGTGTTTTCTATTCCTGAACTTTGGTGCATCAGAAAGTGTTTTAATCGTTGGCATATATGGTTTGTGTCTATTTGCTTTAATTTGTTTGTCTGATGGTATGATGTCTTTCATCTCATTTCAATGTTACGAGAATTCATAATATCTACTGCTGCCGTTTCAACAGCACAAGGTTTGTCACACGACTCAAAATCAATTGTCTTCTTCCATTGTTTTGTTCGTGGATTATAATAAGCTGATTGTCCTCCTAATGTCTCGTATGCCTTTTGGTCTAACATAATTGTTCCACCATTAGGTAATTGAATTGTGTCGTAGATGCTATTCATATTGTGTTGTGTGTATGTTTACCTTTATATAATGAAGTCATAAAGACTTCATGTCTTTATTAATAATAACAATATAGCAATTTATTGCGTTGTTATTTGTGATTTGTTCCAACTTTTCCGTTCCAAATAGCGCTCCCACATATTATATATACTAATATATTATATAGTCTATATATTATATATATTATTTAATAAAATGTTTAAAATATATTGGAACATGGAACATACTATCATTTTTATTAAAAAATTGCGTTTCAAATGTCAGATGACACGAAAAACGCAATATTTACATCAGGATGACACAAAAAACGCAATTTTTACAACAATCTGATGTTCCGTATTTTTCTGAATTTATAATAACGGTAGTAACAATTTATATCATTCACATTCAAATCCTATATTTAATGGCGTTCCTTTTCTAATTAAACACATACAATTGCCTGCATTTGTTGTTCTACATTTCTTGTAAATAAACTCATCTCCCATTGCTGCGGCAATTTTATCATTTTTTCTACTTGTATGATACAATGTTTGCATTACAACATTTACCCAACTTATCGGTATTCTTTGCAATGTGTCAATAGCACCCGTGATTGGGTTCGTAATTTGATTTTTAAAATCTTCTAATGTATTAAATTCACCATTAATATTTAGTTTATATTTTCTGTCTAACAACTCACGAATCAAATCCATCGCATCATCCTGCATATATGTTTTAAAATTTCGTTGCAATTTTATAAATGTTGACATTTCTTCAGCATTAAAATCGCTCCTAGTTATATTATAATCTTTATTGTTTTCGTATATATACAACGCATCTGCCCATAACGCATCAATAATATCATCATTAAAGTTATTAAAAATGTGTTTATTGTCAGTTAATTTACTTTTAAACACCCAAAATCGGCGTTCCTCGTTTCCCGTGTAATCCTTCAAGATATTACTATCATTCGTGCTTGAAATAAACACACAATGTCTAGTGTAATTTTCTGCATCATGTCTATACGCAAGTCGTGTTGTTTCATTTGTTTTTGTGAGATATTCCTTTACAACTTGTGGGTCCTTGTTTTGCAGTGACTTAAATTCATCAAAATTACAAATCCAACATCTATTTAATGTTTCAGCGCTTTTTTTCTCATCTTCAATATTAAATGCTGCTTCAACGGCATAACCTTTTGCCAATCTTGAAATAAATGTTGATTTACCTGTACCTGTTCGTCCAACCAACACAATCATACCTTCTATTGGACACCCTGGCTCAAATATGCGTTTCACTGCACTTACAAACCACTTTTCGCTTAATTCTTCAATAACGTGTCGTTCTGTTTCATTTGTATACTCAACATCAAACCAATCAAGAAATGCATCACGACATTTAATTTTTTCATCACGTTTGTGTCTTATGCTGTTCAAATAATCAACAACAGGATTATACTTAAATTTATAAGAATAGGCTTCAATGAAATCGTCTGTCTTTTGTTTGTTATAAAACCCAGATGATATTTCAAATTGTGTCCGTAAAATTGCACGTGTTGTTGTAGTTACAGGTTCATCGTTGATTTCTATCTGCCGTAAAAACTCGTTATACCTCATTTTAATATCCTTAAACATTTCATGGTTTTCCCAAATTAATATGTGATTTGTATAAGTTGGAAATATTTCTCCATTGTTTGAATGTTCTAAACTGTCTTCCCAGTTTGTTTTCTTTGATGTCAATTTAGTAAAATCAACCTTCAATTCCTTTTGCTTAGTTGTTACTTTTTTGTTTTTCATACTTAATCTAATATTTTTTTGTGAAATTCTGACAAATACACTTGATTTGTCACAAATGATAATTCAAATTCAAAACCGAAATATTTTTCTAAATCAAAAATTATTTCGTTACTTGCATTTAATGTCATATCACCATTGCGAAATATTTTGTTTTCTAATTCATCATACAGCATTTCATCAAAGGTGTGTGTTTTATATGGTGTAATAAACGAGTATATGTATTTGCATGCCTCCCGAACTAAATCTTTATCACCATTATAAATTGCCATTAATGTTGTCACACATTTTAACCGCCAATTATAATCAAACATTTCACCACTTTGTTGTTTAGCATTTTCTGGTATGATTGATTTCACATTATATTTTGATTTAAACGGTCTTTCATTATGTTTTTGCTTATCAATCAATTTTAAAAATTTATCAAGCAATCCATCTTCCCATATAGGACAGCACATATTTGCCTCTAATTGTATTTCCTCTACAGATTCGTATTGTGTTATCTCACTATTAAAATATTCGTTCTTTACTACACCATTTTCATTATATGGTATAGCAAAACCACGTGTTATACTTGCACATGAAAAGTCTATAACCTTTTCAATCCAATCATCAATACAAATATGTTTTTTGATTTCCTTCAATAAGATGTCTAAATGGTAAAAATACAAATACATCCATTCAACCTTGTGGTGTATTTTTAGGTCAAAATTTAGCCGAATATGACAGCCTTTGCCAGACCAACTTGTTTCAAACCATTGAAAGTTATGATATTTTTTACCAACTTCAATAAAACAATTTTTTACTGTTTCTATTACGTTTTCATCGTTGATATTATCAAAATCAAAATACATTACACCATTTGCGATTTCGTATAACCTGTCTTCATTTAAATATTTCTTTAACGGTTTTACAACATCTTCATAATCAACATTGTACACATAAAATGCGTTTGTCTTACCCATCAATTTATTGACATCACATTTTATCCAAGCACACAACCAATCATCACTTCTGTATTGGTTTTTCAAACATCGTCCAATATCACCATTATTATTTATCGTTGAATCAAATTCATCTGCGTCTTTAAACACAAGCCTTGAAAACTTATTTGCGGGCATGTGTTCGCATATACCAATGCGTTTACTGATTAAGTTTCTTTTCTGTTTTTCCATATTTTTCTAAATAACATCCATTAATTTTTAAATAATCCCAACACGGTTTGTATTTCTTTCGCCCTAAATTTTCATTTTTACTAACCACACGCAAGTGTGTATGGTTGTTATGATATGATATAAAACTTTTGTTTATGTTTTCGTTCTTAAAACATTTTTTATCATAATCAATAATTTTGCTTAACTCATAGAACACATCAACTAACTTATTTTTATGTTTTTCAATCGTTTGTTTCATAATCATCAACCAATCATACGCCACTTTTGAAAAATCATCATCGTAATGGTCAATATTTATATCGCTCATTTCGTATATTAGTTCGCCACTTAATTCTGACTTCACAGGAAGCACGATATTTGCCTTTATTTCCTTAATTTTTGGTCTACATAAATCACGCAATGTAGCAAGTACATCATGCTGTTTTTTATTCAATACATTATTTATGTGTGTTTGTAAACATGTTAATGATTGTGATACTCCAAGCCTATTGTATTTGCCATCTTTTGTGTAAAACATTATACTATTGTTGTTAAATTCATCTTTGCCTATGAACATACAACTTATATCATCACATTTTATTGATGAACGTGGGTCGTCAATTCTATAACTCATCAACTTACACAACACATCATAATATTCTCTTGGTATTTTATGATTGCCGCTTGCTGTTATGTCGCCGTTAGCAACAAACCAATCAATAAAATCCTTCATCATCTTTTTTCTTTTTGCCATTGTTACATCAATATCAAAGAACTTTGAAAAGTCAAATTGTTTTTCATTTTCTTTAATTGCAGATGTATCATTTCCAAAAAGAAATTTAATATCTTCGTCCATATTTTATTATTATTTTTTTCTTCTTGATTCAATTTTTTTAATATCGTTATAGTAAAAGTTTTTTAGAACCATACGCATTGTGTTTATGTTGAAATTATAAGATTCGAAAATATCGCCAAATTCTCTAAGAACAAGCATGCCATTTACCGCAGGTTTTACATAATCACACATATCATCTTCTGATAACATTTCATCTCTTAATCTACACAATCCATCAATCAATGTATTAATGTCATTTAGCTTATTATCGTTCAATAAACAATATTCATTATGGCTTCCTTTACGTATACCATATTTACGTCCATCAATTTCTTTAATTTCATCAAACTCTTCCATCTTTCCAGATAAATATACGTGTGCTTCTTTCATATTTATAATTCATTAATTAATTTATCAACAGCATGTTTCCAATCAGTTGTAACATAAGTTGTTGCTACTCCTACACAATATTTTCCTAAATTGTTCAAATCACCTTCTAACTCAGTGTAATGCTGATGTTTTATGATTTCTAAAAACAAATATTGAGCAATTTCTTTAATTTGTTTCTTTTGATTTTCTGTTAGCTTCATAATCGTAAATTTTATATTTAGTTATTCAAAATGTAATTTAATATGGTTTTGTGCGTCTTTTAAACTTTGTGATAATTCGTGATATTTTAAATCAATCTCACTACACATTTCAATTAAATAATTTGCTGACCTAATCGCACATTCTAATTCAACAAAATCAGTCTTATTTTCACTGTTGATTAATTGTTGTTTTAAATCAGATACAACAGTGTCAATGATTTGCTGCTTTAAATTTTCAATTTTGTTTTCAATTTGTTCTTCTGATGTTTTCATACCTATAAAATTTAATAAATTTATAAAAAATCACCTATAACAGGTCAGCCGCTTGCGTTCAGCCTCCCCGTTATAGGTGTGATGTTTTTACTCTGACTTCTAAAACGCAAGACGAAGTCATATATGTTACAATCAATATAGTTAATAATAAATCTTTACTTCAAGAAAATACATAAAATAAATGTTAAAAGTTTGAGGCGAATTTTAACAATTATTTTTTTATTAAAAATTTGAATTTTTTGGATTTGATACTATATTGTATATGTAATTATTAATGATGAATGTTGAACAATAAAAATTAAAAATTATGGCAAAGACAAACAAAAACGTGAAGAATTGGAACACTTTTGAAGCAATGAGTACTCTATCTTCTGTGTACTACAAACATGCTACTGGAGACAACCCAAATCCTGATTATCGTTCTGAACCTAATTATTCATTCATGAGTGATTTGTATGTATACTACAATGATTATGATAAGATGAATGACTACATTGAGCGAATGTTGAATGATTACTGTGTACATAACTTCATGGCATACATGGAACTTCTTGACACTATCGGATTCACTGGATATCTCTTCAACACTGTTCTCTATATGAAACGCAAAGAAGGTTCATTATTTCAAATCATTAAAGATGATGACAAGTTTCTTGCAACACTCGAGAAATGGTACAACAAAATGATGTATACTAAATCATTCTACAGTAAATATTGCACTAATGATGAGATTGAAAAGGTGTGGTTGTGGTTGAACTAATATAAAAAGTTACATAGGGCAGCAAAAAAGTTGCCCTATTTTTTTGTTGAAAAAATTGAATTTTTTGGATTTGATACTATATTATATATGTAAATGTTTTATTATTAATAAAAAATAAATATTATGTGGACTATAAAACAAACAACGATTGACAACGTAAATGAGAGATTAAATAATGGCAAGAATGTTACTTTTCAATTTGAGAAGAAGCAAAATGTTGCTGGTGTTCTTGCAGTATTGCGTGTGGCATTTCCTAACAACTTTGTGCAGAAATATAACAACAAATATGATGGCAAATGGGAATTCACAATTTACGCAGGTGACAAGGAAACACAAAAATTCTTAAACACTGAAATTAAATTTGATACTCCACAACAAGAAATGAGAAAATGGTTGAAGCAATCAAAAAATGAACTACTTAAAAAATAAATAAAAAATGACTGAGATATGAAGAAATTATTGATGATTTTAGGAATTGTCCTGATGATGACGGGGTGTAGTTGTGATAGAGAAAAACTTAAAGAGGATTTAGGTAGAAATATAGTTGACATACAGTACAATTGCAACACTGAAACTATTGATGGACATAAATATATTATAGCTCGAACATGGGGAATTGGTAAAGGTGGAATTTGTATTATACATGCTGAGAGTTGTGATTGTAAAAATAAATATAAGGAGGACTGAGATATGAGAAACAACAATAATTTATTACACGTCATTTATAATGACAAAGAGTATTGGTTCACGAAAAAGACCAATTTGTGCAAACTTACAGGTTTAACATCACAGCAAGTAGACCGTGTGTTGGTGGACGAAAAATACGCCAACAAGCATGGATTGAATGTTGATACCGTTGATGGTAGTGAGATTAAGTATAAATCAATTGATGTAATGTGATATGGATAAGAAAATGAAAATTGATGGGTTTACCATAAAAGAAATTGAGTCTTATGGCCGATGGCTTGCAAACACGTTCCTGAAAATGGACGTTGAAATAAAGACAGATAAGGGAGTTAAAAAATTTTTGAAAAAGAAATGATATAATTACTATATTGATGAAATCATAAAGATTTCATATCTTTATTAAATGTATCATTTCTTTCATAATAGTTTAAAAATTTTTATTTGTAGTCATTCATAATTTTATTTTTATGTTCCATAATATTTTAGCATAAATTCAATTATTATTATGTATATGAGAAATTGCCCGTCCGTGAGGATAGGCAATTTTTTTGTAAAAAAGCTTAACCCTGATGAGTATATTAAATCGAGTGTTTTTAAAAAACCATAAAAAAACTGTCGTAAAAACGTCAATTTACATATCAGAAAGACACAAAATGCGCATCTCAACGACAGATTGTAATGAAAATCACCAAAAAAATTGACAGAAATTTTCACTATTTTAAAATGGCAATTTTCAGTGAAATTTTGTCTATTTTGGCGGCATCAATGTTGCTTGTTTTTTAACATCAACGTGTAACAGCATATGTCTTTTTGTATGTACTAATAATGTCCGTTGTTCATTTGTGATTTTGTTTGTGATTGTGATTTTAGCAACATAGAACGATTCTTTCTTTACATATATTTTATCAACCACGTTGTTCACAACCTCAATCATGTCACCGATGTTCATGTCTGACGATATTTTTATCACGTTACCATTCAGCAGCATCTCATCAATTCTTGACAATTCGGCATTTGCGCCATTCAGTTTGCGCTTATACTCATTCAATTGTTCAAATACTTTTCGTTCAAGTTCATCGGCACGTTCCTTTGATATTTTACCATCAATGTAGCGTTCTTCGATACGGTCGATTTTGTATTGGTTGTCAGTAATATGGTCAGTCATTGTCTTGATGATGTTTTGCTGTTGTTCCCTACGTTCATTCATCTTAGCAATGTAATCGTTCTTTTTAATTATGTATATGTTGTTGTACCATTCTGTAACTACACCCCAAATAAAAGTGTCAGTAATTTTGAATGACAATGTGGTGCCATCACAGAAATAAAAACGTTGACGGTTGTTCACTCGCATCGTGTAACCATTCTCATCAAACATCTTACCTTTAAATATCGCTTCACACGGAAGCCCGAGTTTGTATACTGTTTTTGATTTTGCTTTTTCTCTTGCTTTATCATACACGTCCTTTGTGATGATTGCGGGATGTAAATTGTCACCACAATAATATTCCCGTGTCAATATATTGAACACATTTTGTCGCATCGTGTTTAAGTCAAGATATGTTCTGAAACCCTCATCCTGTAACATCTTCCCAATATCACGCACTGACACACCATCAATGTAATCATCAAAAACTCTTCTCACAAGTTTAGCATCATGTTCATTGATTGTAAGTCTATCATCAACATAATTATAGCCAAGAGGAATACGTCCACCGAAATATTTGCCACTTGCACGTCTTTTGTCTATACCTCTTTGACATCGCTGTTTGCGCAAAAATCCTTCATTTTCACTAAGTCCAGCAAAAATAGAAAACAACACGTTGGATGTCGTTGATAATGTTCCATCATCATTTAACATCTTTGTGTACGGATTAAGAATCACAAGTTGTACATTATGCTTTATGAGAAAATCACGAATGTTGTACAACATTGCTGGCTGTCGAGATATTCGTGATACCTCATAAGTGTACACACAATCAACATCATCGTTTTCAACGTGATACTTCAAACGGTTAATTCCGTTTCTTTCTTCTTCACTCAATTTTACGGCAGATTCCTTGTCTTCGAGAATAATCAGGTCATTTTCAGAATAGCCATCCTTAATCGCTTCTGCCTTTACTTTCTCCGTCTGTTGAACCAAGTCTTGGCGAGATGACGATACCCTGACCAACAAAATTGCTTTCATATCATTTTTTTGATTTACTCATTGTCTATATAATATAGAGACAAATGAAAAAAACTTCAAAATTTTATGATACAAAATTACAAAATGTTTTATTGTTTTGTTATAAAATCATCAACAAATTTATAACAGAACCATAAAATGTAACTATTATTAACTATTACCTGCTACATTTTCACATTTGTTTACATTTCACTCAACACCCCAACTATATACTTCTTCCCATTCATCGTATTCTTCCTTGTATTCACGGACAATTACGCTTTCAAGACATTCATCATCTTCATAACGACTGTCCTCTTCTTCTTCGTATTTGTCATAATCACCTTCAAGAAAAGCGTCTACTATTTGTTCAGGTGTGAGGTCTGTTTCAACAATGCGACCTCTCTCTTGTGAATAAACTGCTGCTAATTGATATTTTTTTGTCATGTTCGTAAAATTTATGATGTTGAACAAAAATTTTTCGCAAAGATAAATAAAAAATGGCACACGAAAAAATCATGTGCCATTTCCATTTCTTTCAGTCATTTTGTTTTACGTGCCCATCACTCAGAGAAATGGTAAGAAATTCGTGAGCACACGGCCGCTGTTAAGTTACTTGTTTTTCTTCTCCCACGCCGTCAATTCATTACGCATGGTGCTCAGACGTGCAATCTCATCGTCTATGTCCTTGATTTGTGATTTCACATTGTTTTTACGCCATTCGTTAATCAGTCGTTGGAACTCGTCAGCAGTAACGCTGTTCATGTTTTTGTTTTCGAGAATTTTAGTGAAACGAGTCACGAGCCAGTTTGAAATCTTCATAATGTTCTGAATTTTAAGAAGTTAAACTTAAATTGAATTACAGTGCAAATGTAATATGAGTTCTAGAATCCAGCAACATTTCTTTGGATTTTTTCACTTTCTTTCACTTTTTGATTTTACTCAAAAAAAGATGGAACGTAAAATTCCATCTTTATAATTTTAGTATAAGTTTTAGATTACCACGTGTCGCCCATAATTGTGAAACCTTCAGGAGAGACACTATATCCATCAACGCTGATGTTGCATTGTGTGCTCATTCCTCTCGGGTCCTCATGTTCATTTTGATAAGTTTGCACATATGTATTAAATTCTTCTTGGTTCGCAAATCTTATGTCCAAAGCATGGTCAACCTGAGGGGCTTCAGCTTCTATGTTTTCCCAGTATGTTGTTCCTGAATAATTATTACCATCATAACCGACAAAATTAACATTTATTGTATGATTATTCACAATATTTTCAGTTACGTCATTATCATTTTCATCAAAGAATCTTATTGTGATGCCCATTCCAGGAGTAAATGGGTCATTTTGGTGGTAATCACTAAGTGTTAGTCCTTCCATGGCTCCTCCACCCCATTTTAAAGTTAAAGCAGACAATGTTTCTTGATGTTCAGTAACGTTATATTGTACCCAGAATGTAACAACTGTTCCATCAAGTGCTTGTGCTACAGGATCATCAAGGTGCTCATCATTTTCATCATATATATCAGAAAATTCTTTATTATATACAAATGTCAAAGTATATGACTTAAGATATGTTCCTGCAGTAGTTGGTCCATTTAGCCAAAATTGATTATTATTCGAATCTACATCACTTTGAGGACAAAAGACGTCTGAAAATTGTCCAACAATTGGGAAGTCATTAGTATCAGAATACAAACCAGGCGCTATGTCAGGTGTCCATGTATCAAATTCAGTCCACAAATATTGTATACCTTCAGGTACTGATAAGTTAGGATTTATTCTTATATCAGTTGCATTAAATCCATTGAGATCAACATCAATCTGTATTGGATTATTTTGGTCGGATCCGTCATAAGTAAATGAAGGTACAGCAGCTTCTTCTACGGTCAGTCCGTCAACATATTGCAATGTGCAATTTACACTACCATTATTAACAACAACCATATTTGCAGTGTATTCATCTTCACCAATCGTGAAAGTCACCTCAAATTTGCCATTGTTATCAATATATGTGCCAGGAACGATGATTTGAAAATTTGGCGATTTTGTCAAATCTAATGTTTCTTCCTGTTTTGTTGATGTGAGGACCTGTGATGGAACAATCAAATCACAGTCATTACAAGTATTTTCACCGTAAGTGATATTAATTTTTGTTTTTATCATGATAAAAAATATATATATTTGTTTATGCAAAAAGAGTGTTGCAAATGCCTCTATAAATGTATTGTGCTATTTGTTCTCGTCCTTCTTTGCTCATCAATATTTTTAAATCTTCTCTATTGGTGTAAAAAAGATTTTCAATCAACACAGCAGGACAACTTGTCTTTGTGAGAACATAAAATCCGTTATAACATATCTTATCATCAGGCACGCTTCTATTTCCTTTAAAATCAGGCATTGCCGCATCGTATATGTGTTGTGCTAATATTTTTGCCTTATTAGAACACCCACGACAGCAATGAACGCTTAATCCACGTGCATTTGACCATTCATCAGAACCAGCCGCATTTGAATGAACTGATATGAAATACACTTGTTTTTTTCCTCTATTTTCCCTGACAATTTCATTCACACGTCTTACACGTTCACCTAATGAAACGTCTTTTGCATCACCATTCAAGATGTCACGTGCATCAACACCTAAACCTTTGAATAATTCAACCAATCGTGCAACAATACATCTGTTAAAATTTCCCTCACGAAATCGGTATCCATAAACGGTCTCGTCATCTAAATTAAATTCGTCTTTATGTAATATAGGACTGTATTTTCCATTCGTGTTATTATCCGCCCCATGTCCGGGGTCAAATAATAATATTATGTCTTCTTTGTTGTTCATTTGTCTAATCTATGTTTATTTCTAATAATGCCTTTTACCCAGACATTATTAAGATAGAAATTCAATTCGTCTTCTTTTACCATTTTGTTATGAATGCCATCATTTAGTATTAAGTCCAAGTAAAGTTCAAAGTTTTTGCTCATCAAATCGTTTATTGATGTAACTTGATATTTCTGTAAATTTGGTTTTAACATATAATCCAACTGATAAGAGACCTCCACCCGTGATGAACGCTTCTGAACAATACATTAATGGACCTGATGTTATTTCGTGTGTAGGATGAACAAAGAATGCTACAAATGCCATTGCTATACCTGACAATATTAGTAATACAGCCATTATATAAGCTATTTTATCTTTAATGTCTGTTTCTCGCCAACTTATATGTCCATCTTTATTGTGGTCTGTTGTTTTTGTTTCGTTTTCCATTTAAATCTCTATAAAATTATATTGCTTGACTTTACCGTTTTCTTGTTATTGACAATTGTCAAAACTGCGTTATTCCGTCAGCGAGGTTCGCATGTCTTTTATAAAAATAACACTTTTTAACTTATTTCTAATCGTTGTGTCCACGTTTTTTCTTGCACCCTTCCAACATAAGATATTCGTGCTTTTATGTATACCGATATTATACCATTGTCTAATTGTGCCGTGTTTGCCGCATCAATACTATCCTTTGCGCTACAATATATTGAGTCACGTTCACCAGTATAAGAAAGTTGCGAATTAAATGTTCTTATATTAATTGGATTTCCAATCACATTTGTGTAGTATATTTCGGCATAAACATTAATTGGAACATGTTCATCACATTGTAAGTTTATTACAAAACTAAAATCGTATATTGTTGGTGAGTAATATTCAAAATACACGTTATCATAAGTAAATGTCACATAATCAAAGTAATCATCTGTTGTGCCACCACCACCGCCTCCGCCTCCGCCAGAATTGATATTAAATACAAAATAAGAATCAGGTGGAAAACAAAACCAATTACCAAGTAATCTGTTGTCATATGTTTCATACACGATGTCTCCTTGCGCTCGATTTCCCATCGTATCGGTAAAGCACAATCTTGCCTCGTATTGTCCATTTGTGAGCGGGGGTATTTTAAAACTGATTGAACCATCATAATCCTCAACAGCAATGATTTTTTCAACGTATATACCCGTCATACCACTTTGTGTATAATCAGTGTCTGGCTCATAAAACACACAACACAAATCCAAATTGTCATAGCCATCAAAATATTTCCATTTCAAAAAATCAGTGATTTCGTAATTACATTCAAGTTTTATATTGCTGTCTGGACTGCCACTATTGTCATTCACGAAATACACATTAAAGTTCAAGTCACCCCCATGATTGTAATCTTCAAAATCAGTAAGTCTATATGGTGGCATTCTGTCTTCGTATTTCCACAGATTGTTGTTGTGAAGAATGTTATACATCATTTGTCGTGGGTCATCATACACGAACAACAAAAATCCATCATTAACATCATAATATTGTTCGGTGGTGAGTACGCCATAACTTTCGTGATTTACAGGTTTGCCAAAACTCCACTGATTAATCCTGTTTGATGTACAACAAGAATACAAATCATAATTGCAGTTAAGTGTATTTGCTATGTCAATTAAACTTTTCATGGTGTTTGTTGTTGTGATATTGTTGCATCAATGGTGACATCATTGTTTTGTTGCACTGTTATTTTATCAAGCAACGCAGTCAATTTATCATATTGTTCAGCAGACAATGTGTTGAGGTTCTGTTGCGTGGTTGTTCCAGCGAGAGCAGTAATTCCACCAACCGAAAAGAAATCGTATTTACAGCCAACCGCATTTTGGTCAGCGTCAAAATAAAACCATTCGTCTAATTTCGTGTTGTCGGTATAGTTATTGATGATGGTTTGTGATGAACCACCGCCTCCACCTCCACTATTGTTTTTTCTTGTGCTTTTATATGTTTTGATATTTATCATTTTGACATTTTTATTCTATTTCTTTCATTCGTACTGTTGTTGTATCTGCTTTCACATGTTGTTCCATTCCAACAGTCCAAAATTCTCTATTTAAATATTGAATCAAGTATCTATAAAATACACCAGACAACCCGTGCAATGTTGTTTCAACAATAAGTCGTTGGTCACAATATTCATTATAAAGCGAATCAACATAGAACTTTTCAGGTTTGTCAACCTCGCCCGTATAATTGTTTCTGATTGCGGTAATCAACAATCCATTTCCTTGTGCCACATCGGTCTTGTTTGCCGTCACTGGAACACCAAGTTGTGCTGCCTCTGTTGCAGTCAATGCCGTTGTAAATTTAAATGAAATATCATCTTTTTTACTAATGAACCTTGTTTGTTCGTCTGACACATAAACTATGTCTTCATTTTCACCAACGTTTTGCTTTGCGTGGTCAGTCGCAATTTCCACCTTTAAATTTTTAATCCAAATTTGCCCAACATGTGGTAAAATACTTATATAATTTTGTGTCAATGATTCGGATCTGAAATAAGTCGGATGCCTTCTAATACCGTTGTCCCATGTCGTGTTGACAGGTCCAATTATCTTAAACGACATCGCACCACTCAATGCGTCCGTGTCTTTCATTGGGATTGCCATACCCGTCACATCGTTCAAAAACATGTTTGAATACACGTTGTTGTAAATTTTATGACTGTCACCAATCAAAAATTGACCATCATCAATGTTAATTGCTAGATATATGTATGGAAACACGTGGTTGTCATCTGTATCGGATGGGTATTGTGTATTTATTGCGTCAATTTCAGATTGTGTTCTCCAAGTAAATACCTTATCACCGTTGGCATGACTTTCACAACAAATTTTATCGCCTATTTTAAGTTCACATGCAAGCACATCAACATATTTAACGACATCAGTCTTGAAATAACTTGTTTTTTCTCCAATCTTATAATTGAGACGTTTTGCTAATTCTCCTTGAACGATTGGTGGTGACAAATAAATGTTTGCTTCATCACGAGAATCTGTACTATCATTATACCTGTTGTTATAATACAGTTGCATGTAGTAATGTCCCTTCGTATCATCATCAAAAGGTGTCATTCGACCAAACCATTCAAACCCATAATCTGCTTGTTCCCAATAATATTTTAAATGTGTTTTTGCGGTAATGAAGTTGTTTAGTCTACGATTACTTACCAAGAAATCAACATAATTTCCATCACCCCAATGTCCTGTTCTGTTGTCATTTGCGTCTTGTGTATATTGGTTGTTACGTTCCCAATATGGTGTTGCTTCTTCATTATATATATCCGATGCGTGTCTGTCAAATCCACGTACACCCAATGTTTCTTGGTTTGTTGTCATAAGTATTTCACCATTGAACACAAGATAATTAGTTACTTCTGATGCGGCTGGACTGTATGTTGCGTCTGTGTCACCAAGATATTTTATTTCCAAACCACAATTTTGTATATCAGTTGAATTAGGAAACATGGGATGTTGTGTAGTCGTCCAATTTGACGGCCATTTGGTGCTTGTCGGTGATTTCTCATCAACACCATTGCCTTGAATGTTTATGACGATGTATTTATCTGTTATATTGATGTTCTCAATGTTTTGATTATTTTTGTTTGTTACTTTTTCCCCATGACCAAAACCAACTACACCACATGCAAACGGAGTTTCAAACAAGTATTTTAAAAATTGTGCCAAATATTCTGCCCTACCCCCACTGTATGTGATTCTATCATAAACATTCGTACCATTCAGTTTGAATGACCAATTATTTACATCATACAATTGCATCCACCATTCACGTGTCCATGCCTTATCACTGTTTATTTGTGTTTCTAATTTTGCAATGGCATAAAGTGCAAACATTGCTTGACCATCACAGCCATTTGTGCCGTACTCAACCATGTATTTTTGTTTAGGTAAAAATGGTACAAGTTTTTTATCATCAAATGGTGACTCAATTACTGTTTTTAATTCTTCTATTTCATCACGTACTGATATCTGATTATACACGTCTGCAACTGTTATATTGGTGTCATCAGAAGCATACAAATCTTGATTCAAGTTAATCAATGAAAATGTCCACTTTGATTGTGTGCCATCATATATGTTTGTCCAAAATAATCCATTCAATGTTTTTACAGTAATCAAATCATATATGTAATAAATATCATTCATCAGCACAATGTGAAGATTGAGATATTGCAATATTTCATTCAATATTTCTTCATATGTCCAAATATCATCTTCTGATTCACCTAAAACCAACGTCTCACTTACAAACAAATCATCAAAAATTGTGACTGCATCTTGTGATTGATTTACAGCACTTTTTGAACCATCATAATAAATCGTTGCATCGTCTCCTAAAATCATTTCAATGAACCATTTGAACGACCTAATTTGTGCGTTTGCTTTTAAGTTTTCATAGGTGTCAATATCAGTCATGTACCTATTTTCCAACGTACCTAAATAATCAACACAATTTATCTCTATTTCTTCTAATTCGTGTGCAAAGCTTTGTGAATAAGTACACGGTGTTACAACACCCCTAAAAAGAACATTGCTTGAACCTTGTGTAATCACAACACTTGTAGAATCCCAATTGTCACTAAACAAATAATCACCAAGCCATGTTCGTGCCTGTAATGTGATTTTTGCAGATTTCTTTATGATATGTGTGAACGAATCATCCATATCAACAGATATAGTCACTGGGTCATCTGAAAAAAACACATCATCAGACGTATCAATGTTAATGTCTGTTAAATCCTTATCATTTGATATTGTCACCGTTATGGTTTCTTCTTGCCTGTTTTTAAAATGGCCTGTTATAATCATAATGTTTTACCTGTGATTTTTTTATTGTTTCTAAGTGCAAGTAATAGGTCGCTACCACGTACTTTAATGTCACCCGTCACGTTCACATTTGAACCCGACACATTGCCATTATTAATCATATCAAATAATTTTGATTGTTGCCTATTATTTAAAATCATTTCACCACGATTTGCTCTCACCAAAATGCTATCACCCATTGTTGTACTGCCTTCAACAATACCACCTTCAGCAAATGCTTGCAGCGCTGTTGCTTGTGCTTGCACACCTGCCATTATGCCTTGCATCATTCCAACAAGACCTGCTGCAATTCCAGGACCTGCAAATGGTATATAACTATGTGCCATGAATATTTGTGCGGCTGCCGCTTCAATCGCTGCTGCTGCACTTGTTTTTAATGCGGCAGCTTTTGTTTCTTCAACCGCAACGATACCTGCTGCCTCACCTGCATTTACACCCTCCGCAGCTGTTTGTGTTGTTGTCGCAATTGCTTCTTCTGTGCGTATAGCAGCACCAGTTGCTTCAACGGCATTAAGTGCCTCTTTTGCGGTGGTTAATGTTTGTATTATTTGAAGTAGTTCATCAATTCCTTCAACAAATGATTTAATCGTGTCAACGATACCAAAAACTGTGTCAAACACGGCAAAAATTCCTTCAAGTGGATTTTTACATTCATCTAGTTTTTCAATCAAACCTGACACAGAATCATACATCTGACCTAATCCTTGAACGCCATTCTTGATTGAATCATAACCCATGTTGGCAATTTCTTTCTTGTAGTTTTTAATATCATCAAGAATTTCATCAAGTTTGGCAGCTTTCTTCAATTCATTTATCTTTTTAGTTGTTTCATCAATTTCATCTTGATAAATATTGAATGTTGTTGTATCATCAATCTTGATGTCAAACTCTTTCATTATCTTCTGTTTTTCAGAAAGATATCGTATTTCTTCATTTATCTTATCAATATTTGATGTCTTGTATGAGAATGTAAGGTCAATAGGTTTGATGTCCTTTACTTCAACACCATTTTGTGCCATTTTCTGTGTTGAATACAATTTGGCAAGTTCCTTTGCTTTTGCAATCATCTTATCTTGTGTGTCAAGATATTTGGCATATTTTTCTGGGTCACCAAACGGGTCAACATGTGTGTTTGATGTATAATCAGCGAGGTCTTGTATCGCCTTATCAAGTCGTTGTTTTATTTCTGTACTACTATTGTCTTCTATACCACGTATCCTGTTATTCAAAATTCTTTCAAGTTCATCAGATTGCGCCGTAATGTCTTTTAATCTATTAATCCACACCAACCATTCTTCACTACCAACACGCTGTGTTTGCAATATTTTCTCTATTTCACTCTTACAATCCTTGAGTGCCTTTTCAGAACCTGATTTTGACATTTTTTCAAGATAATCATATATGCTTTCATTCAGCTTACTGATTTCATCGTTTATCTCTTTATATTCATCAGATTCAGGTTCAAGATATTGTAATATGTCTTCTGCCAACGTCTTTGCTTCGTTCAATCCTGTAAGTGTCCTTCTGTCTATTAATTCAAGTTTTGATTTCTTTGCACCAAGAATGACGGCATTCAATGAAGTAAATTTTTGTGCGAAATCACCACTTTTGTGGTCAAGTTCCTTTAAGTCATCTTCTGCCTTACGAATTACATTATCACAACCTTTTATCGTTGACAATAATGTGTTCATCTCTTTTGAAGAGTTTTTGACTGATTTTGAACCAGCAGTCATTGCCTTTTTCATTGTGTTGTTGTTAAACAACTTATTTGTGTCAATGCCGTTGTCCTTGAATTCTTTTAAAGCATCATTTAATTCAGCATAAGATTCGCCCAATCCCTTTGTAAAGAAGTCCATTTTTGGGCCATTCTCGAATGCTTTTTTAGCTGCATCAAGCACTGCATCTGCGACTTGTTCTGCCGTTACACCAGCCGCCAACTTTAAGTCTTGTGCACTTGGTTGCAACCAACTTGCCACCAAATCATCAACACCATGTTCATGTGCAAGTCCAAGTTTGTTTAAACTTGAATAATCTACTTTTAAGTTCAATTCTTCAAGGTCACCAACATCAATCGTCTTGCCCTCTGCAAGTCTCTTTTGTATATCAGCAACCTTTGCGATTATTCGTCCATACTCACTTTGAATTGCAGCAGCAAAAGCGGCCGCTTTTGCTTCCGCATTGTACTTCTTTACCATTACGGGCGCAAGGTTACCCAACACCTGTTCTGCAGTTGCTTGGTCGTATAAATTTACATTTGCATTTTTACATACCTCATCAAAGTTTGACATTGATGATTTCATCTTATTAAGGTCACCATCTGCATTTTGGAATTCGTGCTGTAATATTCGCAATGATGATATTTGTGTTGCCAACTTGTCTGACTGTTTGTCCATTTGCTCTGCCACTGATGCCATTGCCTCGCCTTTCAATCGTTCTGCTTCAGTGACATCGTTATTTGCATCTACCCACAAATAAATACCAGCACATAATGCAGCAATCGCAGCAGCCGCAAGTACATAAGGATTTGCCAAGACGGCTGCGTTTAAGGCTAATTGCGAGACTGTCGCAGCACCTGTTGCCGTTGTGTTTGCTGCTTGTGCTGCGGTATTCTTCATCAATGAACCACTTAATAATTTAGTTCTTAAATCTCGTAGACCAGTCATCAATGCAGATTGTGATTGTAGTGCGTTGCCTATACCTATAACCGTGTTCGTAACAGCCTGTATGGTGTTCATCACAGTAAGTGCTCGTGTAAATGATTCAACATTGCCACCGCACATACCAACAACACCTGCAAGACCTTGCATACCTGAACTTAACACTCCAATACCTTGACTTGCAGCATCCCAACCAGCAGTGTCAGATGCCATATTCTTAATTTGTTCTGATATGTCACCTTTGAGGTCTTGCAATTGCGATGCTGCATCCTTTGCCATATCAAGTTGTGCTTTTAATTGAACACCAAAATCTGATTGTTTTGCTTCGGCTGATAATTGATTATATGCTAACGCAAGGTCCATTACAGCTTTCTTTGCCGTTCTAAATGAACCATTCAATGATTGAACACCTTTTCCTGATGCGCCTATTTCCCTTGAAAATGCGGATGCGGCAGAGGCCATTTGTGTTAAATTCTGTTTAAATCCTTGGTCCTCCGCCGTTATTCCTATTTTTAATGTGCTTGCCATTCGTATGTCAAGATTGTTTTTGTTTTAGTTTGTTTCCTAACATTTTTCCAGCCGTTTTCAAATGTTCAATCTGCTGATTAGTGATTTCAATTTCATGGTCATCATAATCATCATCTGTCGGCAATGGAAGTATGTCTTTTGGGGTTTTGCTTGAACCCCTTTTCATATATGGTATCATGCTTGAATACATCTGTAATCTCGTCATTTCCCATTCGTGTTTGTGGGAATAATCAATATTTGCCATCAACAAATCTAATTCCCAATCTCGCAAGTCGTCCATGAAATATTCGTAACTAATCATCTTATTCGTGATAACAAGATATTTAAGATATTCATGGACGACTCTTAGTTTTTTGATTTAATCTTCTCACTTGTTTTTGTATCTTTTACTTCTTTTGTGTTGGCATCTTTTAAATCAATGTTTGCCGTTAATTGTGATGTGAACCATTCACTAAAATCAGCCATCACCTTTTGTGCGTTTTGTGTGTCTAACCAATCCATGAACTCGTCATAGGTAATAGTTATGTCAAGTTTGTTCTTTTGAATTGTCGCAATGATTGAACTATATAACAGAACAATCAAAGATGTGTAAGAAGACGCATTCTCAAAATTAAGAGATTTGCCCATTATGTTTTCATAAAGGATGTACATTCGCATGCTGTAATGTAAATCAAGTTCAATGTCTTTAATTTTTATCTTCATGGTTTTTAATGTGTCTTTTATAAAAATAAACTATTTATATCAATATAGCAAAAATGGACGTGAATTTTTACTTCCACGTCCATGAAGATATGATGAAGATAAAAAGAAAGTTGTGATGATTTCATCACCACTTTTCTTATATTCAGGTTGCTATCTGATAATCACATTGTGCTTGTGGATAATATGTTGCCATATCTGTTCCTGATAAGAAATCTTCCACAGTTGAAGCGTTGTGCAAGATGAAGCTTTGATAACCGATGTTGCCAAATGCAAGTTCTTCACAAAATGGTGCCTTCTCTGTGTAGAAGTGGAATGTCTTCGTTGACGCATGAGAGTCAACAAGGAATGCTCTTTCATTTACACGATATAATGAAGAACCAAACCAAACGTTTCTCATTGCTAAGCAACCATCAAATGCACTGAACAGCACATAATCACATGCATCGCCTAACACGATATCTTCAAGTCTTACACAATTCAAGAATGAACTGCTGTTGACATGTTTAGCATTCAACCAGTTACGGCTATTGCCTGAAGCATAGTTCACATGTGTAAGTGAGTTACAGTTGCTAAAACAGCCATTACCATAATTAATAGCATTAGGTCCAGGAATAGATATTTCTGTCAACGAACTGTTGTTGAATGCGTATTGACCAACATTATATATTGTGTTAGATGTCTCTACCGTGTCAACTGTGGTCACATCGGAAAACATTTGCTCTGGAATTGAAGGATCACTTAGGTAATAGATGAAGTAATGTGAAGTGTTTGGTGTTGCATCGTGTAACTTGCCATCTGACATATCTATTTGAACAGGTGTTCCACCTTCAGGACATACCCATGCTGAATTGATGTACTGATATGCTCTCATATTGAACAATGTCATTCCTTCGATGTCATCATTATATGTGACCTTAATGGAATAATCAGTTATTGTATTGTCAACTTTCTTCAATGCGCCATTGCCTGTCAATGTTAATGAAAATGTTGCATTTTCACCTGTGTTTGCGTTGGTATTTAACGATGTAATGTAAGCATATCCTGAATAATATTCTGTTTCAGGCAGCCATCGTGTCACACTACCACCTGTCGTGGTGAGTCCGTTTTTATCATAATTTTTGACTTCACCCCATGCAAGATGAATTTTTTGATTTGAAATCATTTTTGTGAACAACGAATCAAAATCATTGTCAGTATACAAACATTCAGCCGTCAATTCCCATGTGATGTTGCCAACAGCAGTTGAACCCCACCAGCCATTATCTTTTGACTTTGTGTCAATTGTGTTACCAGTTAAAGTCAAAGTGTGTGATGTAGCATAGGCAAGTGCACCATTGTCCCAATCCCACATCTGTATTTGGTCGCCTTTCAATATTTTTTTGCCCATGTGCGTAATATAATATTTTTTGAAAAATAGTGGGCACAAATGTGCCCACTCTAATCATTTAAGCGCCAGCTTTTGTCAATGCGCCACTACCTGTGAATGTTGCAGAATAAGTTGCATTTTCACCTGTGTTTGCGTTTACTGTCAATGATGTTAAAACAGCTTTACCTGAACGATAATCTGTTTGACTTGGTGTCCATGCTTGCACTGAACCGCCTGTTGATGCCAAACCATTCACATCGTAATTTGAAGCCTTTGCAAATGCAACGGTAATAGGTTCAGCGGTAACCATCATGTCAAATAATTTGTCATAATCATCATCAGTGTAAAGGTTTTCTGTGGTAATTTCCCACGTGATTGAACCAACTTCTGATGCACCCCAGAAGCCATGGTCTTTACTAGAAACATCTACTGTGTTACCAGTGATTGTCAAAGTATGAGATGTAGCATATGCAAATGCATTGCCTTGTGCATCAAACAACATCAATTCATCACCTTTAATTATATTTGCCATATTAAAATACCGATATTTTTATGAATTTTGTATTGTTATAGTAAAAATAAGCTCTTGTATATAAGCATCATTGAGATAACCTTCTGTTGAAGAGGTTAATCTCATTTGTGTGATATTGATTGTGTCATCGCTATAACGATGCCCTTCCAACCAATTTCTAATTTCATTTGCGATTTCAATTGAACCAAAATAGTTGTCATCAACAACAATCAAACTGACAGTTATTTGGTCTTCATATATTCCGTCTTTTGATGAAAAGTCGTTCATTCCTGTTCTTCTAACCACACAGAACGGAAATTTTGTTGACAATTTTGCGTCTATTGGAAAAAACTGTTTGATAGATATTTTTGCCATCAATGTTTTGTCCTGTTCAAGAATTGTTCTTATGTATTTAGTTATAAGTAAACTGTTTTTCATGATTTGTTGATTTCATCTATTGCGTTTTGTATTGCTGCTTCTATTTCGGACATTGCGATTGTGTCAGATGACGCTTTTACACTTTCAAAGAAATAAGCAGGTCTAATACTGCCATAAGTTTTCCCATTTTTTGATTTTCGTGGTTTTGTTCCACCTTCAAAAAATCTAAGTCGCCATGTACCATCATTGTGTTTTGTGTCACCTAAAATATGAACAAAACCTGTCGCAGCACCTTTGTACATATAACCTCTTGCACCTTCAATCAATGGCACACCATATTTTTTTGATGATGTTGAATTGAACCATGATGAAGAAATGTTTGAACGTGTTGAGTCTATTAATTTATTGATTGCCTCACTTACACCGTGTCTTGCTGCACTCATCAACCTTTTGTCCGTTTTATCAAACAATCCTTTGAAGAATGTTTCAATTTGCGGTGCTGCTTCTATCAATTTTACCGTTTTATTCATTTACCAATTCAGCATTTATTGTTTTTTGATTTAACACCCTATCTTCGTCAATATTAAGAATACGATATTGTTTTCCTTTCCAAAGTATTCTATCAAAATCATCAACATTCACATAACGGCGCATCACGAAACGGTAAGTATGTTCGTAAAACACTTCGTTGTTTGTGTCTGCTCTGCCACCAGATAATGGGGTTACTTCTGCTCTTGTTTTACAACAAGGTTTGTAATAATCTACCGCCTCACCATATTCATTGGTGGAAGAAACTAATTTCAATATTTGAATAGGTTCAAAAAGAATTCCAGCACGCATTGTTTAGTATTGATTATTTTTATAATCTTTATATGGGAACAATAAATATTTGTATGAGAATGGTATCTCAGTCGCATTTGCAAATGCCACACCTTCACGATTTTGATATAAGTTTCCGATGAGCAATAACATTGCGTGTTTTAATGGCATTGGCAAATTTCCGTTATTATCTTCCGCAATACTTGTTAAATTGTTGTTGATGTGTTCATCTACCATCTGTTCAGCCACATCGCCCAGTTGTCTTATATATTCATCATCTTCATGAAAACAGTCGTCAATGTTGAGATGCTTCTTTATTATGTTAGTGTTAAGATATTTCATTTGTTAAAATTTGTTTTTTTTGAAAAATGGGGGCGAGAGTGTATCACGCCCCCTTCTGAAAAATAACTAATAAAAAATATATAAAAACTATGACAATGTGTAGTTCTTCGTTTTTATTTGCCCGTACATCCAACCATTTGATAAATGCGTTTGTATTTCATCTGCCTTTACAAATTTGTTTTCTATTGTGTTGTTCATCCATCTACGTCCATACATTGGATTATTTTTTCCATCATAACGTCCTAAATGTGATTCACGGTTTTTTTGTTTGGATTCATCTGTATGATGTTTGTCTTTAAACCCTGATTTTTTCCCTAAACGTGCAATACTCATTTTCTGCTTTGATTCTTCGGTATGATGTTTGTTATACATTCCGTTTCGTTCAGGATGTCCTCTTAACCGTTCAATAGCTTTTATTCGTATGATGTTTTTTGTTTCATTTGTATGTGTTTTGTTTTTAAACGCATATGAGGCAAAACGTTTTTTATCCCCTGTATGATGCCAAAACGCACTTCCATCACCACCTGGTGTATTGTTGTAACCATTTTTGTAAGTATCATAAAATGAAATCCAATATATTTCACGTTCATTTAATTTATGTTTTAAAACATTTTTATCATCGTGTTCTATTGTTTCTTCAATATGATATTCAAAATTGTCAAAACCATGACTGCGTATAGCATTATGAAAATATGAATCTCCTTCCGCTGCCTTGTGGTTATTGTATCTTCGTTCTGGATGGATTGTTTGTCCAATATAACTTTTGTTGTTGAGTGTACAGGTAAAACGATAAATTATGCCTTTATACATGCTTTATTTGTAATATAGAATTTTGTTGATTTTTATTCAACTGTTAATTCTATATTAAGCACGTATTAGTATAATTAATTACGGTCAATTTGTCCAAGAACGATTGCGCCGTCACGTACAACTTTATAATCAAAGAACGCATTGATGACTAATCGTACACAGCCCTTAGTTGCTTGTGTATAGTTATCAATTAAAAGGTCAACACCACCAAATTGAGCAATGTATAATTGTGACCAATCGCCATATGCAATTGTGTCTTCTGCCATATGTGTTGTTGTTTCACAAGGTGTGCCATCAATTGCATCATTTTCCATTACCATACCTGTAGCGTTTGTGCCTTTAATGGTTGAACGTAAGTATGCTTTTGCTTTTGGATTAATAACATATTTAAAGTCACCAACAAAATTATTTTCATCAAGTGTAGATTCAAATTCACAAACATCGTTGAAATCTTTGATGTCTGTTGGTGTAACACCATTGAAAATACCAGCAGGAACATTACCGTTTGCGGCATCATCACTAAGAATTGTTGCTTCCAATTTGTCGTTGATTGCTTCAACTAAAAGTTTACGAATCAAATTCTCAGCGCCCAATGTATCTTGTACCAAGAATTGTTTGCTAATATCAACATAAGCGCTTAAACGGCGAGGTGCCATGTTAATGTGGTCAAATGAACCAGCACCATTGCTAGTTTCAGTAATTTCACCTTCCCAATATACGTTTTCTGCGGTCATTGAAGGAATTTGAAGATTGCCCTTGCAACCAGTCAAATAATTTGCGCCTGCAGCAACAAGAACGTTCTTTGCTTTCAAAGGCTCGAGAATGTTCAAATAATCAGTAACTACTACGTGTTCACCATCAGCATCAACAGTATAATGTACGGGGTCACCATCACGCAATTCTGATACTGGGATTTGAATTTGGCCATTAAATGGTTGCCCACAACGACTCATTTCTTCTGCACCAGCATTTACAACTGCTTGTTCAGCTTCGTTTAACTTTTGTCCGTCAGCAATTGAACGGATTGCGTTAAGTAAAGAAAATCGTTTTTCCATTGTTGTATTAAATCTAGATTTTTTTATATTTCGTTTGTCGTTTGTTTCTGTTTCTTCGTCTTTCTTGTCATCTTCATCTGATTTTTCTTCCTCTTTATCATTTTCATCAATAGTTTCTTCTGTTTCATCTGATGTTTCTTCTTCATCAGGATTTTCTACTGATTTTTCTTCTTCGTCTTGCTCTTCAACGGTAGTTTTTTCTTCTTCGTCTTCTGCTGCACGAATTTCAATTTCTTCTTTTGTCATATTGTTGAGTTCGTTTATTTTTTCAAGTGAACGAGCACTTACAGAAGTTGTTGGATATGCTGCATGAGTTACAATCGCACAATCAAATAAACCATAAATTTCATTTATTGTACGAACAATTCCGTTATTATCATCTCGTTCCCATGTTTCGCATTGTTCATTATTTGGGTCAAGTGAGAAAGCAAATGAACAAGTGGTAATATCGCCTCTGCGTATACTTTCAAGAACTTGGTCACCTATCGGTGAATTTGGCATATCAAAATCAAATTGTAAACCATGTTCATCTAACGAAAGTTTCAATGTGCCAATACCATTATTTGAACGTGCTAATATAAGACTGTCATCATGATTGTAATTCATTACAACATCTGAGCGTTCAATCAATTCACGAGTGATTGCAGTTGGTGCAATAATTTCACGGAAACCACCTAAATCACGTGATAGTTCATTGAACACTACTGAATACCCGGTAATGTGTCTTGAATCATCAATTTCAGATATATTAAAACTACGTATTTCAATATTGTTGTTCATCGTTTAATAATAAATGTTTTTGATGTTATATTGCATCATTATTTTCTATTTCTTCATTATCTTCAGTATTATCTTGATTAATCACGTTGTCAGATATTTTTGTAAACGGAATCAATATCTTATCAGAATAACCATCGTTGAATGGGTTCCAACCTAATTGTATTCTGGCTTCGTCTATTGTAATAATTCCATTTGTGACAAGTGTAGAATAATATTCGGCAAGTGTTTTCTTGTCACCCTTCAAAAGTTCGGTTTCATCTATATCAATGTATTGATTTCTATTTGTAATTAACTTGCGGTTAATTTCTTCTTCTAATAAATTAATAATTGGTAATAATGTTCTCTGAATAAATTCAATGTTTGCATCCTCAATTGTATTGTATGAAGAATGTGAAAGGTCACCAAGTAAAACAGGATTTATATTAAAATATCGTGCTATTTCTGTAACATTAAATTCACGTGTTTCTAACATTTGGCTTTCTACTGAATTTTGTGAAATAGGAATGTATTCTGAATCTCCTTCCAATATTCCTAAGCCACCAGATTTGCCATTACCGTGAATTTGCATCCATTGTGTGCGAATTTGCGATTGTTGTTCTGGTTTTAATGGACGTTTAAATTGTAATATACCTGTTAAATTACAGCCTGAACCGAAAAAATCTTTTGCCGCATCTTGTGTATATCCTGATAAATCAATTATATCCTTTGCAAACAATGTAATTGGTCTGCCAATAATACCATCTCGTGTATCACGGGCAAAATGTAACATATCTTCTTGTTTTACAAATTTTGGAACACTTTTATGATTACTAGTCTGATATTTAACAATATCATTCTCTTTATCATAATCTACTGTCACATCACCATATTGAAGATAAATTAATTTAATAGGTTTATTATCTACCCGTTTAATATAAATATATGCATTACCATGTAGATATAAATCAAGTATTATTTGTTTTATAATTGTATGTTTTGATTGCAACATATTATAAAACAGTTTCTGAATAGGGTGATTATCTACTGTTGTTTGCATATTATCTTTACGTTGTTTAACGTAAATTGGCATTGTTGCAATGGAATTTGAAATAAGACTGAGTGCAGCATATACCGCACTTAGTTTTAACGCATTAACAGGATTAAATATACCAAATGTTAATGGTGAAACAAATGGTGTAGGTTCTGTTGTTTCTGATTTTGGAACAACACCAGTATTTGTTGCGTCTCTTTTAAATAAGTCTAAAAAACCCATTGTTATTAATGTTTTATTATATGTAATAATAACATATTATATTTCAAAATAGTAAATGTTTTGAAAAAATTTTCAAATGGCCGTTAATCCAGGTGGTGTGATGTTTTTGTCAAGATAATAACCACCTAAACTTTCAAGAATTGAAATACAGCAGTCTATTTTACCGCCATTTTTGTCAGCTTTTATTGGTTTGCAATTATCGTTAAAATCGTGTTTCAATATTGCTGATGAAAAACACCATAAAACCATAGGGTTATAATCCAACACAATATTACCACTTCTAAGTTCAAGTTCAAACGCCTTTGTTGGTCTATTGAAATTACCAAGTGTCTGACTATAAGGATACATTGGCAAACCTAAATTTGTTGCATTTACAGCAAATTGAACGGCATTCCACGTGTCGTAGAAGATTCCTGCTATTGTTATTTTTCTATCAATGTCACTAATTAATCCAAGAATGTAATCATAATCTTGAACATTACCAGGTGTTACTTCTATATAGCCATGTTTTGCCCAATCACGATATTTTAACGCATTCACGTTATTTTGCAAACATTCTTCTGGGACAAATGCCCAACTCTTAAAAATATATTTTCCCCTTGATTCAACCATCAATGTCAATGCCGTAAGGTCAGAAACGGCCGATAAGTCAACACCAATATAAGCATATGAAATATCTGGTAAATTTGCGATGTCTTCCAATGTCATTGGTGTCATATGCGACTTTAATATGTCATAGGGCAACCATACATTTTCTGATTGGCGCCATTCATTTAATGTTTTTGTTCGTACACCATTTTCCAATGCTGAATTATTTTTTGCGGCGGCAATTTCATCTCGCATAAATGATTTAAATACTGTCTGATTTAATGATGGCGAACATTTTTCCCAACAATCCTCATCTTCCCAATCATCACCTTCGTCTAACTGATAAATTGCTGAAAAATAAGTATCATCAGTTTTTTCACCCCTTAATATTTCTATACACGTTTGCCACGTTGAATAGCATGGATAAACCTCACCAATTAAAAAACCTGCCGTTGTAAGCACAATCATCAATGGTTGTTCTCTTGCGCCTTGTGATGATTTCATTACATTGTAAAGTTTCCAATCTTTTTGACTGTGAAACTCATCAAATATAACTACACTTGAATTGTAGCCATCAAGCCCCATTGATTCAGATGATAACACCTGAATTTTTGATTTTAATATAGGAACACGAATTTCAGAACGAAATCTTTTAAATACTTTATCTTTGGGGTCAATAGATTCACAATAATCTTTAATTTGGTCAAAACAAATAGTTGCTTGTTTTGCGTTATTTGCTATTATATCAATTTCTTGTCCTGACTGTTTGTCGCCAATCATTGCTGCAAGACTTAACGCACTACATATTGCTGTTTTACCGTTTTTACGTGAAATCATCAAAAACACTTTTCTTACAACACGATAACCTGTATCTTTCCATTTCCAACCAAATATTTGACTTACCAACCATAATTGCCATGGTAATAACTTGAAATGATTGTTGTTGTGATGTCCCGTTGAATGCTTTAACTTGTAGATGAAGTTGATTCTTGATGATACATCTTGTTCGTCAAAGTACATATCATCCCTATTATCAAAATCAAGCGTCCGTTTACAAGCAAGTTTTATGTACTCGCATGCTGTAATTGAGCCATCCAATACACCCTTTACATAATCAACATAACCATGAATGTTATATTCATGGTCATGTTCATGATATTTTGGTTCTATGTCTATGAATTTACTCATATTTACCAGTTGCTTTGTTCAATTTCTTTCCTTTATTCCAAGGTGTTTTTCCTCTCATTGCAGACGGTTTTCCATACATTGGATTATTGCAGCCTCTGTTCTTTTCACTTAATATTTCTATTGTTTTCGCTGTATGATGTTTGTCTTTAAACCCTGATTTTTTCCCCCTCATCCAACTAGAACCATCAGTAATTTGATTTAATTCTGGTTTAAATTTATTAATCCAAAATACTTCTCTATCCATTCTATATTTTTTATCATCATTTTCATGTTCTTCTATTACTCTTGCATAATAATCTGTTTTGTTAATATGTATGTGTGTGTTACCTACAAAATGATGATATAATCTTTGTTCAATGTTCTTGCTTTCGCCGATATACATACATTTATCATCTGCCTTTCTAAAAATTGCGTATACTCCTATCATATCTTAAATTATTAAAAAATGTTATTTACTCATATTTTATATGTTATATTAAATGCAATTATTCTGTTGTCATATACATCAAGTGTTTGTTGTCCATTTGAACTGACTGAAAAAGATGTAACATTTGTGCCTGTAGGTGGAAACCAAGTAACTGAATTTGCATTTAATTCAATATTGCCTGCCGATAATATAATGTTTTGCCATGCTGAAACTGGTTGTGAATCCATTATAAATTCTACTGAATGTAATGTCTTCTGTGATGTTATTGTACAATCAAAATATGTATTACTAAAAGCAAAACCTGTAATAGTTCCTGTTGTTAATGGACCATTATAAAAGAATACTCCACAAACAAAAGATGATGTGTTGGTTGCAGGTGTTATTGTTGTATAATTATCAATAGTTATTGATGGGTCGTTACATTTCATGAACCAATAACCAGAACCATCTGCCAATACTTCTGCTATTCTACTATTATCAAAACTTGCATATGCATCAAATGCATTATTAATGAACTGTGTGCCAGTCGTATAAATGTTATATAATCCTTTTGGCCACACTTTTGCCGTGCCAATATAAATAGCATCTGCTGGTGCATTGCCTACATATATGTTTGTTATGTCTTGTATGTTCATTTGTTAAAATATATTAAATATTTGTTACTGTCCAACCACTTGGAATACCTGAAACACCACTTGGAAATGATGTATTTGCGTTTTTTACGAATGTGCCTGTTGGTGAAACATTATTTAGCCAATTTAATAAACAAGCATTTGCACCTATATTTGTTGCCAAACATTTAACATAAGACAATGACGTACAATTATTGAACATATAACAATAACATTGGTCTGATAATGTTAATGCTGGTAATTCAGGCGCTGTTGTTAATGATGAACAATTGTTGAACATATAATAATAACATTGAGCTTGTAATGTTGTGACTGGTAATTCAGGCGCTGTTGTTAATGATGAACAACCATAGAACATTGATGAATAACAGCTATTTGCTAACGTTGTTGCTGGTAATTTTGGTACAGATGTTAATGATGAGCAATTTGTAAATAATCCCTGATAACATGAACCAGAAAGTGTTGTTGCTGGTAATATTAAATTTCCTGCTGATATTAAATTACTGTTTCTAGTTAAGAAACTTCTAAATACGTAGTTACCAGTAAAGTTATATTTATCTTGAAAATTATCACCATACAATAATGACATGATATTTCCGCTTATTTCAAATTTACAAGTTGATGTTAAGTTTGAATAAGTTCTGCTATCAGATGTTCCATAGTTTGCAGCAATCCCTTTCCATATAATTTCATCACCTGTTGTAACATTAATTGTTATCGTGTTACCCGATGTACTATAATTTGTTGTTATCCAATTATTACCTTTGTCTGTGCTGTATGAAACACTTGTAATATTTGGAGTATATAACCCAGAACGACCTTTCAAATTCATTGTGAATGTTCCATCTTCCAATGCGGTAGTCGTGAAATAATCTTGTGAATAATCGTGTGCAGGTGGTGGTGTTGGTTCAACATTGCCCCAATATGATTGGTTGTTACACAATATGGAATTTAGTTGTGTACCATTGCACATTATTCTATTTACAAATAATTCGCCACCTGTTGTTTCATAAATATAATCAGGCGTTGATTTTGATGTGCCTGTGAATGATGTACTTGATGCTGATGTTAAAAATGTTTCTGTTTCTGTCTCATAAAAACCAATTGCGTCATCTGATAATCTCTTCACAGGAACGTAGTGTCTAACTAAATCATTGCCATCATAAATCTTAATATCATAGGTATTACCATTCATCCATTCGGGACGTTCTTGCATTTCACGGCCAAAAAATCTTATCGTTGTTTGTGATACTTTATTTAGGTCTGTTTTTGCTGAACAATCTGCTGTGAATTGTATAACATCATTTACATCATATATTTCTAATAAACCTGAACAATTTAACAAATATTTATATTTCTTGTTTTGAACATTTGAAAAATAGTAATTCAACATTTCAAAACTTGATATGTCATTCGCTGATGTACCTAACGGCTTTATACACATTTGACTACCTTCAAATTGTAATCCCCATGTACCTGATGCAAATGCCCAGTTTTGTGATGAGTAATCACGTGGGTCATGGGTTGAGAATAAGCGAACATTACCATATCTTGATGTCAATGTTGTAATCATCTCAACCTTTATTGAACTTTTTGCTTGAATGTCGCTGTCTAATACTTGCTGCCTATTTGTTGTAATATAATCAAGTATTTCGTATATAGGTGTCTGTGTTCCTTGCTTATAAATCCGTATCATATCATTCGTCTATATATTCAGGTATTGATTTTGATGTGCCTGTGAAATCTGATGAACCAATTGATGGGTTGAATGTATCATTTTCCATATCATAGAAACCGTATGTATCATCTGACAATCTCTTTGCAGGAACATAATTTCTTATTAATGTGTTGTCATCCCAAATCTTTACATAATAATAGTAATAATAACCTTGTTCACCAGCTGGTTGGTACATATCTGATTGTGCAATTCGTATTTGAGAATTGGTTGTAGAATATTGTGATTGTGAACGTGTGTCCAATGTTGTATCATCAAACTTAAATTCTGTTGATGATAGATATAATTTGTGTGTGTTGTTATCAGGTGTAATATTTGAGAATGTTGTCCAACTACTATCACCAATAAACTTACATTTCAAACATGGGTCGCCTTCATAATCAAACGCCATTGTTTGCCAATCGCTCCATGATGTGCTTCCAGCAATTATGCGGTCATTTTCAATGGTGTGGTCTGTGTCACATTTGAATAATACCTCAAATGAAATATCTGATGAAGTATAAACTCCTGTATCAATATATGTAGGATAACCTGTGGCGTGGATTTCTTCTAATATTTCATAGGTGTGTGACGATGAACCACCATCTTCAACAATTACATACAATGTGGTTGAGTTAATTTGGTTGTTGTTTACTAAATCATCATATTCTGATTGTGTCAATTGTGTGATTGTGGTAATTGTTGTTGATGAAACATGTCCGCTGTTTGCGACAGCATCATCAACATATTGTGTTGTTGCGTAATCTGATAAATCAATTTGTGATATTTCTGAATCAACATATTGCGTTGTTGCGTAATCTGATAAATCAGATGTCTGGGCGTAATCAGCAAGTGTAGTATTGAGTGATGAATTAGTAACATAATCAGAAGTGGTGTCTGTAATATAATATAAAACATCTTGTTCTACCTGATTGTTATTGACAAGCGCATCATATTCTGCTTGTGTCAATAAAACAATTTTATCAGCATCATCACTTACGACTACATTTGAAGGAACCGTGCCACCGCCACCTGATTGTTCCAATGTTGTAACACGGCCATCCAATGAGGTAATGTCAGATTGTATTGATGTTATTGAAGTGTTAATAGGTGTTAAAGCCGTATTCAATGCGGTTGTCGTTGTGTAATCATTTAATGTTGTGCTTAATGATGTTTGTGTAACATAATCTGATAAATCAGATGTTTGGACATAATCAGCAAGTGTTGTATTAAGTGAAGTATTAGTAACGTAATCTGCTAAATCAGATGTCTGAACGTAATCTGACAAATCTGATGTTTGAGCATAATCAGCAAGTGTTGTATTAAGTGAAGTATTAGTAACGTAATCTGCTAAATCAGATGTTTGAGCATAATCAGCAAGTGTCGTGTCGAGTAATGTCTTGGTTGCGTATTTGTCTGACAATAATGTGTTGCCCTCATATATGCCGTTTGAATCTATCTTTGCAAGTTGCTCCAAATTGATTGCTGGAACTTGCCCGTGACCTGTGAATTTACTAAACACGATTGTGTCTTTAGTAGATGTGAAATTTGATGATATATTAGCAGATTGATTGGCACTTGGTGCAATGATGTTTGCTGTCGCAAGTTGGTTTACGCTTGCTCTACCAGCATTGAGTCCAACTGTGACATTGTTTAAAACATTGTTTGACATTATACCTACACGTCCTTGCGCTGTAATTGTACCAGATGCTGTTAGACCATTACCGAATAATGTAGTATCGGAAAATGTCTTTGTGCCGCTTATGCGTTCATTGTCAGTTTTATGGACAAGATTTGTTTCATCTATCGTAACTTGTGATATTGCTGTATCAACATAATCTTCTGTTGCGTAATCTTCAAGTGTTGTGTTGAGCGAAGAATTGGTTACATAATCTGCTAAATCAGATGTCTTGGCGTAATCTTCTAAATCAGATGTCTTGGCGTAATCTGATAAATCAGATGTCTTGGCGTAATCTTCTAAATCAGATGTCTTGGCGTAATCTTCAAGTTTAGTATCTACTGCATCCTTTGTATAATAGTCGTCCATGTCAACGGTTGGAATTTCACCAATATTAACATATGCGATGTCTGATAATATTTCAAGATTGTAATCATACGGACCTGAAACTATGACGTCTTCCGCATCATTTGCTTCTGCTGATGTATTGACGAATGAGAACAAATTTGGTGCAGCCGCACGCTTGTTGTTTTCTGGTACATCAATCCATAAAACTTCTATTCCGTAAGGAACGTATTGGGCAAATGTCAATGACTCAACATAGGCGATAATGTGGTTGTCACTAACATGTGAATCTAATTCTATACGTTCCCCATTTGGTGTGACAGCATTCACGACTAAATCTTCTGCATCTGATAAGTCGTATGCTTTAACTTCACCGTCTTCTTTATATGTCAATGTCAAACGTAACGTGAAATCATTGCCAGCAACAATTCTTAAAATGGTATCTGAATTATTGCAGCAATTACACGTGCCGTCTGTTGTTATGATGATTTTATTCATTTAATAACTCTATTATATATGTTTAATAATAATAACATAGAAAGAAACAAATGGTAAGTTAATAGCCGTTAACAATTGTTAATACTAATCATACCATACCCGTTTACCATCAATAACTTTCCAATGACGTCCTTTTTTCGCTTTACTCATGATACAATGGGATTCTTTTGAGATTTTATGTGTTTTTCCTATATTTGATTTTCTTAATTTTTCTTTTGTTTCATCTGAACATTTTCTTCCCTTTAAAGAAATAGATATTTTCTGTCTTCTTTTTTGGTCCGCTTCTAATGTATTACAAATAAAACCATTATTTGTTATACGTTGTTTTGCTGATTTGCTCATTTTTTTCTTTGCTTCTTCTGAAAGACGGTTTCCATGTTTTCCAGTATTTGATTGACTTATTTTTTTCTTTGTTTCTTCTGAAAGATGTTTTCCTTTACACCAAGACGTTTGGCCTTTGCGGCTTTTACTCATCTTTTGCTTAGTTTCATCACTCATTTTATATCCCTTCATTCCACCAATGCCACCACATTTTAAATTATAACAATGTGGGTCATCTATAAGTTCAGGTGTAACGATTGCTGCTTCTAAACAATATGCGTACTTTTGGTGGCTAAAATATTGAACTATTTCACGTGTGAAATTTTCTTTACCATATTTTTTAATGGCATTACATAATATAATACCACTACCCATATACCCATCATTTAAATCATCGGTTGAATGAACACCATAATAGTAATCACCGTTTAAATTGTTGGTTGTTTTATAAACAAAATGATACACAATATAATAAAACTACCACCTATAATATCCACGTGCTCCACTACGCTTCAATTATAGGCAGTATTATATTTTCTTTGTTCTGTTGTGGAGCACGAACAATTAATTTATATATTTAATATAGTAAAATTACAGTATGAAATTCAATGTCATAATGTGGTTATCTAGATCGCTGGTTTTGTGGTCCACGTTGCTTCTAGTGCGCTCAAATCACAGAAATGATAAATTGTTCATTCCGCCATTTTTCGAGACGTACAGGTCAATTCTAGATGGTTTTTTAATCGTTATTCAATATTGATGCTATGTAATCTTCTGAATTAGAAATGTCCTTATCAAGTGATTTCATCTTAGATTTCTGATATGGTGATGCCGCAAATGATGATAACAATTTTTGAATTTGTGATGATGCCGTATTTAATGCACTGAATGAAGGATGTGGACGATAATCACCACGGGAACTTTTGAAACTTACACCTTTTTCCTTAATATCTGCACGTGCTTGAACATATACGTTATACCAATCACAAATCATATCAAGTGACAATGCCCATGATGGATTGATTTCACCGTAATCATTCACGAGTTGGTCAATCAAGTCACACATATATTCCTTGACTTCTGCTGGTTGATTTTCGTATTGCTTTTTTAATTTTGTTTCTGTTTTCATATATAAAATCTGCTTGATTTTATGTTTACAAATAATAATAACAAGAATCTGTTTTTATGTAAAATAGTAAGTATTATCAGTAATGTTAAAAATTGTCAAAATATGACAATCATAGACATTGTTAATGAAATCATAAAGATTTCAAATCTTTATTAAAAATTGTCAAACTTTGACAATTGTAGTAAAAAATTGTCAAAATATGACAATTATTGGCAGAATGTCAGCTTCTTCAAATTTTGCCA
>OCVV012852006.1_pt1 | contig 36612 bp, 28 predicted proteins | sample 1539721 | NCBI WGS metagenome assembly OCVV01 (sample SAMN02144230, study PRJEB22623) | gut metagenome | biome: sheep rumen | host: Ovis aries | place: New Zealand | reverse complement strand
CGCGATACCCGTCTTGATTTTCGAGTCGCCCATGAGGTGGATGAGCATGAAGATGCTGAAGCCCATGAGCAGATAGGTGAAGAAGAAGTCCTTCCTGCGGCTCTTAGGGAAATAGAGCACGCGTGCTATGATAAAGCAGAAGAGGGAGTTGATGACGAGTCGGAAGATGAGGTCGAGGATTCGGAATGAATCGCTCGTGAGAGTGGAAAGAAATTGATTGATAGTATCCATTGTTGAAATATGAGTTTTCTTGGTTTTTTCTAGTTGTCCTAGCTGTCCTAGTTTCCCTAGTCATCCTAGTTTTCCTAGTCATCCTAGCCTAATAAACATCATCCTCGTAAGGTCTGATGTGATAGGTTTCGTCGGCATTGATTTTCTGGAGGAGGCGGAGCTTTTGCTTGAAGTTGTTTTGCTTCAGATGTGGGTCCGTCATTGCCATGCCGATGCAGCATTTCGAAAAGCCTGTCGGATGGATGTGCAGGTCGCGGAGGATATTCGTGATAGGAGAGAAGATGTTTCCATCTCGTTTCAACTCGATGATGACGATGTTGCCCGTGTCGCGGTCGAGATTCGTTTCGTAGTTGTGGAAACTCACGTTGAAATCGATGGTGAGTCGCTCCGTTTTTCCTTTGTTTACGAGCGTGATGCGATTGAAGTGGTTCTGCACGATAGGGTGCATGTCCTCTAAATGCAGGTGCGTACGATCAAAAACCAACTCGCTGGCACCTTCCGTCTGGGCTGCCTTTTCCAAACTCTCCACTTGGATGCGCTTCTTCTTCGTGCGCAGGTGGTTGTTCTTTTTCTTTACTTCGAGGAAAGTGAGGTCGCCCGAACTGAGATAAGTGCGTACCCTCACCTTGGTTCTTGTTGCCCTTCCGCCATGATGCTGCATGTATTGCGCATAATTGTCCGTGTCGAAGTAAGTGGTGCGGTAAGGACTGATGCGGTCGGAGTTGATTTCTTGCACGAAGTATTTTTCCCTCACTAATTGGAGCATATCGACAAGCTGACGCTTCGACGCCACAAACTTGGTGTCGATGCGATTCATCAGTTTGATGCCACTCATCTCGTCGAGGCTGATGGGGTCCATCACTGCGAGCAGTTCGGAGATATGGTCGTCGTAGTTAGGCATAGTGGGTTACTTGCAAGCAAGCTTTTGAACCTTTGGTTCGGCGTAAGCCAAATGAGGAGCTTGAGGTTTAGAAAAAGTAGGTGAAATAATATTGGTCCGTATTCATATTGGATTGGGCTACAAAAATAGCGAATATAATTCACATTGCGAAATGTTTAGGTCAAAAAAACACTTGTTCATGCCTTAAAAACGAATAATGTCCTATTTATATTGCATAAAAGACACTTAATAAAGACAAAAACTTGCAAACAAAACATAATCATTTGCTTATAGACTATAAGTTTGCGCCACAGATTTCGTGATAGACTGTCACGCTTTTCGTGAAACGATGCTTCGACCATTCAGAACTTCTTTTTTGCATCCACTGAACTTTTCCTTTGGATTCAACTAGTTGCCGAGCGCTCGGCGTTGCGATAACGAGCGCTCGCTGTAACGATAACGAGCGCTCGCCATTACAACGTTGAGCCCTCGCCTTTTCAGTAAATCCCAAGGAGCGGTTGAGTTAAATTGAAGGGGAAAAGCAAAAAAAACGGTGGAAAATTTTGGCGCAGTCGAAAAAGCGGAATCATGGAAGCGAAAAATCCTTACTTTTGCAGCCGAAATCAAGAAATGTTTAACCTGTTTATTAAAGTTTGAAGTATGGCAAAATTGCAAGTAAGTGTGAGTCACCAAAGGGTGCACGTGAATGAGAATCGGAAAATGTATGTAGCACATTTGGTGCGCTACTCAATGATCGGTTTGGAGCAACTGATTCAAATGGCGGCAACCGATTCGGGGATGTCGGAAAGTAATGTGGCAGCAGCGCTCTATGCGTTGGCAACCCAAGTGGAGGAATTGGTGCTGACAGGGCATTCAGTGGATTTGGGTGTGCTGGGCATTCTGAGGGCATCGTTCAGTTGCAAGGCAAAGGAGCGCATAGAAGATTTGGATTACACCTGCATCACGCGTCGTCGCTTCATCTTCACCCCGTCCGACCGCCTGAAAACCGCCCTCTATAATGCTCACGTTGAAGGATTTGGAGGAAAAAGTTCGGATTGAACATAGAACATGGGACTAAAAAGTGCAATTATAGGAATTGTGTCACCTATTGTTGCTTTTTTTTGTTAATTGCACTCAAATTCTACATTTTTTCACGTGATTATATGGTAAATACATTTTTTTTTATCATATTTGTATTCAAAAACTGAAATTCAATATTGGAGAAGTTCCCTTTTTGTATTCTTCTTTATTTTGCGGTAAATCATTGTGGATAGAGAGTCAGAGTCGATGTGGAATAAAGAATGGTTGAATCACATAAACCTATAAGACTGTACATTTATCTACATCGTTGATGATGAGGTTACTTCTGAGATAATATTTTAAGGAACCTAAGATGTCTAATGAAATCAAATACTGATATATTTTATGCAAGATATAATAAAACGAGATGAAGCCGAGATTAGACTGAAAAGGATTTTCGGTTTAGACCATTTTTATGATGAACAATGGACGGCGATTGAACGAATACTCCGAGGAGAAAGAATACTTATGATTGAACGCACTGGATTTGGAAAATCTCTGTGCTACCAGTTTCCTGCAACACAATTTGATGGCGTTACTGTTATATTTTCTCCACTAATAGCATTAATGCGTGATCAGGTAAGAAGCCTTTGCAAGAGAGGTGTCCCCGCTGCATATATTAACTCAGAACAATCTTACGAGGAGAACCAAGAAGCTATTCAACGAGCACTGAATAACGAGGTTAAAATACTTTATATTGCGCCTGAAAGACAAGAAAACGATGAATGGATTGAGGCAACTCGCCATATAAACCTTTCAATGATAGTAATTGATGAAGCTCACACCATATCCACTTGGGGACATGATTTCAGACCATCATTCCGTAGGATAATTAATTTAGTACAGTTGCTTCCTAATCATTTGCCAATTCTTGCTACTACGGCAACGGCAACAAAAAGAGTTCAGCAAGATATAGAGCTACAGATTGGAGGGCAGTTGACTACTATTAGAGGAAATCTTGTAAGACCAAATTTTGAACTACAAGTAATTAAGGTGCAATCTGAAGATGAGAAATTGATTTGGCTGGCGCAGAATATAAATTTGTTAGATGGTTCTGGCTTGATTTATACAGGCACAAGAGTTGATACGGAGATCTATGCCAAATGGCTTAAGTTCGTGGGTGTCAATGTAACAGATTATAATGCAGGTTTTGACCCAGAGACTCGTCAGTCAATAGAGATTGGGCTGATGAAGAATCAATGGAAGTGTGTTGTGTCAACCAATGCTCTTGGTATGGGTATAGACAAGCCTGATATTCGCTTTATAATACACACTCAAATCCCAGTATCACCAATTCACTATTATCAAGAGATTGGGCGTGCAGGACGTGATGGAAAACCAACACGCATACTCTTGTTTTATAATGAAAGTAAAGATAGAGACAGCGGTTATGCCGCGGATTTAAGACTTCCGCTTTCATTTATTGAAGGTGCGCGTCCTGCAATTAGTAAATATCAAAAAGTTATCTCTTTATTACAAGAAGAGCCACTGTCGGAAAGGGAAGTCATGAAACGAGCCAATCTCAAACAAACGCAAGCAAGAGTGATTAAGGCGGATTTAATAGACCAAGGAATTGTAAAAGAGGTCTTATATGGTAAAACAAAGAAGTATGAATATCAGTTTAATGCGCCAACCTTAAACACGACACATTTTGAGGAACTTAGAGAAGCGAAGTTGAAAGAACTTCGTGCAATGGAACAATATATCTATACAGATATGCCAAGAATGAAGTATTTGTGCGCTTTTCTTGATAGTGATGAACAGGCATGTTACTCTAATTGTGACAACACAAATCTTGAGAAACTTCACGTTACTCAATCTCCTGTTCTGTTAGCAAAATTGGAAGAATTTAGAGAAACTTATTTCCCCGTTTTAGATCTTGCATCATGGACTACAAGGAAAGACGGTTTTAGAATTTGCTTTCCTGCTCCTAACATAATCTTAGTGGAGAAAACCGTTAAAGATGAAAATGGTGTGATGACTGAACACCCTGTTGTTGAATATCACAATAAAATAATAGTGTCCGATTATTCTTCTGAAGAAATAGAAATCATAAAAGAACATATAGGAAAGGCATCACGTTTGGTAAACGGATATGCCGCATCATACTATGGAGTATCTAATATAGGTGCTGCGTTACACAGGAGTAAATATGAAAATGGAGGAGATTTCCCCGATTTCCTCTTAAAGAAAACATTATCTGTATTTGGCAAGAAATTAAGAGGTGTTCATTTTGACTTACTTATGTATTTACCTCCGACTAAATCTGGTGATCTTGTGAAAAACTTTGCTACAAAGTTTGCTCGTGTGATAAAAGTTCCGATTAGTCACGATCTAATAAAGGTTCGCACAACACAAGAACAGAAAATGTTCCAAAATTCATATAGCAAACAAGAGAATGTTGTTGGAGCATTTGATGTTGATGAGGATATTATAAAAGGAAAATGTATAATACTGCTTGATGATATCTATGATAGCGGTGCAACAATAAAAGAAGTTGGTAAATTATTAACACAGAAAGGAGCAAAGTACATTGTTCCAATCGTAATCGCAAAAACTGTAGGAGGTACATTATGATAAAACAAGAATTGACATATTGGGTGACGCTTGCATTAATTCCAAAGATGTGGACTAAGCGTAAGAATGAGATTTATGTGAATTGTTTTAAGCATAATCCACAAATATCTATAATTGATTTGTTTGAAAATTCATTAAGCTGGAATGCGGTAGGACTGAATGAAATTGAGAAAATTCAGTTTGAAGAAGCTAGACTACAATTAGCAAATAACTCTTTTCTTGTCGAAGGGATGATGGCTCAAGGATATGATATATTGCCCATCACGCACGAAGACTATCCGAGATTATTGAAGGACAATTTGAAGTTCAATGCTCCGACAGTAATATACACTAAGGGCAACAAATCACTTTTGCAAGAACCTTCAATTGCTATTGTTGGCTCCAGAAATGCTGATACAAAGTCTCTCTCTTTTACAGAAAATATCGTAAGGAAGGCTACAGAAGAAAATAAAGTGGTAGTCAGTGGATTTGCAAAAGGGGTGGATCGTCAAGCCTTGGACTCTGCAGTCAGAGCAAATGGGAAAAGTATTATTGTTTTACCTCAAGGAATTATGACCTTCAGTTCTGGTTTTAAGCAGTATTTTAAGTATATTGCTCAAGGAAGAGTCTTGGTGATGAGTACTTTTGCTCCAAGAGCCCCATGGTCTGTTGAATTTGCCATGGCGCGTAATTCAATTATTTATGGCATGTCATCTGACATCTTCGTAGCACAAAGTGATGACAAAGGAGGTACTTGGTCAGGCGTAATCGATGGTCTGAAAAAGAATCGTCCAATTTATGTCAGATACCCAGATAAGAATGAAAAGAATGCCAATCTACTACTCATTCAAAAAGGTGCTTCAGCAGTAGATATTAATGGCAATACTTTAACTCTAAATCCTGAAGAACAGAAGACTCCAGAACAAATAAACAAGGAAAAAATAATTTCTGATTTAATGGCATTATTATCTAGTGTTGATAGGATAACGGCAAAAGAGATTATCAGCCGACTGCACCTTGATTGGAAGGATGATAAGATGAAACGCTATCTTGATAAGATGCAACAAGCAGAAAAAATAAAAGTGAAGAATCGTGTTTATTATCGCCTGAAAGGGAATGCGCAGCAAGGATTATTTGATGGTCAAATATAGCTCGTTTCATAAGTAACAAAAATACATGTCCAAATCCGAACTACAGCAATACCTACGTTCAACTATTTGAAGGAGAATGTTCAGTATGAGTTTTAAGAATCTGAAAATTAGCTAAGCAGAGTAATATAATTATGACATTGGCAATAAACATAGAGGACCTACTGAATAAGCAGAAGATAGAATCCAACAGGGCTGAGTTTAAGAAGGGTTGGAATGCTGCAAGCATATACCACAGCGTGTTTGCTTTCACTAACGATTTCGATGACCTTGTAGGTGGATAATATCCCAGCAATTGATTAACTTTGCAAACGAAATATGACGAAAGAAGAGCTATTACAGAAACTATCAGAGATAGAATGGGACGACTTTGAGTGCAAGAGGGCTCAAGATAAGTTGCCCGAGGATGTGTGGTCAACGGTGTCGGCCTTTTCCAACACTTCGGGTGGTTGGATTATCTTCGGTGTTAAACAGCAGGGAAAGCTGTTTGAGATAAACGGTGTGAACAATGGAGAGAAAACGGAGTCAGACTTCCTGAACACGTTGCGTAATGGGCAGAAATTCAATTTGCGCTTGACGGCAAAAGGGCAGAAATATATCTTTGATGGTAAGTTGGTGCTGGCATTCTTTGTTCCATCGAGTATTGTTAAACCTATCTATGTGGGAAACCCCATTAACACCTACATCCGTACAGGTAGTGGAGACCGTCGTGCCACTGAGACAGAAGTGATGGCAATGATGCGTGACCAGGCTTTTGGTAGTAAGAGTGAACAGGTGGTGGAGGGGACAAGCATCAATGACCTCAACAGAAGTTCGCTTGAAACTTATAGAAACCATATCCGTAACGATAATCCTTCTTTCCCCTATAAAGACCTGCCCGATGGCCAGTTCTGTGACAAGGTGGGTATCTCAAAGGATGGGCAGCTGACCATTGGCGGCATTTTGATGCTTGGTCAGAGAGATGTCGTACAGCGTCATATTAGCAACTTTTGGATAGACTATTTAGAGATTCCTGGTAAGAGTCTTGCTGATGCTCAAGTACGCTATACCTATCGGATGCAGGAACAGGATAATATTTGGGATTCATATCAGATTATTCTCCAACGGCTGCGTAACTTCGTTGATGCACCATACGAGGCTCGTTCTGATGGTGTAGGAGCAGAGGACGAATCACAGTTATATGCACTAAGAGAAGGACTTACCAACTGTTGCGCACATGCCGACTATTTCAGTCCAATGCATCCGACGATACGTGTGTTTGCAGACCGTATTGAGTTGCAGAATCCAGGCAGATTTATGTTTCCGCTATCAGAGTTGCGCACACAGATACATTCCATTCCACGAAATCCCAACATAATCAAGTTCTTCCGCTACGCCAAACTGGGTGAGAATGCCGGCTATGGCATAGATAAGATGCTGATATGGGAAAAACTGACCAAAGGGAAAGTTGATTTCGCCAGTGATTTGATCTGCTCTACTATTACATATTGGTTTGGAGAACAAGTTAGTGACCAACAAAGGGGACAAGCTAGGGAACAAGCTAGGGAACAAGCTAGGGAACAAGTTGGGGAACAAGCTAAGGAACAAGTTCAACGTCTCGTAAATGTAATCAGGGAAGGTACTTACACACTTTCAGCTCTTCTTAGATTATTACATCTCAGGGGAAGAAGAAATTTCTTAACAAACTACCTAAATCCTGCTATTGAAGGAGGCTATGTCCTTCGTGCTTATCCCGATAAGCCTAACCATCCTAACCAGCGTTATTACCTGTCCGAAAAGGGATTGAAACTTGTAAAATGAAGTTGCAAAACGACATGCTTATCATAAGAATTGATGGATGAGTTCATTAGGAGATAGAATTCTTTCTATTTCCTTTTTTCGCGCTCTTGATGAAAGTTTTTGGGAAAAGATTTTAGGAAGTTGGGAGAATAATGTATATTTGCAACTTAATACCGAAAACAAATTATTACTAATTCTAAATTGATATTATGGCAAAGGCACCAGAATTTAAGTATGCACCTATGTTCCAGATGGGACAGGACAAGACGGAATACCGACTGCTGACTAAAGAGGGTATCTCTGTCGGCGAATTCGAGGGAAAGGAAATCGTCAAGGTCTCTCCAGAGGCTCTGGCGCTGTTGGCTCAGCAAGCATTCCACGATGTGGAGTTCATGCTGCGCCGTGAGCACAATCTGCAAGTGGCAAAGATTCTTCGTGACCCTGAGGCAACGGAGAACGACAAGTATGTGGCTCTGCAGTTCCTCCGCAATGCGGAGACGGCAGCCAAGGGCATCCTGCCTTTCTGCCAGGACACGGGTACGGCTATCATCCACGGCGAAAAGGGTCAGCAGGTGTGGACTGGTTTTGAGGACGAAGAAGCACTGTCGAAGGGTGTGTTCAACACTTTCACGCAGGACAATCTCCGCTACTCGCAGAACGCTCCATTGAACATGTACGACGAGGTGAACACGAAGTGCAACCTCCCTGCACAGATTGACATCGAAGCCACAGAAGGCGCTGAATACCGTTTCGTGATGGTGGCAAAGGGTGGTGGTTCTGCTAACAAGACCTACTTCTACCCAATGACCAAGGCAACCATCCAGAACGAGGGCACTTTGCTTCCATTCTTGGTGGAGAAGATGAAGAGCCTCGGTACGGCGGCTTGTCCTCCTTACCACATCGCTTTCGTGATTGGTGGTACATCGGCTGAGAAGAACCTCTTGACGGTGAAGCTCGCCTCCATCAAGTACTACGACTCGCTGCCAACGACAGGCGACGAGACGGGACGTGCGTTCCGCGACGTGGATTTGGAACAGAAACTGCTGAAAGAAGCTTATAAGATTGGTCTTGGCGCACAGTTCGGTGGCAAGTATCTGGCTCATGACATCCGCGTGATTCGTCTGCCTCGTCATGGTGCAAGTTGTCCTATCGGTATGGGCGTTTCCTGCTCTGCCGACCGCAATATCAAGGCAAAGATTAACAAGGACGGTGTTTGGCTCGAAGTGATGGACAGCAACCCATCGGAGTTGATTCCTGAAGAGTATCGTCGTCCAGGCGAAGGTGGCAAGGGCATCGAGATTGACCTGAACCAGGGTATCGACGCTGTACGCAAGGAACTGAGCAAGTATCCTGTTTCTACCCGAGTGAACTTGAAGGGTACCATCATCGTGGCTCGCGACATCGCTCATGCCAAGCTGAAGGCACGCTTGGATGCTGGCGAGGGAATGCCACAGTACTTCAAGGACTATCCAATCCTCTATGCAGGTCCTGCCAAGACTCCAGAAGGCTATCCTTGTGGTTCGATGGGACCAACCACTGCTAACCGCATGGACCCATACGTGGATGAGTTCCAGGACAACGGTGCATCACTCGTGATGATTGCCAAGGGCAACCGCACCCAGCAGGTGACTGATGCTTGTCAGAAGCATGGTGGTTTCTACCTCGGTACTATCGGTGGCGTGGCTGCAGTGCTCTCGCAGTCGAGCATCAAGAGCATCGAGTGTGTGGAATATCCAGAACTTGGCATGGAAGCTATCTGGAAGATTGAAGTGGAGGACTTCCCTGCATTCATCCTCGTAGATGACAAGGGCAACGACTTCTTCAAGCAGTTGAAACCATGCTCTGGTTGCACGATTCTGCCGGATTAAAGCGTGAAGTGTGAAGCGTGAAGTGTGAAGCGTGAAGTGTGAAGCGTGAAGTGTGAAGTGTGAAGCGTGAATATTTTAATAAAACAGCACATAATGAAGTCGGAATTATTTGCCTTCGAGAAGTTGAAGGCTTATAAATACGCTAGGGCTTTAGTAAGGAGTGTTTATAAACTCTTACGTAAACTTCCCTATGAAGAAAAAGATGCGTTACGTGGCCAGTTACAACGGGCTGTAATTTCAGTTCCCTCAAATATTGCCGAGGGTATGGGGCGTAAAACGATTAAAGCTAAACAACAATTCATAGAATATTCCTATGGCTCACTAATGGAAGTGCTTTGCCAACTTCAGCTTGCCAATGATTTAGGCTATATTTCTGAAGAGGAATTAAACGAAGAACGTGTACACATTGAAGACACTGCGCGCATTATCTCTGGATTATATTCGTATTTAGAAACTAAAGAAAAAACTCAAAAAAGAAGTGAAGACAAAGTGTGACGGAGGCTCTATCGCTTCACGCTTCACACTTTACGCTTCACGTTAATTAAAAGATGGAAGACGTAAAAGAATTATTGAATGCAGCTGAAGAGGACATGGAGATGGCAGCCATGCATCTGGAAGAATGTCTCAGCCGCATCCGTGCAGGAAAAGCCAACGTGCACATCCTCGACGGAATCCGTGTAGATAGTTACGGTTCGATGGTTCCACTGTCGGGCGTGGCAACTGTGATGGTGCCAGACCCACGCAGCATTACCATCAAGCCTTGGGACAAGTCGATGTTTAAGGTGATTGAAAAGGCCATCATCGACTCGCCAGTGGGCATCATGCCAGAGAACAACGGCGAAGTGATTCGTTTGGGCATCCCAGCTCTGACGGAGGAACGCCGTAAGGAGCTCACCAAGCAGTGCTCGAAGGAAACGGAAACTGCCAAGATTTCTGTTCGCAACGCACGTCGTGAGTGCATCGAGAAGCTGAAGAAGAGCGTGAAGAATGGTGTGCCAGAGGATGTGGAGAAGGACGCAGAAGAATCTGTTCAGAAAATCCACGACAAGTACATCAAAAAGCTCGAAGCCATGCTCGAGGCGAAGAACAAGGAAATCATGACTGTATAAATGAAAAATGAAGAATGAGGAATGAAGAATGGCTTCGGCAAAACCGAAGCTTACTGAGAAAGAAGAATGGCTTTGGCTAAACCGAAGCTTACTGAGAAAGAAGAATGGCTTCGGCTAAACCGAATCTTACTGAGAAAATTCATTCTACATTCTACATTCTTCATTCTTCATTTTCAAAGGGGACATGCACGGCTTAGTCATTAAGAACACGGGTAGTTGGTACACCGTGCGGGCTGATAATGGGACGCTCTGGGAGTCGAAAGTGAAAGGTAATTTTAGGCTCAAAGGGATTCGTTCCACTAATCCTGTTGCGATTGGCGACAAGGTGGATTTCACTCCGCAACCCGATGCAACGGCACTCATCACGAGTATAGATGACCGCACTAACTATGTGATTCGGAAGGCAACGAACCTTTCGAAGCAGTCGCATATTATCGCTGCCAATGTGGACCAGTGCTTCTTGATTGTCACGCTGAAGCAACCTGAAACTGCCACGACATTTATTGACCGTTTTTTGGCATCGGCTGAGGCTTATCGCATCCCTGTTGTACTTATTTTTAATAAGATAGACTTGCTGACCGAGGAGGACGACAAGGAATTGCTTGAAGGGATGATAACCCTTTATGATTCCATTGGTTATCGATGTATGACTGTGTCGGCAGAGACGGGCGAGGGTGTGGAGTCGTTACGAGAACTGCTTACAGACAATATCACCTTGCTCAGCGGAAATAGTGGTGTGGGAAAATCGACGCTTATCAACAGGCTTTTCCCTGACTTGAACCTGCGAACAGGTGAGATTTCCGATGCCTTCAATACGGGAAAGCATACCACCACCTTCTCGGAGATGTACCCGATAGAGGATGCGCTCGTGCCGCGCTCGTATATCATCGACACGCCGGGCATCAAGGGTTTTGGTACCTTCGACATGGAACGCGAGGAAGTGGGGCATTACTTCAAGGAGATTTTCTATTTTTCCAAGGATTGTCGTTTCAACAACTGCACACATACCCACGAGCCAGGTTGTGCCGTGCGTGAAGCTGTTGAAAGGCATGACATCAGTCAAAGTCGCTATACCTCGTATCTTTCTATGTTGGAGGATAAGGATGAAGATAGGTATAGGGATTAAAAGACCCAAAGACCCACAAAACTACAGACCCTCAGACCCACCCCTTACCCTCCCTGTGAGGGAGTAGTTAGTTTGCTATGAGAATAGGTCTTTTCTGTCTCTCAAAAAACCTATCATTTTCCTAAAAACTTCTATAATATTTTTAATGAAGAGATTCTTATATATATTCTTTTTATTTCTATTGGTCCTTTCCGCATCGGCTCAAACTTATGAGCAGTGGGTGGAGAGAGGTATCAAGGCTGCGGAGGCGGATTCGTTGACGGAAGCGGTGACTTATTTCAAGAAGGCACTGAAGGTCAATCCGAAGGATTATCGCAACGCGTTGGTGTTTACCAATATGGGAAAAGTACAGGAAACAATGTATTGGCAGAACACCCAAGAGAAGCAGAATGCCTCCGACGCTATTGAATCCTATACGATGGCATTGAGTTTTGCACCAGAGGCGGTGCCTATGCTGGAAGCACGAGGAAAACTCTATCTTCGATTGGAGAATTATGGAAAGGCATTGATGGATTTCACTACCATCCTCGATGTCGATCCCCATCATAAGGAAGCACGCAACTATCGTGCGTTTTGCTATTCGCAAAGACATGAATATTTGGAGGCGAGGACGGACTATTTGCGGGTGTTGGAGGAAGATGCTACCAACTATTCCGCTCAACTCGGTTTGGCACTGCTCTGTCAAAACACGAATAAAATGACGGAAGCGCTGGAGCGCATCACGCTTATGGTGGAGGGGCATCCCGACAAGGCAGAACTCTATAGTGTTCGTGCGGGCATGTATGCCGAGAACAAACAATCCGAACTCGCTATCATGGACCTCGACAAGGCCGTGGAGTTGGAGCCCGAAAACCAGAACTATTATTTGGCGCGTGCTTATTTGCACAAGGAGCAGGGCAATAAGCGAAAAGCCCTTGCTGATTTCGAGGCTGCCATCAAGAATGGTGTGCCGAGGGCTTCGTTGGAGGAGGAACTGAAGAGCTTAAAATAACAATCTAAAACAAATATCCCAATATGAAAAGAATTCTTCTTAGTTTGATGTTGTCAGTGTTTGCATTGATGTCGTTTGCACAGACCGACAATATCTTCCATGTAGAAAATCCTGATTATAAAACCAGTCCTATGACGGGTATGACACGTAAGCACTGGATGGATGCTGCACTGTATATGCTGAAGGGAGCATTCAGCTATATTCACAATTACGACGACCCGTTCAACTTCCCAAACCAAGGGGGAAAGACCTATCCGCATGAGGGTGGCAACACGGTGACTTCCAACCTCGAAGCTTTGTGCCGCACGATGTTTGTGGCTGTGCCATTGCTCAAGGAAAATCCTGACTTGGAAATCAACGGAATCAAGGTGGGAGAGTACTACCGTAGGCAAATCCATAATTTGAGCGACCCAAGCAAGCCAATGTATATCAAGGAACGAACTGGACGTACCAGTCAGACCTTGGTAGAATTGGGCGGTTTGGCTTTGTCGCTTACTGTGATGCCTGAAATCCTTTGGGACCCACTGTCGGCAGAGGACAAAGCTGAATTTGCCAAATTCATGGTGAGCTATGGCAATGGTCCTACGATTGGTTCCAACTGGCGATTCTTCAATATCTTCATCATGTCGTTCTTCAAGACACACGGATATGAAGTGAAGACGGATTATTTGAATGAATTGCTCAACCTTTGTTTGGATAAATACCGTGGCGAGGGTTGGTATAACGACAGTCCTGCCTACGACTATTATAGCATGTGGGCATTCCAGATGTACGGTATGATTTGGAGTCGCTACTATGGTGACCAACTCAACCCTGATGCAAAGGCTCGTTTTGAGAAGAACTTCAAGGACTTGGTGCCTAACTATCCGTTGATGTGGTCGAAGAATGGCGAGATGAACATGTATGGAAGAAGCCTCACCTATCGTATGGCGGCAGTTGTTCCGCTTCCGCTGATGGGTTGGCTCAATGGTACAGGAACGGAGGTGAACTACGGTTGGATGCGTCGTTTGGCTTCAGCCACGATTCTTCAGTTCTTGCAGAATCCGAAGGTGATGGTGGATGGCGTGCCATGTGTGGGCTATTATGGACCATTCGAACCATGCGTGCAGATTTACTCTTGCCGTGGCAGTGTGTATTGGATGGGTAAGGCATTCTTGGGATTGCTCGTGCCTGAGGACAATCCTTTCTGGACCGCGAAGGAAAACAACGGCCCTTGGGAAAAGGAATTCAAGAAGAATCAAGTGTATAATCACTTTATGCCAGGAACCAATATTCTCGTGACGAACTATCCGAATCTGGGTGCTTCTGAAATCCGTGCATGGTGCAAGGAGAAAGTGGCAAGCGACTGGCAGAAATTCCGTTCAGGCGAGAACTATAACAAGTTTGCTTACAACACGGCTTTCCCTTGGATGGCAGATGGCAAGAACGGCGAAGTGAGTCAGAACTATGCCATTATGAACAATAAGGGCGAGTGGGAAGTGTTGCGACTTTATGACTTCGTGAGTTTCGAGGATGGTATCTATCGTCGTGATGCCGTGTTGGAAACAGATGAGAACGTGAAGTTTAATTTGGCTGAGATTCCTTTGCCAAACGGTGTGCTTCGTGTGGATAGAGTGACTTTGCCAAAGGCTTACGAAGGACAAAACCATAGTTTGCGTTTGGGTAGTTATACCATTCCGAAGTTGAAGGAGAACATCAAGACGGGTACGTTCACTGAACCTCGACTAACGTATTATGTGGATAATGGTGTGTATCAGATTGCCATGTGCGATTTGAAGGATGGTCAGGCTGTGAAGAACCAGATTGTGACGGGTAAAGACATGCACCCAATGAGCGAAAGCTGTGCTTTGTTGGCAGGACGCTATTCTTTGAGCGAAGGCAGCCATATCCTCATCACTCTCCAACTTTGGAAACAAAGTGGAAAGAAGTTCTCGAAGAAGGAGCTGGGTGTGGTGAAGTCTGTGGAGGAACAAGGCAACAGTGTGGTGATTATTTTCAATGATGGCAGTCAAAAGACGGTGAAATTCAACTAATTTCACATAAAAACGTCGTATTCAAGCCATTTAAAACAATTTATTGCGTAAAAATTTGGCAAGAATCAAAAAATAATCGTACCTTTGCAAAAGAAATGAAAAGGAGGGGCTCGCGGAGTTCCTCCTTGTTATTTGTAAAAATTAAGTTTGTATGTTCGTGAGTTCTTATGTTTTTAGTCTTTTTTCGAGAAATTAAGTTGGAACCAAGAGCTCAAGGACTGTAATCATTTTTTCATGATTGACAAAAACAAAGTGAAAGAGCTGGCAGAGGAATGGCTCAAAGACAAAGAATATTTCCTCGTGGATGCTACAGTGGATGCCAATAATAGCATCGTTGTTGAAATCGACCACAAAGATGGGGTTTGGATTGAAGATTGCTGCGAACTGAGCAAGTTTATTGAAGCACATCTGGACCGTGAGGTGGAAGATTATGAGTTGGAAGTGGGAAGTGCTGGAATCGGTCAACCGTTCAAAGTGCTTCAGCAATATATCAACAGCATCGGTTACGATGTGGAATTGTTGACAACTGGAGGAAAGAAGATGGAAGGATGCTTAACGGAAGCAAACGAAGAAGGCTTTTGCGTGGTTGTTCCTGAAAAGCAGAAGCTGGAAGGACAGAAGCGCCCTCAGATGGTAGATGTGGAGCATCATTTCGGCTACGACGATGTGAAATGGGTGAAGGCGGTGATTGATTTTAAATAGCCCCCTCCCAACCTCCCCGAGGGGAGGAGAGAACATCGGGAATGACGTACAATTGAAATAAAAAAAAGAATAATATAAACAAATGGAAATGATGGTTTAGACTTCATTTTTCATTTAATTTGCAAAAGATGGCTACAAAGAAAGCAAATCAGGGTATTAACTTGATTGATACTTTTAAGGAATTCAAGGAAACGAAGCATATCGACAGAACCACACTCGTGAGTGTGATTGAGGATTCGTTTCGCAGTGTGATTCAGAAGATGTATGGTCACGACGATAATTTCGACGTGATTGTGAACCCAGACCAGGGTGACTTCGAAATCTATCAGAACCGCGAGGTGGTTCCTGATGGAGAAGTGGTTGATGAATCGAGTCAGATTTCCCTCTCCGAGGCTCAGAAGATTGACGAGGACTACGAAGTGGGTGAGGACGTGAGTCAGAAGGTGAATTTTGCTGACTTCGGTCGCCGTGCTATTCTGACTCTCCGTCAGACGATGGCTGCCAAGATTTTGGAGTTGGAGCACGACAACCTTTACAATAAGTACAAGGACAAGATTGGTCAGATTATCACTGCTGAGGTTTATCAGATTTGGAAGCGAGAGATGTTGCTCCTTGATGAAGAGGGCAACGAATTGCTGTTGCCAAAGACAGAGCAGATTCCAGGCGACTTCTTCCGTAAGGGTGAGACGGCTCGCGCTATCGTGCTCCGTGTGGATAATGCCAACAACAATCCAAAGATTATCCTCTCGCGTACCGCTCCTGAATTTCTGGAAAGATTGCTTGAAAACGAAGTGCCAGAAATCAATGACGGTCTTATCACCATCCACAAGATTGTGCGTATTCCAGGCGAAAGAGCAAAGATTGCCGTGGAGAGCTATAATGAACGTATCGACCCAGTGGGTGCCTGCGTGGGTGTGAAGGGTAGTCGTATTCATGGTATCGTGCGTGAATTGCGCAACGAGAATATCGATGTTATCAATTACACCAGCAATACCAAGCTCTTCATTCAGCGTGCCTTGAGCCCTGCTCGTATTTCGACCATCAACCTCGATGAGGAAAACAAGAAGGTAGAGGTTTATTTGCAGCCAGACCAGGTTTCTCTTGCCATTGGTAAGAACGGTTTGAACATCAAGTTGGCAAGTATGCTTACAGGCTATACCATCGACGTATTCCGTGAATTGAACGAAAACGAAACAGACGACGAGGATATCTACCTCGACGAGTTCAAGGACGAAATCGAAGAATGGGTAATTGAAGCCATCAAGGGTATCGGTCTTGACACTGCCAAGAGTGTGCTGAATGCTCCACGCGAGATGATTGTTGAGCAGGCAGACTTGGAGGAAGATACCGTTGACCACGTGCTCTCGGTACTCCGTGCAGAGTTTGAAAATTAAATGGGGAATGGTTTCGGCAAAACCGAAGCTTACAATTAAAGAAGAATTGAAAATTAAAATAATTAACACTACATGCCTGTTAGACTGAACAAAGCACTTAAGGAATTGAATGTGGGAATCAACACCGTGGCTGAATTCCTGCAAAAGAAAGGGAAAGCATTGGAAGATGCAAGCCCTAATGCGAAGATCACGGATGAGCAGTATGCACTGCTTATGGCTGCTTTCGGTGCTGACAAAAACAAGCACGAGGAAGTGAAGCGCGATATCCAGTCGCGTAAGGAGAAGGAACAGAAGGAACGTGAGGAACGTCGCGAGCAGCAACAGCGCGAAAAGGCTGAGAAGAAGAAAGTGGAGTTGTTCCGTACCAGTTCTGAACCAAAACAGAAATTTACGGTGCTCGGCAATATCAATGATATTCAGTCGAACAGCAATGGAACCGCCAAAGCTGAAGAACCAAAAGCTGTGGAGGAAAAGCCTGCCGTGGATGCTGCTCCAGTGGTGGATGCTGCACCTCAGCCAGTTGAGGAGAAGAAGGCAGAACCTGCTGAAGCTCCAAAGGCTGAAACTCCAGCAAAGCCTTTAGCTGTGGAAGTAGAACCAAAGGTTGCTCCAACGGAAACAGTTCAGAAGCAGGAGAAACCTGTTGCCAAGGAAGAAAAGCCTGAAGCTCAAAAGGCAGAAGAAGTTGAAAAGCCTGCTGCCAAGGTAGAGCCAGAAAAAACTGTTGCTCCAACTGCTGAGGCTGAAAAGACACCAGAAGTGAAGGCACAGCCAGAAATCATTCAGTCTAAGGGGAACGAAGAAGGTGTTGGTGAGGATGGTGTTTATCGCACGAAGACTCCAGATGCAGGTGTGCAGTTCAAGAAGGTAGGTTTTCTCGACCTCGATTCTATCAACTCCAAGACTCGTCCTGACAAGAAGAGCAAGCAAGAGCGCAAGAAGGAGCGTGAGGAAAAGGAGCGCGAGCGTAAGGCTCAGCAAAGCGGTCAGCAGAATGGACAGGGCGGAAACCAGAAGAAGAAGCGTAACCGCATCGACAAGCAGAAGGTGGATATTGTCTCTGCTGCCAGTCAGATAAAGGAAAATCCTAATAAGAAGAAAAAGAACAACCAGCAGCAGGGTGGCGGTCAGTTTGGTGGCCAAAACCAGCAGCAAGGTGGTGGTAAGAATAAGAAGGGCAAGAAGGGTCAGGGACCAGTGAAACAGGTTGAACTGACTGATGAAGAAGTTGCAAAGCAGGTGAAGGAAACGCTCGCACGCCTCACAACCAAGCAGATGAAGAAGGGTGTGAAGTATCGTAAGGAGAAGCGCGAGAATATCCATAACCGTATGGCAGAACTCGAAGAGGAGGAAAATGCAGAGAGCAAAGTACTGAAGTTGACCGAGTTCGTAACTGCCAACGACCTTGCCACGATGATGAATATTCCAGTTACGAAGGTTATCGGAACCTGTATGTCGATTGGCATCATGGTGTCTATCAACCAACGTTTGGATGCTGAAACCATCAACTTGGTGGCAGAAGAATTTGGCTTCTCGACTTCGTACGTGAGTGAGGAAGTAAGCAACGCTGTGGAGGAAGTGGAAGATAATCCAGAAGACCTCGTTCCTCGCGCACCAATCATCACCGTGATGGGACACGTTGACCACGGTAAGACTTCGCTTCTCGACTATATTCGCAAGACCAACGTGATTGCAGGTGAGGCTGGTGGTATCACTCAGCACATCGGTGCATACAACGTGAAGATGCAGAACGGCAAGCACATCACTTTCCTCGATACGCCAGGTCACGAGGCATTTACTGCCATGCGTGCTCGTGGTGCTCAGGTAACAGATATTGCCATCATCATCATTGCTGCCGACGACGACATCATGCCTCAGACCAAGGAGGCGATTAGTCATGCTGTGGCTGCCAACGTTCCAATGGTGTTTGCCATCAACAAGATTGATAAGCCAGGTGCAAATCCTGAGAAAATCAAGGAGCAGTTGGCTGCTATGAATTACCTCGTGGAAGACTGGGGCGGTAAGTACCAGAGTCAGGACATCTCTGCCAAGAAGGGTATCAATGTGGACCTCTTGATGGAGAAGGTGCTGCTCGAGGCAGAAGTGCTCGACTTGAAGGCAAATCCAAACCGCAAGGCAACGGGTTCTGTTATTGAATCCTCTCTCGATAAGGGTCGTGGATATGTGGCAACAGTGCTTGTTCAGAATGGTACACTCCGACAGGGCGACATCGTTTTGGCAGGAACCAGTTGGGGACGTATCAAGGCAATGTTTAATGAGCGCGGTCAGCGTATCCAGCAGGTACTTCCTGCAGAGCCAGCCCTCATCCTCGGTTTGAACGGTGCACCAACAGCAGGTGACCAGTTCCACGTGATGGAAACAGAGCAGGAGGCTCGTGAAATTGCCAACAAGCGTGAACAGCTCAAGCGCGAGCAGGGTATTCGTACCACTCGTCGTAAGGGACTCGAAGATATTGCACACGACATCGCAGTGGGTGGTGTTCAGGACCTCAATCTCGTCATCAAGGGCGACGTGGATGGTTCTATCGAAGCCCTCAGCGACTCCCTCATCAAACTCTCTACCGAGAAGATTCATGTGAATGTCATCTACAAGGCAGTGGGTCAGATTTCGGAGAGCGATGTGTCGTTGGCAAAAGCATCCGATGCAATCATCATCGGTTTCCAGGTTCGTCCTTCTCAGGCAGCTCGCCGATTGGCAGACCAGGAAGGCGTAGATATTCGTCTCTACTCCATCATCTATGATACGATTGAGGAAGTCAAGAGTGCCATGGAAGGTATGTTGGCTCCAGAAATCAAAGAGGAATACACGGGTACTGCCGAAGTGCGCCAGGTTTACCATATCACGAAGGTGGGTACAGTTGCCGGTGCGTTCGTTACCGACGGAAAGATTCACCGCAGCGACAAGGTTCGTGTCATTCGCGATGGTATTGTGGTTCACACAGCAGACATCAACGCGCTCAAGCGTTTCAAGGATGATGTGAAGGAAGTGGGTAACAACTTCGACTGCGGTATCTCGCTCGTCAACTACAATGATATTCGTGAAGGTGACATGCTCGAGGCATTCACTGAAATTGAGGTGAAGCAGAAACTGTAGAAGTGAAGAATGAAGATTGAAAAGATGAACAACCTTTAGCTTTTTCAATCATTATTCCTTACTCGTTTCTCTTGACTCTAATCTTTAAATATAGAATTAGTGGATACACTGATAATCATTATTTTGCTTGTAGGCGCCATCATTGGATATGTCCAAGGTGCCTTCAAGCAAATTGCAAACTTAGCGGGAGTGATTGTTGGCTTTTTGCTTGCTGTTTCTCTTTATGATCGCTTTGGCGAATATCTGGCTTCGGCCACAGGAGCAACAGAAAGTATAGGCAATACAGTCGCATTTGTCATTATCATCATCCTTGTTCCTATCGTCCTGGGATGGCTGGCATCTTTGCTCACTAAGTTTTTCAAGACTGTCCATTTGAGTTTCGTAAATCGTTTGGCAGGCGCATTGATTGGAGCAATCTGCTACGGACTGATTCTCAGCGTGGCATTCAATATCATGGACTTTGCCAAGAGCAATGGTGGTATGCGTCCTGAAAAGTTGGAAGAGCGCAGTGAACTCTTCTATGCATGGAAGCATGCTGCCCAGTGGGCTTTGCCCGATGTGACCATTGTGACCGACTCAACAGAAGAGGCAAATGGACAACTGCCAATGCATGGCATCAAATCCGAATTGCCTCCACTATTCGGTGGCGAAAAATAAAAACTCTTACATTTTCAAATGGCTAACGAGTTTGTAAAGAAGGTGGCTGAAGAAAAATATAAGTTTGGCTTCACCACCGACGTACATACTGAAATCATAGACAAAGGTCTGAATGAGGACGTAATCCGACTTATTTCTTCCAAGAAGGGTGAGCCGGATTGGTTGCTTGAATTCAGACTACAGGCTTTTCGTTATTGGCAGGAGCAGACACAACCTACTTGGGGACATCTCCGCTTGCCTGAAATCGATTATCAAGCCATTTCCTACTATGCTGACCCAACGAAAAAGAAGGACAAGTCGGAAAACAAGGAAATCGACCCTGAGCTGATGAAGACTTTCGATAAGTTGGGCATACCATTGGAGGAACGTATGGCACTGAGCGGCACGGCAGTGGATGCTGTCATGGACTCCGTTTCGGTGAAGACTACTTTCAAGGAAAAACTCTCTGAGAAAGGCATTATTTTCTGTTCCATCAGTGAGGCTGTGAAGAACTACCCCGATTTGGTACGAGAATATCTGGGTAAGGTTGTGCCTTATCGTGACAACTATTTTGCTGCACTCAATTCTGCTGTGTTCAGTGATGGTTCTTTTGTGTATATTCCGAAGAACACGCGTTGTCCGATGGAACTTTCCACTTATTTCCGTATCAATGCCCGCAATACTGGACAGTTTGAGCGCACCCTTATCGTTTGCGATGAAGGCTCTTACGTCAGTTATCTTGAAGGTTGTACTGCTCCTATGCGTGATGAGAACCAATTGCATGCTGCCATTGTGGAAATCATGGTGATGGACAACGCCGAAGTAAAATACTCGACTGTGCAGAACTGGTATCCAGGCGATGCCGAAGGTAAGGGTGGCGTATTGAATTTGGTCACCAAACGTGGACTGCTGAAGGGTGTCAATAGTAAGCTTTCGTGGACGCAGGTGGAAACAGGTTCTGCCATCACGTGGAAATATCCTTCTTGTGTATTGCAAGGTGATAACGCTGTGGCTGAGTTCTATTCCGTGGCAGTTACTAACAACTTCCAGCAGGCAGATACGGGAACAAAGATGATTCATATTGGAAAGAACACACGTTCGACCATTATTTCTAAGGGTATCAGTGCAGGACGTAGCGAGAATTCCTATCGTGGATTGGTGCGAGTAGGTAAGAAAGCGGATAATGCACGTAATTATTCTTCGTGCGATTCTTTGCTCTTGGGTTCCCTCTGTGGGGCACACACTTTCCCATATATGGACGTGCAGAACAATACGGCTACCGTGGAACATGAGGCAACTACCTCAAAGATTTCCGAAGACCAATTGCTTTATTGCAATCAGCGAGGCATTTCTACGGAGGAGGCTGTTGGGCTTATCGTCAACGGTTATGCCAAGGATGTGCTGAATAAACTTCCGATGGAATTTGCCGTTGAGGCGCAGAAGCTATTGAGCGTTTCGCTCGAAGGAACAGTGGGATAGGAATTGATAATAAAAATCTTTCTTATGTTAGAAATCAAGAATCTCCATGCCGCTGTAGTAGGCGGAAAAGAAATATTAAAGGGTATTGACCTCACCATTCGTGATGGTGAAATCCATGCACTCATGGGAACGAATGGTGCGGGAAAGAGTACACTTAGCAAGGTAATCGTGGGTGATCCATCCTATGAAGTTACTGAAGGAAGCATCACTTTCAATGGACAGGATGTGCTGAAAATGAAAACGGAAGAACGCTCCCATGCGGGTATCTTCATGTCGTTTCAGCAACCCATCGAAATACCTGGTGTGTCGATGACGAATTTCATGCGTGCAGCAGTGAATGCACGTCGTCAGGCTCTCGGTCTTGAACCTCTCAAATCTACGGATTTTCTCAAACTCATGCGTGAGAAGCGCAAATTGGTGGAAATCGACAACAAACTCGTGAATCGTTCTGTGAACGAGGGTTTTAGTGGTGGTGAGAAGAAGCGTAATGAGATTTTCCAGATGGCGATGCTTGAACCTACTTTCTGCATTCTCGACGAAACGGACTCAGGACTCGATGTGGATGCGCTCCGCATCGTGGCAGAGGGTTTTAACAAACTTCGCAAGCCAGATACTTCGGCTTTGGTCATCACCCACTATCAGCGTTTGCTCGACTATATTCGTCCAGATGTGGTGCATGTCCTCCTTGATGGACGTATAGTCAAGACTGCTGGACCTGAATTGGCTTTGCAAATTGAAGAACAAGGATTCGACTGGATTAAAGACGAGGTGAAATGAGTAGTGAATCCCAATACATAGAACTTTACCGCGAATGTCGCAGCATGATTCATCAGCACAGTGCTCCTTTGATGAATGCACTGCGCGATGAGGCAATGGCTGATTTCGAGGCACTGGGATTCCCGTCTCAGAAGGTGGAGCGATATAAATACACAGATGTGGCGAAGGCTTTTGCACCGAATTATGGTGTGAACCTCAATCGTGTCAATATCCCTGCCGATACGGCGGATGTGTTCAGATGCGATGTGCCCAACCTCTCAACGAATCTCGTGTTTGTTGTGAACGACAAACCGCTCACTTCCACCACAAAGGATGGAATCTACACAGGCTCCTTGCGTGAGTTTGCCCAGCAGAATCCCGAAGTGCTCCAAGGCTATTATGCACAATTGGCTTCTACCAAGGTGGATGCCATCAATGCGCTCAACACCGCTTTGGCACAGGATGGGCTGCTTGTGTATGTTCCTCGCAATAAGCGCATGGAAAAGACCTTGCAAGTGGTGAATCTGCTGCGTTCGGGAGTTGACATGCTCGTGAATCGGCGTGTCCTCATCATTTTGGAGGATGGTGCTGAGGCAACTCTTCTTTTTTGCGACCATGCGATGGACCAAGTGCATTTCCTCACCACTCAGGTGTGCGAGGTGTTCTGTGGCAACAATTCTCATCTCGACATGTACGAATTGGAAGAAACTCACACTTCTTGTCGCCGTTTCTCTAATTTATATATAAAGGTGGGGGCAGATTGCACGGTGAGTCATAACAATATCACGCTCTTTAATGGTGAGACTCGCAATACGACCGATGTGTTGCTTACGGGTGAACATTCAGAAGTGACGCTCAACGGATGTGTAGTTGCAGATAAGAATCAACGTGTTGACAATAACACACTGATTGACCATCAAGTGCCTCATTGCACGAGCAACGAACTTTTCAAGTATGTTGTTGATGATACAGCAGTGGGAGCTTTTGCAGGACGAATCTTGGTGCGCCAAGATGCTCAGAAGACCTCTTCTCAGGAAACGAATGCCAATCTCTGTGCATCGCCTGAGGCACGTGTCTATACTCAACCTATGCTTGAAATCTATGCTGACGATGTGAAATGTTCTCATGGTTCCACCGTAGGTGTGCTCGACCAGTCAGCACTCTTCTATATGCAGCAGCGAGGCATTCCGATGGAGGAGGCTCGTATGCTCCTCAAGTTTGCCTTTGCAGGACAGGTCATTGATGAAGTTCGTCTTGAACCTCTCCGCGACCGTCTCCACTATCTCATTGAGAAGCGTTTCCGTGGTGAACTGAACAAATGCACAGGATGTGCCATGTGTAAGTAGAGAAGGGACCTATCGCATCCCTTGTTCCTTTCTATGAGGCAGGGGGGGTAGATACTAAGTAACGAACAATGATTGATAAAGTAAATGATATAGCGAGCGGTGTAACGATTCCCTCCCTCACAGGAAGGGCTGAAGGAGCGTCCTCGGACTTTCCCATCCTTTCTCGCACGGTGTATGGCAAACCGTTGATTTATCTCGACAATGCTGCCACCACTCAGAAGCCGCGTTGTGTGGTGGAGGCGATTGCAGAGGAATACTACAACGTGAACGCCAATGTGCATCGCGGTGTTCATTTCCTCAGCCAACAAGCCACCGAACTCCATGAGGCTTCGCGCGAGACAGTACGTCGTTTCATCAATGCTCGTAGCACTTCTGAAATACTTTTCACCCGTGGCACCACCGAGAGCATCAATCTCTTGGCATTCAGTTTCGGTGAGGCTTTTTGTCACGAAGGAGATGAAATCATCGTCAGTGCGATGGAGCATCATTCCAATATTGTTCCTTGGCAAATGCTTTGCGAGCGTAAGGGCATGCACCTTCGTGTCATCCCTATGACGATTGAAGGAACACTCGATTTGGATGCTTTTGAGCAGATGCTGAATGAGCGCGTTCGTATCGTTTGCGTCACCCAAGTTTCCAATGTTCTTGGACTTGTGAATCCTGTGGAACGCATCATCGAGATAGCTCATGCGCATGATGTTCCTGTTCTTGTCGATGGTGCTCAGAGCACACCGCATTTTGTTGTGGATATGCAGGCGCTCGATTGTGATTTCTTTGCTTTCAGTGGTCATAAAATCTACGGACCTACAGGAGTTGGTGTCCTTTATGGCAAAGAAAAATATCTCGAACAGATGCCTCCTTACCAGGGTGGGGGAGAGATGATCAAAAACGTATCTTTTGAGCGCACCACCTACAACGAACTGCCCTATAAGTTTGAGGCAGGTACACCTGATTATGTAGGAACCCATGCCCTTGCCGTAGCACTTGATTATGTTTCTTCCATAGGTCTCGACCACATTCATCATGATGAGGTGGAACTCACTCGCTATGCGTTGGAGCAACTCTCACAGATTGAGAATATCCACATCTATGGTTATCAGAAGGAGGATGGCATCTATGTGCCTCAGTCAAAGACGGGTGTCAATGGTAGTTCTGTCATTTCCTTCAATGTGGGTAGAATCCATCATCTCGACCTTGGCACACTTCTCGACCGTCTCGGCATAGCTGTTCGTACTGGTCATCATTGTGCCGAACCTCTTATGCATCTTCTCGGCATCGAAGGCACCGTCCGTGCTTCCCTTGCCCTCTATAATACTCGCAACGATATCGATGCTTTCATAGCAGGTCTCAAGCGAGTCATACCTATGTTAAATTAAGAATTAAGAATGTAGAATGAAGAATAAAAGTAACTCTTCCCATAAGCAAAGAAAATACATTCTTTATTCTTTATTCTTCATTCTTCATTAAAAAATTTATATCATGCCATCAATTCCAAAAGGAACACGCGACTTCTCGCCCATTGAAATGGCGAAGCGCAACTACATATTCAATACGATTCGTGAGGTATATGCCCTCTACGGTTTTCAGCAAATCGAAACCCCAGCGATGGAGAATCTCTCCACGCTGATGGGCAAGTATGGAGAAGAAGGCGACAAACTCCTCTTTAAGATTCAGAACTCGGGTGACTACTTCCGTGGAATCACCGATGAGGAACTCCTCTCCCGTGATGCCCTCCACCTCGCTCCTAAGTTCTGCGAAAAAGGTCTTCGCTACGACCTCACCGTTCCGTTTGCTCGTTATGTCGTGCAACATCGTGACGAACTGGCTCTACCTTTCAAGCGCTATCAGATTCAACCAGTGTGGCGTGCCGACCGTCCTCAGAAAGGTCGTTATCGTGAGTTCTATCAGTGCGATGCCGATGTGGTAGGTTCTGAATCCTTGCTCAACGAAGTGGAACTCATGCAGATTATCGACACCGTTTTCACTCGTTTTGGTGTGCGTGTTTGCATCAAAATCAACAACCGCAAGATTCTCTCGGGCATTGCCGAAATGATTGGTCAGGCGGACAAGATTGTTGATATCACCGTAGCTATCGACAAACTCGATAAGATTGGTCTCGACAATGTGAATGCTGAACTGGCAAAGGCTGATATTCCAGAAGATGCTATTCAGAAACTCCAACCAATCATCCAGTTGAGCGGTTCGAATGCGGAAAAACTCTCCACCATGCGTGAAGTGCTCAAGGATAGTGAAATAGGTCTGAAGGGTGTGGATGAATCTGAATTCATTCTCAGCAAACTCACTTCGCTCAATAATCCAATCGAACTCGACCTCACTTTGGCACGTGGACTCAACTACTACACAGGTGCCATCTTCGAGGTGAAAGCACTCGACGTGCAGATTGGTTCCATCACAGGTGGTGGTCGCTACGACAACCTCACGGGCATCTTCGGAATGCCAGGACTTTCAGGCGTGGGCATCTCGTTCGGTGCAGACCGCATCTTTGATGTGCTTAATCAACTCGACCTCTATCCAAAATCAGCTGTCAGCACCACCCGTTTGCTTTTCGTCAACTTCGGACAGTCAGAAGCAGACTATTGCTTGCAGGCACTCCAACAAGTGCGTCAAGCAGGCATCAGTGCTGAAATCTATCCCGACAGCGTGAAGATGAAGAAACAGATGAACTATGCCAACACCAAGCATATTCCTTTCGTGGCACTTGTTGGTGAAAACGAAATGGCTGCTCAGAAAATCACGCTCAAGAATATGGAAACAGGTGAGCAAACCCTTGTCACCGTTTCAGAGCTCATTCAGACGATAAATGTAGAATAAAGAAAGTGGAATGAAGAATGTATTTTACTCTGCTAAAGAGAAGAGTAACTATCATTCTTCATTCTTCGTTCTACATTCTTCATTCTACATTCTTCATTCTACATTCTTCATTCTTCATTTAAATCCCTTAGCCTTATGAATTTCAAATCCCATGTGTTACGCATCGTGATGTCAAGTTTCGTGGCTGTATTATTTACTACACCCACATGGTCACATGCTGCTTCATTGCCTTCTTCGTTGATGAACGAAGAGCTTGGTTCGCTACAAGATATGGATGCAGAGAGCGATTCCCTTACCTTGCTAACATCTAAGGACATTGAGAGAAGCAAGAATCGTGGGGCGTATGTTTCTCCATTCACTTCGTCCGACGCTACTGCAGGTGGTAATTACTATGTGCAGTTCGGATTGGATATGTCGTTGCAAAATCCATACGGATATAAATTCTCGGAGGTATTCCCTAAAGGAAAGACATTTGGAATGGATTTGGCTATCGGAAAATGGTTCACACCCGAGGTGGGTCTGCGTGCCAAGTTGAATTGGGAGAACGGACTTCCTCTGCTGAAGAATGACCATGCAGAGTGGCTTGCACCTTTCGGACGCAATGGTATCAGTCATGAAAAGGGTGGCTATATGGGATTCTATGCGGAAATGCATTTCGACCTCCATCACATTTTCGCAGGCTACCAACCTATGCGGAAATGGAATGCCATCGTTTATCCTCGTACTGGTTTCACCTACGATTTCTCCGTAAGCAAGGGTGCTTTGTTGGTCGGTTTTGGTACGCTTCAGCGTTTCCGCCTTAACAACCGTCTTTCACTCTTTTGCGATGCAGCCTATCAGAAAGTGGCAAGTGGACACACTGGTGGTTCAGCCAAGAGCACGGGAACAGGTACGGGTAGTAACAGCTATTTTGATGTGAACGTGGGAGTGCAATGGAATTTGAATCGGGAGTCCTTCCCAAAAGTCAGCGAACGTGCCCAAGCCGATCCTGTTGGCAAAGCCCATGCATGGGATTGGTCGTCGAATTGGTTTGTTCAGATGGGTCTCGATATGGCTTTGCAGAATCCCTACGGCTATAGTTTTTCAAAAGTTTTTCCCGAAGGAAAGACTTGGGGCATACAGGCTGCTGTGGGTAAGTGGGTGAGCCCCACGATTGGATTTCGCCTTGGTGTGAATTGGCAAAACGGACTCATCACCAATGACCATCTTACGCGTGTGGCACCCTTCGGACGCAATGGTATCAACCACGAAAAGGGCGGTTTCATCGTCTTTTACGGAGAAGCTTTGCTGAATCTTCGAAACTTCTTCCTGCCTTACGATGCCAATCGCCGCTGGAATCTCATCTTGCACCCACGTGCAGGACTCGACCGCAACTTTGCCATCGGTTCCTTTTCTCCGATGTTGGGTTTAGGTCTTGAAAACACCTATCGTTTGAGCCGTCGTTTCAGCCTTGCCTTTGATTTCGCCTACCAAGTCACTACCAGCGAATTCACGGGCGACGCAAGCACTACTGGCATGCAGGTGGGTAGTGGTAGCAATGGCTTCTTCGACACGAGCCTGGGTGTCATTTTCGATTTGTAATCATGGCTGGATAAGTAGTTTCTGTGCTTATATCTGAATGCAGAAACTCGTGTGGTAGCTTGGCATTGGTGTGTCCAACAGTTCGAGCGAACCTCCTTGCTTGATAATGATTTGGCGAGAGAGGGAAAGACCGATGCCCGACCCCGTTGCCTTTGTGGTGAAGAACGGAATGAAGATAGAGGAACGCACATCGGGAGGGATAGGTTTCCCATCGTTGCTGATGGTGATGCTGACCCGATTTGCATTCGAAGTTTCAATTTGATAGGATTGATGATGGTAAGAAGGCTCTATTCTTTCCACCTTCAATCCCATTTTTTTTGCACCTGCTTCCAAAGCATTCTTCACCATGTTGATGAGTACTTGATGTAGTAGTGCTGCATCGGTATGGGCAGTACATGTGGGCGGCATATCGATTTCCCATTCTAATTCAGGATAGAGGCTTGTAAGGTTCTTGAGGAACGGTGTCAAGTCGAAGTCTTGGGGTTCTGGCTTTTGCAGTTGCGACATCTTCCGATAGTTCACTACGAAGGTGTTGAGTCGAGCAGCAGTGCTATGGATGGCACGAATCCCTTCTTCCAACGGAGTTCCCACCACATCTTCACGGTTGAGCAAACTGCTGCTGATGCTGGCGATGGGTGCTGTGGAATTCATGATTTCGTGCGTCAGCACGCGGGTCAGTTTCTCCCACGACTCCACCTCGCTATGGTTTACGAGTTGGCGCACTTCTTCCCCCATGTCGTTCAGACTTTGCTGCATGGCTCGTTCTCCAAACAGCAGTCCTTTGGTGCTCAGACGGAATGAAAAGTCACGATTGCGAATAGATTCGGTCATCAGATAGGCTCGCACTTTCAGTGTGTGCTGATGATGCCAAAGCAAATAAAGCACTAAGGCAATGGCTATGATGATAAGGATGATATACATGAAGGTGATTCGTGTTTATAGTTTCTTCATCTTGTTGTAGAGTGTTTGTCGGGAAATGCCGAGCAACTTGGCAGCGATGGAGAGATTACCTTTGCTACGGTCGATGGCAAGGCGGATATGTTCTGCTTCCATCTTGTCGAGCGTCACCATTTCGTTTTTCTGCTCCATGAGTTCGGTGAGTTTGCCCACCAGTTCATGGTTGTCCCAAGGTTTCGTGATAAAGTCCGAAGCACCGTTCTTCAGCCCTTTCACTGCCAATTGTATGTCGCCGTATGCTGTGAGCAATACGACTGGAATGTCGGGATGATGCTTCCGAATCATGTTGAGCCAAAACAGACCTTCCTGTCCTGAATTGACACCTGAGGTGAAATTCATGTCGAGGATGACCATCGCAATTTCCTCTGACGCCATCGTCATGAGGATGTCGTTGGGGGTAGTGAGGGTAAGGATGTTCTTAAATGTGCTATTGAGGCAGTATCGCAGTGCTGTGAGGATGGCGGGATTATCGTCCACCGCTAAGAGGGTTCCGTATGGCATTTTATTTAAATTAAGAATGAGTCAACAAATGAACACAAATGAGGCACAAATTTTTTTTGAGATAATTTGTGGAAATTTGTTGACTGAAGTATTTCGTCAGCAAAAGTAGAAAAAGCACATTGAATTCGCAAAAAATGAAGAGGAAAATTGAAAAGTGTCAAAAAAGTGGACATAAAAGTGTCAAAAATTTTGACAATCTCACTGTGGTAGGGGTGAAAAATTTGGCAGTGATTGTAAAGCACTCTAATTTTGTGTCAAACAAAGCGAACAAGTATGATATTTTTCCTCATTGGCATCGGTTTCTTCTTCTCTTTGCAAGCCCAAGCGCAGAAAGTTTGGACGATGGACGAATGTATCGATCATGCGTTGCATCATGCAGTTTCCATCCGTCAGCAACAACTGCAAATCGAAGCGTCTCGCGACCAAGTGGTGGAGAGCAAACTTGCTTTCACGCCATCTGTCAGTGCAAATACCAGCGGCAGTTTTAGTTGGGGACGCAATATCGACCCAGAAACCAACACTTACAATACTGTAAACTATTTCAGTACAGGCTTCAGTCTGGGTGCCAGCATGACGTTGTGGGATGGAGGTCGTAGCATCATTGCCTTGCGTGAGGCAAAACTCAACAGGCAGCGACAACTCAACGAACTGCAACGCTTGCAAATCAATTTGGAGCTGAATGTGATTCAAGCTTACATCAACGCTTTGTACTATCAGGAGAGTCAGCAACTCCATCAGCAAAAATTGGCAGACAGCCGTTCGCTCCTCCGCAGGACTCAAGTGCAAGCAGAACTCGGGCTGAAAGGAAAAGCCGACCTCACTCAAATCGAGGCGCAAGTGGCAGATGATGAACTCTCCTGTTTGCTTTGCGAAAACCACTATCAGCAAGCCATCTTGGAGTTGGGAAAGATGATGGGGAAAGCCCCCTCCCTACTTCCCCGAGGAAAGGAGATAAAGCCCCTCCTAAATCCTCTCGAGGAGGAACTTTCTGTAGTTAATCTGTTAATGAATAATTCATCGACCAAAGTAACAATCTCCTCCCCTCGGGGAGGTCGGGAGGGGGCTTCCCATCCAGCCGCCCTTTCTGCCCGTATGAATGTTAAGAGTGCAGAATTGGCTGTTCAACAGGCACGTGCTTCTTTCTTCCCTTCGCTTTCTATCAGTGCGGGGGTCAGTACAGGCTATAGTCGTAGTTATGGTTTGGGCTACCATCCGAAACCGTTCGGTAGGCAGTGGCATGACAATATGGGTTCGTCCATCAGCACAGGCATCAGCATTCCCCTTTGGGACCATCTCTCTCATGTCCACCATCTTCGTCGGAGCAAACGCCAACTCACCCTTGCTCGAATAGAGCAGGAGGAAACGCTTCGCCAACTCCAAATCGACTACACCAAGGCATGTCTGGATGTGGAAGCATGTGAGAAAGAAATTGCCATGCAAACCAAGAAACTCGCCGCCGATAGCATTGCCCATGCCGTGCTCTTGCGTCGTTACGAGGAAGGTCTATCCTCTCTGCTCGACCTTCAAACAGTAGCTCGCACCCTTCAGCAGTCGCGTATCAGCCTCCTTCAGCAACGCCTTTTATTAATCTTAAAACGTAGGACACTCAAGCAGTATGGATATTTCTCTTGAACCCAAAAGCAAGCTACGCCGCTTTGCTCCCTATATCGCTGCCATTGCACTCTTCATCGGTGCTTGCATCTGGCTTGCCTTCTCCGACATTGGGAAGACACTCAGCGTGGAGCGTCGTAATCTCAACATCGGTGAGGTTCAGATGGGACGTTTCGACGATTTCGTCCGACTTGATGGGCAGGTGCAACCCTTTTCCACCATTCAGATTTGTCCACAGGAAGGTGGCATCGTCATGGAGCGCGTGGTGGAGGAAGGGGCACATGTCAAAAAAGGTGATGTGCTGGTTCGACTCTCCAATGCCAATCTCGACCTCGAAATCCTCAATGCAGAAGCAAACCTCGCCGAGAAGCAGAATTTCCTTCGTAACACACAAATCACGATGGAGCAAGACCGACTCAACAACCGTCAGGAACTCCTTCAACTCAATCTCGATGTGAGTCGCAAGCAGCGTAACTATCAGCAGCAGGAACGGCTCTTCAAGGAACAACTCAACACGCGTGAGGAATACCTGCAAGCAAAAGAGGAATACGAACTTGCCAAGAAGAAGCAACGACTCATCCTTCAGCGACTCGACCAGGACAGTATCTACCGTTCTTCGCAAGTGGAGCAACTGCGCGAGAACCTCGACAACATGCGTCAGAACCTGGTCCTCATTCGTGAACGAAAGGCAAAGCTCGAAGTGCGTAGTCCTGCCGACGGCGAAATCGGTTTGCTCGATGTGGAACTCGGGCAGAGCGTCGGTGCAGGCGGAAAGATTGGTCAACTGAACGACCTCTCCGACTATAAGGTGATTGCCAATGTGGATGAGCACTACATCGACCGTGTGCGGGCAGGACTCATCGCCAACTACGAGCGCAACGAACATCGCTACCACCTGCGTGTGCGCAAGGTGTTCCCTGAAGTGCGCAATGGAGCTTTCCGTGTGGAATTTGTGTTCGATGGCGAGCGTCCCGACCGCATCCGCAACGGCCAGACCTACTATCTCGATCTTCAGTTAGGTGAATCGAAACAGGCAGTCCTTATTCCTAAAGGCACTTTCTTCTCCGTCACGGGTGGCAGTTGGGTGTTCGTGCTCGATGCCGACGGACATCATGCCTATCGTCGCAACATCCGCATCGGTCGCCAGAACCCCAAGTTCTACGAAGTGCTCGAAGGTCTTGAGCCAGGCGAGCAAGTCATCACCAGCGGTTACGAAGCATTCAAGAACCGCGAAACACTCACCATCAAGTAAATAAAAATAACAACATCATTAAAATACATAGTACAATGCTTACTCTCACAAACATCTCCAAAGTATTCCATGCGGAATTCGTAAAAACAATTGCCCTCAATGGTGTGTCACTCTCAGTCGAAGACGGCGAGTTTGTTGCCATCATGGGACCATCGGGCTGTGGTAAATCCACCTTGCTCAATATCCTCGGTCTGCTCGACAACCCTACCTCGGGCACTTATCTGCTCAACGGAAAAGACGTGGGCAGCCTGAAAGAAAGTCAGCGTACCGACGTGCGCAAAGGCGAAATAGGCTTCGTGTTCCAGAGTTTCAATCTTATCGATGAGCTAACTGTGGAAGAGAATGTAGAACTGCCTCTCATCTATCTCGATGTGCCATCGAAGGAACGCAAGGAGCGTGTGGCAGAAATACTGCGGCGCGTCGATATGAGTCATCGTGCCAAGCACTTCCCTCAGCAACTCTCGGGTGGTCAGCAGCAGCGATGTGCCATTGCCCGTGCCGTCATTTCCCATCCCAGCATGATTCTTGCCGACGAACCGACAGGTAACCTCGACTCCAAGAACGGTGAGGAAGTGATGAAGCTCTTGCAGGAACTGAATGCCGATGGCACCACCATCATCATGGTCACCCACTCCAAGCATGATGCTGCCTACGCCACTCGCATCATCAACCTCTTCGATGGTCAGATTGTGGACGAGATGGGAGACTTTATTTAATGCCCCCTCCCTAGTTCTTCTTTCTCAGTAAGCTTCGGTTATGCCGAAGCCTCTCTATTTTCTCAGTAAGCTTCGGCTCTGCCGAAGCCATTCTTCATTCATCATTCTTCATTCTTCATTTCCCTATGAAAACCTATCTTCGTTTTCTTTCTCGAAATAAAGGCTACACAGCCGTCAATGTAGTTGGCCTCTCGGTGAGCTTGGCTTTTGTCATCATGATTGGTCTGTACGTCTGGTACGAATGGACCACGGACTGCTGGCATCGGAATGCCGACCGCATCTATATGTTGGCGATGAACCGCAACAACGGCAGTGATATATCTACAGCCAACCACTGGAGCATCGAGCAGGTGCTCCGCGACAACTTTCCTGAGATTGAGCGCACCTGCGCCACGGGCATTTCCAATAGCAATATGATGCTCGACGACACCCGCAAGAAGGAAGTCCACGTTCTCTATACCGAGGACGATTTCTTCCAGATGTTCGACTTTCAGATTCTCTTGGGCGACACGGCTCGCCTTTTTCCGCAAGCCAACACGGTACTGTTGAGCGAAAGCATGGCGCATTTGCTCTTCGGACAGGAATACCCCATTGGGCAGACAGTCCGTGTGATGGACGGTGGATTGGAACTCACGGTGAGCGGTGTGTTTCACGATTTTGAACGCACATCGTTCGACCCCGTTGACATGGTGATGCCGCTCGATGTGCCTGGCACAACGATCATGAACCCATGTTTCGGGAAGGAGGACATCGGTGCATACGCTCAGTGTATTTTCATCATGACGAAACTCCATGCCGACTTGAACAGCAAAATCGACGACATGCAGCGATTGCTGGAGAACAAGACTGTATATCGGGGCATGGACCGAGGGGAGCACATCGAGCTGATTCCACTGAAGGACTTCTACATGATGGGAAACATCTGGGGTCCTGCCACTCACCATGGCGATGCGCGGCTGGTGCGCATTCTGCTCATCACGGGCTTTGTGCTCTTGCTCTTTGCCATGATGAACTATGTGAGTCTGACCATTGCGCAGAGCACTTTCCGTATGCGCGAGATGGCGATGCGCCGCTTATTGGGCGAACACAAGAAAAAGGTCACTTGGCGCATCCTGAGCGAGAGCGTCCTGCTGAGTCTGTTCTGCATGGTGTTGGCATTGTGGATTGCCTACGCCTTGCTGCCCATTGCCAGCCGTCTGCTCTATCAGTCTTACTATGCTCCCATCACGCTCCACTTGTCGCAACTGTTTGCCAGTCCTGTCATGGTGCTGTTGCTCGTGTTATTTGTCGTCGTGGTGGGTGTGGTCACAGGACTTTTCCCAAGTCTCTACATCGCCAAGGTTCAACCCATAGAGGTGGTGCGAGGAACGATTACGAGACGAACTAAGATGCTGTTCTCCAAGTTGTTCATCACAGTGCAGAATGTGATTTCCATCACGCTCATTGCCGTGAGCCTAACGATGTGGTTGCAGATGCGCCACATTGTGAATGCACCCTTGGGTTACGACAAGGAGAACGTGGTGCAAATCTTCATTGACGATCTGGACCTGACAGCGTTCTTGGGCGAAGTGCGCCAGTTGCCAGGCGTGGTTTGTGCCTCGGCATGTGATGCGCCTCCTGTCACACAGGGCTTTATGCAATCCTTGAAAGGTCCCGATGGCAATTATTTCCCTCAGTCGTTCAATGGCTATATGGGCGACACCCTCTTTATGCGTGTGCTCGACATCAAGCCGCTGAAGGAGTATGGAGAGGTGGGCAGCTATCCGAAATACTACGTAACCCCATCGGTCTTAGAGGCACAGGGTTTGGCGCCCGATGCCACGGAGTTCTACTACCGTCCTGGGTTTGGCGATTGGAATGCCGAAGAGCGTCTCATGCCTGTGAGTGGTATCATCAAGGGCTTCAAGGCTGGACACATCATGACGGAGCAAAGCTTGCCTATCGTCGTTGCTATCACCGACAAGAATCCATACCATGACTGGGCTACGTGCGTGATTGCCAAACTGAACGGTACGGGCATGGTGAAGACGGTGCAGCAGATAGGGGAGCTCTACGAAAAGCATTTCCACAAGGAGATGGGAGAGAACTGCATGTTCACGGATGAGTATGTGCGTCGGGACTTTCAGAGCCATATCAATGCACAGCGCATCGTCACGGTGTTCACCATTGTGGCATTGCTGATTTCCCTGCTCGGACTCGTCGCCATGAGCACGTACTACATTCAGCAGCGTCGGCGAGAGATAGCGGTGCGGAAGGTGTTTGGTTCCAAGAGTCGTCAGGTGCTTATCCGCTTGGTGCGCTCGTTCATGCTTTACGTAGGCATCGCCGCCATCATCGCCATCCCAATCATCTACTACATCGGCAACGATTGGCTCTCGCAGTTCAGTTACCGCATCAGCCTCTCGTGGTGGATTTATGCCCTCGCCATCTTCATCACCGCCCTCGCCTCCTTCCTTGCCGTTATCCTCCAAAGCTGGCACGCCGCCAACGCCAATCCAGTGGAGAGCATCAAGCAAGAATAAAAAGCCTCACCCCCAACCCCTCTCCAAAGGGCGAGGGGAGTAGAATGAGGACAAATAGTTTCCGTTATCGTCTTCTTTATAGTTTTCGTTGCCGTCTTCGTTGAAAAAACTCCTCCGTTTCTCCGTAAGCTTCGGCTCTGCCGAAGCCCTCCTTCATTCATCATTCATCATTTTTCATTCTTCATTTCCTATGAACTCCTATCTCCGTTTCTTATCTCGCAACAAAGTCTATACCTTTGTGAATGTGGTGGGACTCTCCGTGAGTCTGACCTTTGTGCTGCTCATCTTGCTCTTTGCCCATCAGGAACTGGAGCGTGATGCCTTCCATCCTGGTGTGGAACGCATCTATTCGCTCACCATGAATGTTGAAGATTTCCAATCGATGGGAAACAAGACCGAGTTTGAGTATTCT
>OCVV011361688.1_pt1 | contig 36612 bp, 29 predicted proteins | sample 1539721 | NCBI WGS metagenome assembly OCVV01 (sample SAMN02144230, study PRJEB22623) | gut metagenome | biome: sheep rumen | host: Ovis aries | place: New Zealand | reverse complement strand
GTCTATTCTAGCAAAAGGAGTTCTTCTTTCATAGGCATACCTTTAAGGTTTCTCGAACCCCACGCCTAGCGTGGGGTTTTCAGATTACAAGCATCCGACCCCGGCAGACATCTGCCGGGGTCGGACGTTTTTATGAAACAGCATATTTTTTGTTAGTCTTTTCTGGTATACACCGTCTCCCCCCGGACGATGGTGGAAAGGATGTCGCCCTCCCGGGTGACGGCGGTGATGTCGGCGAAGCTGCCGGGGGTAAGGCTACCCTGGCCGGAAAGGCCCAGGAGGGCCGCTGGGTTCTTCGTCAGCAGGCCGGTGATTTTTTCCAGCGGCTTTCCGGTGAAGGCCAGGAGGTTTTTGACGGAGCGGGCCTGGGTCAGGGTGCTGCCCGCACGGGCGTCGCCGTGGGTCAGGCGGGCGTCGCCGTTTTTAACCGTCACGTCGTTGACGCCCAGCTTGTACTGGCCGTCCGGCAGGCCGGCCGCCATGATGCTGTCGGTGATGGCGGCGACCCGGTCCCAGCCCTTGACCTTGAGCAGCAGGCGCAGGGTGGCGGGGTTCAGGTGCAGGCCGTCGGTGATAGCCTCGCAGTAAATGTCCGACTCCAGCACCGCGCCGATGATACCCGGCTCGTGGTGGTGGAAGGGGCGCATGGCGTTGAAGGTGTGGGTGGCTGCCTTGGCCCCGGCCTCGATGGCGGCGCAGGCTTCGTCATAGGTGGCCGCGCTGTGGCCGATGGCGATGATGACCTCCCCCGCGATCTCCCGGATCATGGGCAGCACGCCCGGGACCTCCGGCGCGGCGGTCATGTACAGGACGTGGCCCCGCGCCAGCTCCTGATAATGGCGGAACAGCCCGGCGTCCCCCTGGCGAAGCAGGTGCTCCGGCATCGCCCCCTTGAACTGGGGCGACAGGAACGGCCCCTCCAGGTGGATGCCCAGCAGCCTCGCCCCGGGCAGGGGGTGCTCGATGGCGTCCACGGCGATGCGGATGCAGCGCTCGGTCTGCTCCACCGTGTCGGTCAGGATGCTGCACAGAAAGCCCGCCGTCCCCTGGGAGGCGGCAAAGCGGGAAATTTTCTCGTAGCCCTCCCGGTCCGCCGCGTTCACATCCACCCCGAAGCACCCGTGGGTGTGGATGTCGATCAGCCCGGGCAGCAGATACGCCCCGCCCATATCGACGGATTCAGCCGGAGCGTTTTCGGCAGGCGGCGGAACAATCCGCCCGTTTTCCATGTACAGCGGTTCGTCAGCAAACGCCCCGTCCTTCCAGATATGGGCGTTTTCCAGTTTTTTCAGCATTCATATCCCTCCCCTGTCGGAAAGCCTCGTTTCAGGATCTCCGCCCAGTTCTGCCGGCTGTGCAGAAAGCGGACGATCATGCTTCTGATTCGTTTCCAATCTTATGTCCTCAAAATAAGTATATCGAATATATCAAAGGATTGCAAGGAAAACTTCCTTAAGGTCATCTGCAGCGTGTCTGCCCACACAGCAATGCTACAGCGTTAAAAAAAGCCATGCACTTTCTTTGTGCATGGCCGACCATGGCAGACTTGCGTTTGTACGATGAACTTCCGGGTTTGCTGATTTTATGAAAAGTGCTTGGGCAGGTCGCAAATCTCACTCGTGTACTGATCGATCCGGGCTTTTTCCTCGGTGTTGATGATGGTCATCAGATAGTCTGCGCCTGAATCAGGGCAGCCATACTTCGCATAGAGGTAGTAGAGGTAATTGTTCAGGATCCGTACTTTTTCATGAAGAGCGGTCTGAAACGCATCCGGTTGATTGCCTGCGCCGCCTGCGGCTTTCAGCAGTTCATCCAGATTCAGGTCGATCTTCATTTCTTTTTCAATCATGCTCATGTTTATTTCCTCCGTATATTTTACATCTTTGGTGTGTCCTGCATTTGTCAATGCTTGCACCTGTATATACAAAGGAAGATGTACGGATGGCAGTTGGTTTGAAAAATCAAAAGTGAAGCCGCGTCTGTCCAATCCCGAACGGCCATGTTTCAGGCACCATCAATGGGATGGAGGATGGAGCAGCCGTTCCGGGCATCGCCAACGCTTTACGCATTACGAATTACGCATTACGCATTATATATTTTCCTTTCCTCCCAGCAGCTCCTGCTCCTTTTCCTCCCGGAACTGGGTGGTGTACAGCCGCCAGTAGGCGCCCTTTTTGCTCATGAGCTCCTGGTGCGTGCCGGACTCGGCGATTTTGCCGCCGTCGATCACCAGGATGCGGTCGGCGTTCCGAACCGTGGACAGGCGGTGGGCGATGATGAAGGAGGTCCGGCCGGCCAAAACCTTTTCGATGGCCTGCTGGATGACCTGCTCGGTGTGGGTATCGACGGAAGAGGTCGCCTCGTCCAGCACGAAGATGGCCGGGGAGGCCAGCAGGGCCCGGGCAAAGGAGATCAGCTGTTTTTCGCCGGTGGACAGGCGGCTGCCGCCCTCCCCCACCTCGGTCTGGTAGCCTTTGTCCAGCCGCTGGATGAAGGTATCGGCGCTGACCAGACGGGCGGCCTCCATGACCTCCTCGTCGGTGGCGTCCAGGCGGGAATAGCGGATGTTGTCCATCACGGTGCCGGAAAACAGGTGAGGCTCCTGGAGGACGTAGCCCAGGTTGGACTGGAGCCACAGCTGGCTGCGCTCCCGGTAGTCGACCCCGTCGATGAGGATCTCCCCCTTGGTGGGTTCGTAAAAGCGGCAGACCAGGTTGACCACGGTGGATTTGCCCGCCCCGGTCGGCCCGACCAGGGCCACGGTCTCCCCCGCCCGGACGCGGAGATTAAAGTCCTCCAGGACCTTTTCCCCGTCCTGATACTGGAAGTCCACGTGGTCGAACACAATGTCGCCCCGGATGTCGGGCCAGTTTTCCTTTTTGGGGTGGAAGCTGTCGCCGAAGCGTTCGATGACCTCCTCCGTATCCTTGATGCCCGGCTCGGTCTCCAGGAGGGAGACCACCCGCTCGGCGGCCGCCTGGGCGGACTGCATTTCGGAGAAGGTGCCGGCGATGCCCCGGATAGGGTCAAAGAACTGGACGGTATAGTTGATGAACAGCATCACCGTGCCCAGCTTGAGGGCCCCGGCCAGGGCCATGTTGCCCGTCTGCCACAGGGCGATCGCGGTGGCGATCGAGCCCAGGGACACGACGATGGGCAGGTACAGGGCCGACAGGGAGGCCGCCCGGACGGAGGTGGAGCGCATGTTTTCCGTCAGGGCCTCGAACTCTTTGAGGTTTTCCTTTTCGCGCACGAGGGTCTTGGTGGTCTTGGCCCCCATGATGCCCTCGTTGAACGACCCGGTGATCTGGCTGTTGATCTTGCGGACGCCCCGGTGGGCCTTTAGGATCCGCTGCTGGAAAAACCAGCTGACGGCCCCTAAGGGCGGCACCACCAGCAGCACCAGCAGGGTCAGCCGGACGTCCACCGACAGCATCGCGGCAATGCTCAGAATCAGGTACACCACGCCCCAGCTCAGGTCCAGCAGGGACCAGCCGACGGTCTCGCTCAGGCGGACGGAGTCGGAGGTCAGCCGGCTCATCAGATAGCCCACGGGCATTTTGTCATAATAGGAGAAGGGGAGCTCCTGCAGCTTGCGGAAGCCCTGGCAGCGCATTTCATAGCACACGCCGGTCTCGATTTTGCCGCCCAGATAGAGGAAGCAGTAGATCGTGACCACCTGGGTAAGGGTGAGGAGGGCGTACAGGGCGATGAACCCGGGCAGGCCCTCGGTGGTCTTTTCGGCGATAAAATGGTCGATGGCGTAGCGGGTCATCATCGGGAAGGCCACGTCAATCACGGCGGAAATTCCCATGCAGACCATCAGCCACACCAGCATGGGCTTGTACTGCGGGGTATGGTTGAGAATCCTCCGCCACAGGGAAAGGGAGAACTTCTGCGTATAATCCTGTTCCTGAATGCTGCTGGACATAAAACGCTCATTCCTCCTTTCCGCTTTCGTCTTCCGCCGCGCTCTGGATCCGGAAGATCCCGGAGTACAGGCCCGGCTGGTGAATCAGTTCCTCGTGAGTTCCCTCCTGGACGATGCGGCCGTCCTCCAGCACCAGAATCTTGTCCGCCTCCTGCAGGGTGGTGATGCGGTGGCTGATGATCAGGCTGGTTACGTCCCTGCGCCTTTCCTTCAGGGCGGCGCGGATGTGGGCGTCCGTCTCCGTATCTACGGCGGAGAGGGAGTCGTCGAAGATCAGGATGTCGTTTTCCTTGAGGATCGTGCGGGCGATGGCCAGGCGCTGCTTCTGCCCGCCGGACAGGGTGACGCCCCTTTCGCCCACCAGGGTGTCCCAGCCCTTTTCGCTGGCCTCGATGAACTCCTCGGCGCAGGCGTCCCGGACCGCCTGGGTGACCTCCTCCTGGGTGGCCTCCGGCCGGGCGATCATGACGTTTTCCCGGATGGTGCGGGAATACAGGAAGGGCTCCTGCAGCACAAGGCCGATGTGGGAGCGAAGCCAGCTGCGCTCCACCCTTTGAATCGGCGTCCCGCCGATCGTGATCTGCCCGCTCTGGGGCTCATAGAGCCGCTGCAACAGCTCTGCGATGGTGGACTTGCCGCTGCCGGTGGCCCCCAGCAGGGCCGCTGTCGTCCCGGCAGGGATGGTGAAGGAACAGTCCTTGAGCACCGGGTGGTCCGGGTCGTAGCCGAAGGTCACGCGGTCGAACACGATGTCCCCGCTGAGCGGCGGGGTCGACACATCCTTTTCCTTTGGCTCGACGGGCTGGGCCAGGATCTCCCCGATGCGGCCCAGGGCCACCTTGCTCTTGCCCGCGTCGGACAGGATGCGGCCCAGCTGGCGGATGGGAAACAGGAGCTTGCCCGTGTAGGTGGTGAAGATGACCATGACGCCCAGGGTGATTTTCCCGGAGATGACCGCGTAGACGCCGGCGATCAGGGTGATCATCATCTGCAGCATGCTCATGGCGTCGCCGGTGGCCCAGTAGACGGCCAGGAGCTTGCAGACCTTCATGTTCTTGTCCGCCAGGTCCTTGACGCGGACACCGAACTTGTCGATCTCGAACTGCTGGCGGCCAAAGGCGCGAACAACCCGGACGCCGGTCAGGTTTTCCTGGAGCACGGTGCTCATCCTGCCCTCCGCCTGGTCCGAGGCCGTGAAAGCCTTGATGACCCAGCGGAAAAAGAGAAAGGCGAACAAAAACAGCCCGGGGATCATGATGCTGCTGATCAGCGTCAGCCGCACGCTCTTTCCCAGCATCACGGTCATCGAGACGATGATCATCGTGACCGCGTTCACCACCTGCATCAGCTGCATGGCAAGGAAGCGGCGGGCGGTATCGATGTCGGAGGTGCAGCGCTGGACCAGGTCGCCCGTTTCCGCTCCGGCGTGGTAGGAAAACGGCAGGTTCTGGATGTGGCCGTAGAGGGTATCCCGCAGATACTTGGCCACGTTTTCCCCGGCGATGGACTGGAGGCGGCCCTTAAAATAGGAGGCGACGCCGTTGATAAGGTTGATCAGGATGATCAGCAGGCCGACCAGGTACAGCCGCTCCACGATGTACGCCCGGTCGCTCAGCACTGGCATCAGGCGAAGCAGGATGGGCGGCAGGACGCTTTCCTGGTTGCCCAGGTAGCGATCCAGGGTTTCCGCCACGATCAGGGGGGACAGGTAATCGGTCACGACACAGACGAGGGTGCAGACGAGCGCGCCGAGAAACCACCGGGCGTTCATCCTGAGCAGCTTCCCCATCAGGCCCTTTTTCTTGGATGGCATGGGAGGTCCTTTCGAGGTTGAGTTGGGAATAGGGATTAGGGACGAGGGATTAGGGATTAGGTAGGAGGGAGGAGGTAGGAGGTAGAAGGTATATACCTTAGCGAGCGGCAGCGAGCGCTACTTCCTACCTTAGCGAGCAAAGCGAGCGCTACCTCCTACCTTAACGAGCATAAAAAAATCGGCAGCGCTGAACGCTGCCGGGATAGCACACAAAAAAAGGTTCTTCCCTACATGGACAGCGGCTGCGCAAAACGTGCAGAAACAGATACAAACGCATGAACGGACATTTCAGACATTTCGGCAGCCTCCTTTCGGGAAAAGTTCAGAACAGTTGAGAGTATAACAGGCGCGGGGAGCTTTGTCAACTTGAGATTTTGGGAAGTTCTTCCGGGATCTTCATAATAAACAGACCTGCCGAAGAAAAAATGCTTCTGCGGCAGGTCTGTCTTGTTTGTTTCTGCTGATCCGGGTTTTGTCAGCCCCGGATCCCGCGGTTTCGCTGTCAGTCCTTTTTGATCTGGCTGCAGATGGCCGCGAAGGATTCCTCGGACAGGTCGTGCTCGATCTTACAGGCGTCCTCCCGGGCGATTTTCTCGGGGACGCCCAGCTGGACCAGGTACTTGGTCAGCGCGATGTGGCGGTCGTAGATCCTTCTGGCGATGGCGTAGCCCTTGTCCGTCAGGGAAATCATGTTGTCCGCGCCCATGGTGATATAGCCGTTTTCCCTCAGCTTCTTCATGGCGACGCTGACGGAGGGCTTGGTGACGTTCAGCCCGATGGCAATGTCCGTCGAGCGGGCGTGGCCCTTCTGCTCCAGCTGCATCAGAATCTGCTCCAGATAGTCTTCTGCCGATTCATGAATATTCATAAGTAACTCCTTTTACGGATTTTTTGGGATCTTTTTTTCAGACAGAAGCATTATACCACAGGAACGCAGGAAAGGGAAGCCGAAAAAACTTGCGCGGGCAAACAACCGTGGACCATGAAAACCGGACCTTCAGCTGTACAGCTCCACCAGGAGGTTGAGCTTCCCCTTTTTGCTGACGCTTTCGACCCCGCGGATCTTCGCCCGGCCGAAGCCCCGGACGGAGAGAACCTCCCCTTCCGAAAGCTGGTGGTCGCTCTTGGTCAGCACCCGGTCGTCCACAGCGACCTGGCCCTGGCGGATCAGCTCCTGGGTATCGCCCCGGCTCAGGCGGAACAGGTGGGCGCAGACCGCGTCCGCCCGGGCAGAGGTGACCTGGACCCGGATTTCCTTCACAGTCCTCACCGGCCCCTCCGGTGGGGCTGAAAAGACGCAGACCGTGTCCGTCTTCCCGACCCGGCCCAGGCTGTCCCGCAGGAAGTCCGCCATCTGGGAAACGCAGAACAGGTAGGCCCCCTCGTCCCGGATGACGATGTCGCCCACCAGCTCCCGCTCGATGCCCAGCCCCATTACCGTGCCCAGCACATCCCGGTGGGCCAGGGGCTTGCCGTATTTCAGGCTCTTGGGGGAGATTTTGAGACACCGAATCGGAAAAGCCTCCTCCTCCGGGGCCTCGGCCCCCAGCCCGATCATCTGCCGCTCGCAGCCCTCCGTCCCGCCAAAGAGCGTATATTCCGCCCCGGCCTTCCGGGCGGCGGCGACCGCCTGCTTCTGCCCGTCCAGGTCCAAAAAGCGGCTGAACAGGGGCTGATTCCGGTCCGCCGCCCGCCGGCACAGCTCCTCCAGCTGCCGGTTTTCCATGATGGATTCCTCCTCTTTCATTGAAAACAAGTGTAAAATATCGTATACTGATTCTAGGCCGATAGGCCTACAAGGGATTAGGGAATAGGGAATAGGGATTAGTTGATTAGTCATTCGTGAATAGGCATTGAGCATTTAGCTATTCATTACGCATTACGCATTAAGAATTACGCATTAAAGTAAGCATTTCCCATTACGAACCATTATTTTTCCCTGGGGGTATGAATATGCACCTTCATCGGTCCGTCGTCGGTCTCGTCGCCCATGTGGACGCGGGCAAGACCACCCTGTCCGAAGCCCTGCTCTTTGTGTCCGGCGCGCTGCGCCGCCAGGGGCGGGTGGACCACGGGGACGCCTGGCTGGATACCGACGCCCAGGAAAAGGAACGGGGCATCACCATCTTTTCCAAGCAGGCCCTGTTTTCCTACAGGGACTTCGATTTCACCCTCCTGGACACGCCCGGCCACGCGGACTTTTCCGGCGAAACGGAGCGTGCCGTCTGGGTGATGGACATGGCCGTCCTCGTCGTCAGCGCGGCGGACGGGGTCCAGAGCCACACCCGAACCCTCTGGCAGGTGCTTCAAAGGGGCGGGGTGCCCGTGCTCGTCTTCGTCAACAAGGCCGACCAGCCGGGCTTTGACAAGGGCCGCATCTTAAACGGTCTGCGCGGGGACCTCGGGGGCTCCTTTGTAGACCTCGCCGCCCCGGACGCCGACGAAGAAATCGCCACCTGCGGGGAGGACGCCCTGGAGGAATACCTGGCCGAGGGCCGGGTACGGCAGGAGACCGCCCGGAGGCTCTTTATGGGACGGAAGCTCTTCCCGGTCTGCTTTGGGGCGGCCCTCAAAAACGAGGGGATCGAAGCCCTTCTGGAGGCACTTTATCTGTACGCCCCCCGGAAGACCTGGCCGGAGGACTTTTCCGCCTGCGTCTACAAAATCGGCCGCGACCCTAGCGGTCAGCGCCTCACCTACATGAAGATCACCGGCGGCCACCTGCGCGTGCGGGACGCCCTGCCCGCCCAGATGGGAAAAGCGGGCGAAAAAGTCAGCCAGATCCGCCTGTATTCGGGCGCGCGCTTTGAAGCGGCGGACGAGGTCCCCGCCGGGACCCTCTGCGCCGTCACCGGGCCGGAGGGGACCCACACCGGGCAGCGGCTGGGCGGCGGCGGGCAGGACATGCGCCAGGCCCTTTCCCCCGTGCTTTCCTACCGGGTCGCCCTGGCCCCGGGGGAGGACGAGCACCGGGCCCTGGCCTGCTTCCGCCAGCTGGAACAGGAGGACCCTCAGCTGAACGTGGTGTGGCTGGCCCAGCTGCGGCGCATCCAGGTGGAGATCATGGGCGAGGTGCAGCTGGAAGTGCTGGCCCGCCAGCTCAAGGACCGCTTCGGCCTGGAGGTCCGCTTTACGGAGGGGGGCGTGCTGTACCGAGAAACCATACGGGACACCGTGGAGGGGGCCGGCCATTACGAGCCGCTCCGCCATTACGCGGAGGTCCACCTCCTTTTGTCCCCGGGGCCGAGGGGCAGCGGGATCACCGTGTCCTCCCAGTGCCCGGAGGACGACCTGGCCGTCAACTGGCAGCGGCTGATCCTGACCCACGTGCTGGAAAGGCAGCACCGGGGCGTGCTGACCGGCGCGCCCCTGACCGACGTGCACGTCACCCTGCTGGCGGGGCAGGCCCATTTAAAACACACCGAGGGCGGGGACTTCCGCCAGGCCACCTACCGGGCCATCCGCCAGGGGCTGATGCAGGCGTCGAACGTCCTGCTGGAGCCCTGGTATCAGCTGGAGCTCTGGCTGCCGGCCGAAAACGCCGGGCGGTCCCTGACCGACATCGCCGCGATGGGCGGCGAGGCAGAGATCGCCCATTCCGAGGGCGGCACCACGCTGGTGACCGGCAAGGCCCCCGTCCGTGCCGCGCGGCATTACCCCCGGGACGTGGCCGCCTACACCCACGGGCTGGGCCGGGCGGTCCTCCGGCCGGGCGGCTACGAGCCCTGCGCCGGGCAGGACGCCATCGTGACGGCCATCGGCTACGACCCGGAGCGGGACATTGAAAACCCGGCAGACTCCGTGTTCTGCTCCCACGGGGCGGGCGTGGTGGTGCCCTGGCGGGAGGCGGCCGCCCACATGCACGTGCGGACCGGCTTTGGCAAGGAAGCGCCCCCCGATGACGCCCCGCCCGCCGCTCCAGCCAAGCCTTCCAAGCCCCGCGACGCCCTGGAAGAGGACAAGGAGCTGATGGCCATCTTTGAGCGCACCTACGGGCCGATCCGCAGCCGCTCCGTCCTCCCGGCCCGAAAGCCCCCCGCCCCGAAGCCTCCGGCGTCCGAAGCGGAGCCGCCCGAGGAATACCTGATCGTGGACGGCTACAACATCATCTTTGCCTGGGACGAGCTCAAGAAAACCGCCCAGGCCAGCATCGACAGCGCCCGCCAGGCCCTGATCGCCCTGATGTGCAACTATCAGGGGATGCGGAACAACCATCTGATCCTGGTGTTCGACGCCTATTTGGTGCCCGGCGGCCGCAGCTCTGTGGAGCAGGTCGGGGGCATCACGGTGGTCTACACCAGCCAGGCGGAAACGGCGGACGCCTACATCGAAAAGACCACCAGCCAGCTGGGCAAAAACACACGCATCCGCGTCGCCAGCTCGGACGGCCTGGAACAATTGATCATCCTGGGCAACGGGGCCCTGCGCGTCTCCGCCCGGGAATTCCACCGCGAGGTCGAACAGGTCCAGGGCGAAATCGCCGATTTCATCGCCCGCAACAACGTCCCCCAGCCCAGCGCCGCAGCGGCAGAGGCCCTCAAAAAAGCGTTCTTAAAAAAGAATGGGGATCTATAGGGCCTCTGCCGCAGAGTGGAGAGTGAAGAGTTTTCGCTCGCTCCGCTCGCAGAGTGGAGATAAATAGTTAATGCCGAATCAGAAACCCCGTCCAATCTCCCCCCTCCGTCCCATTTTCAGTATATCGAAGTTCCCTCCCGAATGTCAACATTCCGCATCTGACCATTCACCTCCTAACTCCTAACTCCTCACTCTTTTCACCTCCTCCCTCCTACTTCCTACCTCCTACCTTCAAACTATATCAAAGCTCCACTCTCCACTCTTCACTCTTCACTCTCCACTCTGCCCACTCTGACGAGTGGGCAAATTGCCCACCTTTTGGCCTCCCCTTCATGTTATGATGGACCGGAATCCCGGGAGGAAGACGAAACGCCATGGCCGAAGAAAAGAAGATCAGCACCGACGAGCTGCTGAGGCTGCTCTTTCAGGAGAGGAGCCTGGAACAGATTCTGCAGCGCACCGAGTCCGCCTACCTGCACATCACGTTCGCGGACTATCTGTCCAACTGGTGCAAAAGCCGCGAAGAGGTGCCCGAGCAGCTCATCCGCCGCGCCAACCTGGAAAAGTCCTATGGACACCAGCTGTTCAGCGGGAAGCGCAAGCCCTCCCGGGACACGGTTCTCCAGCTGGCCTTCGCCATGGGCGCGGACGTCGCTTCCGCCCAGGAGATGCTGAAAGTTGCCCGCAAAAGCCTGCTCTACCCCCGCATCAAGCGGGACACGGTCATCATTTACTGCCTGCACAACCGCGTTAGCCTGGTGGACACGGAAATCATTCTGCAGGACCTGGGCCTGCCGATCCTGGGAGGAAGGGATCAGTGATGGAGCTCAAGCGCATCGAAGAAAACATCCAGTCCGTCTTCGCGGACAGCAGCTATCCCCGGGAATTCCTGGACGAATACGACCAGATGGAGTGCCTGGCCAGCCACAACGGACAGGAGACCTTTCTCCTGCGGAAAAAGGACACCGGGGAAAGGGCCGTGGCCAAGTGCTACGACCGGCGCGTATTCCCCTCCCACCCCGGCCCGGATCTGCTGGCGGACGTCGATCACCCCGGCCTGCCCCGGCTGATGGCCCAGTATCAGAACGAAAAAATGCTCTGCATCGTCAGGGAGTACATCGAGGGAGAGCCGCTGAGCGACTACGCCCGGGAAAAACAGCTCACGCTTTTGCAGATCACCGACCTCGGGAGCCGGCTGTGCGACATCCTCACCGTCCTGCACAGCCACGAGCCGCCCATCATCCACCGGGACATCAAGCCGGAAAACGTCATCGTCCGGCCGGACGGGTCCGTCGCGCTGATTGATTTTGATATTTCCCGTTTTTTCAAGGAGGAGGCCGGGGCCGACACCTATTTTTACGGCACCCGGGGCTACGCCCCGCCGGAACAGTACGGCTTTGGGCAGACGGACTGCCGGACCGACCTGTACGCCCTCGGCGTGCTGCTGCGCTGGCTGGTCACAGGCAGCGTGCGGAACAACCCAAACGTCCAGATCGACCGCCGGATGCAGCGGATCATCGACCGGTGCACGGCCTTTTCTCCCGAGGAAAGGTATGAAAACGCCGCCCAGGTGCGCTCCGCCCTGCGGGAGGCCGGCAGCGGGAAAAAGCCCGTGCCCGTCAAATCCCTGCTGGCCCTGACCGCGGCCCTGCTTGCCACCCTGTGCCTGGGCTTTGCCGCCGGCCGGTATACCGGGTGGCTTCGCCCGGTTCCAACGGCCGCGTTTATGGAGCCCCTCATCGAGCGGGCGGTCCGCCTGCAGCTGGGCCGGGAAAGCGGCCCGCTTTCCCCGGAGGACCTGCTTCAGGTCCGGGAAATGTACATCTACGGCGGGGAAGTCTACAAAGAGTTCGCCCAGTTTTCTGAGCAGCGGGTGGAGCTGCACGAAGAAGGCCCACTCCGCACCCTGGACGACCTCCAGATGCTCCCAAACCTCCAGAAGTTCTGCATCGGCCGTCAGGGCTATGTGGACGTCAGCGGCATCGCGAACCTGGGGCACCTGGAATCCCTGGAACTCAAGCATATGCGCATTTCCGGCGCCCAGCCCATCGGCCATGCCAGCCGGCTGAAATACGCATGCCTCTTCGACTGCGGGCTGTCGGACGTCACCGCCCTGGAAAGCTGCCCCTGGCTGGAAGTGCTGGACGTCGGCCTGAACAACCTCCAGAGCCTCCGCCAGATCGGCACTCACCCAAGCGTCCGAAATCTGGGGCTGACATGGCTCAAAATGAACGACGTCGCCGGCATCGCCGACGCCCTGCCCCGGGTAGAGACCGTCACCCTCCAGCACAGCCAGATCAGGAACCTGTCCGGCCTGACGGCCCTCCCCCACCTGGAAGCAATCTACGTCCAGGCCGATCAGGAAGAAGCGGTCCGGGAACTTTTTTCCGGAACCAATGTCAACATCCTGATCACCGAAAACTGACAAAGGACCGCCGCAGATCTGCCTCTGCGGCGGCCCCTCGTTTTTACCTGTCGTCCCGGTCTTATTCGATTTTTCCACCTTCAACAACCAAACTATCAGCGTCAGCGTTTTCGCCGTAGGTTTCGCGCAGGGTGGCTTCATAATCGGCATGGAAGAAGTTTTCCGCGCCGAGCTTCACGATTTCCTCGTTGATCCAGGTAAGGAGGGTTTCGTTGCCCTTGGAGACGGCGGGGTTGATGGTGTCCAGACTGCCCAGGGACTCGATCCCCACGGAGAAGCCGGGGTTTTCGATGGCCCAGGCGAGCACTTCGGTGTTATCCGTGGAGAGGGCGTCTCCGCGGCCATCCAGCAGGGCGATATAGGCTTCGGTGTAGCTGTCGTACTTGGCCAGCTTCACCTCCGGGTAATTTTTTTCAAAGAAGGTTTCGGCGGTCGTGCCCTTGGAGACAATCAGGGTTTTGCCGTTCAGCTGCTCGGGCTCGGTGATCAGGGCGCTGTCCGGGCTGACCACGCCCAGGGCTACCTTCATGTAGGGCAGGGCAAAATCCACCTGGGCGGCGCGCTCCTCGGTATAGGTGAAGTTGGCCAGCACGATGTCCACCTTGAAGGACTGCAGGAATTCGATGCGGTTCGGGGCGTCCAGGGAAACGGGCACCAGCTCCACGTTCAGGTCTTCCGCCAGGCGACGGGCCAGGTACACGTCGTAGCCCTGGTATTCGCCGAATTCATCGACGTAGCCAAAGGGCTTTTTATCGGAGAACAGGCCGATCACCAGCTTGCCGCTTTCCTTGATTTCATCCAGAGTGCGGAAGCCTTCTGCCGAAGCGGACACCGTCAGGGACAGAAGCAGGGCCAGCGCGAGGGTCAGGGCAGCGATTCGATTCAGCTTCTTCATGGTAAGTACCTTCCTTTCAAAATGTCAATCATGATAAAGGGCCGGACACATCGTGTGCCCGGCCCGCGGTGAAACATGTGATTCTCTGCTGCGGCGTCAGCGCAAACAGAGCACCCGGCGAGACGGACACCCTAAACTGAACATACAGCAACACATCGTCCAGCCCAGCATGGTGCCGCCTCCTTTCTCTGACCGGTGTCTCCGATCGATTAACCCATTTCTCCGGTGGGTTGATGAGACTATACATCAAGCAGCCGAAATTGTCAATCCCCCGGATTGTTTTTCGGTTGTTTTTTGGTACAACTGATTCAGGGACGCCTCCTGGACGTATAGGTAAAGCTCTGCAGGAAGCGCTGGGCCCGCTCCGTGGACGGGGCGTGGAAGAACACCTCCGGCGGAGCTTCTTCGACGATCAGGCCGTCTTCGATAAAGACCACCCGGTCCGCCACCGCCTCGGCAAAGCGCATCTCGTGGGTGACGATGGCCATGGTCATCCCGCTGTTGGCCAGGTCGATGACCACGTTCAGCACCTCGCTGACCATCTCCGGGTCCAGGGCCGCGGTGATCTCGTCCAGGAGAAGGATCTCGGGCTTCATCAGCATCGCGCGCACCAGGGCGACCCGCTGCTTCTGCCCGCCGGACAGGGTGCGGGGAAACACGTAGGCCTTTTCTTTGAGGCCCACGCGGTCCAGCATCTCCAGGGCCTCCGCCTCCGCCTCCTGCCGGGGGCGGTTCAGGGCCTTGGTCGGCCCTAAAAGGAGGTTGTCCATCACCTTCATGTGGGGGAAGAGGTCGTAGCTCTGGAACACCATACCGATTTTCTGGCGGACCAGGTGGAGGTTTTTGGTCTGGCCGGATATTTTTTCGTCCCGCAGCCAGATTTCCCCGCTGTCGATGGCTTCCAGGCCGTTGATGCAGCGCAGCAGCGTGCTCTTGCCGCAGCCGCTCGGGCCCACGATTACCACGACCTCCCCCTCCCGGATGTCCAGGGAGACGCCTTGCAGGACGCCGTTTCCGTCAAAGGACTTCCGGATGTCCTGCACCCGGAGAATCGCGTCTGTCATGCTTCCTCACCGTCCTTTCACGCCCACCGCTTTTCCAGCATCCGGGAAAGCGCGGAAATGGGCCAGCACACCAGGAAATACAGAAGGAAAATCACAAAATACACCCAGAAGGCGGCGTCGGGCTGGCGGTAAAACTGGCCGATGATCTGCTGTCCCACCTTCAGTACCTCCGTCACGTTGATCATTTTCACCAGGGCCGTCGTTTTGATGATGCGGGTGCACAGGTTGATGGCCTGGGGCGTCAGCCGGCGCAGGGTCTGGGGAATCAGGACGTGGAGGTAGATCTGTCCCTGGGTCAGGCCCAGGGCCGCGGCGGACTCCGTCTGATGCCGGGGGATGGAGGTCAGGGAGCCGCGGATCAGGTCGCCCATCTCCGCCGTACCCCAGAAGGTAAATACGATCACCGCGCTGGTTTCCCCGTCCACGTCCCAGCCAAACAGGCGGGCAAAGCCGAAATAGACGATATAAAGCAGCACCAGCTGGGGCATGAACCGGACGATTTCCAGCCAGAGGCGGGAGACCGCCTTCGCCCATCGGTTTTTAGAAAGCGTCAACAGGCTGAACAGAAAGCCGAACACGCAGGACAGGCCGATGGTGATCAGGGCCAGCCGCAAGGTCACCCACAGACCGCCCAGCAGGCGCTGGAAGTTGATGCCCTTAAACAGAATGTTGATCCCCAAACCCTGCATAGCGCAGCCTCCTTTCCACCACGGTCGCCAGGACGGATATGGGTAAAAGAATCAGCAGATAGGCCGCCACCAGCATGAACAGCACCTCCACCGTGCGCCCGCCGCTGGTGCGGAGGGTATCCGCCACGTTCATCAGGTCCATCAGGGCCAGGACAGAAAACACGCTGGTTTCCTTGATCAGGAAAATCACGTTGGCGAAGATGGCGGGCACCGCCGTCGCCAGGGCCTGGGGGAAAATGACATATCGGATGTTCTGCGCCGGCGTCAGGCCGATGCAGGCCCCCGCCTCCGCTTGGGACGGCTCCACCGCTTCCAGGCCGCTGCGGAAGGCTTCGGCCATGTACGCCCCGCCCAGGAAGGTCAGGCCGATGACGGCGCAGGCCTCGGCGCTGAAAAGAACGCCTACCCGGGGCAGACCGGCGTAGAGGAAAAAGAGCTGCACCAATAGCGGGGTGTTCCGGGCCAGCTCAATATAGCAGGCGGCCGCCTGCCGCAAAACCGGCACGCGGAAATACCGCGCCAGGCAGCACAAAAGCCCCAGCGCCAGCGAGCACAAAACCCCGCACAGCCCGAACCCCAGGGTGACCCACGCCCCGCCCAGATAGTCTGGTATATGGGCAAGAATAAATGACCAGTCCACAAGTTCCTCCGAAAAAGCTGCGAATGGAGACCGCTCAAAGACGTTCCCCATAGACCCATTATATGCGGCCCGGGAAAAAAGAAAAGCGGCGCGCTGTTCTTTTTCTGCATTTGAAACAGAAACAACGGCCTGGCATTTGTCTGAACAGTATCTTTTTCCTGTCATAGTAAGCAAAAAGCTATAGCATGCCACGAAAACGCCGCCGCGCCTTTCAACGGCGCGGCGGCTGAAATAAATGATTTGGAAAAGGTGTCAGGCTTCTTCTCCCATGGCGACCTTGACCGCCTTGATGGCGAAGGTCATGGTGCGGCCCATGGCGATGCCGGGCATCAGGCAGGGATAGTTGTTGACGAAGAAACCGCCGGAGCAGTCGCCGCAGACGAAAAGGCCGTCGATGATCCCGCCCGCTTCGTTCATGGCCTGGGCCTTTTCGTTGACCAGGATGCCCTGCAGGGTGGTCAGGATGCAGGCGCCCATCCAGAAGCCGTAGAACGGAGGCTTGCGGATTTCGGACAGACGGTAGGCCTGCTTGCCGAAATCGACGTCGTCCTGATTGTCATAGAGTTCGTTATACCTGGCGACGGTCTTGAGGAAGGTTTCCTTGGCTTCGCCGGCAAAGCCCATCTTGTCTGCCAGCTCTTCGATGGTATCGGCCTTGAAGGCGTTGCCCTTTTCGACCTGCTGATCAAACATCTTCAGCATGCGCTGGGGATCGGAACGGGTCTGGGCGGAGCAGCCCAGGGTATGGAAGCGCTGCACGTCATCCGGCATGCCGGCGTCGAAGATGGAAGCGTACACATGGCCGGGCAGATTGTAGGCGGCGTAGGGCATCATGTCGTAGGTGCCGCTTTCATCGGTAAAGCGCTTGCCTTCCCGGCTGACCTTGAGGAAGGGCTGGGAGCCCAGGTTGAACTGGCCTTCGGTGGCAGGGAAAACCTTGTCCCCGGTAGAGGTGACTTTGTAGCCTGCGTCGATGCCGGGGGCGACAATGCCGCGGTCAAACAGCATGGGAGCAGCCTCGCCCTGCATGGCGGCGCCGATCCACTTGGCGGCCTTGATGCCGTCGCCGGTATCGGACGGCCAGGCCACGTTGGAGGTGGTGACGGCTGTTCCCAGGGGGTCCAGCTGTTCCATCATGTCCGGGTTGCAGGGATATCCGCCGGTGGCCAGCAGGACGCCGTTCTTGGCGTTGATGCGGATATACTTTCCTTCGCTCTGAGCAATGACGCCGGTCACCTTGCCCGCTTCGTCCTGCTCCAGCTTGACAAGCGCGGTGTTGAACAGGATCTTCTTGCCCGCTTCCTCGATCATCTTCTGGAACATGTCCAGGCGGTCCATGGCCTGGCCCCAGTAATGCTCGCAGACCGGGAAATAGAAGCCGGACTCTTCTGCGTGCGGCCAGACCGCTTCTTCACCGGCTGTCACAGCCACCTTAGCTTCCGGATCATATTTGGCATAGCATTCCTTGATGAACTTGTGCATCGCGGCGGATTCGTTGATCCAGGTGTTGAAGGCGCTCATATTGGTTTTGCCGGAAGCGTAGCGCTTGAGCTCCCGGCGCAGGGCGGCACGGTCTACCGGCTTTTCGCCCAGGGCCAGAGCGTCCTCAGAGTCGATGGCGCCGTACCAGCCGCGGCGGCGGGCATGAGTCGTGCCCTTTTCGATGACCATCACGTCATAGCCCTTGGATACGGCGTAGGCCGCGCCTGCAAGGCCGCCGTTGCCCGCGCCGACCACCAGGAAGTCGGTGCTCAGGGTTTCGGCGATGTCGCCTTCTGCCACATCGGGCGCTTCGCCCAGCCAATCGGCCGCTTTGGCTTCTTCGGCGGCGGACTCGGTCACTTCCACCGGGATCTCGCCGCGGGCCTGCTGCACGCACTTATAGGCGGCCTTTTCGACGGCGCTGCGGGTCAGGGTCGCACCGGCCTTGGCGTCCAGGGTGATGGGCCCTTCGATCATGCTGTTCTGCAGGTCCTTGAGCAGAGCGGCCAGGCGCTCGCCCTCTTCCAGGCCGATGCCGGCGGTTTCGCCGGAGGTATCGACCACCACGTCGGTGATGGCGGTTTCGGAGAAGGTCATGGTCACTTTGACGCTGCTCATGGCGCCCTTTTCAATGGCGCTGTAGGTGCCGGGGGTATAGAGGCTCTTGGTCTCGGCCACAGCGCTCAGGCCGGTGATGCCCAGTGCGCCGGCGGCGGCGACGGCGGCGGTGCCGGTCAGCGCGCCCTTCAGGAATTGACGGCGGGATACTTCTTTCATGGGGATTTCCTCCTTGAAAACAGCATTCGCTGTTTCTGTATTCACAACAATTATAAAGGCCGGAGCAACCCACAGGTCAACACCGTTTTTGGGTGCCGAAACAAGCCCTGTGTTTCCTATCGGGCAAATTTGTGGTATAATACCCCGTGTGATCCGCAGGACGGAAAAAGCCCCTTCCGCCGGGCCGCAGGAGGGGGCAGCGGAAGAAATACAGGGTTCATCAGACCGCCGCAGGACGGGGAAAGCAGTTTAATCCATGCCGGACAATCAGAAAACCAAACACTACCGCATCGGGACCTACGCCCAAAACATGGGTGTAACCCCCGACTTGCTCAAGCACTATGAAAAAATGGGCCTGCTTCACGCGCAGGCCTCTGAAAACGGGTACCGCTATTATCCTTTTTCCGAATCGGTTCCGCTGCTGGAATGCTTCGCCCTGCGCAATTACGAGATGCCCCTGCAGCAGATGCACGACCTGCTCTACGAGGGGACCCTCGAGGACCTGCACGAAGCCCTGGGCGAAAGGGCGCAGGCTCTCGAACGCCGGATGCTGCGGGATCAGACGGTCCTTCGCGAGTATCAGGCCTTCGACCGGTGGATGAAGAGCATGGAGGGCCGCACCATGTACATGCTGATGGAAGAGCGGCAAGACGTTTACTTCCTGCCCCACAGCAAAGGCCGAGATTTCCTGGAAGACAGCCGCATCCGGGATCTCCTGCCCCGCTGGATCGAATGGATGCCGGCGGTCAAGTCCTGCCGGAAGATCGTCTACCGGGAAAACGAAGACTGCCTGGCGGACTCCTATTGGGGGCTGGCCGTTCCGGTATCGGCAGCGGAGGAATGCGGAATCCCCGTCAATGACGTCGTGGAACGCCTGCCCGGCGGCCGCCAGATGATCTGCCACTACCGTGTAAACATCGCATTGCCGAAAAGAAATACCGTCTGGTTCCGGGTAAAAGATGAACTTAAAAAGGCTTCCCTCAAACCCTCCGGCCCGGTCCGGCAGATTGTGCTCGCATCCCTGTTTTCCCCGGACAGCCGGACCGCCTGCGGCTGGTTCGCCATCCCGTTGGATCTATAAATGAATGGCGGGGGAGCACTTCCCCCGCCATTCATTTATCCTGTCTTATTTCTTTTGTTTCACCAGGTCAGAAAGTCCTGCGTTGATGGTCAGCGTTTTCTGATGGGTATAGATCACGAAGCCGGTCGGCGTGCCCGCCGGCTTTTTGACGTACTTGCGCAGGCAGTAGTCCACTGGCACGGAGACGCCGTGGCCCTTGGAATAAAAGGCGGCGATCCGCGCGGCCTCCAGCAGGGTCTGCTCGGAGATTTCCTTTCCATCCAGGCGGACGATCACGTGGGAGCCGGGCATGTTTTTCGCGTGGAGCCACAGGTCCGAGCCGTCGGCGTTCTTGGTCAGGCGCTCGTTCTGCACGCTGTTTTTGCCGCAGAAGATTTCCGTGCCGTCGCTGGCGGCAAAGCACAGGGGCCTGGACTCCGGGGGCTTTTTGGCCTTCCGCTGGCCCCGCTCCTTTTTAAGCAGGTCCGCCTCCTCCAGCACTCGGCGGACGTCGGAAAGGTCCTCCGGAGTTTCGGCGTTCTGCAGGCTCAGAAGGCTTTCCTCCAGCAGATCAATTTCCGCGAGGGTCTTTTCCTTCTGCTCGGCCGCCAGCTTCCGGGCGGCCATGGCCTTACGGTAGCGCTTGAAATATTTCTGGGCATTCTGGACGGGGGTCAGGGTCTCGTCCAGGGGGATTTCGACGTTTCCCCCGGCTTCATCGTAGTAGTTCTCCAGGAGGACCTTTTTCGCCCCCTTGGGGACCCTGTACAGCTGGGCGCTCAGCAGCTCGCCCGAAAGGCGGAGCCGGTCGGCGTCCCGGGCCTCGTCCAGGGCCTCCTGCTGCAGGGTGAGCTTTTTCTCGCTCCGCTCCAGCAGGGTTTTGACCTGCTTTTTGAGGGAAGCCCCCTTCTGGGCCATCCGGTCCTCCCGGTCCCGGCCGGAATAAAACAGGTCCATCGCCCGAGACAGGGAGGATGCCGGGGTCTGCCTTTCCGGCGGGCGGCTGAAGTATAGGAAGGGGAAATAATCCATCTTCTGGCCCGCTTCGTCCGTGCAAAGCACCGCCGGGCCCATGGCGGAAAGGCCGGTAAAAAAGCGCTCCGCCGCGGCGCAGAAGGCAGGCAGGTCCGTTTCCTCTACGGATGGGTCGGTAAAGCCGGTCAGGCGCAGGGTGATTTCCGCCGCGCTTACCGGGGACAGGCCGGACACCGCCCCCTGCAGGGCCTTTTGAAGCCGACCCTGCTGTATGGAAAGGCGGGCGAAAAGCCCTTCCTTCGTCACTTCCTCCGGGGCCAGCTTGTCCTGCCTGGGCGGCAGCTCGTAGGGAAGGCCCGGCAGCAGCTGGCGCACCCGGCTCATGTCCCCGCTCACGTGGCGGATGGCGTCGATGATCTGTCCGTTTTTGACCAGCGTCAGGTTGCTGTGGCGGCCCATGGCCTCCAGATACAGCTCCCGGGGCCCTTCTTCCCCCAGCTCGTCCCGGTTGTCGATCACGATGCGGATCAGCCGGTCCCCAAAGAGCTGCTCGACGCTCACCACCCGGCCGCCGATCAGGTACTTGCGCAGAAGCATACAGAACATCGGGGCGTCCGGCGGGTTCTGGTAGACCTCGTCGGTCAGGTGGATGCGCGTCATGGAGGGGCTGGCCGAGATCAGCAGGCGGCGGTTTTTCCCCTCCGCACGGATCAGCAGTACCACCATGTCCTTTTCCGGCTGGCTGACCCGGTCGATCCTGCCCCCCGTCAGCGCCTGCATTTCCCGGGCCAGAAAGCCCATCGTCAATCCGTCCAGCGGCATAAAGGTACCTCAGTCGTTTTCATTGAGTTCCGATAAACTGATCTCATACACCCAGGCCAGGTACGGGTCGCCCGTTTCGCCCAGGGAGCGGCTGACCGCGTCGGCGTCCGCCTCGATGTCAAAGATCCGCTCCTGGTCCCCGCAGACCACCGTCAGCAGCCGGTCCAGGTCCATGAGGAAGGGGGTAACCAGCACGGACAGCTCCCCGTCCGGCTCCTCCTTTACATCGATGGTCACGGTGTTCGTTTCCTTGTCGTAGCCGGCCACCACCAGGCCTTTTTGCGCGTTTTCCGCCCTCAGCCAGTAGAAGGCCCGGTCCTTGCGCTGGGAAGCGCGGGTGGAAAGGTCCCACACGAAATGGCTCGGGGCATAATCCCGGCTGAACTGGCTCACGTAGTCCACGGCGTTGGTATCGGTGTCGATGCTGACCTCCATGCCCAGCTCTTCCGTGACCAGCTCCAGCAGGGCCCCGTTAAAGTCCTCGTCATAGGCGTAGGACATGGAGCTCACGCTGTCCGGCCCGCCGTTTTCCACGTACAGGTCCAGGAAGCGCTGGACCAGGTTTTCGGCCTCCGCCCTTTCGGCGAACTCCGAAGGGTCGGCCAGCACGCAGGCGTCCCCGCTGCGGTAGTCCACAAAGTTATGGCCGTTGGGCACGTGCACCAGCACCCGGTGGAGGTAGCCGAAGCCGTACTCGCTTTCATATCCATTCAGGATGCCCTCAAACTCGGCCCCCCGGACCGAGCGCAGGGCGCTTTCCGAATAAAAATCCCGAATGCCCACCTGGATCTCAAAGGGCAGGTTCGACGTGTTCTTTAGGCTCACCCCGTTGGGATGGCCGGAGGACATGTTCGCCGCGGCGAAGCGGTCCGCCATACGCGGGGCGATGGCGTAAACCCCGTCCCCGCCGGCGGAAAAGCCCAGCAGATACACTCGGTTTGGGTCCGCCCCGCCCATCGCGATCATGTTCTCGATGAGGCGGTCGTACATGGCGTAGGATTCGTCCAGGAAATGGAGGTTCCACACGTCCTCCATGCCGCGGCAGGCCACGTAGATCCCGCTTTCCACGGATTCGCTGTAGTAATTGCCCATGGCGATCCACTGCTGGTTGTTCTCTTCCTCCGGGGCGCCCCCGCCGCCATGCAGGGTGATATAGAGGGGATACAGGCCGTTTTCCCCCGGCTCCCCGATGGTTTGGACGGTATAGCGCATCTCCCGGCCGTCCTGGCGGATGGTGTAGACATCCATCTCCACGTCCTCTGTTTCCCCGGTCTCCATGTTCAGCGAGGGGACGACGGTCTTGACCGGAATCATTTCCTCGATGCGCTCCGGGTCTTTCATGGCCTCCTGCTGCCAGAGCCGAAAGCCCTCCTCCAGCAGGCTGACCGCTTCGGCGGTTTTTTCGCCCCGTTCTTCCGAAAGCGCCGGCAAAGCGCCGACGGCCAGCGAAGCACACAGCGGCAGAATAAGCGTCCAGGCCAGATACTTTTTCATCTTTTTAACATCCTCTCTGCCGCCGGCGGTCCGCGCCGTCTTTGGCCGTTTTTCAGATCATTTGGCGATGAGCCACTGAAAGATTTTTCCCGCCAGCGGGGCCGCGTAAGTGCCGCCCGCTCCTGTATCTTCCAGTAAAACGGTGACGGCATAGGGAGCCCGGGCGTCGGCGATGAAGCCGGTGAACCAGGCGTTGGTGTTTTCCTGCCCGTCCAGCTCAGCCGAGCCCGTCTTCCCGCAGACCGTCCAGCCGGGCAGGGCGGCCGCCCCGCCGGTGCCGGAGGCGCTGTTCACCGCCAGGAGCATGGCGTCCCGGATGGTGCGGGCGGTGTCCGCGTCCGTCACGCGGCGGTATTCGCTCTGGGTATAGGTCAGCCGGGTGCGGCCGGCGGAGGAGGCGGCCTCCATCAGGAGCCTGGGCTCCATCATCACCCCATCGTTGGCGACGGCGGCGGTGATCAGGCACAGGTGCAGAGGGGACATCTGCAGGCGGCTCTGGCCGATGCCAGTCAGGGCCACCTCCCAGAGGCTGCGGTCCTCGTCGGGGTAGGAAGAGTTTTCCGCGACGATGTCTCGGAACAGGAAGTTTTCGTTAAAGCCGTATTTCATCGCCTCGGCCCGGAGGAAATCGTCCCCCATCTGGGCGGCGGCGTAGGCGTAGATGTTGTTGCAGCTCAGGGCGAAGGCGGTCTTCAGGTCCGCCTGCCCGTGGGAAACGACGACGCCCTCCTTTGTGTCCGTCCCGTAATCGACGATGCGGTGGGCCGGATCCCCGTCGGGCAGGAAGGTCCCGCCGCAGGTGAAGGAGCGGTTTTGAAGGGTGGGGCTGCGCAGGGCGGCGGACAGGGTGACGATCTTGAACGCTGAGCCGGGGGCGTACATCCCCTGGGTGGCCCGGTTGAAATAAGGCTGGTTGGTCCGGTCCACGAGGCTTTCGTCCGCCGCGGGGTCAAAGGAGGGGAAGCTCATCAGGCTCAGCACCTCGCCGGTCTGCCAGTTCATGACGACCACCGCACCGCGGACATGGCTGGGAAGGCTCTGGTCCCGGGAAACCGTTCGGCTGATATAGCCACACAGGTCCGCGTCCAACGTCAGCGTCAGGGTGTCCCCCTGGCGGGTCCGGCCGTCGGCAAAGTCGCTCAGGCGGTCCCACACATTCTGCTTGAAGCCGTACAGGTAGCTGGCCATAAAGGACTCGACCGCGTTGGACACCTTGCCCTGGCTGTCTCCCAGGGCGTGGACGGTACCGCGGCGGACGTCCTCCTCCTCGGCGTACACCCGGTTCCAGGACAGGGTGCCGTCCTGGTAGACGACCACCTCGCTCCCGGCCAGGAGGGTCCCGTTCCGGTCGAGGACGTTGCCGGGAATCACGTCCTTTTTGACGCTGCGCAGGTAGGCGTTGGCGTTGGTGGAAAACCAGCGGCTCCCGTAGTTGCTCAGGGAATAGCCGCCGTACAGGATCAGCAGGGCGAACAGCGCCGCCAGCACGAAGGCGATCCTGCGGATGTTTGTCCTCAGCTGTTTCACCGCTTTCCCCCCTTCCGACGGGGCGCGGGCTTCGTCCCCTTCTCCGCCTTGGGCGGGCGCAACTTCGCCTGGGTGCGGGCGGAGATTCCCTGGAGGACCCCGACCAGGCACAGGGAGGACACCAGGGACGTCCCGCCGTAGCTGATGAACGGCAGCGTCACCCCGGTCAGGGGGATCAGCTTGATGTTCCCGCCGACGATCACGAAGGTCTGCAGCCCCAGCATCACCGAGCAGGACAGGGCCAGCAGGGCGTGGAAGGCGCTGTCCGTACGCCGGGCGATTGAAATGCCGCGTAGGACGATGGCCAGGTAGATCAGCAGCACGATGATCCCGAAGAGGACGCCGAACTCATGGCAGATGACGGTGAAAATATAGTCGTTGTACGAGGCAGGGATGACCCCGGGGTTGCCCAGGCCGAGGCCCAGGCCCCAGAGCCCCCCGTTGGCGATGGCGATCAGCCCCTGGACGATCTGGTAGCCGGCCCCCTGGCGGTCCGCCCAGGGGTTTCGCCACACAGCGACCCGCTTTTTGACATGGGCGAACATCCGGTAGCCCACCAGCGCGCCGCCGGCTGCCCCGGCCATGCCGCCCAGCAGCATGAGGGTGCTGCCGGTGGCCGCCCAGAGGGCCGTGAGCACCGTGCCGTAGTAGAGCAGGGCCGTGCCCAGGTCCTTTTGCAGCATCAGCAGCAGGAGGCTGGCCCCGGTCAGGCCGATGGCGCAGATGGTTTTCCGCTTAGAGAGCAGCCAGCACACGGCCACCAGCAGGGTGATCTTGACCAGCTCGCTGGGCTGAAACCCAAAGCCGAACAGCGTCACCCAGTTTTTGGCCCCGTTGATTTCAGAGCCGTAGACCAGCGGAAGCACCAGCAGGCCTACCGAAACGCCCATCAGCAGGACCACCAGAGGGCCCCAGCGCTCGATAAAGCGGAACACCACCGCGCAGCCCAGCATGGCCACCACGCCGACAAAATAGTTAAACGCCTGGCTGATCCCCCGATCCGGGTTCAGCCGGAAAAGGACCAGCACGCCCAGGGCGCAGAGGAAGTTGGTCAGGCTCAGCAGCAGCCGGTCCCCCGGAAACACCCGGGGAATGCCCAGGACGCCGGCGTAGACCAGGGCCGGCACCGCCACCGACAGGATCAGCGCCTTTTCCCAGCCGGACGCCCCCTCCGAGCGCATCCAGGCCGCCAGCAGCAGAAAGCCCAGGAAGAAGAACAGCATCACCAGCCCGATCAGCTGCCGGGCGGGCGTCAGCAGCTTCTTCTGATCCGGCTGCCGTTTTTTCCGCTTGTTCATTCGTCCTTCCTTTCCGGCGGGTCGGGCAGAAAGGCTTCCGGACCCAAAGCGCCGCCGGGAATCCCGGTATCGTTCATGGGGTTCAGCGGGTCGTCCCCGTCCGGGTCCGCCCCGTCGTCAAACAGGCGCATCCAGCTGTCCTCCTGGTCCTGCGGGGGGATGATGTCCGTCCGCTCGGGGATCCCCGTCCCGGGGCGTAGCTTTACCCTTAGCGCCGTTTCCCCCAGCTGCACCAGGGAGTTGCTCAGGGCCACGGCCTCTTTTTTGGGCCTTACCCCGTCCACGATCACGTCCGCCCGGTGGACCGGGGTGATCACCAGGCCCTTGCCCGGCGCCAGGCGGTAGACCGCGTGACGCCGCCTTATGTCCTTTTTGCGGATGGAAACGTCGCACCCGCCGCTCCGGCCGATCAGGCCCTCGGCATATATCGGCCAGGTTTTCCCGGTCGCTTCGTCCCGAAATTCTCCGAAGCAGCCGGCTTCCGGCCGGTCCCGCTGCTCCTTGACAAAGGCGCGGTGGTCCTTGCGCAGCCACACGTAGGCCCGGAACACGATCAGCGCCCCCAGCAGGACGAACACATAGCGCATCAGCAGCGCCGTGATCTCATAGGCTTCCCCGCTCAAAACCACCGCCTCCTTTCTGTCTCCCCTCCGGCCCAGCCATGATCCGGTACATCCCTATGATCAAAGACTGGCGCGCCGCCGGCCGCAGAAATACTCTGCCCCTATTATACCCGGATTCCCTTCCGAATTCAACCGCCCGGGCGGCAGAACTTGGCCGGGGGATTTTCGGGGCGGATTCCAACGCCAGCTGGCTTGGCGCTCTTGCATTTTCCGCCCGTTTATGGTACAGTAAGGGCGCTGCAAAAGCAATTTATCGTACATATTGAAGGAGGCTGTGTGTCATGGGCATGTTTGATAAACTGATCGCCAACCTGCGCGCCAACCGCAAGACCATCGTATTCACCGAGGGCGTGGATCCCCGCATCCAGAGCGCCGCTGCGCGCCTGCTCAAGGACGACCTGATGGATGTTATCCTCTGCGGCAACCCCGCCGAGGTCAAGGCCGCCGCCGAAAAGGGCGGGTTCGACGTGGCGAAGGCCACCGTGATGGACCCGGCCACGTATCCTGAAATGGACGCCATGGTGGCGGAAATGGTGGCCCTGCGCAAGGGCAAGATGACCGAGGACGAGTGCCGCGCCGCGCTCAAGAAGAGCAACTACTTCGGCACCATGCTGGTGAAGATGGGCAAGGCCGACGCCCTGCTGGGCGGCGCCACCTACTCCACCGCCGATACCGTCCGCCCCGCCCTGCAGATCATCAAGACCCGCAAGGGCAGCAACCTGGTGTCCTCTTCCTTCGTGCTCTACCGTGAGAAGGACGGCCAGGAGGAGCGCATCGTCATGGGCGACTGCGCCATCAACATCGAGTACAAGGACAAGCTGGACAAGGAAGGCAACGTCGTCCTGTCCGCCGCCCGTCAGCTGGCGGAGGTCGCCGTTGAATCCGCCCGCACCGCGGACTTCTTCGGCATCGACCCGAAGGTCGCCATCCTCTCCTTCTCCACCTACGGCTCCGGCAAGGGCGGTACAGTGCAGCTGAGCCACGACGCCGTAGCCGAGGCCCGCGCCATCGACCCGAACCTTGTCGTGGACGGCGAATTCCAGTTTGACGCCGCGGTGTCCGCCGAGGTCGCCAGAACGAAGTGCCCGGATTCCAAGGTCGCCGGCCAGGCCAACACCTTCATTTTCCCCCTGCTCGAGGCGGGCAACATCGGCTACAAGATCGCCCAGCGCCTGGGCGGCTTCGCCGCTTACGGCCCGATCCTCCAGGGGCTGAACGCCCCCATCAACGACCTGTCCCGCGGCTGCAACGCCGACGAGGTCTATTACATGGCGATCATTACGGCGGGAATGGCCTGAGGGGAAGGCGTAATACGTCATGCAGAGCGCGGAATGCGTAATGCCGAATGCGTAATGCGTAATGAAAAGATCCCGGAAGTGGGCGCGAGCTGCTTCCGGGGTCTTATTTTTGTATGTTGTTTGGTGGAAAGCCTTCTCGGGGCTTGGTTTCATCGGCGACGGGCGTTGACAAAATGGACACGATCGTGTATCATCAGGAGGAGGAGGTGAGACAATGAATTTCTATTCCGTGCGTGATCTCCGCACCGAATCCAGAAGCGTGTGGGCTGACCTCGAGACCGGCGGCGAAGCTGTCCTGACCAACAACGGCAAGCCCTCCGCCCTGATCATCGGTATCCCGGAGGGAGGCTTTGATGAAGCCGTACAGGCTGTGCGGCAGGCCAAAGCCATGATCGCCCTCAACGCCATGAGGAGGAAGGCGGCCCGGGAAGGATTCCTCTCGGAGGAAGACATTGACGCCCTGATCGATGAAGCGAGAAGCGGAGGCTGAAATGCATATCGTTCTGGATACGAATATCCTGGTCTCCGCGGCCTGGTCGCCAGGCCGCAACACCAGCGCGATTTTGGAAGCTGTGTTCTCGCGGCAGCATACCGCCTGCTACGACGCGCGCATCCTGGCCGAGTATGACCGTGTGCTTCATTACCCCAAGCTGAAATTTACTGAGTGGGAGATCAACGCGATCCTGGAGCCGCTGGTCAAATACGGCCTGTCCGTCATCCCGGAGCCCCTTTTGTCTGTTCCGTTTGAGCGGGATGAAACGGACCGAAAATTCTACGAGGTCGCAAAGTTCTGCCGTGCTGTGCTGATCACGGGCAATCTCACGCATTTCCCTTCGGAGCCCGACATCATGTCTCCGGCGGATTTCTGCAGGAAATATCTGTGATGAAATTGTCAGGAATTTAGGCTATGCCGACATCCTATGCCGTGGAAGAGCTGGAGAATCATTCATAATTCATCATGTGCACTACCAACCAGCCGCGGAAGGGCTTTTGTCCCTTCCGCGGCTGGTTTGGTATTTCTATTTGATTACTTGCAGAACTCCGCGTTCAGGTCAGCCACGACGGGCTCCCAGATGGCGCGGTTCTGGTCCAGGAAGCGGTTCCATTCCGAGCTTACGTCCGCGTCCTTCAGAAGGATGATGCGGGTGATCTCGTCGGGGAAGTTCAGGGAGAACTGGGATTTGGCGTCGCTGGCGAAGAACTCGTAGTCGTAGTCCAGCGGGATGATGTAGCCCCTTTCCTTGGCGGCGTAGACCTGCTTGATCTGTTCCACCACGAGCTTTTCGTTGGAGGGGTTGACGAAGGAATAGTCGTCCGGCAAAATGCCCAGGGAGCGGAAGATGTTGTAGCTGTTGTACAGGTCGGGCGTGCTGGGATAGTTGCCGTTTTCATCCTTCTGGGTCAGCATCCGCACGTTGCCGTTTTCGTCATATTCCCAGGTTTCGCCGGGGACGCCGACCACCACGGTCAGCTGGCCGTCCTGGGTGCAGCACCAGTTCATGAGAGTCAGAATGCGGTCCATCTTTTCAGGGGAAATGGTGGGGCTGAAGAAAGTGACGCTCCAGTAGTTGGCGGCCTCGTTGGTGTGGGCCACGCCGTCGTTGGTGGCCATGGCCGCCACGCCGATGCAGTCGTCGGAGGAAAGGCCCGTGCTGGTGTCGAAGGTCACCTTGTAGCCGTGATAGGAGGAAATCGCGCCGTTGTGCATCATGCAGGCGGCGATGCCGGAGGTAAACTTATTGGTGGTGTCCGAAATGCTGTTCAGGTAGAAGTCCGGGTCCACGATGCCCTTTTCATACCAGTCGTGGCCGAAGCTGATCCAGTCCGTCACCTTGGGATCGGAAGCGCCCAGGGCGTAGCCGTTTTCCCCGCGGACGAAGGCGTCGTAGTCCACCTCGGCGAACTGCATGAGGAAGTTGGAGAAGTATTCAGAATCCGTGCTGAAGCCCAGGGTGTTGCCGTTGCCGGCCAGGTCGTTGTCGATGGCGCCGCGGCAGAGCTGCTCGATCTGCTCCAGGGTCACGGTGTCGCCGAAGGGCTCCATGCCCAGCTTTTCCACCCAGTCCTTGCGGTAATACAGGGTCTGGTTGCTGACCACCTTTTCCATGCCGCTGAAACGGCCGAAGGTGGCGTGCGGGATGCCGTACACCAAGCCGTCCACGTGCATCTTGTCATACAGGCCGCTGACCTTCACCATCTGGTACAGGTCCGGATAGGTCTCTTCCCAGCCTTCCGGCAGGGGGGCCAGGAGGCCCTGCTCGGCGTAGATGGCGTATTCCTGGTAGTCGAAGTTGCGCCAGGTGACCACGTCGGGCATCGTGCCGCCGTTGATCCAGGTGCGGATCTTTTCACTCTGGCTGTCCTTGGAAACGGGGTACACCTCGTAATCGAAATTGAACATTTCGGAGATGTACTTGTACATGCCGTCGCTGTTGTAGTCCATGGAGGCGTTGGAGTGGGTGGAGTTGATGGTGAAGTCGATGTGGTCGTATTCCGCCAGGGCGGAAACACAGGACAGCGCCATCAGGCAGGCCAGGAGCAGTGCGATCCGTTTTTTCATGCAGATATCCCCTTTCATAATGATATTATTGAACGGCGTCCGAGCCGTTTGGATCACATCTTGATGGAACCGACCATGACGCCCTTCACGAAATATTTCTGCAGGAAGGGATAAAAGCACATGATCGGGACCATCGCCATCATCACGGCGGCCATCTTGACGCCCTGGGAAAACACGTCCAGGTCGGCTTCGCCGGTGGATACGTCCGCCGCCGCCGCCGCTTCCGCCACGATGGAGCGAAGGACGGTCTGCAGGGTCATCTTGCCCGAGGAGTTGATCAAAAGCATGCTCCAGAACCACTCGTTCCAGTAGGCCACGGCGGTAAACAGGGTGAAGGTGGCCAGCAGCGGCCCCTGCAGGGGCAGCATGACCGAGAAAAAGATCACCAGGTCGTTGGCCCCGTCGATCTTGGCGGCTTCCTCCAGGTCCGGCGGGGTCTGCTCAAACCCGCTCTTGAGCACCACGATGTTGTAGGAGGAAACGCCGACGAACAGGATGATGCCCCAGCGGGAGTCGATCAGGCCCAGGCTCTTCATCTGGAGATAGGTCGGGATCATGCCGCCGGAAAAGAACATGGTGAACATCATCAGCAGGAAGAACAGCCTTTTGCCCGGGTATTTCCGGCGGGAGAAGGCGTAGGCCATCATCACCGAGACGGACATGCTGAGCACCGTGCCGATGGCCGTGATCAGGACCGTATTCTGAAAGCCCGTCCAGATCTGGCCCTTTTCGATCAGGTACGTATAGTTTTTCAGCGAAAATTCCGCCGGATACAGGGAGACCGGATGCAGGGCGTAGGCGCGGTTGGTTTCCAGCGAGATCACGACGGCGTTGTAGAACGGAAGCAGGATCAACAGGGCTACGACCGTCAGGATCACAAAGACAGCCGTATCGCCCCGCGTCCATCTGTTGAGGCCGGACCTGGCCGTTTTGCCGGGGTGCTCCGCGACGCTTTTCATCTGCCGTCCCCCCTTTCTCAGCCCATCAGGCCGCTGCCGCCCATCCGCCTGACCACCACGTTGGCGCCCACCAGCATGACCAGGTTGATGACGGATTTGAACATGCCCACGGCGGTGGAGAAGCCGTAGCTGGGCACGGCCTTGAAGGTGATGTTGTAGATATAGGTGTCCAGGATCTCGCTGACGCCCTTTACGCTGGCGTTCTGCATGTAAAAGATCTGCTCGAAGCCGGAGTTCATGATGCGGCCCACCTGCAGGATGAACAGGGTGATGATGGTGCCCCGGATGCAGGGCAGGGTCACGTGCCAGGCCTGCTGCAGGCGGCTCGCGCCGTCCATCGTCGCGGCCTCGTACAGCGTGGGGTCGATGGCGGAGATGGCGGCGATATAGATGATGGAGCTCCAGCCCATCTCCTTTAGGTTATGGGTAAAATAAAGCAAAGGACGGAACAGCGCGCTGTTTGACAGAAAGTTGATGCGCTCCCCGCCCATATTGGCGATGATGGTATTGATCATGCCGCCGTTGGCGAAAAAGTTTGAAATGATCGCCGACATAACGACCCAGGAAAGAAAATGCGGAAAGGTGTACACCGTCTGGTACACCCGCTTCCATTTGGTCCCCCGCATCTCGTTGATCAGCAGGGCCAGCAAAATGGGCACGGGAAACTGGAACAGCAGCCTGGAGAAATTGATCTCCAGGGTGTTGCGGATGGCGCTGACCGCCGCGGGCGTGGTAAAAATGCGCTGAAAATTGGCCCACCCCACCGAGGGGCTGCCCCAAATACCCAGCCGGGCGTTATATTTTTTAAACGCCAGGGCCAGGCCGCTCATCGGCACATAGTAAAACACGGCATAATACACAATGCCCGGAATCAGCAGCAGGTACAGGAACCGCGCCTGCCAGATCGCGTTGCCCAGGCGCTGCCATCGTTTGGTCACGCTGTATCATCCCCCAGCCGAAGGTCTTCATGAAGGAAATGACGCTGCCCGGAGCATGGAACAAAAGGGATGCTTCCGGGGTTTATTCTCCATTTTGCAACGATACGATTGCTGTCACGTACTATTATAATCGCAAAACCGATCTTTGTAAAGCACGGAAACCCACCATTTCTTGCCATTTTTTTGCGCAGTTTCCGCACAGCGTGGAATGACATGGACGCAAGGGTTTGACGGAAAGGCTTTGGGATCTGCAGAGATCCATCCGCCCCGCAAAACGGATCAGGCACCGGCATAAACGGACCCCCGCCCCTTCCCCGGCATGGCCGAGGGAAGGAGCGGGGGTCGATGTTTTTTGAAGATTCTTACGCCGCCGGAAGAGCTTCCGTCGGCTGCGCTTCCGCCGGGGCGGCGGTGAGGGCGGTGATGAACTCGGCGATCTTTTCCGGGTGGAAGTAGATGCCGTCCGCCTCGTCCGTGGGGAAGGGGTGGTCTACCGTGACGGCGGTTTCGTTGGAAACGAAGGTATCTCCCTCCATGGTACCGAGCTGCTTGAAGCCGGAGATGCCGCCCACGTGGCCGTAGGCGTCCAGGTAGTAGGCGACCACGCAGTCGCCGCCGCCCGGGGCTTCGCCGATGATCTTGGCCTGGTTCCGCTGCTGGGCGAAATAGGGCAGGGCGTTGGCGCAGGAGTAGGACAGGCCGGAGGTCAGGATGTAGAAGTTGTACTGGCCGCCGTAGCCGTCCTGGTCGTCAAAGCGGCCGTCCAGGTTCGTGTCCACGTGATACCATTCAGAGCGGTAGTCCTGGTTCAGCTGGTCCAGGTAGGTCAGCTGCACCTCTCCGTCCTCGCTCAGGAAGCCGAGGGCAGCCACCAGGGCAGCGGCGGACCCGCCGCCGTTGTCGCTCAGGTCGATGACGACGTTCTTCACGTTCCCGTTGCGCTTGATCTGATCAAAGGCGTCGTAGAACACCGCGAAGGTGCTGGCGTCCAGGTCCTCCTTGGTGGGGAGCTTTCTGTAGAAGCTCTCGGGCCGGGTCAGGTTTTCCTTGAAGCCGTCAAAGTAAATCACGCAGGTGTCCCCGGAAAAATCCACCCGGGAGGAGCCGTAGCCGAAGGGCTTGAGGGTCCTCATGCGCATCATTTCGCTCATCAGCTTCATCACGTTCGGGCCCATCGTCCCGTCCTCCACAGCCATCGCGTCAGGGGCGATGGGGAAGAGCTTCATCGCCGTGATGAGCAGCTTCTCCAGCAGCTGGTTGACGTCCGCCATGGTTTCAAAGCCGAAGATCTTGAGGATCCGGTGCAGCAGGTCCGCCCGCTGGATGGCCCCCTCCGAGTCGATGATGGATCTGGTCAGGACCTCTCCGTCGTGGCCGCTGTCAAACAGAACGCCGAACAGCTTGGTCAGCGCCTCCACGTCGTCCTTGGGGTCCGGGGTCAGCAGGGGCTCCTTGATGCCCTGCTCGCTCATGTAGGCGTCGAAGCTGGTGATGCCCTTTTCCTGCTTGTGGCCGTAAGCAATGTCCAGCAGCATGCACATGGCGGCGTAGTTGTACTTGGCGTAAGGCTCGCTCAGCTCGGTGCGGGCGGCGAAGCTGCCGCTGTACCACTGATCCGCGTAGGGGTTCGGGGCGTACTCCATCCCCTCGGAGCCATAGACGCTGTCTACAGAATCCACGATGTCAAAATAATCGTCCCCGTTGTAGGCCAGCCATTCCCGCATCGCAGGGACGGCAAACATGGCCTGGGCCACCGCGAAGGGGGCCAGCACATCGTCCTCCATTTTGAGCAGCTCCACCCCGTAATCCCGAAGGCTCAGGGTGAAAGGCTTTCCCTCCGACTGGGCGGATTCGTTTTTGACCGAGGGACGGATGGCAAGGAACTCCTCTTTCTCTACGATGCCGCAGGGCAGGGCGCCCTCGGCATGGACCCCGATGAAGGCCTGCCAGTCGGCGCAGCTGAGCTGCTGGTTCGCCATGTCCACTGCCACGTTGATCCCGTTGCGCTGGACCAGGAAGGTATCCCCCTCCCAGGCAAAATCACACGCCGGGTTCAGGGCGTCCGCAAACAGCAGCTGAACGTATTCCCTGAGGGATACATAGGGCACGTCCTCCTGCCCGATGAACTGCCAGGTGGTCAGGGTGCGGGCGCTGTCCAGCGTTCCCTGGAACACCCGCGCTTCCCGGCGGCTCTGCACCGTCAGGCCGCCGATCTGGGCTGCGCCCTGCTCCGCCAGCACCCCGGCGGGCGCCAGGCAGCACAGGCAGACCGCCGCCGTCAGGAAGGCCAGGCAGCGCTTCCACAGGCCCTGGATGGAATATCTTTTCAGCTTACTCATAAAATCAATCAGCCTCCTCAACATTAGGTTCATCGGTTGATACGCAGCAAAAGGGCGGGGTGTCAGTCCCGCCCGATTTCTTTGTCAAACCCTTCCGGCTTCATCGTAAAGCCGATTCTGCACCCGCGCCTTCCGGAGTGCCGGACCTTGGCGTAGGCCTCTACGCCGCCGATCCGCAGCATCAGGTTTTCCATCGACGGCAGGACGGCGCCGGTCACTAGCAGGCCGTATTTCCCGTCCTCGGACACTTCGGTCAGCCTGCCCGCGTGGGGTTCGGGCTGAACGGCCTTCCCCTTCAGCAGATAGAAGACGACCTCCTTGGCCTTGGGCAGCTTCCGCCAGCGGATCTTCTCATCGCCGTTTAAAGCGCTCTTTCCCTCGATGCCGCCGACGCTGTAGAACACCAGCTTTTTCCGGCTGCCCTTGGGCAGGAAGGAGCTTTCCATCAGGATTTTGAGCTTCCCGTTGATCCTGTCCCTGGTGGCCTTGGTCACGCAGACCTCTCCGCCCAAACAGAAGGATTCCAGACGGCCCGCCAGGTTGCACGTTTCCCCGATGCAGCCGTATTTCATCTTCTGGTTTGACCCGATGTTGCCGGCGATCACCGGCCCGGAATGGATGCCGATGCCCATGTCCAGCTCCGGATAGCCGTGTTCCAGGTTCCAGGCGTTGACCCCGGCCATGGCGTTCTGCATCTCGATGGCGCAGGAGACGGCGGCCTCAGCGTGGTCCGAAAACTCCTGCGGCGCGCCGAAGACCACGAAGATCCCGTCCCCCAGAAACTCGATGATGGTGCCCCGGTGGCGCTGGATCACGGCGGCCATTTCCCCAAAGTAATGGTTCACCATATTGATCAGGTCCCCCGAGGGCAGGCGCTGGCTGATGGCGGTAAAGCCGCGCAGGTCGCTCATCAGGATGCTGACCTCCAGGCTTTTCCCTCCCTGTTTTTCCCCGTCCGGGGTGGTCAGGACAAAGTCCGCGATCTCCGGGGAGGTATAGCGCTCGAAGGCGGAATGAACCTTGATCAGGCTGGTCAGGTCGTGGATGACGATCAGGATCATTTCGGATTCTTCCGATTCGCAGGTCAGCGTCACGTGCAGGTGGAACCGCGCCCCCTCGTTGTTCACATAGTCCACCACGGCGCGAAGGGGCTTTTTCTTTTCCATGACGCCGTCGATGAACAGCTGAATCAGGGCGTCGTTGCCCTCCACATAAGGGATGGCGTCCCAGATCTTAGCCCGGCCGTTCATGTCCAGGCCGAACAGCCTTTCCGCCGCCGGATTCGCGTAGACCAGCTCCCCGTTCATTTCGGTCAGGCAGACGGCGTCCTCCATGTTGTTCAGGATGTAATGGACCCTGCTCTGCAGCAGCTCTGAAAGCATTTTCCCTTTCCCCTCCTTAGGCTCCTATTGATTCCCCGGACAGGGACTGTAAATACGCGATGTCCGACAGCAGGGGCTCCCCGTGATACCTGGGGTGAATGTACTCGATGACCATCGGCACATTCGGCGCCGCCCGCTGGATGAGGGAGACCAGGGGGGCGATGTCCAGCGTCCCCTCGCGCAGGCGGCCGTGCTGGTCGCGGGTCCCGTCGTTGTTATGCAGATGGAAGCCGCCGATCAGGTCGGCCAGGTCCGAGATCAGGGTTTTCAGGTCCCAGCCGTTGGCGTTGGCGTGGCCCACGTCGATCAGCACCGGCATTTTGCGGGAACGGCACAGGTCCGTAAATTCCTGCTGGTCCAGCAGCTGGGTGCCCTCGGCGCGCATGCCGGCGTTCTCCGTCAGGAGCCGGACGCCGGGGAACATGTCCCGCATTTCTTCCATGTTTTCCAGGGCCGTCTGCAGCAGAATGTGCTTTTCTCCCGGTGGGACCGGCCCGTTGTTCAGATGGCAGACCATGGCGGAGGGGTGCAGGATTTCCGCGTATTTTTTTGTCAGGCGGAGGTGGTACATGCCCTCCTCCCAGGCGGCGCTGCCCCGGGGCGCGGTATGCTCCACCCCCCAGACCGGCTCGTGGAACAGAAGGGGCCCTTCCTCAAACAGGGAAAGGTTCTGCTTTAAATTCTCCTCAAAGTCTTTGAGATCGAACATCATCAGCAGCTCAAAGCCCAGGGAAGTCCCAAAGCGCTCCCTGTACACTCGCCCCGTCTCCAGCTGAGACCGCGGCAGAACGCAGGTATCAATATAGATGTTCACATTTTTCCCCTCTGTGTTTGAATACAAAGGGGCTGTTGCGTTCGTTATTCTGCAACAGCCTCAAGTTTACAAACAGAATGTAAAAGACACCAGTCGATCAAAGTAATTCTCAGGAGGCTCGGAGGGCGAAGCCCTTCGAATAAAATCCGCAGCAGCGACATGCGCGTTGCGGGGTTATTCGCGCCCGGAAATTGAGCCAGTGGCTCAATTTCAGCGAATAACGGGCCGGTAG
>OCVV011249331.1_pt1 | contig 36615 bp, 29 predicted proteins | sample 1539721 | NCBI WGS metagenome assembly OCVV01 (sample SAMN02144230, study PRJEB22623) | gut metagenome | biome: sheep rumen | host: Ovis aries | place: New Zealand | reverse complement strand
TCATCGTCGTCCTCGTCGGATTCTTCCTCTTCCTCAGAATCATCGTCGTCCTCGTCGGATTCTTCCTCTTCTTCAGAATCATCGTCGTCCCCGTCGAAATCTTCCTCTTCCTCAGAGTCACCTTCCTCATCGGCGTCCGCGAGTTCCTCTTCCGCAAGGTCTTCTTCCACGACTTCAACGTCTATAATATCATCGTCCATGTCAGAATCTTCTTTTTCTTCCGAAGGAGCTTTTCCTACCGCATCATCTTCCGCAATCCCAGCTAATGTATCAGTATCAGTCTCTTTCACATCAGTCTGAACAGTCTCCTCTGACAAATCTACTGTAACCGCCTCCGGTTCATTCTCCTGTAATTCATCGATTCTGACGCCGCAATATCCGCAAAAGATCAAATCATCCGGCAATGTTCTCCCACACTTTGGACATTTCATTTTTATATCCTCTTTTCTGATCAACCCTGTAATGGTTCATTTCCCGGACAGGATATACACCTGTACCTTAAAATATATACTTTTTTAATTATAACAAATGCTTTCAGAAAAGCAAGACGAACAAGTTATGTTCTCTTTTACGCCGCACAAAGGAAGGCAGACGCGCTGCTGTGCGGCGGCGCGCAAAGTTCGGTTCGCTCCCCGCATGAATGAGGGGATGGGGGGGTGGAGTCCGCTCGCGGACTTTGTTCTGTCAGCGGAAAATACGTTAATTTCCTGTAAAACAGCAGGATTGCCGGGCCGGGAAAGATCCGGTCGGCAACCCTGTATGTATAACTTCTATTTATCATTTTGTTCAACTATATTTTCCAGTTTCAGAAGCGGAGTATAGTATCTCTCATGATTGTCACGTATACCCTTTGCGTAAGAAATATCCTTCGACTCATGCAGTCTTACCATATATTCATGCTCATGACCGATAAGATCCGACTGCTTGTACGCGATCAGACCCAGAGCCATATCGGAACATTTGTCTGAAATACGCTCCATATTAGAGATCAGATTCTCAAAAGGAATATTACAGTAAACATTGCAGGCGTTATGTGTCATTCGATGAATGTGACGTGTCCTAAGTTCAGCAACGATCTCATCGACCACCTGCTCAAGAGGCTCGACCTTCTTTGCAAGAGATGAACTTTTTTCCGTATATGCCTTGAAGGTAAGATCCATGATGTCGCCTACCGCATTTAAGAGGATTCTCATCTCCGCAAGGGCTGTTTCTGAAAAATCCACGCCCCGTGCCCTGATACTCTCGATATCATCAGCACAGTTTTCTGCCAGATCTCCTATTCTTTCAAATGTAGTCAGCGCTTTTATCTGAAGCGATTGGTTTTTGCTGTCGCTTTCCAGCGTAATATATGGCGAGATCTTAAGAAGGTAGTTATTGGAAGCGTCAGCCATCTGATCCAGCATTTCCTCACGCTGTCCGATACGTTCACGCCTTTTATCCTCATAATTATAGATCTGGTCTACGATTGCCTCATAATTATGTTTCGCTACCTCGCACATATGGTCGACCACCTTGCCGGAAGCGCTCAGTGCAAGACCCGGCTGCATAAGAAGATGCTCGTCAAGCTGACGAATATTCTCCACGATCATTGCATCCTCTTCATTGAGAGGTTTATCCGGTACCATTTTCTCTGCGATGTTCGCAAAAACGCCGGAGACCGGCAGCAGCACAACCGCCGGAATGAGACGAAAAAGACCGTGTACGTTAGCCACGCCGCCCGAATTTAACGTCATATTCCACAGATCGTCCGGGATAAGTCCAAACAGCCGGCCGGCTGCAAGAACAATTATGATCAGCATTGCAGCAAAGACATTATATATGACATGTATAAGAGCTGTTCTTATCTGCTCAGGTTTTGCTCCAATCCGGCTCACGATAAATGTCGTCAGACAATCACCGATATTTACGCCGATGATCACGGCAAAAACACCGCAGAACTGAACTCCTACCGAACTTGCCAGAGTCTGAATGATACCAACTACAGCAGAAGAACTCTGAATAACTGCAGTCACGGCAACGCCCGCAAGGAATCCCAGGAAATAATTTCCCTGGAACGCCATCAGCATTCCGGTCAGGCCTTCTCCCATCTCTCCGACCGCATCTCCCATGTAGATAAGGCCCATGAACAAAATACCAAAGCCTACAAAAATCGTTCCTGTCGTATCAGAATTCCGCTTCTTGACAAACATGATCAGCAGAATACCTATGATCAATGCCATCGGAGCCAGATTATCCGCTTTAAATAGTGACAGGATACTGTTCGAACCGGTATTCAGATCCATCAGTCTGATGATCTGCGCCGTGATTGCCGTACCTACGTTCGCGCCAAGTACGATACCGATCGACTGTCTGAAATTCAGCAGTCCCGCGCCGACCATACCTACAGTAAGTACGATCGTAGCTGTTGAACTCTGAATCATACAGGTAACCAGCATACCAAAAATAAAACCTATCGCTGGCTTGTTCGTTACCTTTGCCATAGCCGCCTTCATAGCTGTACCGGATGATCTTTTCAGTCCATCACCCATAAGCCTCATTCCATAAAGGAACATTGACAGACCGCCAAACATGGCAAGGATATGAAAGAATACTTCCACCTTTTTTTCCTCCTGTTTTACCGTTGCCGGCATTTGTCCGGATCCTGAAGTATTTGTACTTTCTGCCAGGATCCCACTCTAATGATTTGCCCTTAAATAAAAACGTGTACGAGAAAAATTTTACTCTTTTTTTACCGAAAAGTCATTATAGATTCAAAATATTTTCTATGTATAATTGACAATTTTTCCCATGACACAAAAAGGCGGGACCATGCTATGCATGGTCCCGCCTGAAATCCTTATTCAGTTCCCCGGTAGTGAGAACCCGCTCCTCTTCCTGTTATTATGCAAGAGCAGCTGTAATGATCGCCATAGAGTATACCTCGATAGCGTTGCAGCCACGGGAAAGATCGTTGATCGGCGCATTCAGTCCCAGAAGGATCGGGCCGTATGCGTCAAAGTTACCCATACGCTGAGCGATCTTATAACCGATATTTCCTGCATTGATGTCAGGGAATACAAATACATTTGCATGACCTGCAACTGCAGATCCTTTGCATTTTGTGCGTGCAACACGCGGAGAAACAGCTGCGTCGAACTGAAGCTCGCCTTCAATCGGAACATCCGGGTATTTCTCTTTTGCCTTAGCGGCAGCGTTAGCCATCTTTGTAACATCCTCGCCCTTTCCTGAGCCGAATGTTGAATAGCTGAGGAATGCCACCTTCGGATCGATACCGAATACTCTTCCGCATTTAACAGTTTCGCCTGCGATCTCTACCAGCTCATCCTCATTCGGTTTGATATTGATAGCGCAGTCTGCCATAGCGATAACTTCGTTCTCGCCTGTTGCAGCCGGACGAACAAGAATAAAGCAGGAAGATACGATAGAGTTGCCTGGTTTTGTCTTGATGATCTGAAGTGCCGGACGAACAGTATCAGCTGTTGAATATGTGGCTCCGCCGAGCAGACAGTCAGCAACGCCCATCTTTACCAGCATTGTTCCAAAATAATTTCCGCCTGAAAGGATCTTACGGGCCTGCTCAGGTGTAACGCCTTTGCTCTTACGGATTTCACAGAAGAGCTCAACCATCTCTTCAAAACGATCGTAATTCTCCGGATCAATGATCTGTGCTCCGCGAATGTTATATCCGGCATCCTCGGCAGCAGCTTCAACCTCTTCCGGTTTTCCCAGAAGGATAGGTGTCAGGAAATTTCCGGCAAGCAGACGGGATGCAGCTTCAAGGATCCTTGAATCAGTTCCTTCTGTAAAAACGATTGTCTTAGGTGATTGTTTCAGCGCATTGATCATTTGGCCAAATCCGTACATTTTCTCTCTCCTTTACTAATCATGATTATATTGATATTTGTATCAGCACCCTCCAAAGTTCCGATACCGATCCGGATTTTCAGACGGAGGGAACACTCCCGGTCCGGATTTCCCGGATCTTTTCTATACCTTATATTATTATAGCATCAGGGTTATTCAAAAAAAAGTATTAAATCAAAACCATCAGCCCTTCCCTAGGGTCTCATTCATGGCACCTGTGCGATATCCCGCAAGGTCCATGGAAATATAAGTAAAGCCGTAGGATCTGAACGCGTCATATACTGTCTTTCTGTTTTTCTCTTCCAGCAGGATGGGAAACTCTTCCGGCAGAAGCTCTATCCTGGCCATCAGGCCATGAATGCGGACACGGAACTGGCGGAACCCCATTTTTAACAGAAGCGACTCCGCCTGATCGACCATGTGCAGCTTTTCCCTCGTGATCGTTTCTCCATAAACAAATCTGGAGGCAAGACATGCGAAAGATGGCTTGCCCCATGTAGGCACGCCAAAGTATCTGGACAGGACCCGGATATCCTCTTTTGTCATTTCCGCTTCTCTGAGCGGACTCTTTATCCCTAATTCAGCGATCGCCTGCATGCCCGGACGGTAATCTCCCATATCATCCATATTGGAACCTTCCGCCACGAAATCCATCCCGTTGTCTGCCGCCAGTGCCATGATTTCGGAAAACAGATGATGTTTACAGATATAACAGCGGTTTTTGGGATTTTCTGCAAAGCCGTCAATTTTCAGCTCATCCACCGGGAGAATAAAATGCTTCACTCCAAGCAGCCTGCAGTAATTTTCCGCCTCCGTTCTTTCCCTTTCCGGAAAAAGACCCGAAGCCGCGGTCACTGCGATCACATTCTCTCCGAGAGCCTCCTTTGCCGCATATAGCAGAAAAGTAGAATCAACGCCTGAAGAAAAAGCAACGGCTGTCTTTCCAAGACTTTTAAGATACGTTTTCAGTTTTTCATATTTCTCGAGCTGAACCGGCGAAGGGTTCGTTATCATTTTCTCTTCCATAATTAATATCTCTTCATTCTTATAGTCATTCCGATGCTTCTGTTTCTAATACTTTCGTTGATTTTACATTCATTTACCCATCGAGTCAATAGGTTTACATGTGCTTCTGCAATTACAACATTTCACAAAATCGCACCTATTTATTTATATATTTTTACAAATTGACTCTTTTCGTAAATCGGTTATTATATACATATACTTTTATTAAATATTTTATTAAAGTATAGCTCATTTATACTTTTTGCACAACATATGCATCATTTTTCGAGACTATTTGTATAATAAGCCATGATTTTTCCGGAAAATGGAAATCCGGTGAACTAATCCATTTCCAAAATCGTGCAGAATATCGGAATTAAATATTATGCCCCTTTTTTCTAGAATGGACTTACAGAAACGAAATGACTTGAATAATCAAAGAAAACAGGAGGAGAAAAAGTATGATTCAGAACTGGTTGGAACTGGACGGCAAGGTTGTTATCGTTACCGGCGGCGCTTCAGGAATCGGCAAACATGTGGTAGATACCCTGACAAAAGTCGGCGCCACTGCCGTAATCGTTGATATGAACGTTAAGACCGGCGACGAGATCGACGGCGCTTACTGTGTACAGTGTAATGTAACAGACGCCGCAAGCGTTCAGGCAATGGCTGACGCAGTTGTGGAAAAGTACGGAAAGATCGATGCTCTGGTAAATAACGCAGGCATTAATCTTCCGAGACTGCTGGTGGACGTAAAGGGCGAGAAGCCTGAGTATGAACTTAATGATGACTCGTTTAACAAAATGTTCGCTGTAAACGTGAAAGGCGTTTTCCTTTGCGCGCAGGCCTGTGCAAAGCAGATGCTCAAACAGGGCAAGGGCGTTATCGTAAACATGTCTTCAGAATCCGGTAAAGAAGGATCTCAGGGACAGTCAGCATATTCTGCTACAAAGGGCGCAGTGGACAGCTTCACACGTTCCTGGGCAAAAGAGCTCGGAAAATATAACATCCGCGTACTTGCATGCGCCCCGGGAATCATGGAGGCTACAGGCCTTAGAACTGCGGCTTATAACGAAGCTCTCGCATATACCCGCGGCGTAAAACCGGAGGAACTTTCCACGGATTACACAAAAGTCATCCCTATGGGCCGTGACGGAAAACTGGATGAAGTCGGCGATCTGGTTGCTTATCTTGTATCCGACCGTGCAAGCTACATTGCCGGAACGACGATCAACATCTCCGGCGGAAAATCCCGCGGCTGACAGGAACGATTTGTTCGGATCATTTAATTTGTCCCGCGCCAGGTCTCGCGAGCGAGACTAGAACAAAAAGGGAAGGAGGAAAAGCACTGTGAAAAAGTCAAACGGCAATGAAAGGATCGCAAAACTGATCATGTATCTGCGCCGGACACAGTCTTCTACAGTCTCTGAAATGGCAGCGCTCATGGAAGTGAGCGAAAGAACGATCAGAAACGATATCAAACAGATCAATCTTGATTTTTCCGACTGTGCAGTCATTGAAAAAAATCACAGCCGCTATTCTCTCCGCATTTTCGATGAAAGTCTGTTTCTTCAGCATTTCGGAGACGCATCAGAGAATATGGATTCCCTCAACTCCCCGGAAAACCGGATGAATTATATATTCGGACGCCTCATGCGCGCCGAAGAACCTGTTCTTACTGATGAACTGGCATATGAAATGAATATCGGAAGAACGACTCTGGTAAACGACCTGAATAAACTCAGAGCGCAGGTCGAACCCTATAATATCTCTGTCATCGGAAAAACAAGCAAAGGATTAATGCTTCAGGGACTTGAAATGGACATCCGGCGTTTTATTCTGGAAAACAATTTCAATTACCTGTACCGGGACTATCCGATGGATCAGGATATTACAGATGTCATACAGGATACGCTTCTTTCTCATTCCTTCGAGAAAAATGTACGCGAATCCTTTAAGAACTTTATGTTTCTCATGCTCGACCGGTTTCTGACAGGGCATTACATTGGTCACCTGACAAATCAGTTTTATAATCTGACCTCACGTCCGGAATTCGAAGTAGTGAACGAGATGACATCCCATGTGGAGGATTTCCTTAAGATCTCGATCCCTGTAGAAGAAAAGCTGTTCGTTTTTCTGCCCATTATCGGTATGCGTACCCCTACGGATGTGCGCGACATGCAGCTGATCGAACTGGATGAAACAGTCCGGCCTCTCATGATGCGTATTCTGCGGGCGATACGGGACGAAATGCAGATCACGATCCGAAGCGGTGATTTCACAGAAGAGTTCCTCTATCACCTGATGTTCATGATCAACCGGCTCCGGTTCCGCGTCAAAGTGGAAAACCCGATGCTGCAGGACCTGAAGGAAAAATATCCTCTGGCCTATCAGATGGCAGGCATCGCATCCCGGGTCATTGAAGAAGAATATCACATTCCTATACCTGAAGAGGAACGAGGCTTTCTGGCATCTTACTTTGGAGTATTTCTTACCGCTCAGGAACTTGACCAGCCCCCGAAAAGATTCCGCGTGGCGGTCGTCTGCGGCACAGGACGTGTGACGGCAAGGCTGATAGGCGTACAGCTGAAAAAAATACTGGACAGTTCCGCGGAACTGACATTGATGTCAGATGAAAAGGTAACAGCGGAACAGCTGAACGAATTTGACATCATTCTCACGACCGTCGATCTTCAGTGTTCCTGCAGCCGTCCGGTCATCAGGATCAACGAGATCTTTAATGAGAAAGAACTTCTTCATAAGATCGAAAAGGCAAGGTACTGGGATGACATCGATGTTCCCGTTCTGGATAACAACTGGTATGTCATGACCGCGCTTTTAGACGAGAGTAAGTTCTTTTTCCTGAAAGACGCCGCAAGCTACGAACAGGCGATCGATACCATGGTTGACAGCCTGATCAGGAACTGTCAGGTAGATATCAACTTCGGCCACCGGCTGTATGAACGTGAAAAAAAAGGCACTATGATCTTCGACAACGCCATAGCAATCCCTCACGGTATACAGTATGCAGGCAAACATACTGTTCTGGCCATAGGCGTTCTTCCGAAACCTCTTTACCGCAGCGGAGTAAAGATCCAGATCATTTTTATGCTGGGTCTTCCGGAAAAGGTATCAGATGACGACACTCTTCTGCTTCGGGTATACGACGAGATCATGACTATAGCGCATGATCCGGCCGTCCTGGAAAAGATCGCATCTGCGGAGAACTTTCAGATGCTCCTTCGGGCGCTTTATAAGGACGCATGAAAATAGTATTTTCCGGCTGCGGAATTCATCATGCCGGACATAAATCAAATGATCTTTAACAAAAAAAACTGTTATTATATTAAACATTTATTAACCACTATGGAATGGAGGCATTCATATGTTACAACTTATGATCGTCGTTGCTGTAGCATTCTTACTGCAGATCGTACTTTCAATGGCACAGATGAAACATTTCTCAAATGAATTTGTAAAGCTTCGTCGCCAGGGCAAGGTGGCCTGCGGACGAAAAGCGGGCGGTTTCCGCGCCGGTGCTATAGTTATGTTCCTGATCGATGACAACGGGATCATAAAGGCGGCACGTAAGCTCGAAGGCGTCACCATCCTTGCAAGGGTAAAAGATCTGGACGGTTTCGAGGGGCGTAATATCAGAGATCTCTCTGAGGCGGATGCTCCGAAACATCACAAAAACCTCGGCAGGGCAATCGCGGATGCTTCTCTTTCATACCGTAAATTTACAGCCGGAGAAGTGATCCCCGAGCCGCCGTCACCATTTAAAAAGGTCGGCAATTCCATAGGAGGTATGATCAGAACAAAAGTAAAAGCTTAATACGAAAGGTGGATCATCATGGATTTTATCGTTAATTTAGCGTCAGGTTTTATGAATCTGTTTACACTCGGAGGTGAACAGTTTACAAGCTGGGTCACAGGCATCGTTCCTACGATCACGGTACTTCTGGTACTCATGAACGCGATCATCGCGCTTGCCGGACAGGATCGTGTAGACGCGATCGCAAAGGTCTGCACAAGCAATGTTATCCTTCGTTACGCAGTGCTTCCGTGGATCAGCGCTTTCATGCTCGGTAACCCGATGGCACTTTCCATGGGAAAGTTTATGCCGGAATTTTATAAACCCAGCTACTATGCATCAGCCACATATCATTGTCATACCAACAGCGGTATTTTCCCGCACATCAATGCTTCAGAGATCTTTATCTATCTCGGTATCGCAAACGGAATCACGACCCTTGGACTTGATACCACTCCGCTCGCTATCCGTTACCTCCTGGTCGGTATCGTCTGCAACTTCATCTCCGGATGGGCTACTGACTTTACTACAAGGATCGTTGAGAAACAGCAGGGCGTTCACCTCAGCCGTGAACTGAAACCGGAAGCACATTGATGTCTGAACAGAAGGAGGAAATAAAAAATGGCAGAATATCGTTCAATTAAAGTTGTTCGCGGATCAGGCGGTTTCGGCGGTCCTCTGGTGATCACCCCGACCGAAAAGAAAAATAAAGTAATGTTCATCACAGGCGGCGGTACAGAGCCGGAATGTCTGAAAAAGATCGTTGAACTGACAGGTCTTACTCCTGTCAACGGTTTCAAAACAAGCTGCCCCGAAGATGAGCTTGCGCTTGTCATCATCGATTGCGGCGGTACTCTTCGCTGCGGTCTTTACCCGAAAAAACGTATCCCTACGATCAATATCAACCCTGTAGGAAAAGCCGGCCCGATGGCCCAGTACATCAAAGAAGATATTTATGTATCAGGCGTAACTTCCGCACAGGTATCTCTCGCGGACGAGAGTGAAGCCGCTGCACCGGCAGCAGAAGCTGTCCAGGAGAACGCAGCATCTGAAGAGAAAAAGAACGACGGCGTGAAATTCACTTCTGACATGAAGGTTTCCGAGACCCTTGCCGCTCAGGAACACAAGAGCATTATTACAGTCATCGGTCTTGGCGCAGGAAAAGTCGTAGCCACATTCAACCAGGCAGCACGTGACGCGATCCAGACGATCATCACGACGATCCTTCCGTTCATGGCGTTCGTTTCCATGCTGATCGGTATCATCAATGGTTCAGGTTTCGGTAATGCATTCGCGTCTCTGCTGACGCCGCTTGCAGGTAATATCTTCGGTCTTGTGATCCTCGGTATCATCTGTTCCATCCCCGGACTTTCCGCCCTTCTCGGACCGGGTGCTGTTATCGCGCAGATCGTCGGTACTCTCGTAGGCGCTGAGATCGGAAAAGGAAACATCGCTCCGCAGCTTGCGCTTCCTGCTCTGTTTGCCATTAATACGCAGGGCGCATGTGACTTCATCCCGGTAGGTCTGGGACTTGCCGAGGCTGAGACAGAGACAGTTGAGGTCGGCGTAGTATCCGTTATGTACTCCCGTTTCATCACAGGCTGGATCCGTGTCCTGATCGCATACGCAGCAAGCTTTGGCCTGTATGCATAAAACAGAAAGACTTTAAGAACGCAGATTCTTTCATACGAAATCTCCATTACAGTATTTATCGGAAGGGATGATTCCCGGAAACGATCTTCCCTTCCGGCATGGCCGGTAGAAAGAACAACATCAGATTTATTAAACACAGGAGGAAAAAAATGAGAGTTATTTATGAAAATAAGGTTAAGAAGCTCGGTGATTGTGTGGACGAATTTAAGGACGCCGGCATGTTTATACTTTTCGGAGAAAATGCTCCGGAAGAGCTGAAGGATTACTGTTACTCAGTAAGCGTAAATCCGATCAACGGAACCATCGAAGCCGGTCAGACGATGAAGATCGGAGACGCCGAATTTAAGATCACGGCAGTCGGCCCTGAGGCGCCTCATACACTGGCTGGACTGGGACATTGTACTATCAATCTGAGCGGCGCTACCGAGGTTGAACTTCCCGGAACCATTTACCTTGAAAACAAACCGATGCCTGAGATCACTGTAGGAACAGTTATCCGGATCATTGCAGATTGATCAGGGTCTGCTAAAATGTCCGCCAAAAAATCTCCGCCGGGGCCGCAGCCTTGACGGAGATTTTTTTAATTGCTATAATCACTTATATAAATCTTTTTACAAAAGTTGTTTTAAAAATCTTCCCACATGACATTTCTGAAGCAGTCTGATCATGAAGCGGGAAGTTTTAGTTATTTTTTTGTGCTTATAAAAAAGGATTCCATATGGCAAATTCATCAACAGGAAAGCGGCTTCATCAGGAACTTATCATTCAGGCTTTGCGCCGGGAAGCCGTTCTGACGAGGCAGGAAATCTCCCATCGTCTCGGGATCAGCATGCCCACTACATTACAGTGCACCAATGCTCTGCTTGAAAAAAAAATCATCGTTGAATGCGGCACACAGATATCTACCGGCGGACGGAAACCAAGAGAGCTTTGTCTGAACAGCCGGACCGGCTTCTCCATCGGGATCGATATAGCCCTTCACCATGTAGAGATCGTTCTGACTGATTTTCTCAGCAATATACTGCATCACACGAAACTGAATATTCCTTTCCAGGATTCTGTTATCTGGTATAAAGCACTGGAAGAAGGACTTTCCGATTTCCTGCATGAATACCACATTGACAGAAAACAGATCATTTGTGCCGGCATTTCTTTCCCGGGAATCATCGATGAGGAAAATGATATTATCGTCCGTTCGCATATATTCCAGCTGGAACACGTGAGTCTCGACCGTTTTCACAAGGCAATCCCGTTCCCCATGACGGTTTCCAACGACGCCAACTGCGCCAGTTATTCAGAGATCTCATCGGAACATCCGAGATATCTTTACCTTTCTCTGAATGAATCGGTGGGCGGAGGCCTGATCTATCAGGGAAAAATATTCAAAGGCACGACAATGCAGGCCGGTGAATTCGGACATATTATCCTTCATCCGGGCGGGAGACAATGCTACTGCGGAAAAAAGGGCTGCGTCGACCCTTATCTTTCACCCCTGGCGTTGCGAAAAAAAGGACAGACTATGGAAGATTTCTTCGGTCTTGTGGAGCAGGGAGACGAAACCGCCCGTGAAAAATGGGACGCCTATCTGGAAGATCTGGCTATTCTCACCACAAATCTTCACATGGCTCTGAACGAAATCATTATTATAGGCGGAGAAACAGGCAATTACATAGAACCTTACATGGAGATCCTCCGCCGGAAAGCCGGCAAATACGATCTGTTCGCCAGGGATGTAGACTATCTGTTTCCCACAGTACGGAAAAACTTCGCGTTCTCACTGGGCGCTTCCATGCTGGCTCTTCAGAAATATGAAAATCTTGTGCTGGAGAAGGCTCCCTAAGCCTTCTCCTTTCTTTTATCCCTTCCCCATGAGTTTCGCAATTTCCTGAATAAGGTAATGGCCTCATGGAAAAAGACTCCTCCTCCGGCGATCCGATATTCATCTTAATTCCGGTCATTTTGCCGCCGGTTGTTCATGATGAGCATCTGCAGCCTGTTCTCTACATTTGCGAAGCTGACATCCGGATCGTAATCCAGCGGGAGTATCTGCACATCCGGAAACATTTCCTTTAATTTCTTTACGATTCCCCTTCCGACAATATGATTCGGCAGACAGCCGAAAGGCTGCAGGATTATCATCGATCTGCACCCGCGCTTTGCATGGTGTATGATCTCTGCAGGGATCAGAACGCCCTCGCCTGTATCAAAGGTATGGTGTATGATCTCGTCGGAATCCCGTACGATATCCTGCATGCGCGCAGCCTTTTCATAAAGCGGATGCCTGCAGGCGATCTCATCTGTCGTCTTATGCGCCAGATCAAAGAAGTCAGAGGAAATACATGTCATAAGCGATTTATTCAGAGGCTGCTTTACCTTATATTCTCTGATCTGTGAAGACTGGTAAAAATAGGTTTTCCTGATCACGTCCGTCATCCTGGCTTCTATGATCTCAAAACCGTTGTCCTCCAGATATGCTTCTATATCATGATTTGCACCCGGATGGAAATTCAGCAGATACTCTCCGACGATCAACACAGAAGGTTTTCTGACTCTTCTGTTATATCTCACTCTTCGCATGACATCTATCGCTCTTACGAATCCTTTCCTGGCACCGGGAATCCCCCCTCTTTCCATGCCATTGATCAAAAGATCCATCGCCCGTTCGAACGCCGTGTCAGAAGCGCCTTTCTTCAGTTCATACGGGCGCATTTTACGCAGGATCTCTTCCAGAGCGTCGATCATCGGCAGGGTAAACGCCAGCCTGAGCGCTGATACCAGATTCATTTTGAAACCGGGATGCAGATCATGATAATCCACGTCATCGTTCGTCAGTATCGGAACCTGAGGAAATCCCGCGTCGTCCAGAGCTTTCCTGAGAAGCGCGCTGTAATGCGTCAGCCTGCAGTCTCCTATATATTTTCCCATGGCGACGGCTGTATGATCCGGATCATATTTACCGCTCTTTAACGCCTCCAGCGCCTCTCCTATCACGATCTGTGCCGGAAAGCAGATATCATTATGTACATATTTCTTGCCAAGCCTTATCGCATTTTCGCGTCCGATCTGAAGAGGCACCGCTCTGATTCCCTGCCCCTTCATGGCCGCCGACATGATCCTCGCAAAGGCGTGAGATGTATTCGGTACCAGACAAACCCTTTCCTTTTTATCCCGCTTTGTGAATTTCTGCGGATAAGGGTCCTCAAGCTGTTTCACATGAAGGGCCTGTCCGCTGCTCCTTCTGCGGTTTGTCGTCTCGATAAAGGAACGTATTCTGATCCGGAGCGGTCCTTTTACATCACTTTCATCGATCTTCAGGATCAATGGCACTTTTCCGGAGATCTCTTTCATCATGCGGGTGATCTCATCGGAAAGATAGGCGTCGTGTCCGCATCCGAAGCTCACCAGCTGCACATACTCCAGACGTTCGCTCGAAGCTGCCAGAACAGCAGTAGACAACATCCTGGCGTGATAGTTGTTTACTACGTCAATACGGCTTTTAGACAGATCTGCCTCATTTGCGTGGGGCACACTGTCCGCCGTGAGCACGGAAATGCCCATCTGCGTAAACATATCGGCGATGTCATGGTTTACCAGAAAGTCGTTCTGATAAGGTCTGGACGCGATCACTACTGCGTATTTATCCTTTTCCTTCGCATCCCTGATCACAGCAGCGCCTTTTTTCAGAAGCGCATTCTTAAACTGCCTCTGAGCCAGATCTCCCGCCGCGATCGCTTTGTCGCAAAGTGCCCGGCTTACGCCAAATCTTTCTTCCATATACTGTCCCAGCTGCCGGCTCCTGTCCTCCCGGGAATGCCAGTGGAACAGCGGCGCTTCCAGAACGGATCTGCCCCTTGAGGACGGATCATCGGAATTGCGGATGACTATAGGATACCCCTTGACGACCGCGCACATCGATTCGCTGGTCTTCTCGGTGTTTTCCGTCTCAACCGCCGTCACAGACGGAAAGAAAATATGATCCGCGCCGTTCTTTTCCAGCCAGCGTATATGTCCGTGGACCAGTTTTGCCGGAAAACAGATCGTATCCGAGGTAACTGCCTTCAGGCCGTTTTCATACATTTTTCTTGTACTCTGCGGAGACACCATGACTGTAAAGCCCAAACTTTCCCAGAACGTTCTCCAGAAGGGCAGATCATCCCAGAACGCCAGAACCATCGGGATACCGATAATAGTATCCTTCTTTTCATCGATCCGAACGTATGAATAATCTTTGACCAGGAGCCTCTGACGCTCCTTAAACATATTGATCGTTCCCGCAGATTCCGCGGTGATCTCCCGAAGTCGTTTCTTTACCTCTTCATCTGCCAGGTCGCCTATGACCTCCCCGCGCTTGCATCGGTTATTCGTCACCCATGAATCCCCGTTGGAAAAGTGCAGGATACTCCGGTTGCAATGATTTCCGCAGAACGGGCAGAACTTGTCATTCTCCTGCTCATAACTGAAATCTTCCAGCTCATCCAGCCCGATAAACGTGCTTACCATGTCATTCTGTTCATATTTTTCCTTAGCGATCATTGCGGCGCCTATAGCTCCCATCAGGCCCGGATATGGCGCGCGTATGACCTCCCTGCCCGTGTACTGCTCAATCGCCCGGAGAACAGCGTCATTATTGAACGTTCCGCCCTGTACCATGATCTTGTCTCCCAGTGCCTGCAGGTTATATACACGTATCACCTTTGTAAAAACATTCTCAATAATAGAGCGGCAGAGTCCCGCCATGATATCTTCCGGTTTCTTTCCGTTCCTCTGCTCTGTGATAATGCTGCTGTTCATGAAAACAGTACACCGGCTGCCCAGCTTTGCAGGATTTTTGGAAGAAAAAGAACGCTCTGCTATTTCTCCCACGGGAATCTGCAGATTGTCCGCGAAATTTTCCAGAAAAGAGCCGCATCCGGATGAACATGCTTCGTTGACTACTATATTGGTGACGACTCCGTTATCCAGCCATATACCTTTCATATCCTGTCCGCCTATATCCAGGATGAATGTCACATCGTTCGCGTATCCCGCTGCTGCCTTCGCGTGCGCGACCGTTTCCACGGTATGTACTTCTGTCCGGAACGCTTTGTTAAATAAAAGCTCGCCGTAGCCGGTGGATGCTGACGCTTTGATATTCAAACGGCATCCTTTTTCAAGGAACGCATCCCGCATTTCGATAAGAGCTCTTTTTGCCACCATCAGCGGTTCTCCCTGATTGCGGCTGTAAAACTGCCAGATAACATTCTCTTTTTCATCCAGAAGCACGAACTTTGTAGTCGTACTTCCCGAATCAATTCCGAGATATACGTCCAGAGAACCATTGTGATCTTCCGGCACCACATTTTCGCAGACGGCCAGAGGATGTCTCTTTTTAAAAGCCAGATATTCCTCATTATTTTCAAAATAAAGCTGACCCCGCCCGGACTGGTCCTCCGAAGAGAGACTCTTCTCCCCCGTGATCCTGATCAGTTCAGATAAAGAGATGGTTTTCCTGTCATTTTCAGCACCGGAAAACAGCGCATCATAGGACAGCGCTGCTCCGTAGGCTATCATGATCTCAGGATGACCGGGAATGATACGATCACTCTGATCCAGCTCCAGCTTTTCACAAAAAACCTTTACGAGCGTCTTATTAAAAGTCAGAGGACCTCCTTCAAAAATGACAGGTCCTTTGATCTCCAGCCCCTGCGCAAGCCCTCCTATCGTCTGTTTCGCTATAGCATGAAACGCCGACAGGGCCAGATCCTCTCTGGAGACTCCCTGATTCAGCAAAGGCTGTATATCCGTCTTTGCAAAGACGCCGCAGCGTCCCGAGATGTCTCTTGGCGTCACCCCCCGCGCCGCAAAGGAATCAAACTCTTCCGGCGCAAGCTTCAGGATCGCGGCCACCTCATCTATGAAGGCTCCCGTACCGCCGGCGCAGCTTCCGTTCATTCGCATCTCGGAAACCGCTGCCCTGCCCTGTTCATTCTCCCGGAAGAAAATGATCTTTGCATCCTGTCCACCCAGTTCTATAGCTGTTTTTACTCCCGGATGATCCTTCTGTATGGCAATTGAGTTCGCTACTACCTCCTGAACAAAATGCAGTCCCAGAGTTTCCGCTATCGGCTTGGAGCCGGAACCCGTCATCACTGCGTAAATATGCGCGTCTCCTGCAGCCTCATAAAGTCTTTTCAACACATTCCTGACTGATTCATACTGTCTCGCGTGATGTCTTCTGTAATCAGAAAATACGATACTTCCGTCTTTATCCAACGCCGCTATCTTTGTTGTCGTAGAACCGACATCTATTCCTGCATAAAGCACCCTGTTCAAAGTCTGTTGTGTTTTATCCATAAAAGTACCTGCTCTCGGAAAACAATTTTTTTGTTGATAAGATATATTAACAATTCTTATTTAAACCTGCAAGGAAAATATACCGGAAATAACCCTGCATCTTATTAATCCTTCCTTAGAAAACACGGAAAACAGACTGTATATTGATCCTCTCCGTTCCCCGGAGATGTAGTGTTGACTAACCCGACAAATCCTTATTACAATAAAGCAACAATAACAATATTTCCGTGAGGGAGTAGTTTACACAGACTGATCAGCCGATAACCGGTCAGCCTGTGCGGTCTGTCAACATACCGGCGGCTTTCCGGCCCCTGGCTGACCTTAAAGAATGAGACTCATGTGCATCTGACCGAAAAACGGAATTCCAGGTGCATATGAGTCTCATTCTTTTTCCCCACAAACAGGAGGTCTTATTATATGATGCTGTTACTGAAAGTCCTGCTGACCGAATTCATAGCCGAGATGGGTGATAAGACCCAGCTGATGCTGGTCGCAATGACTTCCAAATATAAATTGAGATCCATCATCCTCGGCACTGCCGCCGCTATCCTTGTCCTGAACGGTCTGGCCGTACTTGCAGGAGGGATTGCCGGATCGATAATCCCCGAATGGCTTATCCGATTGATCGCAGCCTTTGCCTTCATGTGTTTTGCCGTCTCTTCCGCGGGCGCAGGCCGGAAGGAAGACACTGAGGAGGCAGTGGACGTAAACCCTTCCGGCGTCAGACTGGAGGGACTTGCCGTCTTCTGTACCTTTTTTATCGCAGAATTCGGCGATAAGACACAGCTGACTGCCATCACTTTTGGCGCCAACGAAGGACCGGGCTCTGCTCTTATCGTATGGCTGGGATGTTCCGCTGGCCTTTTCGCCGCCGATGTGATCGGCATGCTGGCAGGGTATCTCCTCAACAGCAGGATGCCCGAAGGCTTTCTGCATATGCTCTCCTTTATCATTTTCTCCATCTTTGGGGTGATAACGCTGCGCAGAGGTCTCGTCCTGCTTCTGGGAGCAGACAGTAACCTGATACTGCCGATAATGTCCGTCATCATTCTTCTCTTTGCGGGAATCTGTATCTGCCGCATGAGACAAAGCTGCAAAAAAAGAGCCGCTGACAAATTCAATCCCGATCTCTGATCGCGCGCGAGCTGCGCGCTGCGTTTATTTGCTTAACAGAAAGCAGGCAGTTCCATGGTCTCATTCCAGGCCATATCCCAGAACATGTATTCATACTGTGTGCATGCATAAATAATATGCTCCAGATTTTCCAGCTGCTCCTCAGTGAAGCCTTCGCTGAAGCGGTCAAACATCTCGATCATCAGATCGTTTGCCGAGCGGTATGTCTCTCCCATATACTGACGGACCCATTCACCGTAAAACTCCTGTTCTTTCGCTCCCGGGTACTGCTCCATGAAATCTCCTATCAGCTTATATGTCCAGGAGCACGCCAGGACTGCTGCCATGATCTCAGCGATCCCTTCCTTCTGGGCAACAGCGATCATATAGTTTGTATAGGAGTCGGTCACAATGCTCGGCTTTGCCGCAGCCAGTTCTTCATTAGACAGTCCCAGTTTTTTCAGATAGCTTTTATGGATAGCGTTTTCCACATCGAGAGTAGCCGAGATCAGGCTTGCGAAGAGACGCATATCCGCCTCATTATTTGATTTAAGCACGCCCATTGCAAAAACCTTGGAATACTGCATCAGATACAGATGATCCTGGATCATAAAAAACTTAAATTTCTCTTTCGGCAGCGTACCGTCTGCAAGTCCCTGCACGAACGGATGAGTGTTGTTCATCTCCCAGTATCTGATCATATGATTGTAAATACGCTCTGAATTTTTCATAACTCCTCCTTATTTCACCAGATTCAAGTCTAGCCCGAGAGACTTGGCGCGGGATTCGTGTCAGCTTCAGCTGACATCCTCCAAACCTAATCCCTGCGCATCCTCGCGAAGCGTTTATCTCAATGGGCGATTGGATCCCACTGAGACGAACTTGTCATAACCCTCCGCTTAAGAAGCGGGGATCTTCTCACACTAAGATAAATATATTTGCGATCATAAATATACCACATCCTGCTGCAAAAAGAATATCCGCCGGCCTGATCTTCGTTACCATAGCGTAAGTCCTTTTGCTTTCGCCGTCAAAACCCTTTGATTCCATCGCCATTGCCACATTCTCTGACCAGCGTATTCCGTTGACCAATGTGTTAAACAATGGTCCGAAAGGAATGATCCCGGTTTTCTTCTGACGCACATGATACGCAAGCACAACTTCATCCCACTCTCTTCTCAGCGTCGGGATCAGATTAAACGCCGCAAGCACGCCGTAGGCAAACTTTGGCTTTAGCCTTCCCTGATGCATCAGCGACATGACAAACTCCGTCGGATCCATCGTCAGCGCAAACAGCAGGCCGAGACTTACATAGGCAAGGATCCTTGTGGAAAGCAGCAATGCCGAATAAACCGATGTGACCTGATACAGGGATCCGCTTGCAGCTTCCGGATCTCCATACGCCAAACCGGAGATAAAGACTGTGATCGAAATAAAAACTATCGGGATAAATATACCCGCCAGCTGTTTCAAAGAACATCTGGAAAAGAAAATCATCATAATAAACGCTCCGACAAGAACGGATACGTTTACTCTCCAGCTTTTCGTCGCGGCAAGTATTGCGCAGCAAAGGATCATGGCGATCGCTTTCGCGAAAGGATTGATCTTTTCAAGCATGTCTTTTCTCATGCCGTCACCTCCCCGCATCCATTTTTCCAGCCCTTATCTTCGTTTCCCGAAGGCACGTCCTTAAGGAGCACAAAATTCCGATCCTCTATGCGATACCTCACATCCGCGTAGGCATTGCAAAGTCCCACGTCATGAGTCGTCATGATCACGGTCAGACCTTCCTCCATCACCCGTTTCCTTACCTGATCCATCAGCGCTCTCGCCGACCGGTAATCCTGTCCGTAGGTCGGCTCATCCAAAAGAAGAAGCTTCTGCCCGTCCGCGAGCACTGCAAGGACCGCCAGTCTCCTTTGCTGCCCCTGACTGAGCATATAGGGCGAAAATTCCCGGTACGCCTTCAATCCGCAGGTATCCAGAAGTTCCAGTGCTTTTTCTCTTGTCTGTTCCTTCGTATCTTCAGGAAAACGTCTGCCGAGTCCGTCGGAAACCTCCGCCGTCACATTTTGTGTAATAAACTGATTTGAAGGATTCTGAAAAGCCATTCCAACCTTTGAAAACCCGACTTTTTTCCGTATACGGATCATTTCCTGATCGCCGTCTTCGCTGCGGATCGTAATATTCCCTCCGTAAGCCCGCTGAAACAACAGCGTCATCAGAAGAGATGTCTTTCCGCAGCCGCTTTTTCCCAGTATAGCAGTGATCTTTCCCTCCGGAATATACGCCTCCGCCTGATACAGCAAAGTCTCTTTCTCCGATAGTTCCCCGATTCCGGCCGCCGGGTTTTTCTTTCTTCCCAAGAAATCCCGCCTTATTCTTACCGGTTCCCTCGGCACGGTCAGCTTATGAAAATAAACCCCGCGCCCGGCGTTTCCGGCAGTAATGTCTGTAACTTCTTTTCTTTGTCCGGAGGCTGTCTCCCGCCAGATACCGGGATAGGCGATACCCTGCTCCTTGAAGATCGGTCTCGCCTCCCTTAACTGCTCCGGAGACTCCGCCTGATAAAGCACCTTGCCGCCCTTTCCCAGCAGTACGAAACGATCTGCCGTCCCCAGCCAGTGATCAGACATGTGATCGATGGCTACGATCGTTTTCCCTGTCTCGTGACACAGCCTGTCAAAGAGACGGATGAGCTCCTTCGAGCTGTCGGGATCAAGGTTTGCGAAAGGTTCGTCCAGAATAATGCATTTCGCGTCCAGCAGATGTATGCACGTAAGGATCGCTCTCTGCTTTTCTCCTCCGGAAAGTGTAAAAAGCTTTCTGTCCAGCAGATGCTCCGTTCCGATCACTCTGGCTGCATTTATCGCCTTTTCCGCCATCAGTTCTCTTTCCACACAGGTATTTTCCATGCAAAAATACAGTTCTTCCCTCAGCGTGGACATACAGAACTGCAGATCCGGATTCTGAAACATCATCGAGACAAGAGGCGTCCTCGCGGCCGGCTTCATCTCCTGAACATCTCTGCCGAAAAGCTTAAGACTTCCTCCTGTGAGAAAACCTCCGTTTTCCGGCAGAAGACCGCACATCAGAGAAGCCATAGTACTCTTACCGCAGCCGCTGCTTCCCATGATCACGGTCATTTTGCCCGCCGGGATCTCCAGCGAGACATTTTCCAGCACTGAATCGCCATTTTCAAAATACGAAAAACTTAGATTTTCGCAGATAATGGCATTTTTATCTGTCATCATTTACTGCTCCTTCGGAACGGACTGTTTCATACCCAGCGCATAACTTCTCAGAACGCCCGCCTTTGCAAGTCCATCCGCAATTAGTTTCGAAACGATTCCTGTAAAGAAGATAGAACTGATGGTCCGCACGATCAGCATGACAATGATCATAACCGTGCTGTACGCACCATATCCGTAAACAAAATATTCAAAAATGAAACTCAGCACTGAGCAGAAAATGGAACCAAGGATCATAGACAACATATTGAATATCTTATAACCTGTGACGATGAATCCAAGCTCACAGCCGAATCCCTGTATAAAGCCGCTTACCAGCGTCATGGGACCAAACATTCCTCCCATGATGACTTCGATCACCGCGGCAAGCATCTCGGCAATGATTCCGACTCCCTTTTTCTGGATGATATAAGTGGCAAAGGTCGCCGCCATAAACCACATACCATATATGATCTGGTAGCCGAGCGGTCCAAGTCCTGCCGGCGTCAGCGCCGCCGTAAGGCCCGTTCCAAAGTAATTGGCTCCCGTAAACAGAAACGAAAACAGGACTCCCACGATCGCTACCATCAGAATATCTTTTAATTTCCAGTTCATAATATTATCTCTCCTTTCTTACCAGAAATCACCCGGAAAATCACGCCGGCAGCTCCACAGATAATATCATGAACTCCGGCGCCTGTGCGGATCTTATTTTCCGCAATACAAAATGCTGTTTCCATAAAAACTCCTTTCACAGCAATACTTTTATAACGGCTTCAAGTGGTGCCCCCGAAAAGCCGCTTTTTTGCTCCCGCAGATTCCGCTGCCTTCCTTTTTCGGCGTGTGCATCCTCCGGGAGACTGATTTCTCAGGAAATCAGACGATTCTCCTGTGAAACACAAAAACGCACTGCGGATAATGCAGTGCGTCGGTATTCTGTCCCATAAAAGATGGAATCTATTTCCCTACGTTGGCATTATCCAAATCAGGTTACGGGTCGAGACCTTCAGATCTCCTCTCAGCCGATTCCAATCAGCTCCCCTTGTTCTCAAATAACAGATTATTCTTTTTTTTTGAAATCGTCAATGTTTTTTTATTATTTTTTAATCGAAACCTTTTTCCATAGTATTATTCATGCCCTCAGGTCTGCTTTCGTACAGACCCTGTTTCTCCCGAAATCTTTCATCAGAAGCCTTCCGGAAAGTGAGATAGTAACATACCGTAAGAAATATCCATGCGCCAAACCATGCCAGACCATCCATAAAAAAGATTCCTGTTTCACCGATCGCCCTTGTCAGAAGCACCGCACTTCCCACTCTTGCAGCAAATTCAACTCCGCCCGAGGCCATGGGCGCAAAGCTGTTTCCCAGCCCCTGCAGGGAACCTCTGTAGACATGCATAAGGTATGCCGACGGCAAAAATGCCGCCATGATAAACAGATATCTGAAAGCCACTTCCAGGACTCCCGCTGCGTTTTCTGCTCCGGATGATATAAATAATCCGACGACCTGACGTCCGAATACAAACATAAAAAGCATGATCGCCGTGCCGATGGCCAGTGAGATCCCTATGCTGCTGCAAAGACCTTCTGTGATCCGGTCAAAACGTCCTGCGCCGTAATTCTGTCCCACGAAGGTGGCATCCGCGGATTCCACCGCACTGGCGGAACAGTCCATCAGATTATGCAATTTGTTTGTCGCTGTGCAGCCTGCTACGATGATATATCCATAGGAATTCACGACTGACTGGGCGATCACTCCGCCCAGCACCGTGATGAACGCCTGCATCGCCATCGGAATACCAAGCCGGCACTGTTCTTTTATCACTGCTGCCTCAGGACGCCAATCCTCTCTTTTCAAAACGAAGACCGATGATCTCCTGATGATCGCAAAGCAATAGATGAACGCTGCAAGCTGTGCAAGCAGCGACGCACATGCAGCCCCTCTGATGCCCAGATGAACCCCCATGACAAAAACAATATCCAGCACGATGTTCAGCACTCCTGCGACCGCCATCGCGATCAGAGGGCTCTTTCCGTCTCCGACAGCACGCAGCAGAGCCGCAGACATATTATACGCGAAAAGTATCAAAGTGCCCAGATACATCGTTGAAAGGTATGTATACGCTCCTCCAAATATCTGTTTGGGCGTATTCAGCAATCTCAGCAAAGGAATTGCTCCCGCGGAAAATCCGACCGTCATTACCGTTCCAAAAACAACGCAAAGTATAACAGCCATGGCCACCGCTCTGCGGAAAGCTTTTCTGTCGCCGGCGCCGAATGTCTGCGCCGCCAGTATGCCAAATCCCTGCGCAAGTCCCTGCACGACCCACAGGTCCAGCCAGTAGCACCAGTCTGTAGCACCAAGAGCTGCGAACGCTTCAACTCCAATCCCTCGGCCGACGATGATCGCATCCACCACAGAATACATCTGCTGTCCAATATTCGTAAGTATCAGCGGAAATGCAAATGCCAGAATCAAACGAAAAGGATGACCCGCTGTCATATTTGTCGAACGATCCATCTCTCCCTCCCTTTCATAGCGTATATCAGGAAATTTCGAAACTGTATGTGATCGGGAAATTTGTGTGAACATTCAAACAGCTTCCGCGCAAAGAACTTCTTTGTATTCACTTCATCTGCGTATTACATTCGCGAAATCATAAACTCGCTTCGCCGGGGCAGTATGATTTCTGCTCATAACGCAGATTCCGTTCATACAGAAGTTCTAATGCTTGTGCAGAACGTTTGAATATCTCACACAAATTCCGTGCTCTTACAGTTTCGAAATTTCCTGATCACGCAAGCTCCCTCTGTTCCAGAACCACACCTTCTTTACCCCTTCTGAGTACGTTGATATGTCTGAAGCCGCACTTTTTCACCGTCTCGACAGCTTCCGGGAAAGCTCCTGTAAGAAGTTCCTTCTGATGGGCATCGGAACTGATAATGATCTCTCCTCCCATATCGCAAAGTGCTCTCAGAAGGAACTCGTTCGGATAAAATTCCTTCTTCCGGCTTCGGTTTACCGCGCCGCAGTTCACTTCAAAAACCGCCCCTTGACGCACCAGATGTTCCATCGTCTCAAGCGCCGGTTTGCGGTATGCGGGATTGTTCTCGTCCAGAAAATGCATGGAATCATTGAACCGCGTGATCAGATCAAAATGCCCGATAAATGTACAATGTGTCTTTTCATAAGCCGTTTTCTCAAGGGCAAAATATTCCTCCGCCATTTGGTAATAATCCCCGCCGTAATACTTTTCACATCCATCGGTCAGGATCTTTTCCGTATTATCCACCGCGATCAGAGTACCGTCCGGGGCCTTCAGGAAATGAGTAGAACCGATAATATAATCGATCTTTGCCAGACTTTCATCCCCGGGATCACACAGAACAGACTGATAAACGCCGCTCCAGTTTCTACCGAAAACCTCGTCCGCATACAGGACATCCAGCTCTATACCGCAGAGGATCTCTATCCTGTCTTTATATTTCTCCTCCAGACGTCTGATCTCCCTCAGGTACACAGGCAGGTCCATATGAATATCAGGATCCATATGCCCCGAAAAACCCAGCGCCGGCATTTCCTTCGCGACCGCCTGCTTCACCACGTCCTCCGGCGTATCCGAACCGTCGCATAAAACCGTATGAGTGTGGAAATTTTCATTTAAAACCATATATAAACCTTCCGTAATCGTTTTTCATGTGCTTCATGGATATTATAACTACAAATCATTTCACTGACAATCGATCTTCCTGCCAAAACATTCAAAGTTGATTTCCCACAACAAAGTCCGCGAGCGGATTTCAACTCCAATACTCCTCAATCTTGAGGAGCGCGAACCGGACTTTGCGTGCCGCCGCACGGCAGCGCAGCTGCCTTCCTCTGTGCGGCGTGTGCATCCCCCCGGAGGGTTTATGCCATAGGGAAATTACCACATTTTCCTATGGCATAAACGAAAGCGGGAGCCCGCCTTACGGCGTCTCCCGCTTAAATAAGTATATGTTAAATTAGAGCAGACCGATGTCAGTCAAATTTAAAAAGGTCTGTAGAATAATATCTGTCGCCTGAATCCGGAAGCAGTGCCACGATCGTCTTACCCTCGTATTCGGGACGCTTTGCCACCTCGATGGCTGCCCAGAGAGCCGCTCCTGAGGAGATACCTGTCAAAATTCCCTCCTTGAAGCCGAGATCCTTCGCTGTATCTATCGCATCGTCATTCTCCACAGTTATGATCTCATCGTAAACCTCCGTGTTCAGTGTATCCGGCACAAATCCTGCGCCGATTCCCTGGATCTTATGCGGACCACCATGACCTTCGGAAAGAACCGGAGATGCAGCCGGCTCTACGGCAATGATCTTCACATCCGCTTTTTTACTTTTAAGATATTCTCCCGTACCGGTGATCGTTCCGCCGGTACCTACGCCTGAGATAAATACGTCAACTTCGCCGTCGGTGTCATTCCAGATCTCAGGTCCGGTCGTTTTTCTATGTGCCTCGGGATTTGCCGGATTTTCAAACTGCGCAGGAATGAAGCTGTTCTCTATTTCTGAATGAAGCTCTTCCGCTTTCGCGATCGCACCCTTCATTCCTTTCGCTCCCTCTGTAAGAACGATCTCCGCACCGTAGGCCTTGATGATATTACGTCTCTCAACGCTCATGGTCTCAGGAAGAACTATAATGATCCGGTAGCCTTTGGCTGCCGCAATGGCGGCAAGTCCGATTCCTGTGTTTCCGGACGTCGGTTCGATGATCGTTGAGCCGGGTTTCAGTTTACCTTCCGCCTCTGCCTGCTCGATCATCTCTTTTGCTATTCTGTCCTTTACTGAACCGCCCGGATTAAAATATTCTACCTTTGCCAGTAATCTTGCTTTCAGACCATATGCTTTTTCTACATTTACTAATTCTACAAGAGGGGTATTTCCGATAAGTCCTAACGTACCCTGATAAATATTTGCCATAATTATTTCCTTCTTTCCGGTATAAATTATCAATTGAAGCTTCCCGCTTCGCATTAAAAGAATTCGTGATCACAAAGATCATATCAAAGCGGTTTCTTCCAAAATTCATTTTACTACGTTATCTTTTCCGCTGCAAATCACTCTGCAATCGCCTTAAACGCTTCTTCCAGATCTTCTATGATATCATCGATATGCTCCGTACCGATGGAAAGTCTGACCGTATTTGGTTTGATTCCCTGATCAAGAAGCTCTTCTTCATTGCACTCGGAATGTGTCGTAGAAGCCGGATGGATTGCCAGAGATTTTACATCCGCAACGTTTGCCAGCAGCGAAAACAGTTCAAGGTTATCTATGAACTCCTGCGCCTTTTCGGCTCCGCCTTTGATCTCGAATGTAAAAATGGAACCTCCGCCGTTCGGGAAATACTTACTGTAAAGCTCTTTCTGTTCCGGATCGTCTGTGATCGAAGGATGATTTACTTTTTCCACCAGCGGCTGATCCTTCAGATACTGAACCACCTTCAGCGCATTCTCCACATGTCTTTCCACACGAAGCGAAAGCGTCTCAAGGCCCTGAAGGAAAATGAATGCGTGGACCGGCGACAGCGTAGCTCCGGTATCCCGGAGCAGAATCGCTCTGATATAAGTCACAAACGCCGCAGGCGCTGTATCCTTTGCGAAGCTTACGCCGTGATAGGATACGTTCGGCTCTGTCAGCCACGGCCATTTATCATTCTGCGTCCAGTCAAATTTTCCGCCGTCTACGATCACTCCGCCGATCGTCGTACCATGTCCTCCGATGAACTTTGTGGCAGAATGAACGACGATATCAGCTCCATATTCCAACGGTCTCACCAGATAAGGGGTGGCAAATGTATTGTCGACTACCAAAGGAATACCTGCTTCATGAGCGATTCCTGCGATCCTTTCTATATCAACGACTTCTGAGTTCGGATTACCCAAAGTCTCAATGGTGATCGCTTTCGTGTTTGGTCTGATGGCCGCTCTTATTCCTTCATAATCAAAAGGATCCACAAACGTTGAAGTAATTCCGTAATCCGGAAGCGTATGTGCCAGAAGATTATATGTGCCTCCGTAAATATTCTTCGCTGCCACGATATGATCTCCTGCATGGGCCAGCGCCTGATATGTGTAAGAAAGCGCCGCCGCGCCGGATCCTACCGCCAGGGCTGCCACGCCTCCCTCAAGCGACGCTATTCTTTCTTCAAAGGTCCCCTGCGTGGGATTCGTCAGTCTTCCATAAATATTTCCCGCGTCCCGCAGTCCGAATCGGTCAGCAGCATGCTGACTGTTGTGGAAGACATAGGAACTTGTCAGATAGATTGGGACCGCCCTTGCGTCGGTCACCGGATCAGGCTGCTCCTGTCCCGCGTGAAGCTGTTTTGTTTCAAATCTTAAATCTCTCTCCGTATATGTTTTCTTTGCCATAATGTATTCTCTCTTTCTTTATGTGTTATTCTCTGTTCATGTTTATGCATTATTCTGTAATACTTCCCTGATCCTGTATTTTTGTATTAAGTTTTCTGTATCCGGATCAGATAAGTAAGTGCCTGTAAAACAATCTGTCATAGTGCTCAGCGGCAACATCGAAGAGAATACATTCGGCCTTCTTTTGCTATTTTTTTCTCAATCCAATTGACCATTTTTTCAACTCATTTCCTTTCAAGTCTCGCTGTCCCAGGATCCCTGTGGACGGCTGCCGGCACTCCCTTCCTGAGGAAACGCTTTTTTCCTACTTCTTTGATAGGATTACCGATGAAGGTATCATACATCTATTTACCCACTATGTCAATGGGTTATTTGGTTTTCTCTCTAAATTAAAATACGTTGTCCTTTTTCATGTCTGACACATTAAAATAGCCGTTCAAAAAATGGCTGTGACAAAAAAACTGCTCCGGAAAGTCCTTATGACTGTCCGGAGCAGTTTTTTTCTGTAGTATATTATCTTTTAGCAAAATTCCGCCAGTATTTAGTTTTCCGGCTTTTAATTCTATTTCGTCTATTACGGTCCGTACACAACGATCTCAGATATGCAGCAATCCTGCTCTCTGCCGGTTCTTACTTCATCAATAACAAATTTAAGATTTTCTGTACTGATTGTGTCTGAAAACGACACATATTTCACTGTCTGCAGCGGTGAGAAATCAATCTCAAACTCATCATCATCCGTTATCAGTCTCAATCGGGTGGGCGTCGTATTTCGTCCCCAGACATCCTGTGCGCGCCAGTTTCCCAGATAAAGCTCCAGGTATTGTACTTCTTCAGCAGAATCAAAACTAAGCGTCAGCGATTCCCCTATACCGTACCCCTCAGCTCCTTCCTGCCAGGAGGTAATGATATCACCATCAAGTACCATATCCGGACTGTTAATATATACAATGCCGTTATTTGCTTCCGGATCCTGATGCAGCTCTGATGAAGCCTTTGCAGATTCAGGCCAGAGGTGTTTGTGCGAATAGAAATCATAAGGTTTCTCATCCGAAACAGTTACTGTTACAGGCGCTGCGGCCGGCGTCGGCTTTTCCGTTGGTTCCGGCATTACAGTCGGCGTTGGAGTTACTGTTGATGAGGAATATGTCGTTGAAGTGTCTGCATCTGCTGTTTCTTCATTGTTGTCTTTATTTCCTACGAAAAAAAGCATACGAATGAGGATTGCCACGATCGCAATCACGATTACAACCAAAACGATATTTCCTGTCGTAAATATTATTTCATGCCAGGCTTTGACTCTTTGTGCTTCTTCCTGATTATTTTTGCTTTCAACTTCTCTTTGTACTCCTCCGGTTTCTACTCCTTCCTGCCCTCCTTCGCTGTTACACCCGGAAGAGAAATTCTGGAGAATATCCGTATCGTCTCTTAACAGTGCTCCGCATTCTTTGCAATATACATTTTTTTCATCATTATACTTTCCGCATTTCTTACATATCATTAAGTTATTCCCCGGTTATTCCCGAAACGACCTCAGCTTTCAGATCATCTGATTATTTGTTGTTTTCTTCGTGTTAGTATAAGACATTTTTATCTTGACGCAGTAAGATTTGTGCTGTCTCATTTAATAATTATAGCATTTATTTATATCATGTTTAATATTTTTTTGTTCATATTTTAACCGTTTCCCTAAAATTTCGTCAAAAAAGGAGCAGACTATTAAATATCTGCTCCTTTTTTGTCTCTCTCAGTTATATATTAAAACTTCCCACTTCATGCTGCAGAGTCAGTTGTGATCATGAAAAATGATACGTGGGAAGGTTTTATTATATATTGCCCCATCTGATCAGATTGTTCATGATTCACTGAAATCGGTATCTATACCGATCTGCAGTTTGTATTCCGGGAACGCCTTCTGTACATCCTTATAAACCTGCCGGTAGACCTCGGTCCGATCCTCCGCGTCGAAGCTTATGATAATGTCAAAACGGATCGTTTTTTCTTTTCTGTCTATATAGAATCCATGCATCTGAAGAACATAAGGATTAGATAAGGCTATCTCTCCGGCCAGTTTCCTTGCTTCGACCGCCTCCGGATCCTTTGTATTCACGGAATAGACTCCGATTGCCGTAAGAATGACATCATGCTTTTTGTATACATCTAGTGTTATCCTTCTTATCAGCTGATCAAGATCTCCTACATTAAATGTATCCGGGACTTCAATATGTACTGATCCGCTGTAAATATCCGGCCCGTAGTTATGCATGATCAGATCATATGCGCCGTTAACCTCAGGATACTGCGCGATCGTCTTTTTTATGTCTCTTGCCAGTTTGGCTTCCACACGTTCACCAAGGATCTTCGACAATGTTTCTCCGAGCATCTCTATTCCGGATTTTATGATCACTGCCGCAATGATAGCGCCGAGCCATGCCTCAAGGGAGATGTGAAATACAATGTAGATCACTGCGGCCGCAAGCGTGGATGCAGAAATAATGGAATCAAGCGTCGCATCCTCACCCGAATTGATCAGAGAATCTGAATTTACACTCTCTCCCGTTTTTTTCACATATCTTCCAAGAACTACCTTTGTGACAACGCCCACCGCAACTATGATCAGAGCCGCCGCCGAATAATCCGGAACATCCGGATGTATTATCTTTTTCACAGATTCCGTAAATGCTGTTATACCCGCATACAGGACCAGGAGCGATATTACCATTGCGCTCAGATACTCCACCCTGCCATAGCCAAAGGGATGCTTTCTGTCAGCGGGCTTGCCTGCCAGCTTTGTGCCGACAATCGTAATGACAGAACTCGCCGCGTCCGAAAGGTTGTTTACGGCGTCCATAACGATCGCGATCGAATTAGATGTCAGTCCTACGACGGCCTTGAAGACCGCGAGAAATACATTTGCCAGAATACCGATCAGGCTGGTTCTTATGATCTTTCTGTCACGCGCCTCTGCCTTGTTCATGCCTGCTTCATCAAACGGATCCTTTCCGTCGGGCAGACCCTGTATCCTTTCCATCATTGAACCCATCAAAATTTCCTCCTGTTTATTTGTTTCTTTCTTGTCTTCTTCTGCTTGTTCCATACCTTGTACAGTCATATACAAAGCTCAGAACAGTTCCGGATGGTTTTCCATTCTGTCTTCTTCCGTGATCTTTCTGATGATCCGGCATGGAACCCCCGCGGCAACTACTCCCCCGGGAATGTCTTTTGTGACGACACTTCCAGCGCCGATCACAGAGCCTTCTCCGATCGTTACGCCTCCGCAGATCGTCACGTTTCCGGCGATCCAGCAGTTATCTTTTATCGTGACCGGCTTCGCGTACTCCCGGTCTGTGTTTGTCCCATCATCACGCCTGTAAATATTTCTATCCTGATAACAAAGGGGGTGTACCGGCGTCAGTATCGAAACATTCGGTCCAAAGAATACATCCTCCCCTATGCTCACAGGGCAGCAGTCCAGACAGGTGAAGTTGAAATTTATGAATGTATTTTTTCCGATCTTCGTAAAGCAGCCGTAGTCGAACTGTACCGGCCCCTGTATATACACATTTTCACCGGCATCCGGCAGAAGCTCCTTTATGATGTTTTTCCGTTCAGGATCCGCCTCCCTGCACTGATTGTATCTAAGAGAAAGATCATGTGCCTTTTCTCTGAGTCTGATAAGCGTTCTGTCGGCAGGGTCATAGATCTTCCCGGCAAGCATTTTTTCCAGTTCCGTCATTTTTGTCACCTCATATTCCGTTGTAATATCACTTTTTCCCATGATCTTTTCCGCCTGCGGCAGCAGTAGATATCAGTTTAAATATCATGCAAAGCTCCAAAAGCTATAACGGCTATTATATAATAACTGTGCAAATATTTGTAGTGGATTTTCGTCTCTTTCTATTATAAAATCTTACTAAGACCAAATCCATGTGAACTGTTTTTCAGATAATCGTGAAACATCATATGATCCGGGAAATGTATGAACATTGAACTCCACAGCCCCTCAAGCTTGTCCGGATCGTTAGGATCGCTCACATAAATTCCTCTCGTTGAGTTTCGCAATTATCTGACCAATGATATCAAGGAGGGCAAATATGATCACTATTATAGCAATGTTTGAACTGAAACCTGAATGCGTGGATACTTTCCTGGGTCTGGCGGCGGAATGTATAGAAGCTTCCCGGAAAGAAGCGGGAAACGATGATTACCGTCTGTACAGGGGAAAAGACAATGAGTACAAATATTTCTTTGTAGAAAGATGGAAAGATGAGCAGGCGATCGAGACACATAATGCGTCAGCCCACTTCCAGAAATTTGCCGCCGGCTTTACGCCGCTTCTTGCCGGCAGCCCTGTGATCGAACAGGTCGTGGAAGTTTAATATCAGAAATAAAAACTTATCAAAGGGGAGAGCGCATATCATGCCGCTCTCCTCTTTTCGTTAAAAATGCAGGAGATCCGGCGCAGGACATACCGGTACCTCGTTCTAATCCGTTTTAATCATCCGGTATCCTATGCCAATATGCGTCTGTATATACTGCGGGGAATCAGGGGCTGATTCGATTTTTTTCCGGAGAGTCACTATAAATACCCGGAGAGATGCTATATCATTGTCCCAGCTTCGTCCCCATATGTGCTGTGTAATGTAGGTATGAGTCAGGACCTTTCCCGTGTTTCTCGCCAGAAGACACAGTAATTTGTATTCTATGGGCGTTAGTTTTAGTTCTTCGTCATCCAGATATGCACAGCCGGCGGAATAATCTATTTTTAATTTGCCATTCACGTAAACTGAGCTGTCTTTTTCACTGTAGCTTTTCATTATGGAAAGCCTGCGGATTGTTACCCGAAGCCGTGCAAGGAGTTCCTCCACGGAAAATGGTTTCGTCAGATAGTCATCCGCGCCTGCGTCAAGGGCTTCTATTTTATCTTCATCCTCACTCCTGGCGCTGATAACGATGATCGGCATATTAGACCAGCTTCTGATCTGGCGGATCACTGAAATACCATCCATATCCGGCAGTCCCAGATCCAGAAAAACCACATCAGGAGAATATGACGAGGCAAACAAAATTGCTTCTGAGCCATTTACCGCTGTAAGATATTTATAGTCATGTGTTTTCAGTGTAGTAACCATCAGATTTCGTACCGGAGTATCATCCTCCACGACCAGTATTGTAGATCTGTTCATTTGTATTCACCTCTTCCACCAGCGGAAGCGAAAAAGTAAAGCAGCAGCCTGACGGCTTATTATCCGTCAGTGTGATCGTGCCATTATGGGCTTCAATGATTGATTTGCAGAGGGCCAGTCCCAGACCGAGACCTCTTCTTCCATCCGCTACCTTATTCTGTCCTGTATAAAACAGTTCAAAAATATGAGGTTTGATTTCATCGGGAATTCCCGGACCGTTATCAATAACGCTGACCATGACATATTTATCTTTCTTTTCGCTTCTGATATGTATTTCGGATCCGATCTGCGTGTTTTTAATGGCATTATTGACCAGATTAATGAGCACCTGCATGATCAGCCTTGTATCCATTTTGACAAGTATCATTTCATTATCACTTACTGTAATATGATGCCTGACTGAACTGCCGTCAATATGCTTCAGTGACTCTTCAATTACGTCATTCAGAATGTCCACCGATAAATGAATCGTCATCTGACCATTTTCCAGACGTGAAATAGACAGTAGATTCTCTACCAGTTCAATGAGCCACTCAGAATCGTTGTATATATCTGAAAATATCTGACTTCTCATCTCATCATCCATCTGCGTATAATGATAAAGCAGATTGCTGGCATTGCCTGAGATCGAAGTAAGCGGCGTGCGGATATCATGTGAGATAGAACGAAGCAGATTCGATCTTATCTGCTCATTTCTTGCAGCATCAGACGCTTTCTTCTTTTCTTCCTCATTATGTATATTTTCAAGCGTAAGGGCGCATTCTCCTATGATAGACATAAGCACACTGTGTTCGAAACCATCCAGCGGGTCATTGTCAGACCGGATGCATACCACGCCGTAACAATGTCCATTTATACTGATCGCGTGATATTGAGATCCTCCGTCATTAAACAAAGACGACGTGTCCATATCGCGCCTGTCATGAAATACCTTTTCGGCTGTTTTCCTTTCGTTTTCTTCTTCAAATACTGTATCTCCTTCACTGCCTCCCGCGTCAGAAATGATTGCTTTTCCCAGTGCTCCGTTTTTATTGACAGGATAGACCGCCACATTTCTGCTCACGAGTTTTTTGATCTGCCCCGCTGTTATCCTAATCGCATCATCTGTATTTCCGGCGCCCTGAAGAAGCTGATTTGTATCAAACAGTACTTTTACACGAAAGGCTTCAAGCGCAGAGGATCTGGCATTTTCCTTTAGTTTGCCGGCCAGTGTTCCTGTGATCAGCGCAGATATCAGCATGATCGCAAATGTAACCGCGTATTCAGTTTCATACGTATGAAAGCTGAATTTGGGGGCAATAAAAAACCAGTTAAACAGCAGAACACTTGCAAGCGAACCGATAAGACTGTAAAAAGGACTGACTGTAGTAACTGATATTATCAAAACTCCCAATATAAAAACTGTAATAATATTTGATTCTGAAAAGCCAAACCAGGTAAATATCAGGCCAAGACCTGTGGATGCGATCAGAAGCATCAGCGTTATGAAGGAATCTCTCAAGGTCATACGGAGAATGTCTGACTGATGCTTTTTCTTTTTATAAGCGTCCAGCTCACCGTCAGTATCAGGATTAATAAATGTTTCTAATTCTTTTTCTATTTCTTCTTCACATTCCTTTCCCTGATTTATAACCAGCACGCTGTGGTTAGCAGCAGACGAATCAATTTCCTTATAGTTTTTATCTGTAAAGCGGCCGCAGCGATCTACTGCCAGATATCCGATCCAGAATATGCCGAATATCATGATAACTAAAAGAATGATTTCCATAAAGCCTGCGCCCCCTTCCGGAATTTAGTATATAATCATGTACGGAAGCACTTTTGGATTGCTTTATGCTCTCCAAGAACAAGCATTGTAACATTACTGTGCAATACCGTTTCTGTCGTCACGGAATGGTTCATTACCCCATTCTCATTAACAGCTACGATATTGATCCCATACTTTTTCCGTATATCAATATGTCCTACTGTCTTTCCAACCCAGTTCTCCGGAACGGCGACTTCAAAAATAGCATACTTATCATCAAGCTTAATAAAGTCCAGGATATGATCGGATGCGTATCTTATGGCCGCCCATTCGGCGACCTGCTTTTCAGGATTTATCACCTGATCCGCACCGTTTCTAAGCAGGAATTTTGCCTGCACTTCACGGTCCGCCCGGGAGATCACAAGCTTTCCTCCCAGTTCCTTCAACAGCGAAGTCGTTTCCAGTGAACTCTGAAAATCTCCACCAATTGCCACAATACACATGTCATAATTATTGATCCCCAAAGACTTAAGAAACAATTCATTTGTACTGTCCCCGATCTGAGCATCTGTAACAAACGGAAGAACAGCGTTGACACGGTTTTCTTCCCTGTCAACTGCCATGATCTGATGACCGAGATCACGCAGATTTTTTGCAAGCATAAAGCCAAAATTATTCAGTCCGATAAGCAGAATCGATTTCATTATTGTTTTCTCCGTCAGCCTACGATTATTTTTTCAACAGGATACTGCGCGACCTCTGTATTTCTGCTGCTGAGTGCGGCAAACATCAGCGTCAGGCCGCCTGCTCTCCCGAAAAACATCAGTGCGATCAATATCATATGGGACACAGTCCCTAAAGAGGGCGTAATCCCCAGAGATAAACCCACGGTTCCAATGGCAGACGCTGTCTCAAACAGACATTCCCTGGCCGGCAGCTCCTCAATCGTGCTGATGATAAAAGTTCCCGTCAGAACCAGAAAAAGATACATTACCAGAAGCGTAGCCGCATTCTTTACGGTACTGTCTTCTATCCTTCTGTTAAAGAGTTGTGCATTCTTCTTTCTTCGAAACACCGCAAATGTATTTGCGATCAGAACAGCAGCAGTCGTCGTTTTCATACCTCCGGCTGTGGATCCTGGAGAACCGCCGATCAGCATCAGAATTATTATCATTATCTGACCTGCTTCAGTCATGGCGGAAATCTCCGCGGTATTGAATCCCGCAGTTCTAGGTGTGACCGTTTGAAAAAAAGAAAGCCATACCCTTTCTTTTAAAGGATAATTCGCAAAATCATGATTAAACATCATGATCATGGGTATCAGTACCAGCACCAAAGTGGTGGCAAGTATTACTTTGCTCTGCATTCGATATTTCTTCATGTGCGACCTGTGAACATAAATATCGTCCCACGTGAGAAAGCCGATCCCGCCTGTTATGATCAGAATGCACACAGGGATGACGATTCCCGGATCACTTTTAAAGCAGGACAGAGATGAAAATGCTCCGCTCTTATCCCCCATTAAGTCAAAACCGGCGTTACAGAAGGCTGAGACCGAATGAAAGAATGACATCCATATGCCTTCAATTCCGTATTTTGTACAGAAAACCGGCATCATAACAAGTCCTCCCGCAAGTTCAGTGATAAACGCCACCTTAAAAATAAAGCTGGTCATTTTTACCATACCGCTTATGTGATGGGCAGATATGCTGTCCTGAAGCAGGGTCCTCTGGAGTAATGAAATTTTTCTGCCTGAAAGTGCAGCTATAAATGCCACTACGGAAATCACTCCCAGACCGCCGATCTGTATCAGCAGCATGATCACGATCTCTCCGAATACAGACCAGTACAGAGCGGTATCCTTAACGACCAGGCCGGTTACGCAGACTGCGGAAGTTGCGGTAAACAACGCGTTTTCAAACGCTGTCCACTGCTTCTCTTCAGAAGATATGGGAAGCATTAGCAACAAAGCGCCAAGCAAAATGGCGATCAAAAAACCCAAGATTATTATCTGAAAGGTCGAAAGCTTTTTTGACCATAGAAATCTACCCATAATAAGCCTCCAGTTCTATTCCGTTTTTCCATTATAAAGGAATGCTCACAAAGACAGTATTAAGGCATCATGCCATGGAATTAAGATTGTATTAAGCTTTTCCAGAAAGATCAAAGTCCGCGAGCGAACCGGACTTTGCGCGCCGCCGCACGGCAGCGCAGCTGCCTTCCTCTGTGCGGCGTGTGCATCCCCCGGAGGGTTTATGTCATAG
>OCVV012865487.1_pt1 | contig 36633 bp, 26 predicted proteins | sample 1539721 | NCBI WGS metagenome assembly OCVV01 (sample SAMN02144230, study PRJEB22623) | gut metagenome | biome: sheep rumen | host: Ovis aries | place: New Zealand | reverse complement strand
ACATAGCTCGCTATGCGCCCTCAAAAACTGACAAAAATCCAATCAAATCAATTCAAAAATCAACTCGACATAATTTATAGAACCCACCATTAAAAAGAAACTACGTTTTGAAGAACCTGAAATATAGACTCCTCTATTTGATGTTAGGCATCGCTCTCGTTGCCTTTGCTGCTCCTGCGCTGACTTCCGACCTCTGGACGGTGGACACGGAGGGATGGAGGATTGAAAGCCCCCTCCCAACCTCCCCGAGGGGAGGAGAGAGCGAAATGGAGGATATGAAGAATGAAAGCCTCACCCCCAACCCCTCTCCAAAGGGCGAGGGGAGTGGAATGAAGAATGAGGATTACTCATCATCTCTTCATGCAAACTCACATTCTTCATTACCCCTGCCTCCTCCTGACTCCATTTCTCACAAAGTGAAGAAGACAGATTATCCGCATGGCGACCGTCCAAAGGATTATCCGTATGACTTGAGCGACCCTGAGAACTTGAAGCCCGAAGCGGGAGAATATGATGAGAAAACAGGCATGTTTCGTGTGGGTGCAAAATTAGGTGACAACTTCTTGTCCGCTCCTTGGTTGATGACTCCCGCAGAGTACATGAAATGGACTGAGCGAAAAGAACTTGACTCCTATTTCCGCGAGCGTAACGACTCATTGTTTGTGCGCAAAGGTAAGGAGAAATTCGACTTCACCAATATGCACTTCGACCTTGGTCCAGCAGAGAAAATCTTTGGTCCAGGCGGTGTGCAAATCAAGTCGCAGGGTTCTGCAGAACTGAAATTCGGCTACAACTATAAGTTTACCGACAATCCATCGCTTTCAGAACGTAATCGAAAGGTGACCAGCTTCGACTTCGACGAGAAAATCAACCTCTCGATGAATGCCAAGGTGGGCGACAAGATGGACTTCAACATCAACTACAACACGGATGCGACCTTCGATTTCGACTCGAAGAACCTGAAGCTGCAATACGAGGGCAAGGAGGACGAAATCGTGAAACTGATTGAAGCAGGTAACATCTCGTTTCCATCCAACAACTCGCTCGTGACGGGTGCCTCCACACTGTTTGGTATCCGCACCGACATGCAGTTTGGAAAGCTCAATCTGCAAACCGTTGTCAGTCAGAAGAAATCGACTTCAAAGACAGTCGGTTCACAAGGCGGAAGTCAGTTTACTCCTTTCGACATCCAAGCCTACGACTACGATGAGAACCGCCATTTCTTCTTAGCTCAGTATTTCCGCGACAATTATGACAAAGCATGTTCTACACTGCCAACCATCACGAGCGGTGTGACCATCAACCGTGTGGAAATCTGGGTGACAAACACATCGGGACACGTTGAAAACACAAGAAACATCATTGGTCTTGTTGACCTTGCTGAAGGCACAAAAATCAGTAACAAGCAATGGAGAAGTTCGGGCTCGAAACTGCCACAAAACAGAGCCAACGACCTCTACAACTACCTTCTCACCGACTATGTGGAAGCACGTGTCATCGACCAGACAAGCACCGTGCTCGATGGCATCATGAAGGGTGGCGTGGATTACGAAAAGATTGAAAATGCACGTCTGCTCAGTTCTTCAGAATATACACTCAACAGCCACTTGGGCTACGTGTCGCTGAAGAGCACCATGCAGCCTAACCAAGTGCTTGCCATCGCCTTTGAATACACAGCAAATGGAACAACCTATCAGGTGGGTGAGTTCTCAGCCGACGTGAAGGATGCCGACAAGGCATTGTTCGTGAAACTGTTGAAAAACACGAACAACTCGCCAAAGATGGGAAACTGGGACCTGATGATGAAGAACGTGTATTCACTCAGGGCACAGTCCATGCAGAAAGAAAAATTCAAGCTCGACGTGAAATATCTGAGCGACACCACAGGTGTGAACCTCAACTATCTGCCTGAAGAGCCTTGGAAACAGACAACCCTGCTGAAAATGATGAACTTAGACCGCTTGGACGACAACAACAAGACAAATCCAAACGGTAAGTTCGACTATATCGAAAACTATACGGTTCAACCGAGTCAGGGGCGCATCATCTTCCCAGTTGTGGAACCATTCGGCGACTGGTTACGACAAAAGATTGGTAATGATGCCATTGCCGACAAGTATTGCTACGATGCACTGTATGACTCGACCAAGGTCGTGGCAAAACAAATATCGGAAAAGAATAAATTCTCCTTGGTGGGAGAATACAAAGGTTCGAGCGGAAGCGAAATAGACCTCGGTTCGATGAACATTCCACAAGGTTCGGTGGTTGTCACTGCAGGTGGTGTCACCCTCACCGAAGGCACTGACTACGAGGTGGACTACACGCTCGGTAAAGTGACGATTCTCAACCAGAGCATCCTCGATGCCAACACCGACATCAGGGCGAGCGTGGAAAGCACATCGGAATACAGCACCATGCGAAAGACGATGATTGGTGTGAACTGGACTTACGACTTCACGAAGAACTTCCAGTTGGGCGGTACGTTCATGAAACTCAAGGAAAAGGCACTCACCACGAAGGTGGGTATGGGTAACGAACCTCTGAACAACATGATTTGGGGATTGAACCTCAACTGGAAACAGCAGTCGCAATGGCTCACCAATATGCTCGACAAGATTCCGCTTATCGATGTGAGCCAGCCTTCGAGCATTTCCCTCTCAGCCGAGGTGGCACAACTCATTGCAGGCGAAGCCAAAGGTGTGCAAGGCAATGCATCATACATTGACGACTTCGAATCCACCAAGAGCGGCATCGACGTGAGCAGTCCTCAGTCGTGGACTCTCGCCTCCACTCCATCCAACTTGCAATATGGCAACCTCAGCAACGATAAGATGTACGGCTACAACCGTTCTCTCCTTGCTTGGTACAATATCGACCCTCTCTTCACTCGCCGTAGTTCGTCGCTTACCCCAGGACACATCAAGGGCGACCTCGACCAGCTCTCCAACCACTATGTGAGAGAGGTGTTTGTTCGTGAAGTATATCCAAACAAAGATGTGAACCAGGGAGAAAGCAACACGCTGCCTGTCCTCAACCTTGCTTACTATCCAAACGAGCGTGGTCCTTATAACCTCGACACCGATGTGGATAATCGCGGACGCCTCAACAACCCATCGAAGCGTTGGGGTGGTATGATGCGGAAACTCGATACCAGCGATTTTGAGACAGCCAACGTGCAATACATCGAATTCTGGTTGCTCGACCCATTCATCTACACTCGCGACAAAGCCGGCAACTATGGTGGTGATTTCTACATCAACCTCGGCGATGTGAGCGAAGACATCTTGAAGGATGGTAAGAAATTCTACGAGAGTGGTATGCCTGTGAATGGCACCAACTATTATGAGACCACTTGGGGACGCGTGCCAAATGCGAAGAGTGTGGTTTATTCCTTCTCCACAGAAAGCGGTGCTCGCCAGAAGCAAGATATAGGTCTCAACGGTTTGGCAGATGCTGATGAACGCAACTATGGCATCTATTCCGACTATCTTGCTGCCCTTAAAGGTAAAGTGGACCAGGACGTTTACGACTCCCTCTATAACGACCCTGCTGGCGACGACTACCACTATTTCCGTGGTTCTGACTACGATGCCAAAGAAACATCCATTTTGGATCGTTATAAGCGCATCAACGGTGTGGAAGGCAACTCTCCAAACTCCAGCGAAAGTGGCGAAAGCTATTCCACTGCTTATAAGACCACTCCTGATGTGGAAGACGTAAACCAAGACTACACCATGAACGAATATGAGAACTTCTTCCAATACAAAGTATCTATTCGTCCAGAAGACCTCGTGGTGGGTCAGAACTTCATCGTTGACTCACGCAAGACCAATGTGAAACTGCGTAACGACAAGACGGAAGAGGCGACTTGGTATCAGTTCCGCATTCCTGTGGATGGATACGAAAAGAAGGAGGGTTCCATCAACGACTTCTCGAGCATCCGCTTCATGCGTATGTATCTCACGAATTTCGAGCAGCCAATCATCATGCGCTTTGCCAGCCTCGACCTCGTGCGTAGTGAATGGCGCAACTACACTCAGCCACTCTTCACAGGAGAGAAGCCAAGTGTGTCGGGAACAGTCCACACAGCTGCTGTGAATATTGAGGAAAACAACGACAAGACTCCTGTCAACTACGTGTTGCCTCCAGGCATCAGTCGTGTGACAGACCCAAGCCAGTCGCAAATCACTCAGGAAAACGAGCAAGCCCTCTCCATTATCGTCGAGAACCTCTCTTCGGGGGATGCACGTGGTGTGTATAAGACCATGAATCTCGACCTCCGCAAGTACAAGCATTTGCAAATGTTCATCCACGCCAATGCTCTCGAAAGCGATAAGAGTCTGGAAGATTTCCAGATGAGCGCATTCCTCCGTTTGGGTTCTGATAACAAGAGCAATTACTACGAATATGAAGTGCCACTGAAGATCACGCCAGAAGGTAGATACGACACCTACACAACTCAAGGCTGTGAGGCTGTTTGGCCTGTTGAGAACATGATTGATATCGACTTCGAGACTCTGACCGACATCAAGCATGAACGCAACAAGGCACGTTTGAGTGGCGAAGCAAGCTACACCAAGCTCTTCTCCATGTACGACGAAAGCCGTCCAAACAACAAGATTAGCGTGATGGGTAATCCATCGCTGGGCGAAATCAAGACGGTGATGATTGGTGTGAGAAACAACGGACGTCGCACCAACTCCGTAGAAGTGTGGGTGAACGAGCTTCGTATGCAGGGTTACAACAACGAAGGCGGATGGGCTGCACAAGGCAACATGAATGTGCAACTGTCCGACCTGGGTAGTGTGAACGTCTCTGGTCACATGGAAACGGCAGGATTTGGTGGACTCGAGCAAGGTGTTTCCCAACGTAGCGACAAGAATCAATATGAATGGAGTATCACTACAAACTTCGAGTTAGGAAAACTGTTCCCAGTGAAGTGGAAGATGCAATTGCCGCTCTACTATTCCTACAGTTATCAGAGAATCTCGCCTAAGTACAATCCTTTCGACACAGATATGCTTCTGAAGGATGCACTTGATGAATTGGAAGGTAGTGCCCGCGACTCCCTCAGATCCATTACAGAAACGCTGACGAAGAACAAGAACTTCTCGCTCTCCAACTGGAAATCGAACTACCAGAGTCGCAAACCAATGCCATTCGACCCTGCGAACTTCTCCTTGAGCTACTCCCACAGCAAGCGCTACAAGGAAGGAGAGACCGTCGTTTATGACAATGATGAGAACTGGAAAGGAAACTTCTCCTACAACTATTCTCCAAAATACAAGACTTGGGAACCTTTCAAGAAGATGAAAGGAAAGTCGAAATGGCTCGACATCATCAAGGCGCAGAACCTCAACTATCTGCCTCAGAGCTTCTCGTTCAATACGGACCTCATGCGCACTTACCACGAACTGCAAGAGCGCGACATCGATGCTGGTTCTAAGTTGCCAGTCACCTTCTCCGAGCAGTTCCTTTGGAACCGTGACCTCTCCATCCGATGGGATATCTTCAAAGCCTTGAAACTCACTTACACCTCCGCTACTCATGCAGAGATTGAAGAGCCATACGTGGTGATTAACAAGGACCTCTATCCTGATGAATACTCAGCATGGAAAGACTCTGTGCGTCATAGCTTAATGAGGTTGGGTCGTCCTTTGACTTATGACTCTAAATTTAGCGCCAGCTACCAAGTGCCACTCAACAAGATTCCTGCTCTCGACTGGCTCAGTGCTGATGGTTCCTACAACTCCACATACGGATGGACACGAGGAACAGAACTGGAAAACGGAAAGTCGCTTGGTCACACCGCTGTCAGCACACGAAACATCAGTGTGAACGGCAAAATCAATTTTGAAACCCTTTATAAGAAATCGAAATTCTTGGACGAAGCCAATAAGCGCTTCTCGGGCAATTCACGCTCTAACAAAGCAAAGACCAATAGCACCACTTCCAAAAATGCGAAGAATGCAAAGGACAGCAAGGATGCTAAAGATGCTAAGGACGCTAAAGACTCGAAGGATGCTAAAAACGCCAAGAATGCCAAGGCTGACGAAAAGAAGAACAAGGGATTTACGAAGGAAGTGGTTCTGAACGATTCTGCCGACGTGGAACTGAAACACGGACAGAACTCCAAGCGAATTGTGGTTCGTGCCAAGACAAAGGAAGGCAAGACCTACGACTTGAAATACAAGAAGGTAGATGCCAATACCATCAAGATTAAGAATCACGACTCCACGACGGTGGAAGTGTTTGTCACAGCGAAACCAAAGCTGGAGGAAAAGGGTTGGTATAAGCCAGCGCAAGTGATTGCACGCGGCTTGATGATGATACGCAATGCCAGCTTGTCATACCGTAACACTTATGCCATGACTCTTCCAGGCTTCTCCACAGAAATTGGCGATGCCTTCGGTCAGAAACGTTTGAACGGTATCCTATCGCCAGGTCTCGACTTTGCATTCGGTGCCATTGGCAACAGCTACATCGAGAAAGCGGCAAGGAATGGTTGGCTCATGCAGAACGACGCCACCATCACCACACCTGCCACCACCGCAGCCTTGGAAGACATTCAGTTGCGTGTGGCACTCGAACCAGTTCGTGACTTGAAGATTGACCTCAATGCGTCGCACACCCAGAACAAGACTCGCAGCATCCAATTCATGTATAGCGGCATGCCAGTCTCTCAGAGCGGTAGCTTCAACATGACGACTATCACAGCGAAGACTGCATTCAAGAGTTCTGGAAACATCAACAACGACTACTATTCCGAGACGTTCCGCAAGTTTGTAGATAACATTTCTCTTGTTCAAGAACGCTTGGAAGCAAAATATGCTGAAACGACCTATCCTGCAGGTTCGGGTCCATTGGAAGGAAAACCTTACAACAAAGAGAATGGTGGTGTGGAACCTTACTCAGCCGATGTGCTGATTCCTGCATTCCTCTCTGCCTACACAGGTTCCGACGTATCTAAGCAAGCTCTGTCCATCTTCCCTGCATTGTCAAAGATGTTGCCAAACTGGAAGATAACTTATAGTGGATTGTCGAAACTGCCTTGGTTTGCCGACCGCTTCAAGAGCTTCAACATCAACCATGCATACAAGAGCGTCTATTCCGTGGGTTCTTACAACACCTTTAAATCATGGATGGAATACATGGGCGACCTCGGTTTCGTGAAAGATGTCACCACGGGTAACCCTGTGCCAAGCAGCATGTACAACGTATCAACCGTGAGCATCAACGAGCAATTCTCACCACTCATCGGAGTGGATATGACCTTCAACAACGGACTGACCGCAAAGATGGAATTCAAGAAGACACGTGTGCTCAATCTTTCCATGACATCGGTATCGCTCACCGAAAACTTCTCCGACGACATCACTGTAGGATTCGGTTTCAAGATAAAGGATATCAACATCTTTGGTGCCAAGAACATCCAGAACCCAGACAAGGCTAAGAAGAAAAAAAGCAAGAAAGGCAAGAACAGCAAGAATAGCAAGGAGAACGATTCGAAGGCGAGCAACACGAGCAGTACTACATCAAGCAAAGCTCGCACCGTGAGCCACGACCTCAACTTGCGTGCCGACTTCTCCTATCGTATGCAGAACGCCCTGAACCGCAACATTCAAACGATGATTACTACAGCAACGACAGGAACGACTGCCTACAAGTTGGCAATGGCTGCCGACTACACTTTCTCCCGCCTGCTCACCATGAGTGCCTATATGGACTGGCAAAAGAACGTGCCGCTCGTCTCCACGTCTTCTTACCCAACAACCACAGCCGACTTTGGTATCTCCGTCAAGTTCTCTCTGACAAGATAATCAAGAATGGAAAGCCCCCTCCCAGCCTCCCCGAGGGGAGGAGAAAAACCATCCGGATGGTTAGCCAACGCCAAAGCTAATGCCAACGCCATTTTTTTTTAATTTTTAATTTTTAGTTTTAATTTGAAACTAGAACCTTCAGCTCGACAAAGTCAAACCTTCCCTCCCCCTCGGGGGAGCTGGAGGGGGGCTTTTAGCCAAGCCATTGAGCAAAAGCAATGGGACCGCCTCCCACATTTGCTCAACTCACTGTCGAATTCACAATTCCGACGGACTGAGAGCTATGTGCGTGAATCGGTGCTTCCACGACTGAAAAACGATGATTTCTGGGAAGCACTCTACCACCTTATTATATATAAGCCTCAAGCTTTCATCTCTGGCATCCTTGCCATCGAGCATTTGTCAAAAGACGGAACGCTCTCCTACCACAACGAGGGAGCGCAGCAATTAGCGACCGTCGTCAATGAATCCCAAGTTCAGAAAATCATCAGTATGGCTGTGCCAAAACTCGTCAGCGAAGAGCAGGTGTTGGGACTGTTTGAACTCTTCCATTTCGACGATGAGAGAAAACAAGTGGCTGTGCTAATTCAGACGACCACTCCCCTCTCCTATTATCACATCTTTCGCACCCTCCAGCACATACCCGACCATCGGGAACTGGCGCTGCGCACGTGTCGATATGTGCTGAAGAAAGGAGACGACATGTCGTTCAACATGGCTGCCATCCTGCGTGCCTATTTCGGACTGAACGAAATCCAAAATCAGTTGTCGCTGAAAATAGAGCCTTACGAACTTTCTTATCTTGAAACATCCTTCGAAACATTCAAATATGCCCTCGAGGGCAAAAAACCAACTATTATATGAAAAAGTTTTTTCTTTCCACATTGCTTGTGCTATCAGCGGTTGCATCAACCCATGCACAGGAAGAACAAGCGTTCACTCCTATTTACAAATATCGCATCTGCCTGAAAGACAAGAAAGGAACTGCATTCTCCGTGAAGCATCCCGAAAAGTTTCTTTCTCAGAAATCCATTGAGCGTCGCCGCAAGCAGAAGCTAAAGGTGAATAAAACCGACTTGCCTGTGAGCCAAGTCTATCTGAACGATATTCAAGCTACGGGCGTGACCATTCTTTCCACCAGTAAGTGGAACAACACCGTGCTGGTTCAAACAACCGACACCACGCTGATTGACCAGATTGCAGCCTTCAAGTTTGTGACCAACACCAAGCGCGTAGCTATTTATACGAAGCCAGAGATGAAGAGCGGCATCAATCGTTTTTCACGCATTGTCAACGACTCCGTTCCTCGCTACACGCCCATGCCTATTGCGACTCGTTATTCTCAGTATGACTCCATCCACAACGTGTATGGTTTGGCAAATCGACAAATCGAACAAATCAACGGTGCCCCACTCCACGAGAAAGGCTATCGTGGCAAAGGCATGACCATCGCCGTCATCGACGGAGGTTTTTACAATGCCGACATCATCCCAATGCTGAAGGATGTGAACATTCTCGGAACGAAAGATTTTGTCACACCAGGTGGAAATGTCTATGAAAACGAATCACATGGCATGATGGTGCTTTCCTGCATGGCAACCAATTCGCCCAACCTCTTTGTCGGCACAGCACCCGAAGCATCCTACTGGCTTCTGCGCAGCGAAGACGGCGGCTCGGAACAAATCGTGGAGGAAGACAACTGGGCAGCAGCCATCGAGTTTGCCGACAGCGTAGGCGCCGACGTGGTCAACACTTCGCTTGGCTATTCGATTCTCGACCGCAAGGAAGACAACGTGAAGTATTGGGAAATGGACGGACATCAGCACATTTCCTCCAACTCGGCTTCCATGATGGCAAGCAAGGGTATGATTCTTTGCAACTCCGCCGGTAACGAAGCTTCCAAGGCATGGAAACTCATCAGTGTTCCTGCCGATGCAGAAGATGTGCTCACAGTGGGTGCTGTCACCCCTGCGGGTGTCAATACCCTCTTCTCATCCTTGGGCAATTCTTCCGATGGACGCATCAAACCCGATGTGATGTCGCAGGGTGAATACTGCACCGTAATGAACGTGGATGGCACCATCACCCACGCCAACGGAACCAGCTTCGCCTCCCCAATTCTTTGCGGTATGGTAGCATGCTATTGGCAAGCCAACCCAACCAAGACAGCCCACCAAATCATGGAAGAAATTCGCCAGCGTGGCAACAACGTGGAACACCCCAACAACGTCTTTGGCTACGGCATCCCCGACTTCGGGAAATAAACAGAGAATAGTATGCCACTTCACTTTTTTGGAAGAAAAAGAGGTATATTCTGAAATTTGTTATATCTTTGCCACATCAACCCAAAAAACTGTCTGAGAATGAATACACAAGCAATGAAAACGATAATCGCCAACTACTTCAAGACACAACCCGTCTTGAAAGCATGGCTCTTTGGTTCATTCGCTCGTGGAGAAGAAACACCCGACAGCGATGTGGACATTCTCGTCGTGCTCGATCACTCTCAGCCCGTCGGCTTAAAGTTCTTTGGTATGTACGAAGACCTAAAGGAACTCTTGAACCGTAACGTGGATTTAGTAACCGAGCCATCCCTTTCCCCTTTTGCTCGCAAAAGTGTTGAACGTGACAGACAACTGATTTATGAGAAAACAGCTTAGAGACAGAGAGCGGTTGGAGCACATCCTTGCAGCCATCAATCGCGTCGTTAATTTACAATTGCTTTCAATAAAAGGTCTTTAACATGTTGCGCTGGTTGCTGTCGAGGATGTAATACGTTGGGAATTGCTTTCAAAAAGAGGTCTTTAACATGACATAGTCAGCACGCTCCACGCCGGACATTGTTGGGAATTGCTTTCAAAAAGAGGTCTTTAACATGTGAGGTTGCTGCTTTATCGTTTACCAACTTGTTGGGAATTGCTTTCAAAAAGAGGTCTTTAACATGCGCAGACGCTCACGAGGTTCTCCCACATGAGTTGGGAATTGCTTTCAAAAAGAGGTCTTTAACATGGGATGCCAGTTTTTACGCGCACACCGATATGTTGGGAATTGCTTTCAAAAAGAGGTCTTTAACATGCTTTCACATGCACAATGGAACAACAACCTGGTTGGGAATTGCTTTCAAAAAGAGGTCTTTAACATGACGAGCAAACTGCTCAAGATTTTGATTGTCGTTGGGAATTGCTTTCAAAAAGAGGTCTTTAACATGGGCACACTGTTCAGGTATTGCTGGACTTGAGTTGGGAATTGCTTTCAAAAAGAGGTCTTTAACATGGCAAAAATCAAAAAGAATTGTGTAACAAGCATTTACAAGCATCACACTTTTATTTTTTTTGCCAAAAGCAAGAGAACCCTTTTTGGATTCTCTTGCTTTTTTTATTTGTATTTAATTGCCTATCTGTGATTTATGAGAGGAACAAATTTAACTTTAGTAATTGACATTCGAATGATGTTTTGTGAGATTCTGTCTTCGAAATCAGAACAGGACTTTCCTTTACCATCTTCTTTGGTTTTATCGTGCTTGACTAATATAATTCTACCAGATTTTTCAAACCCATCAACTCTATACAAACGTTTTGATAATTGCTTTTTATCTAAACCATCCAGCTCATTTGGAGAATCTTTATACAATATTACCATATCCCCCATTCGAATAACACGAACAAGATGGAGGATTTCCTTTTTCCCTTGTAAAGATGTTGGTATATCTTCCTTTCCGTCCTTTCTATTTTGCGAAATGTCAAATAAACGCATCATCTCATACTTCTGCTCTTTTACCCCCCTATATTCACAAGCACATAGCAAATCCGCAGGAGCAGCATAATAAAATCTTTTGTAATCTTTCTTTGAACGATTGAGATGTTGTTTTATCGAAATGTGACCTTGGTTGTCAGAGATTTCACAACGCACATGACGAATCCTATTCCTTACAAACTCTCCATGAATCTTTCTCATTGTAAAAAATCCATTTTTACAAGCTTCTACGAAAGTCTCATTGGGATGTTGTTCTTCTAATTTGCGATAAAGAGATTTATCAATCATTCTTGCTTTCAACTCCTCCCAACTCTTAAATCCTTCCCCTCTTCCTTGTTTGTATTGGAGTTTAACTCTAATAACATATTTTACGTTAGAGGTATCGACGACATGTTGTCCCATAGCATCTCTAACAACAAGACCATCAGCATCTTTCTCCCATTGCGTAATGGCTCCGAAGAATTTTTCTTTATGCAACTTTCCTCTTATACAATCTCCTGTTTTCAGAACATTATAGGTTGTTCCATTTTTTCTAAACACGCCTCTTCTTTTAGCAGGAGTAAGCGCCTGGTCTCTTTCTGAATGGTTGACAAATGTGGTTTCTTGAATGTCCCTTACCAAATTCGCAAGGTTTTTGTCTGAATGTTTCTTGTTAGTTCTTCCATACAAACAAAGATTCTTCTCTTCTTCCAATTGCTTTTTGAGTCGCTTCTCTTCCATGATGTTGCCAGCCTTCTTTGCCTCGTCTATTTGGAAGAAAAGTCTCATCATTTCACAGCGTTTAGAAGAAGACGGAATAAATGTCAGCACAGTTGCATCAATGGCATGGTGAGTATGAACACTTCTGTCTTTCTCTTCATCTTTAGCTTGAATGCCCAAAATCTTTCTGAAAACAGCGTTTGTACAACCATATTGCACGTCCACGCTACTGAAACAACTCTTCAGATAATGATACACATACTTAGAAATGACACGAGTGTCGGACATTTGCTTGTTAACAAAATCTGTTTTCACTTCTGTCATTAAAAATCTGTTGAGTTTAGAACTCCAATAGTTAAGTTCCATTTGCCATAAGTGCCTTTGCACAATACAATAGTTCTTGCGGTCGGAGTCGGCTGCACGCTTTGTTTCTCTAAGCCAATACCTCACTCGTTCATCAAGTCGTTCCACTCGTTCTTTCCACGGTTGCAAATTCGGTACAATCACATCATTATAATTTGGCAGTTGAGACGGAAGCAAAGTACCTTTCACCTTTTGATTGAAAAAAGCACTGGTTATGGTCTTGTTTTCAAGGCTATCTTCCAAAACTATACTACGTGGAATTGTATGTTCAATATCATACATGTTGGCATCAAACAAATGAGAAAAAGGAATTGTGTGTCCCGTATATATGTCAATGCATCCTTGTTCTAACCATAAACGATACTTCGTAGTAGCATATTCTATTGTATCATTATACGAATTGCGATTATATGAATTCACCTCTTTATGTTTTTGATACCTTTCATCAAAATCAGCATTTAGATATTCTGGGGCTTGTTCTATCAAAAGACGAGTTTTCTCCACTCTCTCCTCTTCTTTTTCATCTAAGACTTCGCCTACCATATTCTTGAATATGTTGTTTTCCTTTTTCCGCCTCTCCTGATATAATTCTATAGCACGACGCATATTTGCATCGTTCAATTCGCGTGGCAACTCAACTACAATGCGCGTATTATCAGGCTCCATATCACGATATCTCGTCATCAATTCATTGATACGACGACGAAGTAAATACAAAATACGCATAGCAGAAGGATTGCGAAGAGCAATCTTTGCAGGCGAGCCTAATTGGAAAACACCTTTCACTCGATGTGCTGGTGGATAATACTTGTTAGAAGAAGGAGTATAGATTTGCTGAACCTTTTGCAAATTGAGTGAGATTCTTTCAGACAAATAGCTTTGGATTCTTTCGGTATCATTCGGCAATTTATAATAATCCCGCTTATAGCTTTTGAAAAATTGCTGATATAGTTCTCCCACACGCAACTTGATGGCGTTCTGTTCTTCTGTAGGAATATTCGTCCATGTCACTTTACCAATGGATTCCTTAATTTTGTTTTCCACATCGCGCCAATCCAATTCCGTCAATTGGTATTCATAATTATGATCTCTATCATCTTCATCTTGAGACTTATAATCTGCTATCAATTGATTCGCTATCGCCAAATATCTTTTTTCTTCTCGATTCTGAGCAATGAGATTTTGTATGTCCGTCTCTATATCCTTTCCATACTGTTTCCATTGCGTTTTCCCTATGATGTCTGGTATTTTCGCTAATAAAGTTGCTTCATAGTTATTGCATCCACTAATAAGAAAACGATTGATTTTTTGCAAAGCATACACAGAATAATTGGCATAATCATTGGATACATTCTTGTATAATCGCATCATTTCTTTGTTCTGCTCTTCATCAAATGGCATTTTCTTCTCCAAAAAAGCCGTCATTGCCGTTTCGTTTTCCATCGTTGTGCAAATGTGCCACAAATCTATTGCACCATAAGAAATAGTGTGAAGGTCTTTGACTTCTTGGTTCTTGTTCCTTCGGCGTGTCTGCTCGATTTCTATTGTCTTTGTTTCCCAATCGTCACCAAGAATCTTTCTTAGTCTCCCAATTGTTGGGCAACCACTTAATGAATAATCATCTTTGAAATTGATAGTTCCTTCATTTGCGGAAAGAGGCTCCCCCACTTCTTTCTCAATCAATTTACGGATACCTATGAAATCAATCGTTTTTGATACTGTGCCTGTTATTTTGTCAAACAATTTCATCCGTAACTCATAAGGTAGCATCTGTGGTTCACTATCTGCAAGAAGTTTTATTCTGATATTGTTAATAAAGCTCCACGCACGATACTTTTCAAATTCAGGATGACTGACTTGACATCTTTTCTTGCGAGGTTCCAACGTACAACTTTCCACATTTCCCTTTTGAGATTTGATGGGGCATTGATAAAAGATGGTTCCATCATTCTTTTTCTCACTGACAAGACGTTTGTAGAGAGTAGAATTCAAGGATAACTGTTTTTGAAACTTGAAAATGGTGGTGATTTCTTCTTTCAATTGCGTTCGTATAGCTTGATATTCACTATCCCTCAAACGAACGCCATCATTTTCCAAACAAGCCAGTGCAAAGCCTACAGTTACCCGCTCATGACCTTTTTCTTGAAGTTGATTCATATAGGCAGTAAGCGTTTTCGACTTTTTCTTCTCAGAATATTCCAATGAATCAAAGTCGTCATCTTGATTATCGCCTAAAGAAATCACATCACTGTCATTAATGCTACCCTTGCTGCTTTTGAAACCTCTGCGTTGAGCTATATGATATAATGCACGTCCTAACTTGTAGCAATCTTCTTTTTGGGAAAAATCGAATTGACGCTCCACTAACTCCTTACGTATTTGAAATGGACTCGAATAATCATCAACCTTGCCATCATTATTAAAATCAAGCATCATCCAATGGGAAAATTCAACGGAATCGGTTGGATATTCACGTTTGTAACCTTTATTATTATCGTATCGTACCCATTTGTCAAGTTCTTCTTTCGAGAGAGGACATAACACATGCTTAATGTTCTCGTCAAGAACAACATCTTCATTTATCAACAATTTCAGTGTTTCTTGCTTTCTTCTTTTGCGATGCCTATACAAAGTACGTGTGTTACGAAAGCCTCTACGTTCTGCTGCAAAAGAAACATATTTTCCTTCACCATTCTTAACCACACCCGAACGAACTATATCCACGTTCGTAACTTCTATTTGTTCTAATAAAGCATTCCTTTCTGTATTCCTCAATGATATACCCAAAGAACCAACACCAGGGTCTATACCTATTATATATTTATGTTTCATGTGGAAGATTTTTTATTCTTTTATTTGTTAGTAATCAGAAAATGCTCTATCTTTGCAACAAAGAAAGACCTCTTGGAGAAAGACTTTTCTCAATAAGGCTATAAGCCGAAGATGTCTAACAGCCTGCGTTGTCGTGGGAACTGTGGAAACCCTGCATCTTTAGAAGCAGGGTTTTTTGTTCTTGTGGCTATTTAAGGAAGATAATGATGATAACAACCTTTTTCAGTATTGTTTGTTTTCAACACTTATTGCATCCTTCCGCTTTTCAGTTCGTTATCAAGGAAGGAAAAGACATAACGAGGTGATTGGTAATATAACGTAGTCTTTTCATTCAAGATTTTCTGATAAGTGTCCGAATTGAATACAGTGGCAAGTGATTGTTCCATCGTCAATTCATGATTTTGCTCCATTAGCAAAATTGCAAGGTCTTTCACCATATCAGCTATCATCAAATCTTTTTCACTCATATTCTTTTCAATTGTTGAATTGCTCGTTCTGTACCGAAAAAATATTGAATCGTTATACCATGCATGTAACGAAGATTCTTCACAAGTGTATCTAAATCAATAGAATGGCTGTTGTATCTCCACAGTTGAACTCCAACACGGTCGTTAGCAATCGGACCAATAATTATATCGTAGTCGTGAACCTGCTGTTGAGTTGAATTGTTTCGATTTTGCAAAATGAATTGAGCCCATTCTTTAGTGTATTCCTTAAACTGAAGAACTCGAAATGTTTGGAACACATTGTCATCCACCTCATATTTCATCACAATAGGCAAACCGACTTCGAACTGCTCTACTTTTGTTTTTGTCATATTCAAAGCTTGCTCGTAATTGTCAGAAAGATAAAAGCCACGACCAAAATCCTTATTAGGCTTTGATTTCGTTAGGTCAATCACATCAAACTCCACATTGGTGCCATGATAAAGTATCATACCAAAGCTCCTCCTTTCCTATGGCAATATTCTGTTATGTCGGCTACCATTGAAGAAAAAGACTGGGTATGCACATAATCATAATGGCGATCGATGAAATCGATTCCTTTGAAACGACTTAGATAATTGAATGCTTGTTTCATTGTCAAACCATGCTTCTTGCCGAACTCACAAATGAAAACAATCACCCACTCCATCTTATCCCTAATACTATAATCCATCATTGAATAGTTTTACGACAATCATTATAAATAATCGATACATTTCTGCAAATATACATTATTTTCAAATACTGTCCATCAGTTTCTCTCATTATTTTCTCTCCATTCGTTTTTTTTGATGCTCTTGATGCAACGCTTTAGTGGATTGACTGAAGTGATTTAGGGGATTTTCAGAAGCGTATTTGGGGATATACTGAACCGTTCCTTTGGATTCAACTAGTTGCCGAGGGCTCGTTATCGAAACGGCGAGCGCTCGGCGTCGCGATAACGAGGGCTCGCTATAATTTCGTTGAGGGCTCGACATTTTAGTAAAATCAAAGAAATGGTTCAGTAAAATCAAATGAATGATTCTGCATCATCAAAGGGACGGTTCAGTAAAATCGAAGGAAAAAGTCGGAAAAACAAAAGCCCCCTCCAAACCTCCCCGAGGGGAGGCTTATTCAGAAAGAGATGGCAAAAAAAAAGAAACAAGGCTCACGAGACGGGATACGTCGGTTCGTGAGCCTTGTGATGATAATGAATGTTGTGATTTAGAAGATGAGTTGTGCGAAATTGTAGAGTCCGTATTTCCAGACAACGAAGTCGTGCTGACCATCAGGGTACTGGATGAGGGTACAAGGGATTTCGTTCTTGTCGCAGAACGCCTTGAGGCGTGAGCTATTGAACATGAGTCCGTCCTTACTTCCGCATACCATCCAGAGGAGTTTGTTGGCTTTCTTCATCGCTGCCATGTCGGGAATAAGTTGCTCTGGCTGCTTGGTGTTAGGCGCAGAGGAGAATCCGCCCACGTACGCAAACTTGTCGAGGTTGCCAAGACCAAAGTTGAGGGACTGGCCGCCACCCATGGAAAGACCTGCGATGGCACGGTGTGCTTGGTCGGTGTAGGTGCTGTATTTGCCTTGAATGAATGGGATGAGGTCGTCGATGAGGTCACGCTCAAAAATCTCAAAGCCCTTCACCATCTCAGGACCATAGATGTTGCCTTCAGGCTTGTCGTTAGGCAGTGCACGTCCGTTTGGCATAACGATAATCATGGGTTTTGCCTTGCCTTTGGCATAGAGGTTGTCCATGATGATGTTTGGCACTCCCTGCATCCATTCCTTGTGGTCACCACCGATGCCGTGAAGCAAGTAGAGGACTGGATATTTCTTTGATTTATCGTACTTAGGTGGCAGATAAATCGTCACCTTGCGTGTGGTGCCCACAGTCTTCGACGGGTATTCCGTCTCCACGATGGTACCACGTTCGATGCCCGCAGTTTCCTTGTCGAAACCTTCTGGTGCTGCTACATACTCATTAAATGTCACGTCGATTTTTGGCATTCCACCAAACATTCCGCCACCTGGTTGCGCATGAACCGTGGCGATGGCAAGCACGAAAAGTGCTCCTAAATAAAACTTCTTCATGTTAGTTTAAATGTGTGTTAATAAAAAGGTAGTTGTTCTTATATGAATGTTTGAATACGTGATAGGTTTAATAACGATATAAAAAATTTTGTTCATTGTTGGAAAAAACCGTACCTTTGTGAGCAATAAAACAAGTTTTATTATGGCTAAGAAGAAATCGAAAAAGAAACATCAAGAGCAACAACCATTATCTCCAGAGAGATTCTTGAGAGAGAAAGCGAGAGGCTTGGAAATCGGCAAATGCTTTGTATCAAATGACATTACGATATGCGGTGAGGGACATGTGGTGGTGAGTCGTTTGCAAAAGAGTGGCAAAATAAGTGCTGCATTCTATCTTGTGGATATTTATTGCTTAGGAGTGAAAAAATCGTTTTATAGACTCAGACTTGATGAGGATGAATTTGAGGAAATGATAGACCGGTTGGTTCCATATAACATTGAGGAATGCAGTTATGAGGTAGCACACAACTGGATTTATGGCGCCATAGCCTTTGCAGAGGAGGCTGGTATCAAACCCGACAAGAGTTTCAATTTGACGCAATACATGCTGGAAGAGGATACAGACGAGGTGCCATTGATAGAGTTCGAATATGGTAGGAATGGAAAGCATTTCCTGATTGCTAAGAATAAACTCGAAGCAAGTCGTTATCTGCCTACCATGAAAGCGCACTTAGGCGACAACTTCGATGTGTCGATTGATGAATTTGACGATTTTGACGAAGAAGAGGACGACTACGATGAGGATTCATATACCCTGATAGAAACTCAATACTCTTATCAGCACCCAGAATATCCTCAGGTGCTGAATGTGGAGAATCAGTGGATAGTGCCTGAACTATGTGACCCAAAGAACTCCATTGCCCTCGATGACAAACTGACAGACCGCATCTTGGCATTACCACATGACAGCTTGCGACGTGACTTGGAGAACCTCATTCTCTATTTCACAGGAATGACATGCGACCATCTTCCAGACAATGAGCCAGAGGATTTTAACGGCGTGATAGGACTCTGCGTGATGCTTTTGGCAGAAGTGGGTAACGAGGACAACAGCCTGGATGTGGTATTGGAGGTGCTGCGACAGTCACCAGATTTTTATGAATATCACATTTGTGATAGTGGAGAAGACATCTTCGTTCCAACCATCTACAAACTGGGGCAGCACAAGCTGGACAAGCTCATGGCATTTGCCAAAGAAGAAGGAATCTACTCGTATTGCAAATCCCAAGTACTTTCAGCGGTGATACAAATTGCCAAATTCCAACCTAAGCGACGTGATGAGGTCATCGAATGGTTTCGCGAAATCATCCAATTCGCCTTAGAGAAATTACCGAATCCACAATTTTTCGACAGTGAACTTTTAGGAATAATGATTGGTGAACTGATTGAAATCCGAGCTAAGGAACTACTGAAAGAGATTCGTGCGCTCTTCGACACGGGATATGTTGAAACAACCATGTGTGGTAATTACAAGGAGGTGGAAGATGACATTCTATCTTTAGAACACATCTCTAACAACTATTGCTTGCTGGACATTCACAAACGCTTTCACCATCAAAAAGCCACACTCCAGGCATGATACGACTCAATAGGTCTGAGCCAATTTGGCATTGGCGTTGGCATTGGCTTTTGACCTTTGACTTTTGACCTTTGACCTTTTAGAAACATCTCACATGGAACATCTCACTCTATACGAACTCAATAACTTTGTTCGAAAAGTTCTCGAAATCAATCTCAGCGAGACTTATTGGCTCCAAGCGGAACTGAGCGAAGTGAAGGAAAACCGAGGACACTGCTTTGTGGAATTTGTGCAAAAGGCGAAGAAGAACAACAGTATCATCGCCAAGGCACGCGGACAGATTTGGGCAAGCAAATGGGCTATCATGCGTCCGTATTTCGAACAAACCACAGGACAGCGGCTTTCGGCAGGCATGGAAGTGTTGGTGGAGGTGGAAGTCACTTTCCATGAAGCATACGGCTACTCGCTCAACATCATCGACATAGACCCTCGTTTCACCCTCGGCGACATTGCCAAACGTCGTCAGGAAATCATCAAGCAACTGCAAGAAGAAGGTGTCTATGAGATGAACAAGGAAATCGAACTTCCCACACTCCTGCAGCGCATTGCAGTGATTTCAGCTGCTACAGCGGCGGGCTACCAAGACTTCTGCAACCAGTTGCAAAACAACCCGCATGGCTTGGCATTCCAAACTCAACTTTTCCCTGCTGTGATGCAAGGAACGCAAGTGGAACAGAGCATTATCAACGCGCTCAATGCCATTGCCAACGAGATGGAACGATGGGATGCCGTAGTGATTATCCGTGGCGGTGGAGCAGCTGCCGACCTCACAGGATTCGACACTCTTCTTTTGGCGGAAAATGTGGCTCAGTTTCCTCTTCCTATTATTACAGGTATTGGGCATGAGAAGGACGACACCGTTATCGACCTCGTGTCGCATACACGTGTGAAAACCCCAACGGCAGCAGCCGAATTCATTATTCAGCACCAGTTGAACCAACTCAACCACATTGAGGAAATGGCAAGCACCATCGTTCAATTCGTCAACTTCAAACTCCAAACTGAACAATCGCATTTGGAACGCATGGCGTCCCGTATTCCATCACTTTTCAACGTGAGAAAGACGATGGAGGAAGCAAAAATGCTCCAACAGTTGACACGAGTTGTGACTGCCATCCGTTCGCAACTTACTCAGCGTCAGTCTCGTATCGACATTTCTGAACAGCGACTCCGACTTTCCACCGACAAACTACTCACTACGGCTCATCATTCTCTTGACATAGCAGAAACGCAAATCAATGGTGCCAATCCAAAACGTCTGCTCCGACTTGGATTTAGTATCACACGCATCAACGGAGAAGCTGTCACCAGTGCCAAGCAGGTGAAGCCAGGCGACCTTCTCAAAACCACACTGACAGATGGTGAAATCACCTCTATCTCAATCGACTCATAAAACTAATTAATAAGGAAATAGATTTAAACTGATAAGATGGACAAAAAACTCAACTACACGCAAGCCATGCAGCGCCTTGAAGAAATCGTGGCAAAAATAGAAAGTGGAGAAATGGACATCGACTCCCTTACCGACAATCTGAAAGAAGCCAAAGAACTCGTGAACTTCTGCAAGGAAAAACTCACGAAAGTGGAAAACGAGGTGAAAACAATTCTTGATGAGAAATAATGGTTTTGGCTTTAGCTTTCCTTCCGAATGGAAAAAACTAACGCCAACATAAACACCAATTAAACTTGTTTTATTTCACCTTTTTTGCAAATTGTTTGCGAGCACACATTGCAAACTCGACTTTGCAAAGAAATGACGAATTTACAAAAAACATGAACATTTCTTGTGATACGTCATGTTTTTCGCAGCGAATTGTGAAGAAAAACTAAATCACACAACGTTTCTTTGGAAAAACCAAGATTTTTCCGTATTTTTGCAACGAAAACATTATAACGACCCAAAAAATCAATGGAGAAAACTCTCGTTATTTTAAAACCTTGCGCAGTTCAGCGTGCAATTGTTGGTCAAGTAACAGCACGTTTTGAGCGTAAGGGACTCAGACTTGCAGGCATGAAAATGATGCAACTCACCGACGAACTGCTCGATCAACATTATGCTCACTTGGCTTCAAAGCCTTTCTTCCAGCGCATCAAAAACTCCATGATGGCTGCACCTGTGATTTGCTGCTGCTATGAAGGAGTAGATGCTGTAGAAACAGTTCGTGCCATGACGGGGTCAACGAATGCGCGCAAAGCAGCTCCAGGCACCATCCGCGGTGACTTCGGTATGAGTTTCCAAGAAAACATCATCCACACCTCCGACTCTCCTGAGAATGCAGTTGTCGAACTGAACCGTTTCTTCAAGCCAGAAGAAATCTTCGACTACAACCAAGCTCCATTCCAGTTCCTTTACGCTAACGACGAATACTAAATAAGTCTTGGTTTCGTGGATGCCTCATCTATCCAGCATCCAAAAACGAAGACTATCCACACAGCAAAGCTTCGAACAAATTGTTCAGCTTACCGACACATCCACCTACTGAAAGAAAAAAGGGATGACAAGTTTTAGGTTTAGAGGTTAAAGTTTTGTCTTGAATGAGTTTATTTTTCTAACTAAACACAAACATCCGAAAACCAGAACTTAAAAGAGGAAGATTTTAATTGTTTATTTTTATTCATTATATCAAAAACACCTTTTATTTTGAAACTTACAACAATCAAACGAACACTCGGAGTTGTCTTGTTCTCCTTTGTGGCCTCAAGCTCAATTGCTCAGGACCTCATAGCAAGACAGGCACCAGCCGACCGACGAATGAAAGATGTTCACAATGTGAAAATTGGTAGTACTTTATCAACCGTCAACCTTGCAAACCCCGCAGCCGATATATATGCCGACTGGGACAACGGCGGAGTTTGGAATGTTTCAGGTTACGCTCCTGCCAACATGCGCATTGACCTTCGCGGTTTCGCTATGCCTACTACAAGTCGTAAAGTAACTTCCAACTACGGTCCTCGATGGGGACGCCAACATGCAGGCATCGACGTGAAAGTCTATATCGGTGATACGATTTATGCTGCATTTGATGGAAAAGTGCGTGTAGTGAAAAACGAGGGTGACAGACGTGGATATGGAAAATACATCGTGATTCGTCATCCAAACGGTCTTGAAACACTCTATGGTCACTTGAGCAAACAGATTGTTTCTGAAGACCAAATCGTGAAGGCAGGCGAACCAATCGGTCTCGGTGGCAACACAGGACGTTCAACAGGTTCTCACCTTCATTTCGAAACTCGCTTGGCTGGTACAGCTATCAACCCTGCACAGATGTTCGACTTTGAACACCAAGACATTGTGAGCGACTTCTTCACAACAAGACAAGCTTATGGTGGATCCCGTGCAGTGGCAAGCACTACCCATCGCATGGAGGCAGAACAGCGTCAAACCACTGCTGAAATTGCTCAAGCAAACACAAAGTCAAAGACTACTGTCAAGTCAAGTAGCAGAAGCAGTAGCCGAAAAGCAACGACAAGAAAAAGGTCCAGAAGAAGATAAGGTTTCTAAGACACTCTTCTCTACGAAAAGGATAACAACACATTATCTGATATCAACCCAACTACTCATCATTTGCTTTTATAGCCCGCTCACTTGCACCCCTTGCAAGTGGGCGTTTTTTTTATCATTACTGATTCTTGCCTGCCCGCTAAATGGACAGAAGGGCAAACAAATGATAAGCAAGAAAAAAGCGGTCTATCAATAATCAGTGAGGGGATAAGCATCTATCATAGAAAGCCAAAAAGCAGCTTCCTCTCCGCCATCACAGCAAGAGAGGAAGCCAGAAAATAATTAAAGAAAGGTATTATTTGAACTTACTTGATTACAATTTTATCTGCTTATTTCACTACAACCTTCCGAGCTTGGTTGCCTTGTCGAACGATGTAGATGCCTGAAGGCAGATTCAGCAATGGTGTGCCCTTGCCAGAAGCCACCACACGACCATCAAGACGAGTAACCATCCAACCATCGCTATTGCCTGTTGTTGAAATAGTTTCTATGCCAGTCAGTACGTTCCAGTGTTCAGGTTCAACCAGCTGCTCATTGCCTACATTATCAACAGCTACAATGTAGAAGGTATAGTCGTCGGCTTTCTTACCCGCTTCGATAGGAAACTCAAATTCTTCAGAATTGCTCTCCGTGTAGAGGATGAAGTCTTGACCATTTGTAGAATAATAGTATCGGTATAAACCTACACCAGAGCCACTATCCTTTCCTCGTGCTGTGACAGTCATCACATTACCATTGACAGATACGTCACGAATACGAGAAGTAGGAGCCACGAGGTCGAGCGTATTCAGGTACTCGTTGGTTTCTATAGGTTCGTTGTAGTCGAAGATGATGGTAGCCTTGTTCTTGATTTTCGTGCCATCAGCCAAGCCTGGCTTCAAGTCAACAGAGAAGCTAACAAAGCCTTCGCCCTTTGGAGCATTGACATTAGGTGGTAGTTCGATTCCTTCGATGTCCCATGTCAATATGTTACCATTGCGGTTCACCTTCCAGTTGTAATTGTCACCATCATGACTGGTGGTTCCGAAGCGTACGCTACTAACGTCGAAAAAGTTTTCATCCAGCACGTCGGTGATACGGATGCGATAAGCAGGAGCTGATGCTTCCTTCTTATTTTCGAAGAGAATGCGGTAGTTGAAGTTCTTGGTTTCGCCAATGTATCCTTCTTCTCCGTAGCCTATAGGTCCACACATTTCGTTAGGGTCCCAAGAAGTAACCTTACGAGTTGCACCAACTTTTGCATCAAGTGTGCTCACTGGCACATCCTCAGCAAGTGCATCGTCGATAGCCTTTGCACGACCAAATGTATAGAAGAACCAGCGACGCAATGATGGAGCCACTCCATTCACGTTCTCAACAACTCCCATTGTGGTTGCCAAAGGAGCTCCACCTGGCACAGCCTTCATCACGTTTTCTCCAGCATTTTTCGCCATGGTCTTGATGCCATGAGTAACAACATTGTACTTTTCTTTCTGTTCTCTCAACTGATCCATCGTGAGACTATAGGTTCGTGCATAGTCCTGGAGACGTTCTTCTGGCATCAACTTCTTGTTGGCTTTCTCTGTCAAGTATTCAACCACCTTGTCCGTTGCCATGCTGAGAGCAATAGTGCCGACGTATGCACCCACAGCGATAACTGTACCCGAGAGAATCAGATGCTTAGGACCTCCAGGAACATTCTTGTTATTGACACGTCCCTCTGCATACATCGTGAAGGTATAGCTCTCGTATGGATCCAAGTTAGGAACTACAAAGGTAGCACAGTTGGTATCCACGCCTCCGAGGTCATCCATAGTATAACGCACAATACCCGTGTCGCAAGGACATTCTGCATAGAGCAGCTTCACATCGTCAGAAGCAGGAATCACCAAGAAGAACGAACCGCTTGGCTGGCTGTCGATATTCTCTATTGTCACTTGGAATGGACTAGGGATGCCGAGACGCGTGCTGTTTTGTCCAATATAGTGAACACGTACTTTCGAAGTTTCTAAGCGTTCAACAGCACCTAATGCCAAAGCATAGCCACCGTTACCATCACCTCGATGTAGATGAACATAGTATTCAGCATTCTCATCAATTTCTTGAACCGAAAGAACGACAGTTTTTGTGTACCACGATGATGTAACGGTCTTTACTTGTTCACCTTTCTTGGTGACAAGTTCCACATATTGGAATGAGAGTGTGGAAGCAGTGTCACATACCGCATTAATAACCATGTAAGCAGACAACTTGCTGGTATTGATCTTAAACCAGTCATCATTATCACGCTTGTCATTAGCATCAAGATAGCCCAAATGGCCTGTCACAGTTTCATTGTTTTCTATAGTCTTTTTAACCTGTGCTATCTCATCATTTGGTTCAGCATCATTCCTAAAATAATTAGGAGTAAAGACATATTTGAGCGAATAGCCGCCATGACCATTACCCCTTGCCACATGTATGTAGTATGTGCCTACACCAACATCTGATATTGTCAGCGTATCATTCGAGAAGTACCATTTGGATGCACGAGTCTTAAATTTCTGCTGCTCTGAATCGTACCAACAGAATTCCATAACCTGAAGACTGAGAGCAAATTCCTGATTGCAATTCAAAATCAGTTGCACTTTACCATCTTGTTCTACATCCAACTTATACCAGTCGCGAACATCACGATCATTATTATCATTGAGATAGCCTAAATGTCCTTGCATGGTCTGTCCATTGGCTATGACATCGCCTTGACCGCCTTCGTCGTTTGGCTCTGTATCATTGCCATATCGATTGGCTGTGAAGATGTATTTCAATTTGTAGCCACCATGATTACTACCTCTATGAAGTCGTACATAGTAGCTACCAGCAGCCACGTCTGTCACGGTCAGTGTATCATTCGAGAAGTACCATTTTGATGCACGAGACCTATATGAATTCTGCTCTGAATAGTACCAAATGAAATCTATATACTGAAGGCTTAGTCCATAGTCCTGACTGCAATTCACAATCAGCTGAACCTTACCATCCTGAGGCACAACGACCTTATACCAGTCATCGATATCACGATCATCATTACTATCACTATAGCCCAAATGACCATCTACAGTTTTGCCACTTTCCAAGAGCGCACCTGAGCCTTCTTCGTTATTCGGCTCGGCATCGTTGGCATAACTATTGGCAGTGAAAATGTATTTCAGTTTGTAGCCACCATGTCCATCACCTCTATGCAGATTTACATAGTAGGTACCCACACCCACATCGGTAATGGTCAGAGTGTCCTTCGAGATGTACCACTTGGAGGCACGAGAGAAATAATTACTGGTACTTGCAGCATACCATACGAAATCCAACTTCTGAAGACTGAGTCCAAAATCTCGATTGCAGTCCACTACTAACTGAACTGTGCCGTCCTGAGGCACTTCCAACTTATACCAGTCATCATTGTCACGATAATCGTTACCATCGAGATAGCCCAAATGACCATCTACAGTTTTGCCACTTTCCAAGGTGGTGCCAGAGCCATTGGTGTCGTTTGGCTCTACATCGTTGGCATAGTTGTTGGCTGTGAAGATGTATTTCAATTTGTAGCCACCATGTCCACCACCTCTGTGCAGTTTAACATAGTAGGTACCTACACCCACATCGGTTACGGTCAGTGTGTCATTTGAGAAGTACCACTTGGATGCACGACGGAAGAAATTGTGAGTATCTGATGAACACCAGAAGAATTCCAGAACCTGAAGGCTAAGTTCATAATCCTGATTACAGTTGAGCACGAATTGCACCATGCCATCCTTCTCTACCTGTATTTTATAACAGTCGTCTTGGTCACATTTGTTATTGGAATCCACGTAACCCAAACGTCCCTGTACTGTACTACCGTTCACTAACATATCGCCTAAACCCTCGGTATCATTTGGTTCGGCATCATTACTAAACGGACATGCTGTGAACTGATAGTTAAGCGTAAAGGAACCACTACCATCACTACGATGAATATGCACATAATAAGTTCCCTTGCCAGCATTTGTCAATTCGAGAGTGCCAGTTTTTTTGCCTGGGTACCAAGTGGCTTTACGACTGGTCACTTTATTGACGGTTTCCTGCCAGCAGAGGTCAATTACCTGAATGTCAAGATTACCACCTGGAGTCTCTGTCAGCAGCACAGTTCCTTCTTCGGGTACCTCAATTTTGAACCAAGCATCAGTGACAGTTTTGTCAAGAGCACCACTTCCTGTGCCTCCTTGACTGATGGCAGTTGCCGTCTCCCATGTTGTTCCCTGAGCAAGCAGTCCTAAAGGTACTGCAAGCAGAATGAAAGTTAGTAATAGTTTTCTCATAAGAATAACAGTTTAAATGGTTAGTAAAAAATAGTTTATTATATAAGTATTTCTGTAAAATATCTCAATTGCAAAATTAGAGAAAAGCTGACGACCTCTGCTCTCTCTCCCACAAATAATTCTCTCATATCTACAACTACAGCTATCATATCTGCAATTTTTCACGTTCATATCTACAAATACGGCGATTAGGATGGTTTCTTCAGGGATTTTGCCTAACTTTGCCTTTGTCTATGATACATTCACTTGTCATATCCATGCCCATCATCGTGTGCGCTGTTTTCGCCATGCTGATGCTGCTCGACCTTCGCGGAAGGAGGGAACGATACGTTCTCGCCATCTTTTTCATCGTTGCTACCCTACTCTATTTAGGACATGGCATCTTCTTTAGCAGAATCCTACCTCTTATTCCCCTCAGCGACACCATCTATTCGTTTTGCAATTTAGCTGTCTATCCACTTTATTACCTCTATCTTGAGTCTGTTACTTCGGACAACATAAGAGGATTACGAATCCGCAAAACGATAGCACTCTTGCCAGCCGTGGTGTGTAGCTTGACAGTCGGTTTGTTATACCTGCTCATGAATGACGAGGATACGAATCTTTTCATCCACTCCTACCTTTATGAGGTGGAAACATCCGAACTCACTGGCATCGCTTGGTGGCAAGCTGTGGCACACATGGTGACAAAATCCATCTTTGCCCTGCAAATCATCCCTGTGGTGCATTTCGGTTCACGAAGTATCGTGAAATTCAATCAACGTGTTGAAGCCAGCTTTGCTGACACTGAGGGTCGCTCCCTGCATCGTCAGAAAGTTCTTCTTTGGATTTTCCTCGCCACTTCTTTAGCTTCTTTCGTCTGCAACATCATCGGCAGACAATGGTTTGATTCTTCTGCCTGGCTGTTGTCCGTTCCCTCTTTTTTGTTCTCTGCTTTGCTCTTCTGTGTGGGTCGAGAAGGCCTTATGCTGAACTTCTCCATTCAAGAAATCATGGAGGCGGAGCAGGAAGTAATGCCAAATGAGGAGAAAGATGGTGAAGCCTCAGACGAAGCCTCAGCAACAGATGATGATTCAGTTTCTGCCATAGAGCAAAGCGACCATCTACTGCAGATTGAGACCAACAAGACCAGTGCCAAAGACAGAAAGATGGAGCACATCGTGCAACGCATCGTAGATGAACAGCTCTATCTCCAACCCGACCTTCAGTTAAACGGACTTGCCACTTTGCTTTGTACAAATCGCACATATATTTCTGATGCCATCAGAAAAGAGAAAGGTATGACATTCTATGAGTTCATCAACGACCTCCGAATCCAACACGCACAAAAACTCATGAAGGAGTATCCAGAAATGGCCATCTATGAAATCTACACACAGAGCGGATACTCCAACTACCCTACTTTCCGCCGAAACTTTGTCCGCTTTACTAAAAGTCAGTTGTAAAAAGATTCCCAGCTTGGGAAGAGAAGCAAGTTCCTCTGCACTATTTCTTTTGCCCAGTTTTCATGCTGTTTTGATGAATGTTTTATGTATAAAGTTGCAGAAAATGGACGATTTTACCTCCCTGTTTTTTTGTTTCAAGCTATGGGCAAAACAATGAAACATCGTAAAAGCTAAGGAGTCAACAAGTTACACCTTTTGGAAAAGTTTAGAGCTCGGAAAATTTACAAAGTTTTCCGTTTTAACTTTTTATTATCTTGGTTTTCAGTGGTTTGACATTTTTTAACACAGAAAAAGTTTCCCAAAACGTTCGCCTTCAAAATAATTGTATTAACTTTGTAAACGTTTTGGGACAGTCCAAGATGAATGAATCAGACACAAACCATCGAAGAACATTCCGAAACACGACTCTACAAAGATTACCACCTTATTTATTAAGAACAATATAACATCTATATCGTATGATACAGACAGTAGTCAAGCGCGACGGTCGCACCGTCGGCTTCAACGAGCAGAAAATTATGGCTGCCATCCGCAAGGCGATGATGCACACCGATAAGGGCGAAGACGAACAGCTCATCCAGCGCATCACAGACCATATCACCTACCATGGCAACACACAGATGACAGTTGAGGAGATTCAGGACCTCGTGGAATTAGAGTTGATGAAGAGTTCTCGCAAGGACGTGGCTCAGCGCTACATCGCCTATCGCAACCAGCGCAGTATCGCTCGTAAGGCGAAAACCCGCGACATCTTCCTCGAAATCATCAACATCAAGAACAACGATGTGACTCGCGAGAATGCGAACATGAACGCAGACACGCCAGCAGGCATGATGATGAAGTTCTCGAGCGAATCGACCAAACCATTCGTTGACGACTATTTGTTGAGTGAGGAAAGTCGCGATGCAGTGCTCCACAACTACCTCCACATTCACGACAAAGACTACTACCCTACCAAGTCGCTCACTTGCGTGCAGCATCCGCTCGACAACATCCTCATGCACGGCTTCGCAGCTGGACACGGGGCATCGCGCCCTGCCAAGCGCATTGAGACTGCAAGTATGCTGGCATGTATTTCCATGGAAACAGCTCAGAACGAAATGCACGGAGGTCAGGCAATCCCTGCTTTCGACTTCTATCTCGCTCCATTTGTTCGTTCCAGTTTCAAGGAAGAAGTGCGCAACATGGAACAAGTGATGGGCGAGGACTACTCACATCTTTATGATATAGAACTCGATGATTTCTTAACCAAACCACTCGACGGACTGAAGGGCGAACAACGTGCCTTGCAACACGCCATCAACAAGACTGTTTCGCGTGTTCACCAAGCTATGGAAGCCTTCATCCACAACATGAACACCATCCACTCTCGCGGTGGCAATCAGGTGGTTTTCTCTTCCATCAATTACGGAACCGATACGAGTGCCGAAGGGCGTTGCATCATGCGCGAATTGCTGAAGAGCACGTTCGAAGGTGTGGGCAATGGTGAGACCGCCATCTTCCCTATTCAGATTTGGAAGAAAAAGCGTGGTGTGAACTATCTGCCTGAGGACCGCAACTACGACCTCTATCAGTTGGCTTGCAAGGTCACTTCCCGTCGTTTTTTCCCTAACTTCCTCAACCTCGATGCCACCTACAACCAGAGTGAGGAGTGGCGTGCCGATGACCCTCATCGTTACTATCACGAAGTGGCAACGATGGGATGTCGCACCCGCGTGTATGAGAATCGTTTTGGTCCAAAGACTTCCATTGGGCGTGGCAACCTTTCCTTCAGCACCATCAACATTGTACGTCTTGCTATCGAGTGCATGGGCATTAAAGACAAGGAAGAGCGCATCCAGATGTTCTTCGCCAAGCTCGACCACATCCTCGAAGTGACCGCTCGCCAACTCGACGATCGTTTCAACTTCCAGAAGACGGCATACGCAAAGCAGTTTCCTCTCCTCATGCGCAGCCTTTGGGTTGGAGCCGACAAGTTGAAGCCAAACGACACCATTGAAAGTGTCATCAACCAAGGCACACTCGGCATCGGCTTCATCGGATTGGCAGAATGCCTCGTGGCTCTCATCGGCAAGCATCATGGCGAATCGGAAGAGGCACAGGAACTCGGTCTGAAAATCATCTCTTACATGCGCGAAAGAGCAAACGAATTCTCAGAGCGTTACCACCACAACTACTCCATACTTGCCACTCCAGCCGAAGGACTTGCAGGCAAGTTCACCAAGAAGGACCGTCAGGAATTTGGCGTCATCCCAGGTGTTACCGACCGCAACTATTACACCAATTCCAACCACGTGCCTGTCTATTACAAGTGCAGCGCTCGTCACAAAGCAGAAGTGGAAGCTCCTTACCACGAAATCGCACGAGGTGGACATATCTTCTACGTGGAAATCGATGGTGATGCCACCCACAACCCACAGGTCATCATGAACATCGTGGATATGATGGACCAGTACAACATGGGTTATGGAAGCGTGAACCACAACCGCAACCGTTGCATGGACTGCGGTTACGAGAATGCAGACCCTAACCTCACAGTATGCCCAAAGTGCGGAAGCCATCACATCGACCGCCTCCAGCGCATCACAGGCTATCTTGTCGGTACCACCGACCGTTGGAACGCAGGCAAACTTGCCGAGCTCAACGACCGTGTCACCCACGTGGATGGTGGCAACCAGCTGAACTTGTTTCCTGAGGACCAGTTATAAATGAAGAATGAAGAATTAAGAATGAAAATGCTTCGAATTCTTTCCATCATAGAAGATACCATGGTCGATGGACCAGGTTTTCGCACCAGCATCTATTGTGCGGGCTGCCATCATGCATGTCCAGGCTGCCATAATCAGCAATCATGGGATTTCAACCAAGGCAAGCAGATGACGACCGATGAAATCATGGACATCATCCTTGCCGACCCATTTGCCAATGTCACCTTCAGTGGAGGCGACCCGATGTATCAAGCCGAAGGATTCACTGAGTTGGCATGCGCCATCCATGCACGCAGCCATAAGACCATTTGGTGCTTCACGGGTTTCACGTTCGAATCCCTACTTCGCAAACCTGAGCAGCGCACTCTCCTCGAACAAATCGACGTGTTGGTCGATGGTCCGTTCATTGAGAAGTTGAAGAACCCCGACCTCCTCTATCGCGGTAGCAGCAACCAGCGCCTCATTGATGTGAAAGAAAGCCTCAAACAAGGGAAAGTGGTGCTCTATCACGACCCGATGAGTTTAGCATCTTGATTGACAAATCGACAAATAAAAGCACCAAATTCTCATCCACACCGCTACTTTTAGCGACAAGATGCGCGCAAGAGGTAAAAAAGATGCCATAATTTTTGGTCATTCCAAAAAATACCCTTACCTTTGCACCGCTTTTCAAGAAAAGCCTACTAACATCGCGGGGTGGAGCAGTTGGTAGCTCGCCAGGCTCATAACCTGGAGGTCGCATGTTCGAGTCCTGCCCCCGCAACTAATCTAATCCGTAACTCTCAAAAACTAAGGAGTTACGGATTTTTTGTTTTAACCGCTGAAATATCATCAAACAATTGTATATGAAATCTTTATCTCACAACACCGACTGTAAAACGTCTGTTTCCTTCCGTCACAGAAAGGAACAAAAAAGAGGAATTGCAAAAAACCTATTCATGTTGGTTTTGTTGATGTTCTCCTCTGTTTCCTACGCACAATTCGAACATAGCGTCACAGAAGTGGCAAAGCTCATGGGAGTGGGTTGGAACTTGGGTAACACCATGGAAGCAGGCAACAACGCCTACAATTTCACCAATCGTGGAGGATTGGGTGCTGAGACCTCCTGGCAAGACACCAAGACCACACAAGCAGTCATCGACTACGTGAAAGCACAGGGTTTTCGTTCCATCCGCATCCCTTGTGCATGGGTGATGGGCCATATCAGCAATGCCACCAACTACACGATCGATGCAGCCTGGATGCGCCGCGTGAAGGAAGTCGTGGACTACTGCATCAAAGCCGATCTCTACGTTGTCATCAACCAGCATTGGGATGGAGGTTGGTTGGAAAACCACATTGATGCCTCGGGTGCTGACATCGAAAAGAACACCACCATCCTCACCACCATTTGGCAACAGATTGCCACCACCTTCCGCGACTACGACGAGCATTTGCTCTTTGCTGGTCTCAATGAACCTGCTGCCGACAACAAACTGAAAACTAAAAAGCTTCTCGATTATGAACAGGCATTTGTGAATGCCGTGCGCGGTACGGGTGGCAACAACGAGCAGCGTATCCTCGTGCTGCAAGGCCCTACCACCAACATCGACTACACCTACAAGTACTACGACGACCTGCCTACCGACCCAACTGGCAAGAATCGCTACATGGTCGAAATTCATTACTATGCACCTTGGCAATTCTGGGGCATGGAGAAAGATGAGAATTGGGGCAAAGTATTCTATTATTGGGGCGAAGGCAACCATCAGCCAGGTTCTTCCCATAACCCAACCTACGACTGCGAAGAGAGCTATATGCGTTCACAATTGGAAATGATGAAAACGAAGTTCGTCGATAAGGGCATTCCTGTCATCATCGGGGAATTTGGTGCCAACTGGCGCGATATCAGCAACCAAGCGGGAGAAAGTCAAGAAAAGCACAACGCCAGCATCAAGCTCCATTACAAGACGCTCTGCCAGTACGCCCTTGAAATGGGACTTGTACCTATGATGTGGGACACCAATTATCGCCAGCCATCCATGACCATCATCGACCGCAAGAACCTCCGCATCTACAACCCCTACATGATGGACGGCATCAAGGAAGCAATGGAAACATCCTCCATTCGTTCCACCAGCATGGACACTCCGCCTTCCTCCTCCCTGTTCTACGACCTCACAGGTCGTCCTCTCGCCAACATCGACACCGCCCACAAAGGCATTTATATCAAGGACGGACGGAAATTCTTCAAATAAATGATTTCCCATTTTTCTATTGGAGTTCTGTCATTATTATTCCTTGGAAGTCAAAGAAATAAAGTGACACAACTTCGCATGCACCATCGCATAGGACATTAACGGTCCCCCTCCTTTGCTTTAACTGGAGTACTCCTTCGCTTTTGTTGGAGTACTCCTTTGTTTTTACAGCTACTCCCCTTTGATTTTTCTGACTCAGTCCTTTGATTTAACTAAAATGTCGAGCCCTCAACGTTTACACGGCGAGCCCTCGTTATCGCAACGCCGAGCGCTCGCCGTTTCGATAGCGAGCCCTCGGCAACTAGTTGAATCCAAAGGATCGGTTCAGATTATCCACACAAGTGCTTCTAATCATCCCCTCATGCGATTGGCTTCAACTGAGCTCTAAGTTCAGCGAAAACTTGCTATTTTTTCATAAAAAATGTGAACCCATGCAATGTTTTGCGCTTTTGCGTGTATATAAGAGTAGAAGGTATCAAAAAAAGCATGGAAAGAGAAACGAACGAATTCATCAACGACTTACGACGGAGGAAGCCAGCAGCACAGCAGCGTCTGCTCGCCGACTACGGACCGTTGGTGTTTCGGATAGTGGTGCGGATGGTGGGACAGACGGAAGATGCCGAGGAAGTGTATCAGGATGTGTTCGTGAAAGCTCTGACCAGCATTTCGGCCTTCGACGAAAGGAAAGCCTCACTTGCCACATGGCTGAGTCGCATTGCCTACAACGAGTCGGTAAACCACATGCGCCGAAACCGAATGGATTTCGTGCTGCTGGACGACAACGAGATGGAAACGGCGATGGAGGACCTTCCTTCGGATCATCACGATGACGAGCAGGCTGTCTTGCTGCTGGAACAGGCAATGGCATTGTTACCGACCACCGAGCAGATGCTCCTCTCCTTATTCTATTATGAAAACAGAAGTCTGCAGGAGATTGCCTACATCACGGACTCCAAACCCACTACCATCGGTTCACGTCTGAGCCGAATACGCAAAAAGCTTTATCATCTCATCCAACAAATCTCAGAACAATGAACGACAATGACATCAACCATATACTTCAGCACGACGCCCAACTGCGGGAGGCTGTTCGGCGACATGAACAACAATTGCCTCCTCTTCCTGCAGGACTGAATGAACGGGTGATGCAGGAGATGGGGAAGGTTGAGCAAGACCGACACCGCATGAGGAAAAGAGTCAGAATACTGCTGGCGCTGACATCTGCCGCCGCATGTCTGTTTCTTTTGCTGACACGCAGTCTCTCGACAAGGGAACAGACGGAGCCTGCACCTGTTTTAGAAGCGAAGACGAAGACAATAACAATATCGGAAACGATGACAAAGACTGAGGTGGTGGCTCCTATGGAGGAGAAAAAGTCAGCGGATTTACACAAATGTGTAGCAAGGAAAAAGCTTCGCAAGAAAGTTCGCAAAAAGGAACCATCGATTGAGAGAGAACTTGTGGCACAGGAACAATATGAAGACACTTTGGGCAGCCACATCTTTCAGTCGCCTGAGAATGTGCTCATCGCCATGAAGATGTTGGACGAATGCGATGCCATCTACCGCAACGAATTGCAGGAGGTGCGCAACAATGTGATTGACGCCAGCTTCCGCGTGGCTCCTCCTTCGGGCAGTGCCATCCTCGTGAAGGACATGAACGGCGACTTGGATGTGGTGGACAGGGAAAAGAAAAGAATCATAGAACTATAAAAGCAACGATTATGAAAGGAAAACAATTATTGTGTGCAGCCATGCTGCTTGCGCTTCCGCTCGTTTCTTGGGGACAGGAGAGAATCAGCGAAGTGTTTGAATCAATCAGGAAAGCGGATGGCTACAGGAAGTCGGAGACGAATATCCACAGCGAGAAGGACAATGTGCAGGAAGAAACCAAAATAGTGGACTTCCTCCTCGACCAAGGACAGTGGGGATTGTTTGATCGTATTAGGGAGGCATTCGAGAAAGACACTGGAAAGTCTTACTTTGAATGGTCGTGCTACGACCCGATGTCGAGCACTAACACGCGTGCCATTTGGAGAATACAGCGTGGACTGGGAGATGATGTGATTGTTGGTGAGGAAAAAAACTCCAGTTTCGTCATCATGTGCTTCGAAGATGCCAAACGCAAGGACTGCAGGACGGTCTTTTCGGCAGAATGGTGGAAAGCGGAAGACCCCAACTACAAGCGAGGAAGACTCGTCTATAGCTACGGGAAAAAACCTGAGGAACACACTGCTCCAAGCTCTGCCATTCACTACGAAGGAAGGCTCATCCCTCATGTGGATGCGGACAGCATCTTGAGGAAGTACAGCGCAACAATGAAGTATTTCGACGACAAGGGAAATCTGAAAGTCATTTCAGATTCCATCCGAGAACTCCTGCCTCGGACGAACATGGCGGAAGGTGTGTTTTCTACTTTTCCCAACGATTCCTATTTCTTCGGCTCTGATGCCGACGTGCCACTGAACGGAAGCGGTAAGGATTGGACGCAGAAAGCCATCAAGAGGATGGGAAAACTGAACGCGTCGGAGTGGTTGCGCCTCTTCGGACTGTTGACAGAACAAATTGCCAACTACACCGACAAGGACAATCGTGACCTCATCGTGGCAGCAGGACTGGTGCTCGACCTCTGCAAAAATGTGCCATCGAAACTCGACTTTGAAGAACGGGAACTCTGTGTGGTTCGCTTGCAAAAAATCCATTCTTCCATCAAGCACGATTATGTGCGTGACATCCTCTCGCTCAGCATTCAAAAGCTGGAACCATGAAGATAAGTACAAGGTACAAAGAACAAAGGACAACGTAGTCGCTTCACTCTT
>OCVV011360987.1_pt1 | contig 36654 bp, 37 predicted proteins | sample 1539721 | NCBI WGS metagenome assembly OCVV01 (sample SAMN02144230, study PRJEB22623) | gut metagenome | biome: sheep rumen | host: Ovis aries | place: New Zealand | reverse complement strand
GGTAACGGAAGCTAGGGGCGCAGGCATGCCCTGGGCGAAGTGTAGGAAATCGACAGAGCGAACTGTCGACTTTTACTTGACTGAATGCAGGCCGCGCGTCGGGGCTTGCGGAGGGCGAGGCCATCGGAGCGAGGAGGCGCGACGAGCAGCTCGCGAGGCTCGCGCGGGCGCTCGAGGGCGCGGGACGCGCGGGGGAGCTCGCGGGCGCACTCGGCGACGAGGCGAGGCTGGGCGCGCTGCTGAGGGAGTTCCACGTGGAGTGAAGGCCCCCTGTTGAGCGCAGTGGCAGAGCGCACCTTCCGGGTGCCCGCTACTCGTCCATCCCAGGACGGCGCCGCATGCGCTTCAGCTGGGAATGCCTGCTCTTCTCGTCCAGACGCCTGCGGACGGATGCGCGCGTGGGCTTAGTCGCATGCCGGGTCTTTGGTTTGCGTGCGCGTCGGGCGAGCTCCGCGCGAATCTTCTGCAGGCAACGCTCGCGGTTTTGCAGCTGGCTGCGCGACTCGCGGCTGACCACGGTGATGCCCGTGGGAACGTGTCGCATGCGCACCGCGGAGTCCGCCGTGTTCACGCCCTGGCCACCCGGGCCGGATGCATGGAACGCCTCCGCGCGGCATTGCCGAGCCAGCTCGTCCGCAGGCAGGCGTAAGAAGCGCGCGTAGTCGTCGTATGTAAGGTCCTTCTGCATGTGCTTACCTTACGCCATCGCGGCGGGCGGGAGCAAGCTCCGCGGCATACGGCTCCGCAAGGTCGCGCAGACTCGTGCAGTCGTCCAGGTAACCCGGCGCGTGCGCCTCGAGCGTGCGCGCCAGGCTTTCCGTGTCGAATCGGGCAAGCCAGCGGGCCTCCGCGAGCATCGCCTGCAGCCACGCCTCAACGGCATCGATTCCGGCAAGCCCGCGCGCATCGAACCCGTGCGGCACGTACAGGAACTCCGCCGGCACAATGTGCGCCGAGAAGTGCGTGTCATACCGGGCCGGCGCCTCGCGCACGGCCTCCATGGTGTCCATGAGCGGGCGGTTTGGGATCTGCGGCAGCGCGAGCGCAACCTTGTGCCACAGCGCGACCGTCGCGCGGGCGCGCTCGTCCAGCGCGCGTCGCCGCTCCTCGTACGCACGGACGGCATCGGGCCTTGCCAGGACAGCCACCGCCGAGGGATCCTCGGGCGAGTCCACACCGAGCACGTACAGCATGCTCCTCGCAAGACGGGCCAACTCCTCCGCGGCAAGCGAGCTCGTCTCGCCACCCATGGTATAGAGGCTCACCAGGTACCGGAGCACAAGTGAAGCGCCCTCGCGCGCCCGCTTTGCATCGGCTGCAGGCTGCACGGCAGCTGGTCGCACGGCGGCTGAACGCTCGTCCCCGAACGGCGCGCTCACAGCAGCTCCTCCGCTGGACGCTGGTCGCGGATGTCCGCCCAAGGATCTCGGGCATAGGGGTCCTGGTGCCACGAGGGCTCGTTCGCAGTCGGCAGCACGTCGGCCACGCCCACGCCCCACAGAGCGTCCACGTCGCCCCGGGCGTCGTCGAACGCGACACGCAGCGCATGCGCGAGCTCCGCGTCCGGCACCACGACGTCCACGGAGTCGCGCAGCTCCAGAAACGCATCCTGCACCTGCCCCAGCTGCCACGCAAGGCGGTCCTGCTCCAGGTACGGCGAGCCCACGAACTCATCCGCCAGCACGGGAAGCGGTCCGGCGCCCAGCTTTACGCGGCCAAGCGCCGCAAGCGACTCCCGCCGGCGCGCGTCCAGCGCGCGCACGTCCGCCTCCGCCAAGACGAGCCCCGCATCGGCAAGGCGCGCCCGCACCAGGGACGCCGCGTCCTTCTCGCCCGCGTCAAAGAGCGCCAACACGTCAGAATCTGCCATCGAGCCTCCCAACGCACGTGATTGGTGCGTCGATTATTGCGTATGGAGATTCAAATTTGCAGTCTTGTTCTTTTTGTCGCCCTGAGCCGCAGGCGCGATGGCGCGCTCTGACACAAAAGCGGGTGCAAGCCATCGCGGCTTGCACCCGACTCCGGGGGGGGTCTGGCTACATCGGCGTTCCCTACACGCCGCACATGAGCGTGGCCGCCACGAGCAGGCCGCCACCGAACACGAGGGGTGAACACGACCACCGGCCACACGAACTTGAGCCAGTGCTGGTACTTCATGTCGAGCATCTGAAGCGTCGCCATAACGAGGCCCGTGGGTGCCAGGTAGAGCATTGCGTACTGGCCAAACTGGTACGCCATGACGATGATCCAGCGCGGGATGCCGACGGTGTCCGCAAGCGGGGCCAGAATCGGCATGGAGAGCACGGCCAGGCCGGAGGACGAGGGGACGATGAAGCCCAGCACGAAGAAGATGAGCATCATGACCAGGATGAACACGGGGCCGCTCATGCCCTGCACCAGGCCGGACGCGCCGTAGAGCACGGTATCGGAGATGAGGCCGTTGTTCATGATCAGGTTGACGCCGCGGGCAAGGCCAATGATGAGCGACACACCCACCAGACTGGAGGAGCCGTTCGAGAACGCCTCGGTGAGCTGCTTCTCGCTCATCTTGTTCTTGCCGGTGCCGGACACGAACATGATCACGATGGCATCCGCCAGGAAGAATGCCGCCATCTGCGGGAACCACCAACCCAGCGCCATGACGCCATACACCATGACGGGGAACACGAGCACGAACAGGATGAGAATCACCTTTCGCTTCGCGTCGAACTCAGGCACGTCGCCCGAGCCGTCGGTGAGCGACCACTGCGCGCGGAACGACTCGCGATCGTCGTAGGCGATGGAGGCCTCCGGGTGCTCCTTCACACGGTTTGCGTAGCGATGCAGATACAGGATGTAGCAGACAGACGCCACAATCAGGCCGAACATGCGCCATGCAAGGCCGTCCGTGAACACGATACCCGCCGCGTTGGAGGCGATGACCGAGGAGAACGGGTTGATGGTCGAGAAGGTCGTGCCCACGGAGCTTGCGAGGAAGATCGCCCCGACGGTCACGATGGAGTCGTAGCCCATTGCTATGAACACGGGGGTGAGGATCGGGTAGAAGGCAACGGCCTCCTCCTCGAAGCCGATCGTGGTGCCGCCAATGATCATGAACAGTGCCACGAAGAAGATGAGCACGAACTCTCGCCCCTTGGTGCGCTGCGTGAGCGCCACGATGCCGGACTCAAACGCGCCGGTCGAGCGCACGACGCCGATGAGGCCTCCGAGCACGAGGATGAACACGATCACGTCGACGCCATCGATGGTGCCGTTCACCATGGCGCTGGGAATCTCGGCCAGGCCCTGTGGGTTCTGCCTCAGTCGCTCGTACGTGTTGGGAATGGAGACCGGCTTCGTGATGGACCCGGACGTAAACTGGTCGATGTCGATCTTGACCCCGAGCCTCTTGAGCTCCGCCTGCGTTGCCGCGACCTTGGTGGTCTTGCCATGCGGATCGGTTATCTCGAGCTTCTTCGCCGTGGCGTCATACTGCAGCTTCGAGTACTGTCCAGCAGGCACGAAGAACGTGGCCACCGCCGCCAGCACCGTGACGATGAACAGAATCGTGAACGCCGTCGGCACGTGCAGCCCCCCGCCCCGACGCCGCCTCTTCCCCTGCGACACCGCCTCGGCCGCGGTGCCCGCCTTTGCGGTCTGCTCCTTCATGCTTTCCTCCCTGTGAGTTCGCGTTGCGCCGGGCGAGAAACGCCTCCCGCATCGTCCGGGCGCGCCCACGCCGCCAAGCAGGCGGCTTACTGTCGCATTGCATGATGGAGCGTGATGCATTCACGGGTAAGTCCAAAACGAGTAGTATGGAAGGGTATAAACGGGTGCGATTTGTGCCTACAACCGCGCTACACCCATGTTTACCATGGATTTTATCGACCACCCAACCTATGGGCCTACGTTCGCGAGAGGCAACCATGTACTCAGCGCTCTTCTACTATTCGTTATTTGTCCTTCTCGCCTGTGGCGTGATAGGCACGACGTGCCTGAATGCGTACTTCGTCTCGCGGCGCAGGACGGATCTTTGGATGTCCATCGCATATCTGTTCTACTTTCTGGACGCTGCACTGGTGTACCAGGACGACTTCGTGACGCACACGGGCGCATTCCTTAAGCGCTCGTTCTACTACATTGGGCATCCGATCATGAGCGCACTTACCGGGGGCGGCAGCGTTTGGCTTTCTGTGGGTCGCTTCCTGCGATTACCTGCAGGTGCGCGGATGCGCGCCGCGAGTAGTTCCCGTGGTGGCGCTGGCGTCGGCAAGTCTGCTGTCGTACGCGCTCATTCCGGACCCGCGCGTGAGAGAGTTCTGCTACTTCAGCGTTCGCGAGCTCTTCATGGGCCTGCTGCTGGCGCGTCTTGCGATTGCGTACGCCACGTCCACGGGCGCGCGGCGCGCCGCGCTTGGGCGGCTACGTGCGTCGTTGGTGGTCACGGCGATCCTCACCGTCTGCACCCTGATGGAGAACGTGCTGTTCATGCTTGTGTTCGAGCCGAACAGGCTCACGTCTGACATCCTGTGGTTCTTCGCGGAGCGCAACATGAGCGAGAATGCACTCTTCCTGTGGATAGGCGCAAACGCCGTGGCCTCTGCGGCACGCACGCTGCGCGCCCGCGCCGCGGAACCCGCAACGGGCGAGGACGCGTCCCGCTACATGGAGGCGAAGCTCCCCTCGTATGCGCAGGAGCACGGGCTCTCGCCGCGTGAGCGCGACGTGCTGCGCCTGGCGCTTGAGGGTATGGACAACCAGAACATGGCAAGCACGCTGGGCATCGCGCCCTCCACGGTCAAGGTGCACATGCACAACGTCCTGAAGAAGTGCGGCGCCCAGAACCGCACCGAGCTGACGCGCTCGTTCTGGAGCTCGTAGGCGTGCAAAAGTCGCGTACTATGGTGCGAAAACGCGCGTTGAGAGGAGGGCGCATGGCCAGCTCGAAGTACGTCTGCCCGTGCAAGCACGTGACCGAGGAAGACATCCGCAAGGCGATCGCCGGCGGTGCCACCAGCTTCAAGCAGGTACGCAAGGCAACGGGTGTCGGCAGCAAGTGCGGCAAGTGCAAGCCCGCGGCAAAGAAGCTCGTGAAGAGGCTGCTCGCGGAGGAAGGCGATGCCCGCGAGCTGCGACGCGGGGGCGTGTACCGGCACTTCAAGGGTGACTACTACCTGGTGGAGGACGTGGCGCGCCACTCCGAGACCGGCGAGGAGCTTGTGATCTATCGCAAGCTATACGGCGACGGCTCGCTGTGGGCGCGGCCGAAGGAGCTGTTTCTTTCTGCCGTGGACCGCGAGAAGTACCCCAATGCGAAGCAGCGCTACCGCTTTGAGCTGCAGGACATCCCGAGCGTGGCCGGCCACTAGCCGCGGGCGCCGGGAAGTAGCCCACGTCCGCAGCGCATGACCCCGCACGCGCAAGGGGCGGGCCCGCGCCGATGCGACGGACCCGCCCCAGTGCCTTTGTAGATGTGCCGCTTCCCTACCCTATGAGCACCTGCGCCACCAAGAGCAGCGCGTTCAGCGCGATCGTGGCAATCAGGAGCGGGTTGATGAACTTGAGCCAGCGGCTGAACGGGACGTCCACCATGGCGAGCGACGCCAAGATTAGGCCCGTGGGCGTGATGTACGAGATGAGACCCTGGCCGTAGTTGTACGCGGCGATGACCGCGGCACGCGAGACGCCCACGGCGTCGCCGAGCGGCGCCATGATGGGGATCGACAGCACGGCGAGGCCGGAGGACGAGTTGATGAAGAAGCCCAGGATGATGTAGACCACGAGCATCACGAGAATGAAGAGAATCGGTCCCATGCCCGTGACCGCGCCAGAGAAGAAGTGCAGGATGGTGTCGGAGATGAGGCCGTTCTCCAGTAGGATGTTGACGGCGCGCGCGACGCCCACGACGAGTGCGACGCTCATGAGGTCGCCGCAGCCGCCGATGTACTTGTCGAAGAACACCTCCTCCTCGAGCCCGGAGGTGAACGCAAGGATGATGGAGCACGCCAGGAACACGGCCGTCATGTAGTCAAACCACCACTGGTACGCGACGATGCCGTATACCAGCACCACGAACGCGAGGCCAAACGCCGCGAGCGAGAGCTTCATGTGCCAGGTGAACTCGATCTGGTCGCCCTGCTGCCCCCAGCGCTCCTCGATCTTCTCCTTCATGTCGTAGCAGACGGACTTGGAGGGGTCCAGGCGCACCCGGTGCGCGTACACCATGATGTACGCGACAGCCATGACCGTGCCGACGACGAGCGCGATGAAGCGCCAGCTCATGCCGTCCGACATGGCGATGCCGGCCGCCTTGGTGGCGACGCCCGTGGCGAACGGGTTGATCGTGGAGTACATGGTGCCGACGGACGCGCCCACGAAGATGACGGCAATGCACGTCATGGCGTCGTAGCCGGCCGCGATGAACACCGGCATGAGGATGGGATACAGGGCGATGGTCTCCTCGCCCAGGCCAAACGTGGTGCCGCCGATGACCATCAGAAGCGAAAGTATGATGATGAGCAGGTACTCGCGGCCGTGCGTGATGCGCGACAGCGCGGCGACGGCGGAGTTCAGGGCGCCCATGTAGTTGAGCACGCCGATGCATCCGCCAAGCAGGAACACGAACAGGATGATGTCGATCGTGTCGTACACGCCCTGGATCGGCGCAAGCAGAAACTCGGCCACGCCCTGCGGCGCCTGAGTCACGCGCTCGTACGTGCCGGGGATGGCAATGGGCTTCGATATAGAGCCGTTCTTGAAGTTCTCGAGCTTGCCGGAGACGCCCAGCTTGTCGAGGGTCTTCTGCGTGGGCGGCATGAGCTTCGTGCTCTCGTCCGGCTTCGTGACCACGAACTTGTCCTGGCTCGCGTCGTACGTGAGCTTCGAGTACTCTCCGGCGGGCACGATGTAGGTGAGCGCCGCCGCGAACAGCATGACGATAAACAGCACGGTGATGGCCGTCGGGAAGTGCAGCTTACGCCTCTTCCCCGGCTTTGCTGCCGCCGTATCGGCGGCGATTTCCTCTGCCACGATTGACTTCCTTTCGCGTTGTTGACAAAGCGCCAGGCGAGAAGATCTTCTCGCCTAGGCCCCGGCGTAGACCTTGATCAGTTCCACCACGACGTCGGTCGCCGCGTTGATGCCCTCGACCGTCGCGTGCTCGTACGGTCCGTGGTAGCCGTCGCCGCCGGTCCCCAGGTTCGGGCACGGCAGCCCGCGAAACGACAGCTGGCAGCCGTCGGTGCCGCCGCGGATGGGCGTGACCCTGGGCACGACGCCGGCGCGCTCGCACGCGAGCTTTGCGTTGTCGATGGTGAACATGCAGCCCTCGATCACGCTCTCCATGTTCTGGTACTCGTCCTTGATGCGAAGCGTCACGGTGCCCTCGCCCCAACGCTCGTTCATGACCTTCGCGATGTGCCTGAGCGTCTGCTTGCGGCACTCGAACGACGCCGCGTCGAAGTCGCGCACGATGTAGGACATGCCGCCGGCAGACTCGTCGCCGTGGATCTCGAGCAGGTGGTAGAAGCCCTCGTAGCCCTCCGTGTAGCGCGGCGCCTCAAGCGTCGGGAGCATGTTGTTGATGTCGCAACATACCTGCATGGCGTTCACCATGATTCCCTTTGCGGAACCCGGATGCACGCTCACGCCCCTGACCTCGAAGTCAGCCTCGCACGCGTTGAAGTTCTGATACTGGATCTCGCCCTCGGCGTCACCGTCCATGGTGTAGGCGACGTCCGCGTCGAAGTACTCCACGTCGAAGTTTCCGGCGCCGGTGCCGATCTCCTCGTCCGGCGTGAACGCGATGCGCAGCGCGCCGTGCGGCGTCCCGTCGCGAAGCACGCGCTCGAGCGCACCCATGATCTCCGCGATGCCCGCCTTGTCGTCCACGCCCAGAATCGTGGTGCCGTCGCTCGTGAGCAGCGTGCGACCCTTCAGCCCTGCCAGGTGCGGGAAGTCGCTCACGGAAAGCGTTCGGCCGCTCGTGCCAAGCGCAAGGTCGCGCCCGTCGTAGTCCTCGTGCAGCACCGGCGTGATCTTCCCGTCGCAGAACTGCGACACGGTGTCCATGTGCGCGATGAGACCCAGCTTTCGCGCGCCCTCGCAGCCGGCGGTCGCAGGCACCTTCGCGTACACAAAGCACTTCTCGCTCACCACGACGTCCTCGACGCCCAGCTCGCGCAGCTCCCCCGCCAGCAGGTTCGCAAGCTCGAACTGCTCCTTGCTGCTGGGACACGCGGAGTCGTTGTCCTCGTCGCTCGGCGTCTTGACCGCTATGTACTCAAGCAGCCGGTCGATAACCTCCATTGAGACAGCCTCCCTCTTCAGCGCAGACGAGGGCCACGCCCGTCCGACATGGTCCTCGCACCATTGCTCGTAACATTTTCGAAATATTAATGTTTGTCTTACCGATTGCATAGTCCTATTACGCAAGCGGTATATCCAATGTTATATTTCTTAAATTACGATTCAGTTTGCTGAATTGAGTACCCTGCCCCACCATCAAGCAGCAACGAGGTGCCTAGACGATCTAATCATTCAAAATCTCTATACTTACTGTTAAATAGCATGTTTTGCAATAAGAAAGTATCCCGAGACCCCAACAGGCACAATTTGCCACAGACGCATCTCAACCCAAGAGGCGCACAAGCACGTAATCTCAATGCATACGTGTCTGTTCGTTTTATTTTCCAATTCAATATCTAACTTGCATATTCAGGCTGTTTGTTTTTCTCGCCTGGGCGAGAAAAGAGCCCCTCGGGGGCTGCAGAGGGTCGCCTTAACGCAACAGAGCCCGCAGGCGCGACGGGTGCCGACGCTCGGCACCACGGCACCCACGGGCTCCGCGTATCGCCCGCCCACGGGGGGCGGCGCGCCCTACCTCAGGAAGGAGCGGATCGACTCGGCGACGCCGGCGCCGTCGAGGCCGTACTTGGCCAGGAGGTCGACGGCCGGGCCGGACTCGCCGAAGACGTCCCGCACGCCGACCCTCCTCACCGGCACGGGGCACCTCTCCGCGAGGGCCTCGCACACGGCGCCGCCCAGGCCGCCGATGACCGAGTGCTCCTCGACCGTGACGACCCTGCCGGTCTTGGCGGCGGACTCCGCCACGAGGTCCGCGTCGAGCGGCTTCACCGTGTGGAGGTTCAGGACCTCGCAGTCGACGCCCTCCCTCGCGAGCGCCTCGGCGGCCTCGAGCGCGGAGGAGACCATGAGGCCCGTCGCGGCGACGGTGACGTCGGCGCCCTCGCGCTCCACGACGCCGCGGCCGACCTCGAAGCGGTAGCCGTCGCCGTGGATCACGGGGGCGGCGAGGCGGCCGAGCCTCAGGTACACGGGACCGTCCGCCTCGTAGGCGGCGCGCACCGCGGCGCGGGCCTCGACGTCGTCGGACGGCACGACGACGGTCATGCCCGGGATCGCCCTCATGAGGGCGATGTCCTCGTTGCACTGGTGCGTGGCGCCGTCCTCGCCGACGGAGATGCCGGCGTGCGTCGCGCCTATGACCACGTGCAGGTGCGGGTAGCCGATGGAGTTGCGCACCTGCTCGAAGGCGCGGCCGGCGGCGAACATCGCGAACGTGCTCGCGAAGACACGGTGGCCGGTCGTCGCGATGCCGGCGGCGACGCCCATCAGGTTCTGCTCGGCGATGCCGCAGTCGACGAAGCGGTCCGGGTACGCGGCCTTGAACCTCCCGGTCTGCGTCGCCGCCGCGAGGTCGGCGTCCAGGACCAGGAAGTCGTCGTGCTCGGCGCCCAGGGCGACGAGCTCCTCGCCGTAGCTCTGGCGGGTCGCGACCCTCTTAACGTCTGCCATTCCCTACGCCTCCCTCTCGAGCTCTGCCATGGCCTGCGCGAACTGCTCGTCGTTCGGGGCCTTGCCGTGCCATCCGACCTGGTTCTCCATGAACGAGACCCCCTTGCCCTTCACGGTGTGGGCGACGATGCAGGTCGGGGCGCCCTCGCACGCCCTCGCCGCGGCGAAGGCCTCCCGCAGCTGGCCGAGGTCGTTGCCGTCGGCCACCTCCACCACGTTGAACCTGAACGCGCGGAACTTGTCCGCGATGGGCTGTGCGGAGTTCACCTCGTCGAGCGTGCCGTCGATCTGCAGGTTGTTGTTGTCCACGATCACGCAGAGGTTGTCGAGGGCGTGGTTGCCGGCCAGCATGGCGGCCTCCCAGACCTCGCCCTCCTCGATCTCGCCGTCGCCGCAGAGCGCGTAGACGCGGTACGGGTCGCCCCAGTGCTTGGCGGCGATCGCCATTCCGACCGCGGCCGAGATGCCCTGGCCGAGCGAGCCGGTGGACATGTCGACGCCGGGGGTGTCGTTCATGTTCGGGTGGCCCTGCAGGTGCGAGCCTATGTGGCGCAGGGTCTCGAGGTCCGACACGGGGAAGAAGCCCCTCTGGGCGAGCGTCGCGTACAGGCCGGGGGCGCAGTGGCCCTTGGAGAGCACGAACCGGTCGCGGCCGGGGTCGCGGGGGTTCTTGGGGTCGACGTTCATCTCCTCGAAGTAGAGGTAGGCGAGAATCTCGGCGGCCGACAGCGACCCGCCGGGGTGGCCGGACTTCGCCGCGTGCGTGCCCACGAGTATGCCCTTGCGGACCTCCCGGGCTATCTTGGCCAATTCTTCGTTGGTCATGTGGTGGTACCTCCCTCTTCGTCAAAAGCGGCAAGACGCGCCTTTTGCGTCCTGCCGCTTAAGTCTACCTTAGTTCTCGGCGGTGACCTTCGCCCAGTCGGCGGCGAAGAGCTCCAGGCCGCGGTCGGTGAGCGGGTGGTGCACGCACTTCTTCAGGGCGCCGAACGGCACGGTCGCGATGTCCGCACCGAGGAGCGCCGCCTGGGTCACGTGGTGCGGGGTGCGCACGGAGGCGGTGATGATCTCGGGGCCGCCCTCCTCGTCCCAGTAGCCGTACCTGAAGTTGTGGACGGCGGTCACCATCTCGGCGAGGTGGTCGAGGCCCTCGTCGCCGATGTCATCGAAGCGGCCGACGAACGGGCTGATGTAGCGCGCGCCGGCGCGTGCGCCCAGGAGCGCCTGGGTCGCGGAGAACACGAGCGTCATGTTGACGCGGATGCCCTCCTGCGCGAGGTGGTGGATCGCGGGCAGGGACTGCTCGGTCACGGGGAGCTTCACGACGATGTTCGGCGCGAGGGAGGCGAGGTGCTCCGCCTCGGCGATCATGCCCTCGGTGGTCTCGGCCGTGGACTCCGCGGAGACGGGAAGGCCCTCGCAGATGTGGCAGATCTTGACCATGTGGTCCTCGAAGTCCGCCAGCTTGCCGCCGGTCTTGGCGTACAGGCTCGGGTTGGTGGTGACGCCGGAGAGGATTCCCCAGCTCGCGGCCTCGCGGATGTCGTCCAGGTCCGCGGTGTCGATGAAGAACTTCATGTTCCTCTTCCTTCTCTTCTTGAGTCAGCGTCGGCGGCGCGAACCGTCCGACGGCTGACGCGGTTTTCTAAAGCAAGGCCGCGGCAGAGGGGGACTGCCGAGGCCTGCCCAATGCTTAGGAGAGTGACTCCATGGCGGAGTCGATCTTCTCCCTTACAAAGCTGGAGGCGTGCGCGACGTCCTGCTTCCACTCGGGGGAGCCGAGGTACCACATCTCGCACACGTAGCGACGGACGCCCTGGGGAATGAGCTGGCTCAGCGCACCCTCGTAGTCGGTCGTGCCCTCGCCGAAGAGCATGTCACGATACTGGCCGGCCTTCGTCGCCTTCATGTGCGCGGCGAAGATGTGACCACGACCGCAGGCGATGTCGTCCGCGACGGTGTTGCCGTAGAGGAGGGACGCGTTCGTGAGGTTACCCACGTCGGGATAGACGCCCAGGTAGGGGCTGTTCACCTCGTCGACGTAGACCATGGCCTTGCGAACCGTGTCCATGAAAGGCGTCTCCATGGTCTCGAAGCCGAGGACGACGCCGGCCGCCGCTGCCATCTCCGTCGCTTTCGCGAGGTTCTCGGAGAAGCACTCGCGCGAGCCCTCCCACTTGTCCTCGTCGTAGTACGCATCGTAGCCGGCGAGCTGAATCACGTGGAGCCCGAGGTCGCAGGCAAGGTCGAGCGCCTTGTCCATCATCTCGAGGCTGTACGCGCGCTTCTTGGGGTCCTTGGCGCCGAACGGCCACTTGCGGTGGCCGGAAAGGCACATGGATCCCAGGGGGATGCCGGTGTCGCGCATGGCCTTTACGACTGTCGCGCGCTCCGCGGGCGTCCAGTCGAGCCTGGCCTGGCGGGCGTCGGACTCGTCGACGGAAATCTCCATGTAGTCGAACCCGCACTCGGCCGCAACCTGGAGGCGCTCCTCCCACGAGAGCTCCGCGGGAGTCGCCTTCTCGTACAGACCGAGCCTGTATTGCCTGCTCATCTATGGTCCCTTTCTACAGGGGCGCCCCCATGGTCGTGCCATGAGGGCGCCCCTCCCTCTCGTGTTGCGCTTTTCCAGTCCTGTGCGCTACTTCTGTCCGTAGTAGGCGTTGGGACCATGCTTGCGCATGTAGTGCTTGTCAAGCAGGTACTGCGGGGCCTCGGCCTCGGCGATTGCGCGACCGGCGGCGACGCAGAGCAGCTCCGCGTCCCTGGACATCTTCGCGACCTCCTCGACCACGACGGCGTGGTACACGGCCGCAGCGGCATCCTTGCCCCAGGCGAAGGGACCGTGGTTGCGCACCAGGCAGCCCGGCTGGGCCATGGGGTCCTTGCCCTCGAAGCCCTCGACGATCACGTTGCCCGTGTTCAGCTCGTAGGCCTCCTCGATCTCCTCCTTGGTGAGACCCCTCATGCAAGGAACCTCTCCGTAGAAGTAGTCGGCCTGGGTCGTGCCGTAGCACGGGATGGAGCGACCAGCCTGCGCCCAGGCCGTGGCGACGGTGGAGTGCGTGTGCACGATGCCGCCGACGTTCTCCCATGCGCGGTACAGACACGCGTGGGTCGCCGTGTCGGAGGACGGGTTGAGGTCGCCCTCGACCACGTTGCCATCCATGTCGCACACGACCATGGACTCGGGAGTGAGCTCGTCGTAATCAACGCCGGAGGGCTTGATTACGAACAGACCCTTCTCTCGGTCGATCTCGGAGGCATTGCCCCACGTGAAGACGACGAGCCCGTGCTTGGGAAGGTCCATGTTGGCTTCGTAGACCTTCTCGCGCAGTTCCTTGAGCATCATCTGCAAGACCCCTTAGAGGACGGAGCGGAACGGGACGTTCGGCTCGTGGTCGAAGCAGTCGTGGAAGCCGCGGTCGTACATGTACTCCTTCTTGTCCTTGTCCTGGGGGTAGGTGTACTCGCCGCCGACCTTCCAGTAGTAGGGCTTGAACTTGTACTCCAGACGGTCCTTGCGCATCTGGTACAGAACCTCGATCTCGCGCAGGTCGGCCGCGAAGTTGGTCCAGACGTCCCAGTGGATGGGGATGACGACCTTCGCCTGCAGGGCCTCGGCCATGCGCAGGATGTCGGAGGCCTCCATCTTGTCCTGCATGCCAAGCGGGTTGCAGCCATAGGAGCCAAAGGCAACGTCGACGCCGCCGTACTCCTTCATGATGTCCTTGCCGTGCTTCGCGAAGTAGATGGAGTAGTGGGAGTCACCGGAGTGGTAGATGTTGCCGCCCGGGGTGACGAGCAGGTAGTTCACGGCCTTCTCGTCCATGTCCATCGGGCACTTGCCCCAGAGGTCCTCGCGGTCGGGGCCGGTGGAGTCGGTCGTGGTGATGCAGGTGCGGTCGAAGGAGTCCATGGCCACGATGGTCATGTCCTTGATCTTGATCTTGTCACCCGGCTTCACGACGATGATGCGGTCCTCGGGCACGCCCCACTTGCGCCAGAACTCGGCGGACTTCTCCGGGCCGATGAACGGCACGGGAATCTCGTTGCCGTTCTCGTCGGTGGTGGTCATGCCGGACTTCACGACGTGGGCGGCCCACTCCTTGGACATGTGGTCCTGGTGATAGTGGGTGGCCAGGACGGCGTCCACCTGCTTGAACCCAAACGGATCGAACACGTACGGGATGTTGCGCAGGTTCGGCTGCATGGCGCGGCAACCGGCCATGTTCGCCATCTGGTGGCCGACCTTCATCTTGCCGTCACCGTGGGTGCGCTTGCCGTTGCCGGTCCAGAGATCGATGGTGATGTTGGCGCCACCGGGGGTCTTCACCCACATGCCGGTGCAGCCGAGCCACCACATCTTGACGTTGCCCTCGGGAACGACGGCGTTCTCGATGTCCTCGTTCAGCCACGTGCCCCACTCGGGGAACGTGTTCATGATCCAACCCTCGCGGGTGACTTCGTCGATAGCAGACATTGGAATCTCCTCTTGAATACGTTCGTTAAGACGCTTAGGCGAGAAAAGCCACTTTCCTACTCGGCGTGGACCGCGTAGAGCGCAACCTCGTTCGTCTCGCGGTTCGCGGCGATGATGTGGTCGATGCCACCGTCCTCAAAAGCCCACACGTTCGCGGGACCGCAGTCGTGGTCGATGATCTCGACGCGATACTCGCCGTTCTCGTGGTACAGCCTCAGCAGGTCACGGCCGTCCTTGCGGTTGCCCAGCACTGCGCAGGGCTCGCCCGCGAGCTTGCCGGACCAGATCGCGTGCAGGAAGGCGCGCTTCAGCGGGTCCTCCCAAACCTTCTCGTAGGTGTCGGGTTCTGCGCCCTCATGCCAGACGGACAGGGTGTCACCGTGGAACGTGGAGATGGTGACCATCTCCTCCTTGCCGTCACCGTCCAGGTCGACCATGCACATGTCGCTCGTGGGCTGGACGACGAGGCAGTCGATCTGCCAATCCCCACCGTCGGATGCGGGCGGCACATAGCGGAAGGCGCCGGCGGCAGTTCCCACGAGCGCATAGCTGCGGTCGGGGGCGGTGTAGAAGCCGTGGTTCTGAAGCTGGCAGTTCGCGATGCACATCAGCTCGAGCTGGTGGTCCTCGTCAAAGTCCTCGAGGTTCTCGGGGAGCTTCGCCGCGTATACGGCACCCGGGGTCTTCCAGTCGTTCTTGAACTCGCGGCAGGCGGACTTGATCGTGCAGGCGATGAGCCACTTCTGCCCGTCGGCACCCTCGAGCACGCCAAAGCGGTGCACGTAGGGAAGGTCGCACAGAACCTGGCGCTTCCAGGAGCCATCGCCCTGGCGCGTGTACGTCACGATCTTCGCGTCGTCGCCACCGAAGTTCGGCGAGAAGAACTTGTACGTGCTCATGAGCTGGTCGGTGCGTCCGGGGGTCTGCATGACCGTCATGACGCCGCCGGGGCCGTCACAGACGTTCTCCCTCTGGGTGCCGTCGAGCGCGAAGCGACGGATGGGACCGTCCTTCTCGGTCGCGACGACAAAGCTCTTCTCGCCCGCCGCCTCGACCATGCCGATGGCATAGCACTTGACCATATCGGTAGCAAGCACCTTCTTCTCGTACCTCATTGATAGGCCTCCTCAAGCCTCGATGCGAACGCGATGATTGCGGACGACCTACTTTGCAAACTTCTTGTCCAGACCGGCCTCGACGAACTTCTCCTCGATCTCCTTGTCGGAGAGGACGTTCTTCAGGGGGATGCAGACGACCTTGCCGGAATCGGCAGCGGCCTTGAACATGTTCTCGAAGTTGCGCGGGAAGCAGGCGATGTCGAAGTTGGTTGCCGTGGAGGTTCCCTCCGCAAGTGCGCAGTGGTGAACCTGGGAGATGTCCATGTTGAGCTTCTTGGCGACGCGCTCGACGGTGAGCTGCATCATCAGGGAGGTACCGGAGCCGTTAGCGCACGCGCACAGAATCTTTGCTGCCATTTTTACGACCTTTCGCTTTGCGGACGAATGCCGCGTCTTGACTTGAAAGTGGGAGTGCGGCCGACAACCTCAGACCGTGTTGCCGGCCGCTTGGAACCATACGGACCGGAGGGGTAGCTTACTTGCCCTCTGCCTTTGCGACTGCCTGCCTCTCGGCGGCGTCACGGTACTCGGCGTACTTCTCGTAGTCCTCGACCTCGAGGAAGTAGGCGGAGTTGCCGTTCTCGTCCTTAGGAGCAGACTTGTACTGGAGCTGCGGGATGATGACGAGGAAGGCGATGACGATGGCGGCGCCAATCCAGCCGAGGTACTTCATGATGACCGTGAAGAGCGGCCAGACGGTTGCCCAGTCGAACATGCCGAGGTAGCCACCGAACGCGTACATCTGGACCCAGGAGGCGATGAGAGCGGAGCCGAAGACCTGGCAGAGACCACAGATGAACGGGATGATCAGGCAGGCCTTGAGGCCACCCTTGTTGTTCGCGTACACACCGAGGACGGCGTTGTCGAAGAACAGGGGGATGAAGCCGGCGACGACGAGGACGGGGCTCTTCGTGACGAGGAGGATGCCGATTGCGATGAACTGGCCGACGGCGCCAGCCATGAAGCCGAGGGTCACGGCGTTGTTGGAGCCGAAGCCGAAGGTGACGGCGCAGTCGACGCCAGGGACGGAACCCTTGAGGAGCTTGCTGGAGATGCCGGTGAAGGAGACGGTGAGCTCGGCGACGAAGGTGCGGACACCAAGCTGGAGGATGTTCAGGTAGACGGCGAACTGGAAGCAGTTGTAGAGGATGTAGAAGACGAAGCTCTGACCCTCGACGAGAGCGGCGCTACCGGTGAGGGTGCCCTCGCTCGTCAGCTTGATGAGGTAGTCCGGGCCGATGACGATGAAGATGATGCCGAAGAAGAGGGTCATCAGGATCGCCGTGGAGACCATGTTCTCGTTGAACATGGAGAGCCAGCCGGGAAGCTCGATGTCCTCGAGCTTCTTGTCGAAGACGGAGGTTTTGCCGGGATTCTTGGCGCGACGGACCTCGTCGCGACGGTTCATCCAGCCGGCAGCCTTGGATGCGAGGAAGATACCGAACATCTGCTGGTGGCCGATTGCGAATCCGGCGCCATCCGTAAGCTCCTGGGTCGGCCCGATGGTGAGGTTGGAGCCGACGGCCCAGTACAGGCCAAGGATGATCGTCATGAAGATGAGGGCGGGAACGCCAACGAGGCCGGGGAAGCAGAACATGATGAGCCACAGTGCGGTGGCAGCCTGCTGAACCTGGACGTTGCCGGTGGTGAAGATGGAACGAAGCTTGGTGTGCTTCTTGGCAGCGACCAGAGCGATGTTCAGGATGTAGGCGAAGAGCAGAAGCAGCATGTACTGCGAGATGTTCGCGCCCTTGAGGAACGAGACGTTCGCCAGCGAGAAGTCGCCCGCCTGGGCCGCCTTGACGCCCGCATCGACGGCGTTGTTGCCGAAGTAGGGGTCGATGACCATTGCGGAGAGGTTGAAGCGACCCTTGAGGCCAACGATGACCGGGCGGAACACGTTAATAAGGCCACTGGAACCGACGGACAGAATCATGTATCCGACGGAAGCCTTGATGAAGCCAGCGAGGACTTCGTACCATTTCTTACCAAGCAGTGCGTAGCCAATCACGACGATGATGCCGATGATCCACGCAGGCTGGGACAGGATGGTCTTGGAGAACCAGTTCACTGCTGCCAGCATAATGTCCATGTACACTCCTTCTAATAATGAACTCCCACGCAGGGGTTGTACTTACTCGTCGCCGACCATCGCGTCGATCTCGAGAAGATCCTCGGGCTTCTCGGCGCTCTTCAGGCGCTCGACAACCTCGGGGTTGGACAGGACGGCAGCAAGGTGCTGCATGTTCTGCAGGTGGGAATCCGCGTCGACATCACTGAGCGTGAAGAAGATCGTCGCGGTGGTGTCGGGATCGTCCTCGGCGCCAAAGTGGACCGGCTCCTTCACGTGCATGAAGCTGATGGCCTCACGGTTGGTTCCGACGGCACCCTCGACCGCGTGCGGCATCGCGACGCCCGGCAGCAGGACGATGTAGGGTCCGTGCTTCTCGACGTTCTCGATCAGGCAGTCGGCGTACTCGGGCTCGACGCTGCCATCGGCCAGCAGGGGATCGATGCACTTGCGAAGGGCCTCCTGCCAGCTCATCGGCTCGTCCACGAAGTTGTAGTGCTTGAGCTCAAACAACTGACGAAGTAGCATGTGTTTCACCTCCTCCGCTTGTGCTCGCGGTGATGCCGGCTCAACGTTTAAACCGACCTTCCGGGCTGTTCGCCTCTCCTCTGCGAGCCACCCCCCGGAGGTGCTCCCACCTCCGATTTCGAGATGAATACTACTCCGGTTCATTTTGTTATGAACGGTTAACTATTTCGTATTTAACGTTATTAGAGATTGTATTGAACGTTATGTGTATTTATTTGAACGTTCATTTTTCATCTTGAGCCCAAGTATCGGTGACCATAGAATGTGCACGTGAACGTACGAACGTTGCTTTATTTGTTTTTTATCGTCCGCGAACGGTAGTATTTCTCGGGTGAACGGTAGAAAGGGCCTAACATGGGCACATCAAGAAGCCTTGTCGAGAGTCGACGTGCCGAGATTGTCGAGACGCTGAGCGGACGAGGCAACACCAAGGTGACGGAACTTGCGGAGGAGTTCGGGGTTTCGACGCTCACCATACGGCGCGACCTTGACTTCTTGGTCGAGAAGGGCCTGGTTCGCAGGCTGCACGGCTCCGTTGAGCTCATAGACCCCCTCGGCAGCCCCATCAGCTCCTCGGCAATCCTCGCGAAGCGAAGCATCGCCGAGGAAGCGGCGCGCTTCGTGGAGGACGGCGACACGGTCTTCATCAACACGAGCTCCACCGCGCTCTCCGTGATCGAGCACATCACGAGCCAGAACGTGACGGTCGTCACAAACAACGGCAAGGCGCTGCAGCTCACCCCTCCCCCAGGCGTTTCGGTCATCCTCACCGGAGGCGAGATTCGCCAGCCCAAGTGGTCGATGTCGGGAGAGTTCGCCCTCTCCACCGTCAAGCACATAAACGCCGCCAAGGCCATCCTCGGCTGCTCCGGCTTCTCCGCGGACCGCGGCATCACCACGCTCGTCTCGCACGAGACAAGCATCAACTCGCTCATGCTGGAGCATTCGGACGCACATATATTAGTTGCGGATTGCACGAAGATCGGAACGAACTCGAGCTTCCGCTACGGCAGCGCCGCTCAGGTGGACATCCTCGTGACGGACGAAAACTCCGACGAGGAAGAGATCGTGCGCCTGAAGAGGGCCGGCATGCGCAAGGTGGTGTACCCAGGCGATAAGTAGCCCTTCTCGCCCAAGGCGGCCCTTCTCCCCTGGGGCGCTTTGCGTCCGGTCGTTTTTCATGCGCGCATGCGGTGCACCTTGCTGCGCGAATGCGTTATCTCGTATTCCGATAGCGCTTTACCACTTTTTTCAATTTGTTATCAGCGACCACGCGGGCTAACCTATATAAACTGCATGTTTTGCTGGCTACTCCCATTAGAGAATCAACCAGCAACTATTCACTCAACCTATAAGACATGCACGCACAAAACGTTTGTTCGATCGGAGCATCGACTTGATTTCAGTAGAGCACCTATCAAAGCGCTTCGGGGGCGCCGCGGGGGTCCACGCGCTCGACAACGTCACTCTCACCATCCCCGACGGCGACGTCTTCGGCATCATCGGCATCTCTGGCGCGGGTAAGTCCACGCTGGTGCGCTGCCTCAACCTGCTGGAGCGTCCCACGTCCGGAAGCATCGTCGTGGACGGAACGGACGTCACGAACCTCAGGGGCGCCGCACTGCGCGAGTACCGCCGCAACGTCGCCATGATCTTCCAGGGCTTTGGCCTCCTGGCGCAGAAGACGGCCCTCCAGAACGTCTGCTTCCCCTATCTGGCCAGCAACGGAAAGGTGACGGACGCTGACAGGAAGGAGGCCCTCGGCTTCCTCGAGCGCGTCGGTCTCGCGGACCGCGCGTCCTCCTACCCCGCGCAGCTCTCCGGCGGCCAGAAGCAGCGCGTCGCCATCGCCCGCGCGCTCGCCTGTCACCCCAAGTACATACTGTGCGACGAGGCGACCTCGGCGCTCGACCCCGCCAGTACGGCGTCCGTCCTCAGGCTGCTGCGCCGCATCAACGAGGAGACCGGGGTCACCATCATCGTGATCACCCACTCCATGCAGGTGGTGCAAGACATCTGCAAGAACGTGGCCGTCCTCGTCGAGGGCAAGGTGGTCGAGAAGGGCAGCGTGTCCGAGGTGTTCGCGAATCCCAGGCACGAGGTAACGCGCCAGCTGTTGGGAAGGGAGAGCTGGGATGAGTAGCCTTTCTCTTTTGATGGGCCAGTTTGGGTCCCTGCTGGGACAGGGCCTTGCGGATACGCTCGTCATGCTGTTCGCGTCGACCGCCGTCGCCTACGTGCTCGGCATCCTACTGGGCGTCGTGCTCTGCGTCACGGCGCCGCGCGGGCTGCGTCCCATGCGCACGCTGAACGCCGTCCTGGGATGGGTCGTCAACATCGGCCGCTCCATCCCGTTCATCATCCTGCTCGTCACCATGTTCCCGGTCACGCGTGCGCTCGTGGGAACCACGACCGGCGTCCGCGGCGTCATTCCGCCCCTCGTGCTCTCTACCACGCCGTTCGTGGCGCGCATGGTCGAGCAGTCGCTCGCGGAGGTCCCGCGCGACGCCATCGAGGCCGCCGAGGCGTGCGGCGCGTCCATCCCGCGCATCGTCGTGTCCGCGCTTCTCCCCGAGGCCCTGCCCTCCATGGTGCGCTGCGTGTCCATCACGCTCATCGCGGTCCTTGGCTATACCGCGATCGCCGGCGCCGTGGGCGCAGGCGGCCTGGGCGACATCGCCATCCGCTACGGCTACTACCGCTACCAGGACACCGTCATGATTGCGACCCTCGTCCTCATCATCATCCTCGTGCAGATCATCCAGAGCACGTGCGACCTCATCGCAAAGAAGATCGACCACCGCTAGCGCAAGAGCGCGCAACGCAAAGCAAAGGAGAAGAACATGCTCAGCAGAAGGTACTTCATTCGGGCAGGATTTGCCGCCGTCGCCGCAGGCGGACTCGCCGCATGCGGAAACGGCAACGCGTCGTCTGCAGCCACGAGCAAGAAGCTCACGGTCGCCGCGTCGCCCTCGCCCCACGCAGAGATCCTGGACAACTTCGCCTCGCCCAAGCTCAAGAAGCAGGGCATCACGCTCAAGACGAAGGAGTACACGGACTACATCATCCCTAACCAGGTGACCTCCTCCGGCGAGGTGGACGCAAACTACTTCCAGCACATCAACTACCTCAACAACTACAACAAGGAGAACGGCACGGACCTCGTGGGCGTCGCCGCCATCCACTACGAGCCGTTTGGCATCTACGCCGGCAAGTCCAAGGACCTGAAGAACATCCAGGACGGCGCCCAGATCGCCGTCCCGAACGACCCCACCAACGAGGGTCGCGCGCTGCTTCTGCTGCAGCAGGAGAAGCTCATCACCCTTAAGGACCCCGACAACCTGCAGGCAACGCCCGTCGACATCGCCAAGAACCCGCACAACCTCAAGTTCGTGGAGGTCGAAGCGGCCGCCGTCGCGCGCCAGCTGCAGGACGTCGACTTCGCGGTCATCAACGGCAACTACGCCATCGAGGCCGGCATGCACGTTAAGGACGCCGTCGCGGTCGAGGACAAGGACGGCAAGGCCGTCGAGCAGTACGCCAACTACATCGTCACGACGCCGGACAAGAAGGACGACGCGCGCATCAAGGCCCTGGTAAAGGTCCTGACCAGCGACGACTTCAAGAAGTACCTCTCGAAGACCTACGGCCAGGACGTGCTCCCCGCGTTCTAAACGGCGCCCGCCGCACACGCCCGCACCCCACACTCGCAGGCATCTGGCCCGCTCCCGCACCCGCGGGGGCGGGTCTTCTCGTATACGTGCATTCGCGGTACGAAATGGGTGACCTGGTATCGCAAAAAATCCTACTTGTGCAGTGCCATTTTCCTTCTTATAGTACTAGACAAAGACATGGTACCGATTTAGTACCGCAGGGAAGGAGCATCGCCATGGGCGAGAAGAACATGCAATCCAGGCAGCCGGCCATCTTCGTGGGCCACGGAGACCCCATGATGGCGCTGCGCGAAGACGACATCGCGCAAGGCCTCCGCAACGTGGGCGTACGTCTGCTAAACAACAGGCCGAAGGCGATCCTGGCCGTGTCAGGCCACTGGTACACCCGCGGCACCCTGGTCCAGAGTGACCCCACGCCGCGTCAGGTAAACGACATGTACGGCTTTCCGCCAGAGCTGTACGCCATCAAGTACCGTCCCGCGGGCAGCGCGGAGCTCACGCGGCGCGTGCAGGAGCTTCTGGGTGCGGACGTCGAGGTGGACGACACCTGGGGAATCGACCACGGCGTGTGGACGCCGCTCCACCACATGCTGCCGAACGCGGACGTGCCCGTCGTCGAGCTGAGCGTGAACGGTCTTGCCGACGCCCGCTACGCCTACGAGCTGGGAAGGCGCCTTTCTCCCCTGCGCGACGAGGGGTTTGTGGTGCTGGGCAGCGGCAACGTGGTCCACAACCTGCGCATGGCGGACTGGGACAACCCCAACGGCACGCCTGAGAACGTCGCGTTCGACGAGGCGGTGCTTGCGGCGGTCGCCGCGCGTGACGACGACGCCGCGATCGACTACCAGCGCCTGCCCCACGCGGACTATGCCGTGCCGACGCCGGACCACTACCTCCCGCTGCTCACGGTGCTGGGCGCGGCCGAGGGCGAGCAGGCCGAGGTCTTCAACAAGGTCCGCAACCTTGGCTCCATCTCGATGACGAGCTACGCGTTCGGGCTGGGTAAGTAAGAGACAACGCAGGCAAGCGCAAGACTAACGCAGAGAAGTGCAAGGAAACGTAAGGAGAAGAACATGGCTGACAACAAGAACGTGCTGATCGTGGTGGGAACCCTTCGCAAGGACGGCTACAACCTGCAGCTCGCGGACCACGTGAGGGAGCTTCTGGATGGGCGCGCCAACGTGAGCGTGCTCGACTACTCGCAGCTGCCCCTCATGAACCAGGACCTGGAGAACCCCGAGCCCGCCGCCGTGGCGGCCGTGCGCGAGGCCGTGCGCGGGGCCGACGGCGTGTGGTTTGTGTCGCCGCAGTACAACGCGTCGTTCCCCGGCCACGTCAAGAACCTGGTGGACTGGCTCAGCCGCCCGCTTCCCGGCAAGGGTCGCGATTCCGCGGCCACTAACGGCATGAAGGCTACCGTCAGCGGCGCCGGCGGACGCACCGCCACCGCCGAGATGCGCGCCGCGCTCGACTCGCTCCTGGAGTTTGTGGGCGTAAGCGTCATGCGCGAGGGCGAGACGGGCGTCGCGCTTTCCGGCGAGTCCTGGACCACCGGCAAGCTGGCGCTTTCCGCCGAGGACGAGACCGCGCTCGCCGCGCAGGCGGACGCGTTTTTGGAGTTCATCGCGTAGCGGGAGGACACATGGACACACAGGCGGCACACAAGCTCGCCCATGACGGGGGAGCGGACCTCTTTGGGGTCTGCCCCTTCGTCACGTCGCAGTCTATACTGCAGGGCAAGTGGGCAATCCTCATACTGCATCACCTGGCGGAGGGCCCGCTGCGCTTCAACGAGCTGCTCCGCCGCATGGACGTGGCACAGGGGACGCTGTCGAAGCAGCTCAAGAACCTGGAGCACGAGGGCCTGGTGCGCCGCACCGTGCACACAGACGGGCCGCTGCGCGTGGAGTACGAGCTGACGGACATCGGCCTGAAGTTCAGGGGCGTGCTGGACGCCATCGAGGCCTGGGGAAACGACTACATAGAGTTTCTTCGCACGCACGACGGGGACGACGTGCGCTAACATGGCGTGCCGAATGCCATCACGCGTCAACCGGAGGTAAGCCCGTGAAGAGTCCCAAGGCGCCCGAGGGCAAGAGAGTGATAGACGCCGCACCCGAGCAGCCTTCGGGCGCACGACTCGCACGCGTGGTCGTCGTGCTGCTGGCGATTGCCGCAGGACTGGGTGTGGCGCTCGGCTTCTTCACGACGGGCACGTTGTGGTGTGCGGATCATCTTCAGGAACTGCTGTGGGCAAAGGCGGAGGTCGCGCTTGGCTGGTGGGCGCCGCTGGCGCTGTGCACCGCGGGCGGGCTCTGCGTGGGAGTGGCGACAATGCGTCTGGGATGCACCCTCGACACGCTCGGCCAGGTGGTTGCCCGCTGCCGCGCGCAGGGAGGCTACGCGCTTCCGGCGAGCGTGCCCAAGGTGCTGCTGCTGTTTTTGCTTCCCATCGCGTTTGGAGGCGCCATCGGTCCGGAGGCCGGCGTTTCCGGCCTGGTGGTGGCGCTTGCCTCGCGCGCCGTGCACGCCATGCGGCGCTCCGGCGTCGCCGCGGTCAGGGGTGCGGACCACCCGCTTGCGGCCGCGCTCTCCGTCATCGCGCCGGGAAACTCCACGCCAGACGCCCGCTACGCGCGCGTGCCCGGAGCCGTGCTGTGGGGAGCCGGAGGCGCGGGGTTCGTCGTGGGCGCGCGCCTGTTCTCGCTCGCGTTCGGCCCCGCGGGCAGCCTGCCCCGCTTCGACGCGATAGACTACGGCACCCTGGATGCGGCGACAGTCGGGGTGTCGCTCGCGGGCGTGGCCGTGGGCTGCGTCCTGGCGCTCTTCTCCGCAAAGTCGGACGCCCTTCTCGCCCGCGTGACCACGCGCCCCACGGACGCAAGCCCAAGGCGGGCCGTAGCGCAGGCCGTCCTGTGCGGCATCGCGCTGGGCACCGTCGCCTGCGCGCTGCCAAACGTGCTGTTCTCCGGCCAGGTGGCGACGCGCGAGCTTGCCGAGGGCTGGCGCGAGGCCGGCGCAGGCGTGCTGGCCGCGACGTCGTTGGCGAAGCTCGTGCTCTCTAACGCGTGCGTGCGCACGGGCTGGGTGGGCGGCCAGTTCTTCCCGCTCATCTTCTGCGGCGTGAGCGCCGGCTTTGCCCTTGCGGCCGTGGCCGGCGTCGACCTGCGGCTGCCGGTGGCGCTCACGTGCGCGGCGCTTGTAAGCGGTGCCACCGGCAAGTGGCTGCTTACCGCTCTCGTGCTCGCGCTCTGCTTCCCGCCAGCAAGCCTTCCCGCCGTCGCGGCATCCGCGTTTGTGGCGGCACGGGTGGCTGCCGCCGCGCATGCGCACGCAGGGCGCCGGCAGCGGGCGTAGCTCCCCTACAGCGCGATGCCCAGCCCCACCAGGACGACGCCGAGCACCAACACGGCCACGTCAGGCGCGCGCAGGGGGTAGCGCTTGTAGCTGCTGTCGCGCGTGCGCAGGTAGAACCCGCGCTGCTCCGCCGCGAGGGCGGTCGCGTCCGTCTTGCCCACGGAGCTCACCAGAAGCGGCACGCACAGCGGCAGCATCAGGGTGAGCTTGCGGATGGGGTTCTTCGTGTCGTACTCCACGCCGCGCGCGCACTGGGCTTCCATGATCGCATTCATCTGCTGGCCGAAGACGGGCACGAAGCGCAGCGCCGTCGTGAACGTGAACGCGTAGCGATACGGCACGTGCAGCACCTCGACGCACGCGTTCGCAAGGTCGTTCAGCTTGGTGACGCTCAGCATCAGCACGAGCGGCAGCGCCACACCCAATAGCCTGAGGCTCGCCTTGCTGCCCGTGACCAGACCCTCTCTCGTCATCCACAGCACCACGGGCGTCCCCTGGCGCATGAACGCCGTCTGCAGCACCAGCATAATCACGGCGATGGGCACCAGAAGCTTCAGCAGGCTCACGAGCTTCGATGCGGCGCGCGCGTACAGCCCCAGCGCAAAGGTCAGGGCGAGAAGAGCAAGGAGCATGGGGTAGGTGTCAGCCGTGAACGTGGCGATAATAATCGCCGCAGCGATGCCCAGCTTCGTGACCGGGTTCAGCCTGTGCAGCACGGTGCTTCCCGGGACATAGTCAATCACGTTAACCACGACGCACCATCTCCTCCGTCAGGTCCACGATGCCGGACACCTGGCTGATGCCCGCAAACTCAGGCGACGTGGTGTGCGCGAGCACCTGCGAAAGCTCAATCACCTGGGGCGCCCTCACGCTTGCCCTGCGCATGAGGTCCGCGTCACCAAACATCTGCTGCGTGCCTCCCCGGTCCAGGATGCGCCCGTCTGCCATCACCACGATGCGCTCCGCGAAGTCGCTCACGACCTCCATGTCGTGGCAGACCATGATCACGGCGCAGCCGCGCTCGGCCATCTTGCTCACCGTGTCCATCACGGTCATGCACTCGCGATAGTCCAGGCCGCTCGTGGGCTCGTCCAGAAGCACGACCTCAGGCTCCGTGACCACGACGGACGCGAGCGCGACCATCTGGCGCTGGCCTCGCGAAAGCGAGAACGGCGCCTCATCCGAGGGAAGGACGAAGCGCGCGATGACGGCCGCAGCGCGCTCGCGTGCGTCCTTCTCGTCCACGCCCTGTAGCGTGAGGCCAAACGCGACCTCGTCCAGAACGGTGTCCTTGCACAGCTGGTAGTCCGGGTTCTGGAACAGCGTGGCGCAGTGGGCGGCGATCGCGCTGGTGGGGACCTCGCGCGTGTCGAGCCCCGCCATGCGCACCGTGCCGGACGCCGGGCGCAAAAGGCCGTTCAGGAGCTTGGTTAGCGTGGTCTTGCCGGCGCCGTTCTGGCCGACGATGCCCACGACCTCGCCGGGATAGACCCGCATGTCAAGGTGGTCGACGGATGCCGTGCCGCCGGGATAGGCGAAGCTGACGTCCTCGAGGCTCACGACGGGGCTGGCGTCAACGGCATGGGGACGCGGCACGGCGACGTGCTTGGAGCCCGCACGGAACGCCGCGTCACGCGCGTCGTCCGCGGCGCGCGCGGAGCCGCGTGCAGCAGACCCTACCAGGCCGCCGACGAGCCTTGCCGCCTCCGGCACCGTAAGGCACGGCGTCGCGCCATGCACCAGCCCGTCGCGCGCAAGCGAGTTGTACACGCGCGCGACGCGCGGGCTGTCGACGCCTATGCGCCGAAGCTCGTCCGCGTGCGCGAACACCTCGCGCGGCGCGCCGTCCAGCACGAGCGAGCCATCGGACATCACCAGGATGCGGTCGCAGTACTCGGAAAGCAGCGCCACCTTCTGCTCTATCACCACGACGGTGACGCCCTCCTCGCGCACCTTGCGCAGAGTGTCGAACACGAGGGCGGAGGACGCCGGGTCGAGCGCCGCCGCCGGCTCGTCGAGCACGAGAACGCGTGGACGCATGGCGAGAATGGCGGCAATGGCCACCTTCTGCTTCTGGCCGCCAGAGAGCGTCGCTATCTCGCGGTCCCGCAAGCTTGCAATCCCCACCGTGTCGAGCGTCCGCGCGATGCGGTCCTCTATCTGGTCGTGCGGGACGCCGAAGTTCTCGAGCCCGAAGAGAAGCTCGTCCTCGACCACGGACGCGACCATCTGCGCGTCGATGTCCTGCAGGACGCTGCCGACCACCTGCGAGATGTCCGTCAGGGTGACGTCGCAGGTGTCACGGCCGTCCACCAGCGTGGAGCCGAAGAGCTCGCCGCGAAAGTGATGCGGTATCGCTCCGGACAGCACGGACGCCAGCGTTGACTTGCCCGCGCCGGAGGGGCCGATGACCCCCACGAACTCGCCCTCGCCTATGCGAAGCGACACGTCGCGCAGAGCGGCGGGGCTTTCCTCCCCCTCCGCCGCGGTCCCGCCGTAGCGAAACGTGACGTGGGACAGCTCGATGATGGACTTGCTCTCTTGCATGTAGACCGGTTACCTCTACCACGCGCCTTTTGGCGCGGTTACGTCTTTTACCTGCGACGGCCGCCCTACGAGTGGCCACAACCCTACCATGCGCGAGGCCCGCGCGGTGCAGCCGGACTGCAAACCCACGCGGGCCCCAACCTTTTGCTACCTCTTGGCGACCTTGCTCAGGGGTACGTAGAGCGCCTGGACCACGACCGCGTTGAAGACGGCGGTTCCCAGCACGATGGGAACCTTCACGACGACGGTGCCCAGGGCCGCGCCCATGACGAGCGTTCCCGCAACGGCGAAGAGCGCACCCGAAACGAGCGTGGTCGCAAATGCCGCCACAAGCGGGGTGACGTTACGCCCACCAACCCTGATGGGGCGCCTGATGAGGGCCGCCATCACCAGCGCAGCCACGAGCTCGGTGACGAAGTTCAGTCCCGGGATGGAGGTGGTGAGCTGGATGACGGCAGCGGACAGCAGACCGAACACGGCCGCCTGGCCAAAGCCGGCGTTGGAGAGCAGAATCGCCAGCGCATACGACGCGATGATGAACTGGGGCTTGATGCCAACGATGGCGAGGGCGTTGCCGACGGTCATGTTGAGGATGAAGCCGGCCGCGAGCAGCACGGCAAGGAGGATGAGCGAGGAGATGTCTGCGCCGTGGGACTGCTCCTTGGAGCTGACGGTGCGGGCTACGGATGCGTTCTGATTAGACATGATGGGTTCCCTTCTGGATCGCGGGTGCTTGCTCTGGCTGTAAGGCGTGCGTGCGCGGTAGCTACTCGCTGACCTTCAGGGCCTTGCAGATGGGGATGTAGAGCGCCTGGACCAGAATCGCGTTGAAGACGCCAGTCGCGAAGACGACGGGAAGCATTGCCGCCGCGAGCTGGGCCACGACGCCGAGCATCGCCATCTTGATGACCATGAAGATGCATCCGCTCACGACCGTGGTAACGAAGGTACCGATGGCGGGAACGAACTTCTTCGCGCCGCCACGCATGCCGGCGTTCACGATGACGGCCATAAGCATCGCAGCAATGCCCTCCGCCGCGAAGTCGATGAACGGTGAGGTGGTGGTGATCTGGATGACGGCGGCGGAGATGAGGCCGATTACGAGGGCCTGGGGAACGTTCGGACGGACGACCAGGATAGTGAGACAGAACGCCGAGATGATGAACTCGGGGCTGATGACGCCGCCGGACAGGCTCGAGATCGCCTTGCCTACGGTTAAGTTGAGGATGAATCCCGCCGCCAGGAGGACGGCGAGAAGAACGAGCGCTCGGACGTCGAGCTTGCCGTGGTCGACGGTGTTGACGGTGCGGGCCTGCTGGGTGTTGGATGCGGTAGCCATGATTCTCTCCTTTGCGTCGCCTTGCGGGAAGGCGCTGTGTCTCTCTATGTCATGCGATTTCGTAATTGATGTTTAAGACGCGCTCTCGCTAACCTTGCCATCGACGCGTGAAGGGAATCTTGGACTTCATTCTTCCTCCTGAAACGTGCTGGTTCGTACTTGCCCGCAAAAGAAAAAGGGCCCCGGTCGAAACCGGAGCCCTTCAGTCTGCGCAGGTGTATGGCGCGAGAGACTCACGATCGACCGTTCGTAGGAGAGTTGTGCCACCACCAGTTGTTCATGACCGCATTCGCGTTGCCCATGGTGACCCTCCCCTCGAAGTCTCTTGCCGCATGCGCGGCTTCGCGTCTGTTGCGTTGCACTATAGGCCAAGCGCATACGCGGACGCAAGGGTGAAGATGTAAACGTTTCGTTTCCCCGGTGCCTTCCGATGGTACTCCCGTCATGCAAACATGGCGTGATTACATGCACTTCCTTAGGTAGAAGACGGCGATTTGGGTCCTGTTCCTCAGTCCGAGCTTTGCCAGAATCGAAGATATGTGGTTGCGCACCGTCCCCTCGCTCATGAAGAGCGTCGCGGCAACTTCCGCGTTTGTCATGCCGTCCGCAATCGCGCGGACCACGTCTACCTCCCGCGCAGAAAGCCCCTTGAGCGCACTCTCATCCCGGGCTGACGACGACGCATTCCCTCCCCTCGCGTTCGTGCCCATGGAAAGTTCCGCGGCACGTGCGAGGACCTCTCCCTCCAGCACGCACTGGCCGCTCATGACTGATCTCAACGCGGGTACGATCGTGGAAACGTCCTGCTTGATGAGGTAGCCTCGCGCCCCGAGCCTAAGCGCGCGGACGATGTACTCGTCATCGGAAAACGTCGTCAGGAACACGATGCGTGCCGCCGGCTCCATGCCAAGGATTTCCTCTGCCGCAGTCAAACCGTCCCCGTCAGTCATCTGGATGTCCATGAGCACGACGTCCGGCTCGACGCGCGTGAAGAGAGACACGGCCTCGTGCCCGCTCGTGCCCGTGCCCACAACATCGACGTCAGGCTCTGTGCCCAGTATCGTGGCCAGAGACCTGACCACGATCTTGTCGTCGTCCACCACGATTACCCTCATTGGCGAGCCCCTTCGTCCATCTCCCTCGGAACCGATGCAAACACGACGAACCTCTCGCTCCCTCGCCTGCCGTCAACCCGGGCCGAGAACACACCGCCCAGCTCGATCACGCGCGCCCGCATCGACCTCAGCCCCATGCCGCGCAGCTCAAGATCAACCCCCTGGGGTGGCATGATGCCGTCGTTCGTGATGCGGAGCTGCCAGAGCCCCGGAAGGCAGGTAACCGCCACATGGGCATCGGACGCATGTGCATGGCGGGCCGCATTCGTGAGCGCCTCCCTGGCGACCAGCAGAAAGCACTTGCTTACCGGGACCGGAGGGGCAGCGTCCAAGCTACATGTCACCATCACGTTCTGAATGCCGCATTCCGACGAGAGCCTGTTCAGCTCGCAGCCCAAGTCAACACCAGAGTCCTCCAGGGCGTGCACGCTCTTGCGCATGGACGAGAGCGCATCGTTCAGCCCGCCCAGAACCTCATCAAGGTCCTCGACAACCTCGGCTTCGTCCCCGTGGACAACCTTGAGAGCCTCTACCTGCAAGACGAGCCTCGTGAGCAGGTGCCCCACGGAGTCATGAATCTCCCTCGCAATCCTCGTGCGCTCGGAGAGCGCCGCCGCATGCATCTCATACTCGCGCGCATCAACAAGCTCTGCGTTCTTCTCGCCCAAGGCGATGAGCCTGTCATTGAGGTCGTCCTGCAGGCGATGCAGCTGGGACTGCCCCTCCAGCACGCGCGTCGTCCTCACGGAGAGCGCGAGCGAGAAGAGCGTGGCTACCACAAGCTGGCACACCGCAACCAGGCTCAGCCCACAAGTTGCTCCCAGGCATGCCACGAACGCAGGCGGCACCAGGGCAAGCCAGCGATTTTTGAGCCTTGCGGCATCGTAGCTCGAAAGCGGAACAACGGCGCAGGCAGCCGGCGCCAAGACGCACAGGACGAGAGGGGCGATCACAAGGGTCAAGGCCGCTTTACGATGCCCATCCCCCGCCACCTCGAAAGCGGCGCTTGCGCAAACGGCAGCCAGCGTCACGACCACCGTCGTCGCAAGGTCACCCCGCATCGACGCCGCCAAAGCCAGGCAGGCCCCAAGCACCAGAATCTTGTCAGTCATTCTCTCCATGGAGCAAGTATAGGGGTGCAATGGGCGCTCGGGGCGAGGTCATGACATTCGTCATGCCCGACAGGCCGATCGGTTACACAAGTCACTACCGCACCCGCAAGGCAGGTGCAAGAATCTGGGATGAAAGCTCGTGCTCCCACCAAAAGAAAGGACGACGATGCCAAACCCGCAGGCGACAGAGTCCGCCACCCCTCTCTCGTCAGATACCGTAGTCAGCATCAGCAACCTCGTCAAGCGCTACGGCGAGGTCGTTGCCGTGGACCACCTCTCGCTGGACATCGCGCGAGGAGAGATCTTCGGCCTCCTTGGGCCAAACGGATCGGGAAAGACGACCACCATCAACTGCCTTCTGCAGTTGCTCGACTATGACCATGGGCAGATCGAGCTCTTCGGGAGGCCGATGCGCCCAGACAGCTACGACATCAAGCGAAAGATCGGAATCGTGCCCCAAGAGGTCGCCGTCTTCGACGAGCTCACCGTCAGGGAGAACGTCGACAGCTTCTGCGCCCTCTATGTCCCGCAGTCCAGCCGCAGGCGCGAGCTGGTTGACCGCGCAATCGAGTTCGTGGGGCTGCAGAAGTTCCAGGGCTTTCGCCCGAAAAAGCTTTCAGGCGGACTGCTACGCAGGCTGAACATCGCCTGCGGCATCGCACACCAGCCGTCGCTCATCATCATGGACGAGCCAACGGTAGCGGTCGACCCCCAAAGCCGCAACTCCATCCTCGACGGCATCGAGCGACTCAACAGGGATGGGGCCACGATCATCTACACCTCTCACTACATGGAGGAGGTGGAGCGCCTCTGCGGGCGCGTGCTCATCATGGATCACGGCCGCTCAGTAGCAAGCGGCACGCCCGACGAGCTCAAGGCGATGATTGGCACCGGCGAGAGGATCTCCGTCGAGACCGGAACCGCCTCGGAGGCGACCATCGAGTCCATCCGCATGCTCCCGCACGTTCGGTCCGTGGAGTTCTCGGAGGGCATGCTGCACGTGCAATGCTCAAATGGCGCGCACAACCTCTCGGAGGTCCTTGGCGCGCTCGCACGAGAACACGTCGACTACGGACGCGTCCTCTCCGAGCCGCCCACGCTCAACGACGTCTTCCTCGAAATCACGGGGCGCGAGCTCCGCGACGAGTCCTAGGAGGCGCCATGCTTACAAGCATCAGGACGAGCGTGCTCACGCTCGTGCGAGACAAGTCCCTCCTCGTATGGACGCTCGCGTTTCCCCTCATCATGACCTGCATCTTCATGGCGATGTTCTCCGGGTTCGACGATGCGTACTCCCTCGTCGGCTCAAGGCTCGGCATTGTCAGGAATGCCCAATACGAGTCCGTCAAAGGACTGGATGACATGCTCACCTCTCTAGCCAAGGCTCCCAAGAACAGCCGCATCTGCACCCTTACGTACTACGCGAGCGAGAAGGACGCGCGTAACGCCGCCGCAGACGGAGCCATAGACTCCTACCTCACCGTCAGTTCGGACGGTACGCCCGCGCTGCACGTCAGCCAGGCAAGCATAGCCGCCAACAGCTCGCGTCCCGCGACCGTCCTTTCCGCAGCGATCAACTCGTACGTCCGAACGTCCGACGCAATCGCGTCCGCCTCGAAGAAGAGCCCCGAACTCGCAGCGAAGGGAGCGGTGCAGGCCGCCTATCTTGGCAACTCCGTGCAAATCAAGCACTTCTCCGCCACGAAGAACGCACCCGACAGCTACGCCTCCTTTTATTTCGCCCTCCTCGCCATGACCGCGGGAATGGGAGCCATGTCCGCTGCGCTTACCACAAAGAAGCTCCTGCCCACCGCAAGCGCCGTCGGCGCCCGCCAAGCCCTTTCGTCCACGCCACGGTGGCGCATGCTCGTCGGCGCCCTCCTGGGCGCGTGGATCTGCCAGTTTGCCTGCATGCTAGCCGCGCTGCTGTTCATGGCGACGGTCGCCCACGTAGACTTCGGAAGCGGAGCGGCGCTGCTCGTCCTTGCGGTGGCAGTTTCGTCTCTGGCGAGCTGCGCGATGGGGTCCCTCCTTGGGACGATTCCCCACATGCAGGCAGGGATGGTCTCGGGGATAACCTGCCTGCTCTCGCTCTTCACGGGCCTTTATGGCCCAAGCGCCCAAGAGATCACCTATGCATTGGAGACCTCCGCGCCGGTGCTCGCCCATGCAAACCCCCTCTGGCAGATCTCTCGCTGCTTCTACTCGCTCCTCTATTACGACACGTACGACTCCTTTGTACGGTGCTGCCTCACGCTGCTGCTCATGACCCTGGTCGCACTTGCCCTCGCAGGCATACGCATGAGGAAGGTGTCCCATGCCCACCTTTAAGACGTACATGAGGATTCTCCTCGCCCACCGCATATACATCATCATCTACCTCGTCATCATCTCTATAACGGGAATTGCAATCGGGCTTTCGATGGCGTCGGGCTCGAGCCAGCACTTCACCGCAACCTCGTCAAGGGTCGCGATAATCGACCACGACGACTCCAAGCTCTCTCGAGCGCTCTCCGCCCACGTGGCAAAGGACAACACCTTGGTCCCCCTTGCGGGTGACAAGAAGTCGGTCCAGGACGCACTCGCCCAAGACGCAGTCTCATACCTCCTCGTCATCCCCAAGGGTTGGGGGCACGACCTCATGGTCGCAGCTGGCGACAAGGACACCACCCCCGCCCTGGAAGCTTCCGTGTCGTATCGCTCCGGCGAGGGCTTTCTCGTAGACCAGGAAGTCAAGAGCTACGTTCAGGGGCTCTATGGTTCGGCTTCGCTCGGAGGCAGCCAGGGGGATGTGGTGCGCACGACCGACGAGTCGTGGGACAAGAGCATTGGCGTCTCGACCATCGGCCAGCGCGCAACGCCGCTGCCCAGCTCCCTCCTAAGCGCCGCGCTCTTCTCCTCGTATCCCATCTTCGCAAGCGTCACTGTCTGCATCGCCCTCCTGATGAAAGCCCTCAACGCCAGGGCGCTGCACGGGCGCAGGGTCGCCTCCCCGCAATCGCCAAGGGAGCGCAACGTGGCCCTTGTGGCCGCGTGCGTCTGCTTAGCCCTTATCGCCTGGGCATGGAACTTCGGACTCCAGGTAACCCTCCTCGGACGCGACGCAATCGCACGGTCTCCCGAACAGCTCGGGATTGTGGGACTGGCACTTCTCGCCTACTCGCTGGTATCTGCAAGCGTGGGATTCCTCGTTGGACAGCTAGGCGTCTCGGAGAATGCCGCGAACGCCGTCGCAAACATCTTTGGCATGATGCTTTCGGCCCTCGGCGGCGCTTGGGCCGATCTGTCCCTGCTTCCTGACGCACTTGTCGCCGTTGCCCATTTCACCCCATTCTACTGGGCATACCGCGCCATCGAGGGCGCGTCGGCCATGAGGGTCGTTTCCACCTCGAGCGTGCTGCCACTCGTGGGATGCGTCGGCGTCTGCACGCTGTTTGGCATAGCCATACTGCTTGTTGGCATTGCGCTCGGACGCGCCCGGACCAGGCAGCTGGGATAGAGTTCAACGCGAATTCCGCCGATGCCCGAGCGTGGCGCCTCTTGGCAATGTTGCGGAGTTTTAGCAGGTCCCGGCTTTATGCGCTATCGTTTCTGGGTCACAGTCAATGCGTGGCTGCCTAAGGGATGAGCTCGCGCAAGACGTCAGCCCACGCAAGGAAAGCGAGACTCAGATGAAGCTCACCGGCAGCCAGATACGCCAGCTGCGAAGCATGTGCAACCAACTCAAGCCAACCGTCTCCATCGGCAAGGCGGGCGTGGAGGCCGTCGTGGCCTCGACCGAGGAGGACCTCGAGGCGCACGAGCTCGTAAAGTGCACCGTCCAGGGAACGTCCGGCCTCGACACGCGCGAGGCGGCCGACGCCTTGGCGGAGCTCACCGGTGCCACGGTGGTCCAGGTGATTGGCCACAAGTTCTCTATCTACCGCGAGACCAGTCGCAAGGACGTGGAGAAGATCAAGCTCCGTTAGCGGCTGCAAAACCACACGTGCCAAACTTGTTCGGTCGGGACGCCTCGGACTTCGGGGCATCCCGACCGTTTTTTGTATTCAGTCTGCCGCGCCGAGGCTCTGCTATACTACGGCCAACGCAAACCGAGCCTTGCGCTCATCTTCCTAAGGTGATGTCTTTTTGGACCTTGCTCTCTAGCTGACTGCCGCCACAAAGGCAGAAATTTTTCCGCCAGCATGATGATGCATGCCGGCGATGTTGTCACGTCTCTCAAGCTAGGAGCACAAATCATGCAAGCAAGCGTTCTTACCGACGCATTCGTTCGCGACAACCTCATGGGGCCTAACGCCGTCCTCATGGTGGAGGAGCTGTGTGACGGCTTTCTTCCCACGGACACGCGACACGTCTGCGACCTTGGGTGTGGAAGCGGCCTCACTTCCATTTGGCTAGCAGAGCACATACGCGGTAGCGTGTGCGCCTGCGACCTCTGGAACACGGCCGAAGCAAACCAGGCGCAGTTCGACGAGCTGGGACTTGGCCAGAGGGTTCACGCCGTTCAGGCAGACGCGCTGGCGCTTCCCTTTACAAGCGGTACGTTCGACGCCCTCGTAAGCGTGGACTCCTACAACTACTTTGGGCGCCAATCAGGCGTAATAGACCGCGTGGTGGCGTGCGTCCAACCGGGAAGCCCCGTCCTTCTCGCCGTGCCGGGCCTCGTCAGACCGCTGGACGACCAGATGATGGAGGTCTTCGGCGTGTCCTGGACGCGGGAGCAGATGGAGTACCTCTGGACGGCCAACCAGTGGCACGACCTCCTGTCGCAATCGGCCGAAGTGCGGATCGACCATATCGGCGCCATGGCGTGCTTCGAGCAGGCATGGGCCGATTGGCTTGCCTGCGACAACGACTATGCGCGAGGCGACTGCGCCGCCATGCGGGCCGGGGCCGACAGCCTCATGAACCTTATCGCAATTCGGCTCACACGCAAGTAGGCAACGCTTAGGTAGGAGTCGGGAGCACGCGGTATGCGCGTGAACTCTGCGCGCAGGCCCGCGTGCTCCCTTGCATATCGCGCGCCAATCGCTCACGATGGGCAGCATCAGCCAGGCATCGGAAACAGAGGCCAAGATGCAAGCACCAGACGCCGCCACAGGCGGACAGGAACCGCAGGATACGATCCTCGTCGTCGAGGACGACCCGGACATCGTAGAGATTCTTCGCCTCTACCTGGGAAGCAGCGGATATCGCTTCCTCTCCGCAGGCGACGGGGAGCGTGGCCTCGACGTCCTACGCAACAGCGACGTGTCGCTGGCGCTCGTGGACCTCATGATGCCTTCCATGAACGGCTTCGACTTCATCAAGGAGGCCCGCGCCTTCACGGACATCCCCGTCATCATCGTGTCCGCGCGCAACCAGCCCTCGGACAAGGTGCTCGGCCTTGACCTGGGCGCGGACGGCTACGTAACCAAGCCGTTCGACCCCACGGAGGTCCTCGCGTACGTGCGCGCGGCGCTGCGCCGGTACCGCCAGGGCAAGGCCGCCCAGCACGACGGGGCCGAAGGCCCCC
>OCVV011345680.1_pt1 | contig 36685 bp, 17 predicted proteins | sample 1539721 | NCBI WGS metagenome assembly OCVV01 (sample SAMN02144230, study PRJEB22623) | gut metagenome | biome: sheep rumen | host: Ovis aries | place: New Zealand | reverse complement strand
TGTGCAGGAACTTCTCGGACACTCCAGTGTCAACACAACAATGAATGTGTATGCTCACGCAACGAGGGAATCCAAGAAAGCCGCCGGACGTCTGCTGGATAAGATCACCGGATAAGGGCTTTCCCTTATAGATTTCCCATAAGGGAAAAAACAAGGGAAAACCAAGTGAACAAAAGAACGAAAACTACAGAATGCCCTTGTAATATGGGCATTCTTCAATATATGGCGCTTTAACTTTCAGTATAAAATACAGAAACAAAGTAGCAGTCGGATCATTAAAAAGGAGTTCCCTCATATTCGCAAGTCTCTTTCTAATCCGGCATCTGTCCGGTCAATAATACTGAGCTTTCCCGGATTTTTGTAGAGCAGGATCAGGTGTTTTGTTGACAAAAAATCTTGAAAACTGATATAATTATTATGGATTTATGCACGTTACTCCCGATAATTTAGCCGTTTGTTATGAGAGGTTTTCGCTTATGAGTACGTATGAACGAAAAGAACCTGAAGTGATAAAAGAACAGCTTGAAAACGGAACCCTTGCTGATCAGCCATGCTGGTCCTTTATAAGGGATCTGAACTCCTGCAGCGAGGAACGTCTGAATAGTATCGCAATCCGCGACGGCTACCGTACATATACCTACCGGCAGATGTTCTACCATTGGGAACAGTATGCACGGGCCTTCGCCGGTCTGGGCCTCAGCGGCGAGAACCACTCGAGAGTAGCGCTCATCAGTACGCCGCTTACCGAGTCGATCTTTGCGTTTTACGGTCTGAATATGGCAGGTGCCTCCGTCTCTCTGATCTACCACTTTGATATGTATGACGAGAATCAGATCTACAGCATGATCCGAAAGGAAAAGATCACGGATCTGGTAGTCTCGGAGCTTTTCGCCTTTCCGCTGTTAATGAAACGCCTGCTCAGCGACAGCGCCATGCTGGGTCTGCGTAACATCATCGTACTGCAAAGTCCTATGGGCGGCGATTATGCATTCCCCGCTCTGGAAATCATCAGAACCTTGAATAAGGAACAGTTCCGTGAGCTGTCCGGCGGATACCTTATGGAGGAACTGCTGCAGAAGTATGAGGCATTCCCCTTAAACTGCGAAGATGAGGATCAGACCGACATCATTTTACATACGACCGGTACCGTCAGCGGAATGCATAAACCCGTTCCCATGACAGACCGTGCTATGAATGCTTTCGTGATAAGCGCAATAAAAGCAAAGGAAACCTACGAGGAATTCAAAAATGTGCCGGAGCACATGATCACCTACCTTACGCTGAATATGGCTTGGGTCTATGCCATGGTTGATATGCTGCATACGCCGCTGGGACTCGGCATGGAGATCGTAAGCCTGCCGGTCGGTGCCACAAACCCGCGTTATGCAGAGGCTATCCAGCATTATGGAATAAATGTTCTTTTTACAAGCCGGGCTATTCTGGATTCATGGCTCAAGACCATGCCGGACATTGACCTTACCAAACTGAAGGTTGTATTTATGGGCGGCACTTATGTATCTCCCGAATACAAACGGCGCTTTAACGACTACCTCAGCTCCTGCGGTTCCACTGCCAGGATCATTAACGGCTACGGTCTTTCCGAGATGGGCGGTGCATGTACGCTTGCTCCGTCGTCACGCGAGGACGATGCGATCGGCTACCTGCTGCCGGGCTTCAATGCGAAGATTTATGTGGAGGATGAGGATCGCTATTATGATATCTCCGACGGCCCGCGCACCGGTGTTCTTCTGCTGAATTCCCCGACCATGAGCCTCGGAAGATTCGAAGATACGGTATTCTATGAGCTGGAACATATCGATGGCAGGGATTATTTCAACACCAACGATATGATGCGCGTGAATGAGGACGGCAGTCTTACCTGCATAGGAAGATCCAACAAATATTTTGTCAACAATGCCGGCGTGCGCTTTGATGCAGGGCTTATCGAGACTTCTATAACTTCTCAGCCCGGTATCTCCGCCTGCGGACTTTCGCCCGAATACCACAAGGTACTCCACGACAACATTCCCGTGCTCTATGTGGAAATGAACGAAAAGGGACCGGGAAGTCCCATGGCTTTGCGGCAGATACTCCTTCAGGCATTCATCGAAGAAGGAGTTATAGCGGATACAAACCTTCCCAGTCAGGTCGTTATCACGGACAGGATCCCGCTGAACTCCAGCGGAAAGGTGGACGGCAAGAAGCTTGCTACGGGAACCGTTAAGGGAGCGCGCTTTTCCGTAAAACCGGTCAAGGCGAATGATAAGCTGATCGACATTCTGCTTGTTCCGGCCGCAGCCGGTGAAGAAGCCACCATGGGCGCAGGGATGCCTGAAGAACTGGAGAACGATCCCTACAATATCCTTTCCGAGGTGTTCGCTGTTATCCCTGATATAACCGAGGGGCGCTTCGCAAAGGTGTTCAAAATCCCGGGGCTCAGAGAATTATTACTGAAGCTGACCGGTTTTGATATTCACAATACTCCATCCAGTTTGTGGAATATGGCACCAAAAATGTATAAAATGGCATATCGTAAATTTATGCCAATAATGAAAGGAGTAAAAGCTATGAGCAACAAAAACGGTAACAATATGTGGGGCTTTATGCCGATGATGCCGCCGATGATGCTTCCGATGATGCCTTTCGGTATGAGTCAGAGCGCAGCAAAGGAAGCCGGAAGCAACATGATGGATTACATCAATTCCGGTATGAACAGCTTCTGGGATCAGATGTATGAAATGCAGAAAACGAGTATGAAGGCTGCCAAAGCACAGTGGAATCAGGCTTTTGAGCAGATGCTGGACATGGAGGATGCCTTCGCTGCATCTATCTCCCGTTCGATCCCGAGCATCCCGGGACTGCCGGTAGATTTCTTTAAGCCTGAAGAATTAGTGGAATGGCTGAAGAATCTTCAGGAAATGTTCAACAGGCATCTTACGGAAGGAAGCGACTTTTTACTGGGTTCCTTCGAAGAAAAGCAGAAGCTGATCATTCAGGCTATCAACGCTTTTCATGACAAGGCGCAGGAAGGAATGAACAGCGGCGAAAAGAAAGAAGAGCCAAAGGCCGAAGCAAAGCCTGCAAAGGCAGCAGCACCCAAGGCAGCGCCAAAAGCAGCACGTAAGTCAGCACCCAAGGCAGCAACACGTAAGGCAGCAGGACCCAAGGCAGCTGATAATAAAGAAGATGCGGCTAATACTGCCGATAAGTCTGTGAAGTAATTCCGCTCCGCAGCGGCACAAGGCCCAAAAATGCTCCGGGTTTTATAAACCCGTGGCAAAAACGATAAAAACAAGTAGCCGGATTCGCTTTATGCAGATCTGCCTGCTTGTTTTTACGTAAAGAAAGCAGTCGGGTCACCTGCGCTCTTGTACAACCTGAAAGGAGCCTGATCACAGTGATACTGCAAAAGACCGAGCATGGTCCGCCGGTCTGCTTCCTTCCGGGAATGGAACACTTTGATTATATTCTTTGTTGCTCTTTTGTTGCCCTTATCGTGATAATATAGGGATAAAACATGGGATATCTGTGCCATTTCATGATAGTTGGAATGGTTTTCGCAATATGAAACGAATCAATGAATATGTGAGGAATTGATATGACAGGATTCGACAAGTATAAGAAAGTGATAGCGAGGGTGCTGCTTGCGGCGTTTTTCTTCGCGTACTATCCTTTTGTCGGTACGGGGACCGTGTATGCCGCACCGGATGAGGATAGTTCGGGAGTAGCAACGCCGGCACCGAATGACGGGCAGAAGTCCTCCATGCCCCTGTCAGGAGCTTCGGAGGAGAAAAACGGGACGTCATCGGGTAATGCGGCTCAGAGCCAGGGCAGCAGTCAGGGCCAGGGGAACGGCAGCGACAGTGCGGCGGCAATGGACGTGACTCCGTACAGAGTGAGTGCGGATCCGGCTCCGGCCTATACCGCATTTAAGAATATGACCGCCTGGTCGCAGCGGCAGACGATCACTGCGCCGGAGAATACCTATGTCCTTACGGCATCAACCGGAGCATCCGCGGGAGACTCCGTACTGTATTTCTCCGTGAAATATGTCGATACGAACGGGATCTCCAGATCTCAGTATGTCTTTCCGGGGATCGATGCTGCAAGCAGAAGCAGGGCGCTCCTGAATTACTATGCGAAGAAGGCGGGGGTTTCCGACATCACTGCTACATACGGCAGCGATCAGCTGAAGAAGACGGGCTACAGCGAAGATGGCCCGACGGATTCAAAGCTTGCAGCCTGGAGCGTTCAGGATTTTGCATTCCGGACCGATGCCGAGATCCGGACCGTTAACAGTATCGATGTCTATCTGGCCAAGGGTCAGTGGACGGTGCAGGGCCTTTCGCTCTACAAAATGACCAGCTATAAGGGTTATGAGGAGTATGGCCTTGTATCAGGCTCATATTTCCTGGATTTTGAAGGGTATCAGATCGCTGAACTGATCAAGAAGAATCCGGGGACACTGACACTCCAGACCTTAAAGAATGACACCATGATCAGTATCGGGGGAAGTGAATCCCTGTACTTTGATATTCAGAATTATGACACACAGGATCATAAAAAAGGATTTGCGGTAAATGATGACCTTTATTCCTTCCGGTTTGATTTTACGGACCAGATAGGTTCCGGGATCAGTTCATTCCTGAATTCCAGCGGTGTGAATCTGAAGGGTGATATGGGGATCGTCGAGGATATTGTTCTGGAGATCCAGTATCGTGATGTGCATGGCTGGAACCGAAAGGTTTCACTGCCTGTAATCCTAAGCAGTTATATTATGGCAAGAGCTGCGGAGGGTGATTCGGAATTGTACGGGTTTGCCCAGAAGGGGGATACCATCGCTTTCCAGGGAGTCCTTCCGGAATTTGAGGCGGTCAGTGCGTCCGCGGTGATCAAGGTCGGAGGATCGGCAGACAAAGCGATCGAAGCAAACGGGATCAAGATGTCTTCTCCGACGGCAAAGATGCAGACAAATCTCAGCGGAGTGGCCAAGCAGGTGATCCGTCTGTCCGGATGTTCTATGTATAAAGGCGGATGCATGCCTTATGTTCGCGGCGGTACCGACAGTAACGGAAAGCACCTTGCAGGCGCAACACTGGAGTATGTTTTTGCCGCACAGCAGCCGATGCTTTATTATACCACCACGGTCGGAGGCAAGATGTTCGAACCGGGGAGCTCCGTGAAGATCGATCTGATCACATATAAGAGCGGAAGTCCGATCATTGCTACAAAGGCATTGAATGATGTCTATATGGTAACGATCTATACCACGGACAAGAAGAATGCAGGAACTTCAGGTGATGTAAATGTCAGATTCTCCTACCTGGATGCAGATGGGGATGCAGGACATACCGAAACCTATAATGTAAAGACAGCGGCTGAGGATTTCCTCGGTCCCTGGCCGTCCACAACGGGTGGCAGCTACATTTCTGAAAACGGGCTGCAAAGGGGAGGAAGCATATCCTTCCTGATCGAGGCCAAGAGCCTTCAGGAGTTCACGAAGGCCGAGGTCACCCACTCCGGAAGCGATTTCTGGGAGATGAAGAATCTTACCATAGATTACGTAGAGAAATATACCGGGCGTAAGGCTTATATCGCGCCCGATACCATCAAGGGGACCAGATACTGGATGACCAGGGAGATGCTCTCTGCAGAAGTATTCAATCTGGCCAAGACCGCTTCCAGGATCACCGATGAGAACGGAACGAACGTGAACGGTGACGGTACAAAGGAAGGAGAAAAGAAACCGGTCAAGGACGAACAGGGGAATATCTATTACGGTCCTGACGGAAAGCCGATTTATGAAGATACGGGCAAAGAGAGCGATGTGGATTATTGGCAATACGGCGGTCAGCTGTTCCTTGGAGATCAGACCCTGAATATCGATTTTGGCAAGGGCGTGGTCTCTGAAGGAAAGGATGTGGATTATTCCGCTGTCCGTTATAAGATGACCCATGACCAGACACAGACGGACTGGGGCTTCTTTAAAAAGAGAAAGACCTATAATGTGTCGGTTAAAGTGGCGAAGGATTCCGATGTGGAAACCGGAAACGGTGATGCCGGTTCCGTAAACTACTTCTACTTCCAGCTGGTATTCAGTAACGGGAAGAGCGCCTATGTTCAGGCAAACCAGCAGCTGGCAGGTGATGCTTTCCGCTCCGGAAATACGGAGAACTTCACGATCTCAACGAACCGGGATTATGGGGATGTGGAGAAGATCAATATCGTTCCGGAGGATCTTGCGTCGGATTCCAAGCCTTTCGATAAGCTGAACATAGACAGCATCACGGTCTCCGAGCAGACGACAGGAGGCACACATATATCCTATGTATTTGATCAGATCGGCTGGATCGAAATTGATTACAGGGATGAGGCGGAGAATTCATCCATCCGCGGACTTCGTGCAAGAAGCAGCGAGGAACTGGCGCAGTCGTTTACCAACCCGTATAAGGAGCGTTCGGTCAAGCTTCTCTGTGAAGTATCCACGCTTCCGTGGGAAGGAGATTATCATCAGTTCCAGGGGTCGGTATGGGCGACGGTCACCTATATCAAGGCCTCGGACAATTCCGTAGGAACAATGGATTTTGATGTGGTTCAGAGTCTTGCGGCATACCAGAATAAATCGGCTACCACGATGGAGGCGGCGACGAATCCGGCCACACAGACCATAAGTTCGGCAGGACAGGGCTCCATCTCCGATCCGGAGCTTATGTTCCGGCCGGGGAAACCGGATCGTTTCATCATACCTTCGATCTCGGATCTGAAGAGTCTCAAGTCCATCACATTTACGGCACAGACCAAGAACAATGAAGGTGCCTATCTGAATATCGGTAAGGTCAGTGTGTCCCAGATCCTGGAGGACGGACCGGTTCAGCTTACGGACAGTGGAGATCTCTACCGGAACTTTAAGACCAAGAAGCTTGCCATCAACAGCGAGAGCAAGGTGTATTCCAAGTATCTGATGATGGGAACGGCTGCGACGATCGGACCGATCGATTTCACGGAAAATGAGCTCGTATGGAGTTCCGAGCAGTGGGCAACACCTGTGGCCCGTATCCCGGATTCCAATGACGATACGGTCAATATCTATGTATATCCCACCGTCTCGGGCGGAAATGCAGAGAGCTTCTTTGACAAACTGGAGGACTCCGTTGACCTGAATGATGATGCCGGTGTCGTACACGCAAATTTGGCCTATAGTATCCCTTATTCCCAGAAGATGGCGGCTGCATGTGATCTGAAGACCGGAAAGGATGGATTGGGGCACAGACTCTACTATGCGACCGGTGTGAAGGCTCCGAATTTTATCAGTATGGATAAGCTGTCCATTCAGTGTACCAGTTCACAGATCTCCTTCAATCATGCGATCATACAGCATGTGAAGGGTGACGTGATCCTGTCCAGCAGTACGTGTAATTTCTTCGATACGACTGCGGCGTTGCGGCTGTCGGCCGAATTGGATTACTTCAACCAATATGAAGATACGACGGAGGAGAGTATCCTGCTTGCCTTCGGAGGCAAGACCAAGCCGGTCAATCTTCAGAGTGTTAATAATGATATCGCGGTGGCATTTACCTATACCTCGTCTATAGACGGAGGGTCCAAGGAGTATATCTCACCCTATGTATATCTTACGGATCAGGATTACAGATCGATCCGTGAAGGATTGGTGGCTGAGGTGAAGTATGATGTTCCCTATGTTCGTGCCATCACCGGATACCGGATCGCCGGATACGGAAATGTCAAAGGAAATATCTATGCTTCCGCAGGAGTGGTTTACAGCGTGAAGACCCAGCCCAGTGATATGCCGGGAGAACCGCCGATCAAAACAAAAACACTACGGACCTATGCTTCCTTTGCGGATAATTATGAGTTGTCCGACAAAGTCACACGACATAAAACAACGACCTTTGCAATGAAGGGTGAGAAGAGCGTAACGCCGGTATCCATTACATTTACTTCCAAGAATCCGCCCAAGACCTCGGATGGGACCAAGGATGCGGCGGTGCGGATGAAGCTGGCCTATACGGATGTGATCGGACAGCCTCGTGTCGTTTGGTTCAACGATATCAGAGATTATATACAGGGTGATGCCCAGACCTTTGCATCCGAGAAGCCGGTAACGATACAGTTCTTCCTGGCGGATATGGATCCGGATATGGGTATACAGAATCTGGAACTCTGTCCGTATGATCCGGACGTGGAGATCCCGGTTCCGGGTTCGGACGGAATGTCGCGTGGCGGAGCCGCTTCGGTGGATAGTCTGGTGACCCAGTTAAGAGAGGGAACCGGTATGTTCGCGGATGGCCTTACCACGAGTGAACTGGCTACGACCCTGTATAAAGCAAGAAGCGCTACCTGGACCATATCCAAGGTGGAATATGATGCAGGCTTCCATACCAATTATCTGCCGAGAGAGATCGAACAGACCTTTGACGGTATGCAGAATGGCGGAGTGCTTCGACTGAATTCCGTAGAATTTACGACCTATATTTCAAAGAATAATACTGCAAATCAACAGGTCAAGAATCATAATATGCAGATGGTTGCCATTCCGGGCGATATCATCGCAGGTACGGTGACACTAAAGGCTACCACGGCCGGATTTACCGCGAAGGCATACCGGATGGTTGGAGAAGCAGGAGAAGAGGTACCGCCGGAAACCCTTGTGTTACCGCCGGATTCAAGGATCTTCTACTTCTATGTACCGAAGAATCCGACTGCAGACATCGCGATCTACCGGATCGATGTATCCCCGGTAGATGCGCCGGATCTTGTGGATTCCATCTATGTATCGGTAGAGGGCCGGGAGATCACAATGGCTTCGACCTACGCCGTGAACGACGGGGCTGAGGCACCGGTACGGGATCATAACAGTATTCTTGTGGCGAAGGCGGGTGATGTTCTGAAGACGAAGGCCGCACTTACGAATTCCACGGAAGGTGTCACGGTCAATGCTTATCGTATGGTCGGAGATGCCGGCGAGGATGTGACAAGTGCTGCGGTTACCAAGCAGAGCGCTACGGACTACAGCTTTAAGGTGCCCGAGAACACCAGCGGCAATGTGGTTCAATACAAGGTAGAGATCACTTCGGTGGAGAATCCGGAATTGAAAGATACGATCTACATTTCCGTAGAAAGCACACCGAAGCCGGAAACAACTGAGCAGACGACGACCAGTGAGGAGAATAACACGGAAGCACCGGCAACGGATGCCGGAGGTGGTCAGACTCCGGCGGATCAGGGAGAAACGCCCCAGCAGCCGTAACAGGCCGTGTTATTCCGGGCGGGGAGACCGGCGCATTGTATGAAATCTGCGCAAAGGATCGAACTGCCATATGAGATGCCGGCCTTCTGGCCGGCATTTTCTGTAAAAGAAAGACCGAAACCATGACTCCATGGTTTGGAATGTATCATCCTTTAGTACTTGGACAGGAGGTACGTGAGAATGGGAAATAAGAAAGCAAATGCAAAGAAACTGATGGACACCATTGATAAGACGATCCGTCAGTTGGAACAGCGTATGGCCGAACTGCAGGGAGAAACCAATCCGGAAACAGGGAAGCTCACCCAGCGGGCAAAGAAGGAACTGTCCTGGGTAAGCCGGCATCTCAGCCTGGTGAAGTCCGCAAGGGATGAGGTGCAGGAGACCATGGAACGCGCAAAGACAGAGGAGGAAAAGAAGCGGATCATGAACGTTGTGGCACTGGCTATGCTGGTGGGTGCCATAAATGAGAACCTCCGGTTGTCAGAGAAACGTATGAGAAGGGAGAATGGTCTGATCGCTTTCATTACTCCGTTCTTTGAAGAGGTAAAAGAGGCTCTTTTCTCTTCCCATGATTTCCGCTTTGTAACGGAGGATGACGTAAAGGAGATTCTGGCAGATGAAGAACTCCGCCAGATGGCGGAAGAGGATCCTGACCGGCTGGAGCGGGAAGAACAGGACTACAGAGAAGAATACAAGTCCATGATCTCACATGCGCTGGATAATGCAGCCATCACCGAAGGGGAGGATTTCGAAGAGAATGAGGAACGTTTCCGTGAGTTCCTGCGAAAGAACAACGGATATGAGTTCGTACTGAACCGCTCGGGACAGTTTATACGGGAAAATATCCTGGCGGAGAACGGGATCGCTCCGGAGGAAGACCGGCTCTTCTTTGCCGGGGTCATGGAGGAACTGGAGGATCTCAGAAAGACCACACGGGAACTGCAGGAGCAGTATATCCTGGAGGATGACAGTTACGAAAGGGGAAACGGATTTACCAAGGAGCTTGTGGACCGGGAGATGGATCTGGTAAACAAGCTGGAGGCATACAGTAAGAAGAAACTGGATGAGGCCATGCAGATGGATCCCAACGATCCCGCGACCATGAGGACCATGACTCTCTATGAGCGGGCAAGAATGCTGGTAACACCGGTCATGGAACAGCAGAAGAGAGACCGTATCCTGCAGAGAAATAATGATCTTCGCCGCAGAATGGAACGCTGGACCGTATATCAGCAGCTTCCGGGGGACGACCGCCCGGAGGTCATTCAGGAGACCATAGAGATCAGAAACCGCAAGGCTGCCGTTGCCAAACTGCGAAGGATCGAGCGGATGGCGGTAAAGAAGAGCATGGAGGAAGAAAAGGAACTGACGGACATCGAGTTGAAGGAACGGGCAAATGCGCTTCGTGAAGGACACGGAAGTCTTCATGCCATCGCGGCGACATGGGCGGTGGAAGAGACGGAAACATTGCTGGAGCGCCTGGAAGAGGACCGGCCCCTGACGAAGGATGATCTGCCGGAGATCCGGAAGGCATTGGCAGCGCTGGTGCTGCAGCAGCTGATCATGGATGACGTGAAGCGCCCGGAGGGAGAGCCTCGCTACTATTATGACGCTGTGAGACGCTCCATGAGTCATGAAAACTTCCTGGAGGTTACCGGAGAACTTGCCCGGTCGGATGAATTCAAAAAGGCGCTGGATCCCCTGATCAAAGGAAAGAACATGAAGGAGAATGTCTATCGTTTCCTGGCAAATGATTTTGAACGGATCACAGCGAAGCGGACCTATGAAGGCAGAAAGGTGAAGAAGGTAAAGCCGGCAAAGGGGAAAGAAGCAAAGCCGGCAAAGGGGAAAGAAGCAAAGCCGGCAAAAGAGGGAAAAGCAGGAAAGGTTATAAAAGGGCATCATTAACAGGATGCGTTGCCGGATAAGGAGTCGGCGCCGTAGAAGGTTGTTTATACGGAGGAATGGACTATGGATTTTTATCGTGAACTGGAAGCGTATAAGAAGCTGGAGAATCAGATCGATCAGATAAATGCGTATGCGAGGAGTCTGACAACTGCCGATGCGAAAAGAAGAACCGGAAAAGGGAATGCAGATAAGCCGGATCCGGTCCTGCAGGAGAAACTCATGCAGATCGACGGAACCGTTCAGCTGCTCCGCGCTCTGCAGGCGAAACTCCGAACATTTTACACGCAGATACCGAATTCCCAGAAAAAATTCAGAAAACTGCAGGGGACGGATGTGGCCGAACTGAAGAATCTGTATCAACTCTCCGGGGAATCGGTGAACGCACTTACCGAGACGCTTTTCCCGGGAGAGAATGACAGAAACAGTAAACAGGCGCGTGCCCTGGTAAATACGAAGGAGACCCTGGAACGGGATCGGCAGTTGGTCAACAGGATCAGCGAGAAGGACGGTCTGTCGCTTCCTGCGTCTGTATTTAAGGCGAATGCGGAAACGGTCTCCGGTCAGTATAACAACCCGGAGGTACAGTTCAAATGGCCGGGATTCTTTGAGTACGAGACCCTGTATCTTACCAATAAGAACGTGTCGCATGAGGATGTTCTCCGGATGTATATCCGTAAGACACCGCAGGAAGTGCGTCAGGAATATATGAGCAGGGTATCGACGGAGCCCCGTTTTTATGAGTATCCGAGGACACGGAACCGTATCGATCCCAAGATCCGGAATACCGGAAATATTCAGCAGATCGATCAGTATCTGGCGGAGGATGACGCGAAGCAGAATGAAGCGGAGAAAATGTCCTACCGTGAGCGTCAGATGCTGCTGCATCATCGTGCAGCGACGGAGAAGATCATTTCCATTGAAAATGCCGCTGCGGAGAATATGCAGGCAGGGAATGAACTTGGCGCAAAGCCCGGATTTCTTCGGAATACGGAAAATGCGGCGGAACTGGACGTCCACCTTCCGTCTTTTCAGACCAGTGCGAACGGCTGCTGGTCCTGTTCGGGTGCCCTGATGGTAGGGAGCCGCGGCATGGCAGATGTTACGCAGGAGGATATCCGGAACTACCGGCCGGATCTGTCCGGGGAAGAGAATGTTCCGGATAACGGAGTGATAGACGAGAATTACAACTATGATAACGGAAAGTCCCTGTCGGACAATGCGGACTCTATCCTGAAGCATGCACCCAATTCCATGATGCATACCCTGGAGATCCTGCCATTTTCCGCTGATAATGAAAAGGACGGATATACATCCGCTACCTATATAGCAAATGCGGTCAGTCTGCTGAAGAAGCAGATCAACCATGCGATCCGCGTGGATCATTCCCCCGTGGGCTTCTATGTTCCCGGGCACTATATCACGATCACGGGGATCGAAGGGGATCAGGTAATGTATAAAGATTCCTACAGATGGAGAGGAAGGACAGAGCCTGCGGATCATACCTTCAAGGCGTCTTTGGAGTCTCTGGTGGCGGACTCCTTCTTCAACGTACCGCCTTTTTCCGTTGAGATCAACTGGCTCTCCGATATCAGGCTTGCGAAGGACAATAAAAAGATCCACGGAGTCCCCAGTGAGTATGTGTACATGAACCAGGACGGTACGGTGACCGAACAGCCGTCGGCGCTTCAGGAGGCCACCGGGGTTATGTTTCTAAAGTCCCTGAACCGGACGGGAGTGCTTGTTACACGGCCGGCGGAAGATGAGGATCAGGCTTTTGCAGCCCCGGGTGTGAACGCGTATGGTTCCGGGGTCCAGATGCTGGAGAAGGTATATCTTCCGAAGCGGCTGAATGCGGATTACCTGCGGATCATGGCTCAAAAACGAAGCGAAGCGGACGAGGACCGGTTGGAGGATTCCGATCGTGAGATCTATCATATCAAGCCCGGGAAGAAGGATCCGGCTGTGGCAGAGGCGGAGCTGCGCCGCCGTCTTGCAGCGCTGCAGAATCAAGCCGCACCCGGTCATTACGATGTGGCAGAGGATGAGCCAAAGCCCGGAAGAGGAATTGATACCGATCATACGGATGAGAATACCATTGATACCCGGAGTGAGGAGACCAAAAGGAAAGAGCAGGATCAGAATACCCGGGAGAAAAATGATAAGAAGTTCTTCAGTAATGCGGAACGTATAAAGAATGAAAAACTCAGCCGGCTGAACCGGCCGTATCTTGATGATACACGTCTGTTCCGGCCGGAAGAGACAAAGAGTGTATTCCGGCAGGTATTTGAGAAGCAGGCCAAAGAAGAAAGCCGGAAGAAGCAGACGGACCGGCAGAAGAAGCAGATGGAGGATCAGGAGAAGGCCTATGCAAAAACGCTGAAGGACAAGTACACCTTCGCCCGGATCCGACAGGATGCAAATGAACTTCTTGAGGATATGAGGCGGCACAGGCTCTATCTGTGGAGGACGAATCCGTCCTATAAGCTTCTGATCGGCCAGCTGGAACAGATAAAAGCACTGGCGGAGAAGGCGGTGGATCCGAACCGGAAGGATACCTTTAACCGGGAGGACGCAAAGAATCTGGTGACGGCCATCGATAAAGCGGCGAAGGAATCGAGAAAGTATCTCTCCGATAAACAAAGGGAGATGGAGAAGGATCCGTATCGCAGAAATGATAAGGGAAGGCAGAAGTATGAACAGCCGAGGATCGAGGCGGTTCTGGACTGTTATAATACCCTTTCGGAAATGTCTCTTGCCATGAAGGGAAGAGAGAACCCCAGGGATATCCTGCGGGAGGAGGAAGAACGGCAGAAGGAGTTCAATCATTTTCTCCGGGAGCTCACTTCGGATCATAACTATCCGAAGGAAGCCCAGGAAAGAAGCATAGAGAACCGGCTTTATGTTCCCGAGAAGAACAGGGCCGAGCTGGAGCGGCTGGAGACACTGTTTGGGATCCGGTTCAAGAGCATAAAGGAATTCTCAAACGTGAAGGCGATGGGCGCTCTCGCATCCATCGGTGAAGGCTTTAACGGGATCGGAGGTAAAAAGGGTGTAGACCGTCTGTCCAATAAGGATTTTGTTGCGCTTGCGATAGCAGCCTCCACGACGCCGGATGCCATGCGGGATTCCCAGAAGAATGCAGATCCCGAGGGACGTTTCACTGCAGCGGAGAGACAGGCGTACTATGCAGGAGAGACCCTGCATAGCGCACTTCGCGCCACAGCAGAGAATATCGCAGAGACAGTGCCCCTGATCCAGCGGTCCAGAGTAATCGCCAGGCAGGCCATGACGGAATATGCTTCCGGAAACCGGGAACCCCTGGCAAGACTGATCGCAAACGGGATACGAAATCTCACCGGGATCAGTGACAGCGGCCGGTATACCGGTGAAAAGAATATGGAATTCTTTTCCGTAGAGATGGGACTCCGGATGAAGGCCATGCTGGAGAGAGACCCGAAACTGCTGGAGAAGGCCATGGGATACGGTGTCACTTCCGGTATGCTCAAGGACCTGAAAAACCGGGGTGTGGAGGCAGGCTGTGGTATCGTTGCCACACGCTGGAGTTCGGAAGGGATCAAGAGTGACAAGGAGAGATGGGGACTCCGTGAAAAAGAGCGAAACTATGTGGAAATGCTCCTGAACCGCTGCCTGGAGGAAGAAAGGCGGGGGGCTCTTTATGATACCGAAAACACGGAAGCCTATCAGCTGCAGGCACGCAGGATCGCACAAAGACGTGAGAGGGAGCTTGACGAGGCGAGAAAGATACAACGTGAGGAAGTCCTTGCGGCCCTGAAGCAGACGGATTCCTGCAGAGGCATTGAAAAACTCCTGAGGCAGTCTCTGCAGGAAACACTGACGAATGGTACAGCTGCCGAGAAGGCCCGGAGTGAAAAGGATATCCTGAAGGGCATTTATGCCAGACGGAAGGATATGAAGACACAGATAGAGAAAAATATCAAGGCATATGAGGATCTTCTGATCCAAAACTATGAATCGGAACTTCGTAATTCCAAAAAAGAAGGACCGGCAGGGGAACCTGAAGTTACGGACCGGTCGGCACTTCTGACAAGGGCACTGGAAAATGAGAGGAGAAAGCTCGGAGCTGCTCTGCCGAAGATGCCAAAGGATCTGTCCGGTCACAAAAAAGACCCGGCGGCGGTCAAAAAGTTCGAGGATGAGCTCTTCCAGCGCCAGGGGGCACAGAATGCGCTAAGAAGATATAATGAAGATCGCGCAGCCCTGCGGAAACTGGAGGAGATCCACAACAGATTTGAGAAGAAGAAGGCGGCGATCGATGAAGCAAGGACCATTGGTCTCTATACCGCAAGATCGAAGCAGATGCGGGGTACGCCCTTATTGGATTCCATAAGTGATGCCGGGAAGGAGAGAGAACTTCGCGGGCGTCTGCGGGAATATATCCGCGGTAACGGATATCTGGATCTGCCGCCAAGGACATTTATTGAGAATATCGTGGGAACCGCGCAGAAAAAACCGGGGAAACGAAAGCTTCCGCTGATGATAGACCTGGTCTGCTATGAGGAAAAGGATGAAGCCATCAGGAAGCGCGGAAAAGACGGCCTTTCCGCAGACTTGGGTGAGACGAAGGAAATAAAAAAGGGCAAAAAGAAAGAAAATCCGAAGGCCCGTACAAAAGGCAGCGGGAAGGATAGTCCCGAAAAGAACGCAGGAAAGAACAGCAAAGGAAAATCTCAGGGAAAACAATTCGGATAAAATCGGATGAATAAAAGTGTAGTAATATTCTCTCCTTTATGCTATTATCTAAGTAGTTATGTCTACTCACCGGAGGGAAAAGGGCTCGAAATTATATTTTTTTAAAAAAAAGAAAAAATTATTTCTTTGTTGCGCTTTTGTTGCACCCCACATGCTATACTCAACTCATAGCAAACGACAAAACAGTCGAGAGCAGGCAATAATTAAAATAATATTTATAGAAGGAGAGACAATTATGAATGAAATGATCATGGAAAAGAGAAGCAAGTTGACAGAGATGCTGATCCGCATCTCCGGTAATAAGAAGGCCGTTCTGGGTCTGAAGATCGGCGTGGTAGCCCTCCTGGCAATTGCAACTGTACTTTCTTTCACAAATCCGTCCTATGCAGCGGCGGTTGATATCAATCTGGATCCGGCAGTTCACCCGGTTCTGAACCTGATCAACAAGCTGGTAAATCCGCTTATGCTTCTTGTAGGTGCCGGCGGCGTTATATTCTGCATCGTAATGGGTGTTAAGTATGCAACAGCTGAAGAGCCGCAGGAGAGAGAGAAGAGAAAGCAGGCACTGAAGACAGCCATCATCGGATACCTCCTGATCTTCGTACTGGTAGTTATCCTGAAGCTTTCCATCGGACCTCTGACTCAGTGGATGGTAGGCAACACAACAGCTACAACAGCAGCAAAAGCAAAGTAAGATAAGATAAAAGAAACCGGAGTCTGGAGAGGATACAAATGGGAATATGGTCTACGCCATATTCCTATTTGTGGGTATATGGGGATATGAAAAAGCTTTCAAAAAAGAAAAAGATCATACTGAATATCGTGATTTTTCTTCTGCTCACGGTCGTTTCCGGCTTTGTGATCCGGGCTGTGGTCCAGTCGGTACCGAAGCTCCTGAAGGGCGAGGACTGGGAGATCAGTATGGGAATGCTCCTGGAGATCCGTACATATCTGTACGGTCTGGTGGGCACGCTCGGGATCGGTCTCATCTGGCTGCTATCCGGTAACAATCTGGATTATTTCATCTTTGAGAAGACCGGAAAGCTTCTGAAGGGGAAGAGGGACGTGGATGTCGTAGAGGGATCTCTGGAGAACAGCCGGTTCCTCACCGAACAGGAACGGGATAAATATTTCCCCGAGCACGTCTACGAGGAGCTGAACAAGGTCGAAAAGGACGGTATCCCCGTTCGGGCGGTCCTGGACAAGAAGAATCATCTGCAGGTGAATTTCTATCCGGGGGCACATTCCCTTGTTATCGGTGCTACCGGTTCCGGTAAAACGACGACCTTTATCAATCCCATGATCCAGCTTCTTGCTTCGACAGCTGCCGGAAGCTCCATGATCATGACGGACCCGAAGGGCGAGCTTTTTGATCTGCACTCCGCATATCTGGAATCCAGAGGTTATAAGGTACTTCTTCTCGATCTTCGTGATACGTATTCTTCCTCCCGCTGGAATCCTTTGGAAGGGATCTGGGATCTGTATCAGGAGTATGTGAAGGCAGGAAAGGAGATCCGGCTTCACAGAGATTCCATGGACAGTTATCCGGATCTGGTACGGCCGGACGGAGATGCCGAGGAAGACGAGCCCTGGGCGGAATGGCGCGGAAGGGCCTACGCGGATCTGACACATTGCCGGGATGATGTGGCGGTCACACGCCAGAAGTTTTATGACGAAATGTACGAGGATCTGAATGACCTGATCTCCGTTATCTGTCCCATAGAGAATGACAAGGATCCTGTTTGGGAGAAGGGTGCCCGTTCCATTATCATGGCCACCTGCCTTGCCATGCTGGAAGATTCCGAGGATGAACAGCTCGGAATGACGAAGGAGAAGTTCAACTTCTTCAACATCAACAAGGCCCTGACCAATTCGGAGGACGAGTTTGCGACGCTGAAGTCCTACTTCGACGGACGCAGCAAGCTGTCCCAGGCGTACACCCTGTCCCGTCAGGTTATGTCCGCTGCGGATACAACACTTTCCTCCTACATGTCGATTACATTTGACAAGCTGAACATGTTCAATGACCGGGGACTCTGCGGTCTGACCTCCGCAACCGATGTGGAAGCGGAGAAGTTTGCGGATCAGCCCACAGCCCTCTTCATGAAGATCCCGGATGAGAAAGATACCCGTCACGGACTGGCAGCGGTATTTGTCCTCTGTATGTACAAGGCGCTGATCAAGGTGGCATCGGCAAGAGAGGATTTGTCCCTTCCGCGAAATGTGTACTTTATCCTTGATGAGTTTGGAAATATGCCGAGGATCGAGAAGTTCGACAAGATGATCACCGTCGGACGTTCACGTAAGATCTGGTTCAATATGGTGGTACAGTCGTACTCCCAGCTGAACAATGTATACGGCGAGAAGGTAGCGGATATCGTGAAGTCCAACTGTGGTATGAAGATGTTCATCGGATCCAATGATATCGGAACCTGCGAAGAGTTCTCGAAGCTCTGCGGTAATATGACCGTGCGGACCACCTCCACATCCTCCTCCATCGGAGCGAAGGCCGGTGACCTGAACCTGTCCACACAGACCCAGGTACGTCCGCTGATCTATCCGTCCGAGCTGCAGATGCTGAACAACAAGGAAAGTACGGGAAATGCCATCATCGTAACCTTCGGTAACTTCCCGTTAAAGACACAGTATACGCCGAGTTATAAATGTCCCTTCTACCATATGGGACGGATGAATATGGATGAGCTTCGAAGCCATATGTTCCGGGCGGATGAAGTATACTATGATCTGGAGGAGAGGAATCGTCTGATCCTGGGAGAATCCGAAGAGGAGGAGGAACCCGCCTGACATTTCCCCCTGAGTGATAGGAGCAGGTCATGAGGAAGAGAATTCTTACCACAATTTTAATAATACTCGGAGCCCTGCTTCCCGGAACCTCCGCTCTTGCCGCACCGGAGGATGAGGAAGCCTCCACCGGGACAACTGAGGAAACAACGCAGGATGCCGGAGGCTACGATATCGGATATACCGGTCCCATCGATTACGTCACCGGAGCTCCCCTCCAGGAAGATGACGGGAGTTCGGAAGGGGCGATCGTCCATATCGCCGATGGAGTGAACTACGACCGTTATTCCCAGCAGTATATGTATTCCGTTGGGAACTCCCGTGTTCTCTGCAGCGTGGCGGACGGAATGATCGTAACGGACGGGGTGGTCCTTTCCAAGGACGGGGAGATGAATCTTGCCGTATATAAGGACGGCGAGCCGATGACGGAGATCCCCTCCAAGATCACGGATGTTGCAAACTACGTCGTTACGACCTGGACTGACAACAGTAAGACACAGCTACTGTCCTTTCAGATCGTGAATTCCACTACCGGTAAGCTGACGCAGTACAATCTTCCTTCCGGCTTTGTAGTCAAGAATGTACAGAAGGACGGGCAGACCCTGTCTCACGGGAATTCTTCGGTAGAGTTTAAAGATGAGGGAGAATATATCGTAGATTATATCTGCTCCGCCAGTTCGGTGGATTATACACTGAAGGTCCGGATCGACCACACGCCGCCGAAGATCTCCTTCATCGGTCTGGATGAGAATGATGAAGCCAGAGGACCGGTCACCATCGACGGCGTTTCGGAAGGAGATTCGGTCAGCATCATTTACGGAGAAGAGGAAGAGGTAACTCTGGATGATGAAAATCAGGTATCTGAGACCGGCTACTACCATGTAGTGATAACGGACGCAGCCGGGAACAGCATAGAGAAGGATTTCCGGATCCTGCTGTATCTGAATTTCAATGCAACACTTTTTATCGTTTTCTTTGTGCTTGTTGTGGCAGGTGTCATCATAGCTCTGAAGGTGTCCAGAAAACGCCTCAGGGTACGGTGACTTCGGAACTTTTGGGTATTGGGGTTTTAGGTTTTCATTGTGAGTCGTTTTCCGCGCATTAATGAAGAATTGGAGAGTATAAAATGTACAGTGTCCTGTCCGATGTAATGGACTCAATTAAAGGATGGTTTCAGTCTCTTCTCGAGAATCTGATCTATTGGCTGCTTTATCTGCTGGAGTCCCTGATTCTTCGTTTTGTTGCGCTGGTTGAAGACATGATGATGGTCTTCACGGGAGAAAGAGAGGTATCCTACAACACAAAGAAAACCACACTGATCGATGTATTCTTTAACCATGAAAGTATCCGGGGGATCTATACCGGTATCGCCATAATAGGTATCATATTCGCATTTGCCTTTGCAGTCATAGCCGTGATCCGGAAGATCGGTGATCTTCGCGGAAAGCAGCAGGGAGTAACACTTGGCACGATCATCGGAAATCTTCTGAAATCCATACTTCTGATCGTGGGAATGAATGCCATCATACTGCTTTCCATCGGAACCGCAAATATTCTGACGCATTCCGTGAGTGATGTGATCAGGAGCGGACGAAGGTATCTGCCGGACAATAACTCCATTGTATTCACGGATGAACAATACGCATCCATGGGGCGGATCATAAATACACTGGGGAATTACTCATTGAATCCATCCTATCGATCGCGGTACAATCTAAATGCCTGTTACAATGACATACGAGCGGATCTGCAAAAACTGGGAGATCAGGGAGTCTTCAATTTCCACTATGTTACAAAGGATGCGAAGAACCGGGATGAAGTCACCTGGCAAAGCCTGATGGAAGAGCTGGGGACGGCATATGATTATACCAGGGAAGCACCATTGGATTCCTATGATGACGGTCTTACAAATGCCATCCTTGACTGTATGGAGATCCTGAAGGCAAATAAGACTTTGCGGGTACTGGAATACTACAATGTGAATGTGGAGCTTACGGAGAAGGAATCCGGAACCGTTCCCATGGACCGGATCGTATTTCTGGTGGGTACCATGGGAACCATTGGAAATGAAGCGGCAGCACGAAATGATGCTTTCAATGTGAACCCGAGCTTCTTTGACAGTGTGCGTCAGCCGTTCTATACCGGTGAGAAGAGCATCTACAACTGGGATCAGGTGAAGACCTCCTTCAATCCGAGCCCGGCCAAGATGAACTACATTCTGGTCTATGCCATTGCCATCGCTTTGCTGATGGAGATGCTGGTCATCATCCTCACCTGTGCGGTACGTATCTTCAACCTGCTGGCGCTTTACATCGCTTCGCCTCTTGCGATCGCGGCTATGCCGTTGGATGACGGTGGAAAGTTCAGACAGTGGATCACCGCCTTTGTTGTCCAGTTGCTCGGGGTTGTAGGTATGGTCCTTTCCATGCGGCTGTTGCTGATGTTCCTTCCCATCATTTGGAGTCCTTCACTCAGCATATCGAAGTATCCGCTCCTGGATTGTATCGTGAAGGCGGTCATCACCTATGGCGGTATGACCGGCGTGAATAAGGTTAACGGTATCTTTACCGGTATCCTGGCAGACAATGCCGGATATCAGGCGATCCTGGCCGGAGACGTACGCGATAAGGTTCAGAACAGCGGAGTCGGAAGAGCACTCAATTCCGTAAGTGCAAGTAATATCGGTTCCAGGATCGCCGGTAAGGTTGGCGGAGCAGTCGGCACTACGTCCAGGAACTTTGCAGGAAAATGGGCCGGCAAGGCTGCTGAAGCAACCGGTCTGGCTTCCGTAGGCCGTTCGATCAGGAGCATGGCAGAGGCTGCCGGATTTGCTACAGAGCATGATAAGAGCAAGGATCCCGAACATGTACAGCATGCGAGAGAAAGAGGCCGTCAGAGAGACATGAGATCTCTTCAGGCAGATATCAATTATGCCGGTGAACATGGAACCCATCGTGACGGATCTGCGCTGAAGAAGGGTGAGCTGAGGCAGATGCAGTATACACTGCATCATATGCAGAATGGTAATCATACTCTGAGCCAGGCCAGGAAGCTGGCAAAGGTGGATATGGCACAGGATCTGAAGGATGCCGAAAGAGAAGGACGGGAGAGAGCAAGTGAACTCCCGAACAATCAGAGGAACAATCAGAATAATCCCGGAGGCCAGAATCCTCAACAGCAGAATCAGAATAACCGGCAGAACCAGAATAACCGGCAAGATCAGAATAACCAGCGGAACCAGAATAACCGACAGAATCAGAATCCGCTGCCGAATAATCAGAGGAATCAGGGAGATAATGATCCGCAACAGTAAACAAGGAAGTTACACACTATGCGATTGATACCAGGTAAAACGAAAGTAAAGATCGAACTATTTCGGGGCATTACCCTGGCCGACGTGGCGGTTGCGCTGGTCGGCCTGGGGATCGCCGCGCTGTGTGCGGTATCATCGCTTCCGTTCCGATGGATCGTTGCGGCCATAGTGATCGGTATCTTCGGCATGCTGCTCATCCGGGTCAATGATGAGCCACTCTACATTTTCTTCTGGCACATGCTCCGATACAGGGCATTCCCCAGACGTTTCTACCGTGTCTTCAATGATAAGGCTCTTGTGAAAATGGCCAGGAAGAATCGTCAGGATGAAGCAGAGGGTGCCGTCAATGAAGAGGCACCCGGAATCGGAGAAGAGGGGACAGAAGGAGCCGCGGAAGAAGGAAACGGGGAAGAAATAACAGGAGAAGAAGGAGCAGAGGGAGAGGAAGCCTACGATCCGGCGGAAGAGAAGAGACGTCTGAAGGAGATCATCAAAGCCGAGAACAGGATCCTGAAAAGCAAGACGGCCACGGAGGAGGAGAAAAACGAAGTCTGGATGGCCAGAGCGAAGCGGAGCGCGGAGAAGAAGAAGCGCAGAGCATCTGAAAAGAGTGAAAATTCCTCCTACGAAGATGTCAGTGATTTTATCCCATTCACCGGAATCAAGGATGACTTTATAGAGTATGCCGGCGAGTATGTGGGTGCGGTCATCGAGATCGATCCGGTGGAATTCCGGTTCTTCTCGCAACACCGTCGGGACAACTCAATTGAAGCATGTTTTGGAAAAATACTCCGGAGTATGGCCGGAGATTTTGGCGTTAATATCGTAAAACTCCAGAGACCCATCATGTATGACCGTTACCTGGAGGCGGAGTATCGCAAACTCGCGAGTCTGAAGAAATCCTATGAGAGCGGGCTGATCTCCGAGGACGAGCTGAAGGCGCGTGTGGAGATCGAATACGAGAGGATCAGTGAGATCGATGATCTCTGCACGGATAACCGGGTGGTTGAGTCCTTTTTCTACATCGTTCTGTATGAGAAGGACAGACGGAGGCTGAATTCTCTGATGAATCAGGCTCTGGATGTGCTGGAGCAGGGCGAACTTCCCTGCCGCAGACTTGACAGCCGCGGACTGGCCATCTTCCTGAAATATTCAAATGCGCTGGATTTCGACGAGAAACAGGTGGATGAGATCGAGCCGGAGCATTGGGTTGACTGGGCGATGCCGGAGTGGGTAAGGTTTACAAGCCGAAGGATCGAGGTCAACAAGATCATCACACATAACCTTCGCGTGATCAGTTACCCCTCTACGGTTGGGGATGCCTGGCTGGCAGGTGTCATGTCTTTCCCGGGAACGAAGGTTGTGGTAAAATGCACGCCCATGGATCGTGCAAAGTCCATCCGCGCCATCGACCGTTCTCTGGCGGAGCTGCGTGGACGTTATAATGCCACGGGAATCGATTCCAGGAGACTGGAACTCCAGTCCCATATCGAAACCCTGTCTTCCCTGCTGGTTACGCTGCAGCAGGAAAATGAAGCGCTTTTATCCGTAAATATCTATATTACGGCCTATGATGCACTTGCTACCAAGGAAGACCCGCTGCTTGGCGAGAATCTGAAAACCAGGGTTCCTTTTGTTCCGGAGATGAAGAAGTCCATCCGTCACAGCTGGGCGGAGGCCGGAATGAAGCTGAGCGGTATGGATTTCCTTCAGGTACAGGCTTTTATCGGTTCACAGATTTCTGCGTATGATCCGATGGTAAAGGAGGCACGGGGGATCCCGTCGAATACGATCGCCGGTATGTATCCCTGGATCTTTGCACACATTTCCGATGAAGGCGGTGTCAAGATGGGTTACTCCGAAGGCGTACCCGTATTTATCAACTTCTTCCGCCGGGATTCCGAGCGTGTAAACTCCAACATGGTGATCGTAGGTAAGTCCGGTTCCGGTAAATCCTATACCACCAAATCATTGCTGCTGAACCTGGCCTCCGAGGATTCCAAGATCTTCATCCTGGACCCGGAGAACGAGTATTCCGAACTGGCCCATAACCTGCATGGAAAGATCATCAATGTAGGTAATGCCAAGTTCGGGCGTCTGAATCCCTTCCACATCATCACTGCACTGGATGATGACGAGGCAGGTGAGGGTGGCGGCGGTCCCGCCGGAAGCTTTGCAACGCATCTGCAGTTCCTGGAGGAGTTCTTCCGACAGATCCTTCCGGATATCGACAAGGACGCCTTGGAGTATCTGAACTCCCTGGTAGAGCGGATGTATCTGAATTTCGGGATCACTCCGGATACGGATCTTTCTTCCTTCCATGCGGAGGATTACCCGGTATTCGATGATCTCTACGATATCGTTCTGGCGGAATTTGAGCGAACGAATAATGATTACCTGCGGCAGCTTCTGCGTTCCCTGGTGAACTACATCTCCAAGTTCTCCACCGGCGGCAGGAATGCAAATATCTGGAATGGCCCGTCCACAATTACCACGGATGAGAACTTCTCGGTATTCAACTTCCAGTCACTGCTGGCAAACCGGAACTCCACCATCGCAAATGCCCAGATGCTGCTGGTACTTAAGTATATTGACAATGAGATCATCAAAAACCGGGATTACAACCTGAAGTACAATCTGAACCGGAAGGTCGTAGTCGTGATCGATGAGGCGCATGTCTTCATCGATGCGAAATTCCCGGTAGCGCTGGACTTCATGTTCCAGCTGGCAAAACGTATCCGAAAATACAACGGTATGCAGATCGTCATTACCCAGAATATCAAAGACTTTGTGGGAAGTGAAGAGATCGCGCGGAAATCCACCGCCATCATTAATGCATGTCAGTACAGCTTCGTCTTCGGTCTGGCACCGAATGACATGGATGATCTCTGCCGTCTCTATGAGAAAGCCGGCGGGATCAATGAACAGGAGCAGGAGGACATCCTCAGTGCCAAAAGAGGTCAGGCCTTTGCCATTATGAGTCCTTCCTCACGTTCTTCCTTCCAGGTGGAGGTTCCGCAGCTGTTTGTGGATATGTTCGAGAAGATGGATTACGAGAGCGTATACTTCTCCGACGAAGAAGGCCAGGAGGCATGGGAAGAATTTATTGCCAACAGCAGATCCACACATGATGAGAACTTCGATGAAAGGATCATATACGAAGCGGAACACCCCGGGATCGAAGAAAAGAAAAGCACCCTCAACTTCACGGAGGTTTTACCCGGTGAGCATGATGGTGAGGAGGATCCTGAAGAGGAAACAGGTAAAGGCAGTGGCCGCGTCAGCGCTGTGGATAAGCTGATCGCTGCTGAGGAAAATGTGAACCGCAGGGAGTATGAGCTTGCCACAGGGCGGTTCGGCGGTATCCGTTTCACGGAGGAAGATGGAACGGATCCGGATCAGGAAGAAGAACCGATGCCGCGGAATTTTGGCGGGATCCATCTGGAGGAAGTGGAGGAAGAAGAGCTTCCTCCTGCAGCGGAGCAACCGGCTCCCGAACCTGCCGTTCAGACCTTCGGGGGACTCCGTCTGACGGAGATCTCTGCAGAAGAGGCAGACAGAGCAGAGGTTCCGACGGCTGCGTGGAAGAACAGCTCCGGCAGCGGGTCGTTATCCGCATGGAAGAACAGCTCCCGCAGCGGTTCCACAACAAAGCAGTCCGGAGAGACGAGCGGTACTCTGTATACAGAGGAACAGCTGGAGGCAAAACTGGACGAATTCCGCAAGACGCTTCGCGCGGAGATGGAGCAGGAGCTTCTGGAGAAACTGAAATGGATCTCCGTAGGTGCCGGAATGGCAGGAGCAAATCTTTCCATAGTCCCCGTCGCATCCGGAGCTTCGGATGCTGCAGAATCCGAAAGAAGCTATGGGACGGTACCCGGTGCAGCTGTACAGGCAGACCTTAAGACCGGTTCCCGCGGAACATATGATACGGATGAGGACTACGAGCTGAATCCGGATGAGGATGTCGAGGATGAGGATCCGGATCTGGGCGATGACTTCTATGATGATCCGGAGGAAGACTACGATACAGATCTGGATGAAGACTCAGATACGGATCTGCAGGGAGACTTTGATACGGATTTGGATGAAGACGCCGAAGATGAGGAACTGGATCTGGGCGATGACTTCTATGATGATCCGGAGGAGGATTACGATACGGATCTGGACGAGGAGAATACCCTCGATGCAGTTCCGGATGAAGAGGATGACCTTGACACGGATCTGAATGAAGAGGATGACTTTGATTATGATGCCGATCTGGATGAAGAGGATGACTTTGATGCGGATCTAAATGAAGAGGATGACTTTGATTCGGATCTGAATGAAGAGGATGACTTTGATGCGGATCTGAATGAAGAGGATGACTTTGATTATGATGCCGATCTGGATGGAGATTTAGATATGGATATGGAATTCAGGAGTCCTTCGGATGATGGTCTGGACGAATTGGAAGATGAGTTGATGGCAGAACTGGAAGACGATCTGGAGGCGGATTATGACGAAGATGATGACTTTGAGCATACGCCATTCCTGTTTGCGGAACTTCTTGCGGAAGCTGCAGAAGAGTATTCCAATATGGATCTGGATGAGCAGATGAAGGAAAACGGAGATATGGTCATGGAGATCACTCTGGATGATCTGAGCGGTTATATCCGGGATCGTATGAAGAAAAAAAGAGGAGCATAGATTCGAACGATGGATGTGAAGTTGGTTAATCGGGGAACGGAAGGAGAACTCCTTCTATCCGGAGATCTGGATACCAGAACGGCGAAGGATGCAGATGAGCTATTCGCGCAGCTGGCAGACAGGTTTGAAAGTATTACCCTGAATATGGGAAATCTGAATTACATATCAAGCGCCGGCCTTCGCACCATTCGGAATCTGTATCTTCGGTTGTTAAAAAAAGGCGGAAAACTGGCAGTCACGAATATGAATGATAATGTTATGGAGGTCTTTGAAATGACCGGTCTGGCAGGTTTGCTTAATATACGCTGATCCGCGGGGGAAGAGAAAGTGTTAACGAAAAGCAGCAGAAACAATCCCATATTGATGGAAGCCTATCAGGTACTTCTGGGTCATATCATGGTGGATCAGGAAGGCAGATATGTGGTCGTCGAGGATGTGGGGGTCAGTTGGGGGCCTTCAGATGGTGCCACGAAGCTCAGAACCCTGGGAGTCACACATGTAAATCGATATTATGAAACAGGGAGAAATAAGACCCGCGCCGTTTATGATACGGAAAAGGTCTTCAGATCCATCGGAAGGGGGATCATGTTTCTTTCCAGAGAGAAGGTATATGGTTGTCTGATCAAGACATATATCTTTTATCCGGTGGTTTTGGCTTTCTATGAAAATGATGAGGGAAAGCTTCAGCTCTCTGCTTTTACAGCGAGATGCCTTACATCAAGGCTGGCGGCATTCTTTGCCATGAGAAAGTTTGAGAAGGCGACGGCTTCTTTCCTGGTCCGGGCGGCGAGCGAAAAAAAGGAAGGAAAGCAGGAAGAGAAGAAGGAGAAAAAAGATTCCCGGAAGAAGATCAGGGAAGAGGCTAAGGAACGACGGGAGAAGGCAAGGGAAGAGAAGGAAGCCAGAGAGATCAACGAAGCGGCTGAGAAGTAACCTGAGGTTCTCATATGGAGTTCGGACAGAACCTGTCCGGAGGTTGAATATGGAGAAAAAGACAGAACAGGCTGCCGTGGAAGTATTCCACTTGGGCGGTGGTCCGATCGAAACCGAATTTCATATAGAGAGAGGAGCAGATTATATTAAGGTGGATGCAGTCTCGGATGCACTCTTTCCGGTACAGGACTTCATCTACGAACATCTGGTACACTGTGGATTTAATGAAAAAGTATGCTCGGAGATCCGACTTGCAGTGGAGGAGATCTTTATCAATATCTGTTCCTATGCATACAGCCCTGAGCATGCGAAGACATGGATCAGTTGTCAGGTCGTGGAGCATGAGACCTATATACTGTTGCAGTTTACAGATTCCGGAATTCCTTTTGATCCGCTGAAGAGGGAAGCGGTTGATGTCACCGGTAAGCAGTTTGTAGAGCACGAAGGGGGATTTGGGATCCATCTGGTGAAGAAAATGATGGATGAGGTATCCTACGAATACCGGGATGGAATGAATGTACTTAAAGTGAAAAGGTTCTTAGATTAGTTAAGGAGATTCATTATGCCAAAAAGAAGAAAGGAATATAAAGTTAATAACCCGGAAGCCAATTATACCGAACCGAACCAGGAGATCGATCCGGAGGTCGAAGCGGATGTGAATGAACATGAACCTGTCATCCTGGATGATACCAACGAGGGAGCAAAGCCGGCCAAAGAGGATGCAGATGCGAAACTGAAACCTCAAAGGAAGGATATCGATGCCCGGATAATGGACTTCCAGAAGAAGCAGGAGGAGGCCCGGGAAAAGAACGGGAAGGAGAATCCGGTAAACGAAGAAGAGAAAGCACCGGAGAAGGAAGCAGAGGACATCATAGAAGAACCGAAGCCTGAACAGCTGAATCCAAACAAAGAGGAAGCAAAAGAAGAGGCGAAGAAAAAGGAAGAAGAAATAGAAGAAGGACCAGAAGAGGACATCGACCTTGATCCCAAGAACGTAAAGTATGAATACGGCGATCTGGATGAACCGGAGGAGAATGAACTGAATACTGCCGCAAAGCTGAGTGAACTTCAGGAACGTCGTCGTCAGCTGGAGCAGGAGGAAGAGGAATATCGTCGTCAGAAGGACGAACAGGACCGGATAGAGGAAGAAATTCGCCAGAATCAGCAAAAAGAAGCAAATGAGGCGGAGAAGAAAGCACCCGCGGTACCGGCACAGGGAAAGAAAGCGGATGCGAAAAAGCCGGATGAAAAAAAAGAGGAGAGAAACCCCTTTAAAGGCACGGTTAATGAACAAAAGGATATCGAAGGGACCCTTCTGGATAAGCAGCAGAAGGAGGTTCATGCTCTTCGCGCCATGACGCGGGAGATCGACACCAAATCCAAGGAGTATAAACTGGTTCGAAAACATCTCCAGCTTCTGGACGAGTTCATGCAGCAGATCGCAGGCAGAACGCAGCTGTCCAGGGAAGAGATGGAGAAGTACGAGCTTCTTACCATGCGCGCATATAAGGCAACAGAGATGTACGAGAAGGCCGAGAATGAACGTCTGAAGGCCAGCGGCGCAAAGCCTACAAAGAAAGAACAGCAAAGGATCCTGGGCCTGAAGGAGATCCAGCGTTCCATCTCAAAGATGCGTGAAGACATGTATGAGAAGGAACTTAAGCGCAAGAAAGAAGAGATGCAGAAGAAGTGTCAGGAGAAAATGCAGGATATGCAGGAAACCCTGGACGGACTGCATCATGCAGGTTCCAGGAATCCGCAGTTAAAGGAGGTCCTGGGTGGAGCAGTGGTACAGACTCTGTTCTATATGAACCGTATGGATACGCTGGAGAAGAATATCCGCATACGGCCCGGTCATCCCTATAAGAGAACATCGGACCGGCTGGACAGAGATCTTCGTCCGTCCAAACAGGATCTGGATAATGTGGCAAAACAGGAGTTGACGCAGAGTATCGTGACAGCCGGGATGAAGGCCATTAAGGCAGGGGGAGAATTCTCCATCGACGACATCCGTATACTCCAGAAGGAATATATCCGTAAGAATGCCAAGAGAATGGCACAGGAGGAGAAGCGCAGGGCAAATATCCGCAATCTCCGGAAGATGACAAGACCGGCGATGCAACAGCAGGTACCCAGTGCGTGATCGAAGCACAAAAGAACCGAATACAGGATCTGTCATATATGCCCTTCCTGATCGTGATACCCTATGAAGGGAGATATAGCATATGAGAAAGAGACATATACAATTCCATAAGAGACGCCGTTTATCGGCGATGCTTCTGGCAGCAGCATTTCTTTTTTCTGTTCCCATGATGCAGGGAAGGTCTGTATATGCAGACGGAACGGAGAATAAAGGTCAGGAGAAGTCAACAGAGAAGGCCTCGGAGCAGGGCAAAAGTCAGGAGCCCTCAAAGGATGTGACGTCCAAACTTCTTAAGGATGATCATGGACGGATCGTGTTCTGGGAATGGACGAAGGTGACCCCATCCAATTACAAGCAGCATTTTAAGTGGAAGGATGAAGCCGGCAATTTAAGGCCATACTATGCATCCATGCTGGTGATCCATAATTCAAACCTTGAACCCACGGGATTTATCTCAACCTATGATGATAAGGATCACATCTTTTACGGAGAGGATATGTTCCAGTACACGACGAAATATAATTATCTGGGAGACAAGGATCCTGCAAAACTTCAGGCAATTTACAAGTCGCTGAATGAAGGAAAGGCGGGAGGAGGAGTTACTGTAACCGGCGCATTCGATTATAAATCGCATTACTATATCAAACTGGATGAAGAATCGAAAGCTTTAAATGATCAGAAGGAAGTATTCAGTATGGACAGGTTCTTTACTTCAGGAACGCCCATGGGAGTGCTCTATTTCAGTCCGGTGAATCGTGGGGTCCAGAGAGTATTTTTCGAGGAAGGGATCAATTCGGACGGATACGAACATGCAACCATGCAGATCGCACTGGCCAGGCCTTCCGCTAAGGGAAACAGCGCAGATATGTCCTACAACAGTATCGGAAAGAATCTGAATGGTACGGATACTTTTCTGACTACGGGTTACGGTACAAATTCCATCGGATTCCGCCTGAGAGATCATGAAGAGAAACTCACGCTGTATAGTAGGATCGGACCGGCGTCGGCGGAGGATCGGGACAAAGATGAAGATACCCAAATGGATGAAAGGACTTATCAGGCCGCTGACAATAAGTCTACATATCCGGTATTTCTAAATGAAAAAGTGGATTACTCCAACGACATTTCCTTCTTCGGACTATATCCTTTCCTGGGGGATTCTGCCGGGGATAAGTGGGTCATGCTGAGCGAGGATGGTGGATTTTATTTCCTTGCAGAAAAAAACGGATATCTTGTTAATCTTGCTTTTTCCTATCTGTTGAGTCAGGATGATATATATAATGCGTATGATGCAGGAGGTAGCCACAACTCGGCGGAATCAGCTACAAGGATGATCAAAACGGTCCTGTCCAAAAAGGATCCTTCGGTCAATCACATTTTTTCCTGGTACATCGGAAAACCGCATGTCTTCGCTTCCATCAAGGGAGAGGGAGGTGATCCGACCTCCGGCGCAGGCGGAACTACGAAGGTTGGAAAGGGAGAGACCCTGATCCTTAAGGATACTTCATATCTGGATGTAGATGGAAATGAAGCGAAGTCCGAAGGCGTTGTTCTGCCTGAAGGATCAAAGATCGAGATCGAGGAAGGCGGTGTACTTTCCGTCGAAGGTAATTTTATCAACAACGGGATCATCAGCAATCAGGGTGGAACGATCATCGTGAAAGAAGGCGGTTGTATATCGCCCTTCGGAGTAACGAAGGAAGCCCGGATCGAATGTACCAAGGCAAAGAGCGGACAGGGCGGTGATATCATCGTCATGCCCGGAGGAAAACTCTTCTGTTTGGGAAGTGACGCCAAGTTCGGTGCCTCAAGTGTACCGCTTAGTGCTTTGAAGCCGAATCTTCTGCTGAGCGGCGGATCCAGCCTGATCAATTACGGGTTATTTGTGACGACTCTGACGAAAATGGATTCCTCCAGCAGGATCGAGAACCGGAAGGATGCGGTAGCCTTTCTTGGTTACAACCGGAAGGATACAGGTGTGCTCCTCATGAATTCAGCTGTGAATAAAAACAGTATAGATGGGGTCGTCGCTCTGGACGGGCAAAAGAAATACTTCGGCGGAGTTCAGGAGATCTCATTTGTTGAGGTGACAAGCAGGGGAGGCCTAAGCTATCAGACCACGAAAGGAACGGTCTATACGGAATCAACGGCGACGCTTAATTATTCAAACACAAAGAAAGATGCAGAATCGGGAGCAGATTATAAAACACCGGAGTACTAATATGAAACGAAAGCTTATTGTTGCAATTCCCATATTGGCGGTCATTGCGCTCCTTCTTCTGATCCTGTTTCTGACAAGAGATAAAGAACAGGATCGTGAGAAGCTTCTGGCGGATTCCGGCTATCCGGTCTCATTGGCTGAGGATGGAGAAAAGCTCAAGGTAAATCTGGACGGCAGCAAGACGGAGGACCTGACATGGAATGTTAAGGTGGAGAACACGGATATGCTCTCGGTCAGCCGACAGGGTGAAGAGAAGAAAGGGAAAGCCGGGTTTCTCATCAGTCCGAATATTGCAGGGCTTACAAATGTCATATTTACCCGCTCCGGTGACGTGGCCGGGCAGGAGCTGACGGTTGCCGAGATCGAACTTCCCGTCATCGTATATGAGGAGGAAGGACGGCTGGTGGCCCGTGCCGCAGAAGAAGCAGTTGTAAAAGAGGCAAAAGATGTCGGCGGTTCTGCTTTGGAGTATCCGTATATTTTGGAGAACCATGAGGACGGAACTGCGGATATTTCATTCCCGAAGGGGGAGGCTGACTGGGTATTTCTGGATCCGGACGGGATCGTCGGTACGAACGATAACGTTGGTGCAGATGGAAAGAGTGTGAGGAGTGTCTACCGCAAATCCGTGACATCTTCGGATCAGGGATCCGCGGTTACTACGGAAGCAGGCTCGAATGAGGCTTCCACCGGTGAAGCGGCTCAGGCAGAAGGAAATACAGGAGCTGTGGATATGGACGGCTATCGCCTGGTTATGACAACAGGAGATGATGGTCGTCAACATGTGGAACTGGTTAAGGGTGAGGCCACGGAAGCAGAGGCACCGGATTACTATGATATCCAGGTTGAAAAGTATAAAGGGCATTCGTCCGTTGCGGAGGATGGAACCGTAAGCACGTTGCTTCTTGCCATCAGTCAGAGCCAGGATGTAACGGAGTTCATAGATGTGAAGATATCCGTAGACGGAAGGATCACCGTTTCTTCCGGAAAGGAACCGAAACAGTAAGCGGAAAAAGTAAGCGGGAAAGGAAAGCGGCGGGCAGGGATATGCGATTGGGATTCTCATATATAGGTCTGATATATCTGATCATGCTTTACGTTCCGAATATCATCTGGGTGAAACATCAGCCGAAGGATTACGAACTCTATGTAAAAAATGAGAATAAAGCACTGCTTTTTATGGAGCGGACGGGAGAGATCCTGGCCACCTGTACGGCGCTCATTTTCTCGGATTTTAATCTGAGAAAATGGACGGCATGGTGTTGGTGGCTGGTGATCTCTTTCTCGCTTATGGTGCTTTATGAGATCAGCTGGGTGCGGTATTTCCGGAGCGGGAAGACCATGCGGGATTTCTACGGCCGTTTACTCTTTATCCGTATTCCCCTGGCATCGCTTCCGGTGGCTGCTTTCTTCCTGTTGGGGATCTACGGAAGCAATCTTGTTATGATCCTGACGTCGATCATCCTCGGGATCGGCCATATCGGGATCCATACGGCCCATGAGGAAGAGGTCTTCGGAGAGAGGAAGAAACCGCATGGTCTGATCCGGGTCGGGAAGGGCTTTTTAATAACGCTGTTGATCCTTCTCTTCGGGATCATTTCCGTGGTGATCGGAATGCGGAATGTGAGATATATAAAACATTATGTCAACCTGTTCCGCGGAGTGGATGAGCAGAGTTACATCACACTCGGCGGTCAGGAGCAGTATGTTCTTATGACGGGGAGGGATGTGAAGAATCCCGTGATCATTTATCTGCACGGGGGACCCTCTTCGCCGGACGCCTTCTGTACCTATGCTTTTGCGGATCATCTGACAGAGGACTTTACCTTCGTCTGCTGGGACCAGAGAGGATGCGGAAGGACGTATTATGAAAATGAAGATACGGATCCCTCGAATGAGACCGCGTCCTTTGACCGGGCGCTGGAGGATCTGGATGAGCTTGTGGACTATGCGAGGGAGAGGTTCGGTCAGGACCGGGTGATCGTGATGGGACATTCCTATGGTACGATCCTGGGGAGCACCTATGTTCAGGCGCATCCCGAGAAGGTATCGGCTTATATCGGGATCGCGCAGGTGATCTCGCCGGAGAAGTCGGAGAGAGCGGGGTACGAGATGGCGCGCATCCGGGGACATGAAAAAGGGAAGGATACAACTGCTTTGGAGAAGGCATATCAGGCCTTTGAACGGGAGAAGAGTCTCCCGAACCGCATGGCACTCCGGAGGGAGGTTATGAAGCTGCTGCCGGCGAAGAAGCAGGATCAGGCCTTCCGGAACGCACTTTCTTCTCCGTATTTCGGGATGGATGACCTGAAATGGTTCCTCGTCCAGACGGGAGATGAAGAGGAGTATTACCGGCTGAACCGGCAGCTCTTCGATGCCACATTTTCCTTTGATATCGACCATTTGAAGCAGGATTACGAGGTTCCGGTACATTTTATATCCGGCGGAGATGACCGGATCTGCCCGGTGGATCCCATTCGGAATTACAAAGACCGGATCACAGCGCCGAAAAAAACCTTTACAGAACTGGATGGTTGCGGGCATAATGTACAGTATACGGAACCGGAAGCTTTTGCGGATACGGTAAAGCAGCTTCTGAAATAGGATGGTATATTTCGAGGGGATCATGGAAACGAAAAGAAAACAAAAGAGAATAAAGAACAGGAGGCTTCTCCTTCAGGTCGGACTCATGTTCTTTGCCGTATTCTCCGTTCTGCTCTTATGTCTGGGGATCCTGCTTGTACGTCATGCCAGAGAGTCCTTTCTGTCGGGACTTCAGGACACGATGCAGGGGGAAATGAAAATGATCCAGGGAATGCTCGTTGACAGGGAGCTGTTCGACTGGACTTCAGAATACTGGGAAAAGTATCCGGAGGAAATGAGACAGAACCAGAGTGAGGAAGACGCGGTGCTCGCAAATGAGACCGGGTTGATCAGTTCTATGGGGGACCTGAAGGAAGGTGCGAAGCTCGAAGACCTTGAGAAAGAAGATCTGCCCCATAGGCTCGCTGTAGCCAGGGTCAGTACAAACGAATTGGTCTCGGAAATGATGGTTGCCATTTCCATGACGAAAAACTATGCCATGCTGGTTGATTTTCGGAAGGACCGGAGGGGATTCCTGTATATGGCGATCCCCTTTGAGAATTCTCCCACGGAGAAAATTGGAGAACAACTGCCGGAACTGTTCGTGGATGATGAGATCACTGAACTGCTCAGCTCAAATACACATGGGAAGAGTGAACAGTATTTTACAGATTATGTAGATGAGGACGGAAGCTACATCTACATGGGATACGCACCGATCTACAGCCACGGGGAACCCAGATTTGTACTGGTATTCCTTCATGACTGGACGGAGAATCATAAAGAGCAGCTGCAGAGAACGCTGTGGATGCTGGCCTCCTTCCTGGTCATACTGGTGATCGGAGGGGCACTGCTGCTTCTCTTTATCAGCTGGGCAACGGTCGGCCCCGTGAAGAGACTTCGGTATGGTGTAAGAAAATACGCAAAAGAAAAGAAACCGGAGGAACTCCGAAAGGATATGTCGGCTGTGAGAAACCGGAACGAGCTGGGAGAACTGGCCGGTGATATCTCGGACATGGCGGATGAGATCGACAGTTATATGCAGGAGAATCTCCGGCTGGCAGGAGAGAGGGAGGCTGCAGCGGCTGAACTGTCCATAGCCGCGAGGGTGCAGCGTGACCAGCTCCCGGCAGAGTATCCGGACAGTCCGTATTTCACATTACGTGCATTTTGCCGCCCTGCCAAAGAGGTCGGGGGAGATTTCTATGATTTCTTCCTGCTGGATGATACACATTTGCTCATATTGATCGCGGATGTATCTGATAAGGGTATGAATGCGGCCTTCTTTATGGGGATCGCCAAAGCCATGATCAAGGCCGGTGCCATGAAGACGAAGGATCCGGTGGAGATCATTACAGAGGCGGAGAAAATGCTCTCAGATAATAATCCGGACGGCCTTTTTGTAACCGCATGGCTGGCGGTGGTCGATCTTGCAACAGGTCATGTGGATGTATGCAATGCGGGACATGATCATCCGCTGATCCGGAAAGGCGGCGAGTATACGGTCGAAAAGACGGAACACGGGCCTGCGATGGCCTTTCTCCCGGGAGTTCCCCATGTGGGTTCTTCCTTTGATCTTGCCCCGGGAGACCGGATCTTCCTGTATACGGACGGGATCCTGGAGGCGGCGGATTCGAATAAAGAAAGGTTTGGTGTCACCCGTCTGCTGACGACTCTGAATGAGGCACCTGAGGAGGCGACGGATGAAGAACTGATCGATTGTGTTCGTACGGCAGTTGACGATTTCGCCGGAGATGCTCCGCAGTTTGATGATATCACCATGCTGAGCTTTACATTTATCGGAAGATAAGGCTCGATGCCGGGTATTGAGAAAGATCACCGGTATCCTGATCGGAGGAAGCTTCCGGGATCACTTCCGTTATGCATGGATCAACCCGGAGTACTAGTTACAGGACTTTTTGATAATAACAGCGAAGGAGACGATACATGATTGATAAGGTGAATGAGTTTATCACCTGGCTTGATGGGATAGTATGGGGGATTCCGCTGATCCTGGTGATCCTGTTGACAGGGATCTATCTTACGGTCAGATTGAAGTTACTGCAATTCAGACATTTGGGCAAAGCGTTAAAA
>OCVV012857393.1_pt1 | contig 36699 bp, 29 predicted proteins | sample 1539721 | NCBI WGS metagenome assembly OCVV01 (sample SAMN02144230, study PRJEB22623) | gut metagenome | biome: sheep rumen | host: Ovis aries | place: New Zealand | reverse complement strand
AGACAAAGAATGCTGGAATGATGAAAAGAAGTCTGATGTTAATTTTCATTGTTTCAAGTTTTTGATTACAAAGTTATGGGAATTAGATGATAACAGCAAACAATGTGAAAAGTTATTTCTTGTCAGGCATCTTGTCGTAGAGGGCTTTCCACCATGTGTCGTCGCCTTTGAGCCATTTGGCAAACCATGCGAAGATGGTGTTTTGCCATTGCTTGCGCTTCTGGTAGTCGAGGATGTGGTGGTTCTGTCCATCCACCAGCACCATTGCTGTTTCCCTGCCGAGGAGCTTGAGGGCTGTGAACATCTGGATGCTCTCGCCCACGGGCACGTTGGTGTCGTCCGTTCCGTGGAGGAAGAGAAGTGGTGTGTGTATCTTGTCGGCATTGAAGAGCGGACTTTGGTCCACATAGAGGTGCTTGTTCGTCCACGGATAGGAATTAGCCATCGACACTTCGCTGTAGCTGTAGCCCCAATAGCCTTCGCCCCAATAGCTGGTGTGGTCGCTGATGCCTGCGTGGGATATGGCGGCAGCAAAGATGTCTGTCACCGTTTGCAGATACTGCGTCATGAATCCTCCATAGCTGGCACCGATGCAGCCAATCTTCGTGGCATCCACCCACGCGTGTTCCTTGCAGAAGGTCTTGGTGGCACCGATAATGTCCTGGGCCACGCCTTCGCCTGCAGTGTTCACGTGGCGGGATGAGAATTCCTGTCCGAATCCTGTGGCTCCACTTGGATTTACAACGAGCACCACATAGCCCTGAGCGGCGTAGGCGTGGTGAGGATAGCGACTCTCGAAGTTGCGACTTGTAGGTGAGCAACCGCCATAGTAGTTCACAATCATGGGATAGTGCTTCGAAGCGTCGAAATGAGGTGGCAGATAGTAGCGGCAGCAGATGGTGTCGCCACGGTCGTTCAGGTAGTTCCATGCTTGGCATTCTCCGAGCGTGATGCCTTGCAGGATGTCCTTGCTGAGGTCTTCGAAGAGGGCTGTCTTCAGCGTTTTCGTGTTGAGCGTGTAGATGCGGTCGGAGTTGGATGCGCTCTGTCCTTTCATCATGAGCATCGAGGCTGAAGATGCCACGCTGAAGTTCGTCACCAGTTCTTCGGGTGTGTTCATGCGTTGGATGTTGCCCGTCTTGGGATTCATGCGGAACAGGTGGATGCAGTCCTTGTCTTCAGCGTTGAAATAGATGTTTCCGTCTGCTTTGCACCAAGTGGCACTCATCACGTTCGGATTGAACTCCCTGGTCATTGCCTTCACTTGCTTCGTGCGGATGTCCATGAGGAAGAGTTGCTTGTCTATCATGCTGGGCACCCTGCCTTCGGGCACCACGTTGCCGATGCCACCGAATGCTTCGGGCGAACCTTGCAGCAGCACCTGAGTACCGTCGGGCGAGAACTGCGCTCCGTCCACGAATCCGTCTTTCGTCACCAAGGTATCCACGTCTAAGTTGTCGGCATGGATGCGATAGAGCGAATAGACGGTGGTTGGTCGCTCGGTGAGTCGGCTTTCAGACTTCATCACGAGCAGATATTTGCCATCATCAGAGATGTCGGACAGATAGACGTTGTGGTAGCCGTAGGTGAGAGGTTGGGCGAGTCCGCTCTTCAGGTCGAACTTCACCAGTTGGTTTCGATTTCTCCATCCTGGCTGACGGTCTTCGGGTTCCACCACTTCGTAGATTTCCTTCTTTTCCTTCGGTCCTTCCTGTTCTTTCGAGATGATGAGATAGTCTTCGGTAGGCGACATGGTGAATGAGCCCGAAGGCACGGACTCGCACAGCACGGTTTCTTCCCGTGTCTGCGGATTCACGCTGACGAGTTCTCGCTTTTCTCCTCTTATATAATAATAGCAGTTGGAGCGTGGCATCCAGTGCATACCGCTTCGGGCATCCACTATCTGCTTCGTGGCGATGTTCCACAGCTTGCTGCGGCTCACTGACTGTCCGCCTTGCTGCGTGTTGTTGTAGTTCACGATGGCATATTTTCCGTTGGGTGAGATGCTCACGTTCGAGCATTTCCATCCGTGCAGCACTTCGTTGAGCGAGTAGAGCCGACTCTCGTTGTTTGTCAGCACTTCCACGGCGTTGTCCTTCTTGGCTTCCACCGTGATGTGCAGCGAGTCCTGATGGTCTTTCTCGGAAAGGTACTTGACGACAACGGAGTGGGAACTGGGCTCCAGCACCACTTCGGGGCTTATCTGCTTCACGCCATCCACGTAGAGGCTGTGTTTGCCCAGTCCTTCCACGGTGATGCTTGCCGTGGTGTAAGCCGTGTTCTGCAACGTGAAGCCAATCAAGTGCAGTTGGTTCTCACCGCCAGGCAGCGCCTTGCTGTGCATCACTTGTCCCGTCTTCACGGCATCCAGTCGGATGGGTGTGTCGAGCAGTTTGTCCTTGCCAAACTTCCGTGCGTGAAGGTCGATGGAATCCACCATCACGGGTGTTTGCACCTTGTAAGGTCCTGCATAGCGATATTCCTGTACGTTGATTTTCGTTTGGGCAAAAGTGCCCAGTGCCACAGCTTCCCATCCTATGAGAGCGAGAGCCAGTCTTTCCCTTTTGTTCATTATTTTGTTTGAATGATAAAAAAAACGAAAACGAAAACGAAGGTTCTGCCATCTGGTTGGCAGTTCTCGTTTTCGTTCTCGTTTTCGTTCAATAGATTGATTTATTTCAGAATCTTCACCGTCTTCTTGCTACCGTCGGTGTATTCCGTCACTTGGATGTTCACACCCTTTTGAGGCTGAGCTGTTTCGATGCCTTGCACGTTGTAGAACCTGCTTCGTGCAACCTCCTTGCTGGCTTCGATTTGCTTCACCGAAGTGATGTCGTCGATGAGGTTGTAGCCTTCGAAGAAATCGATTGTGCTACCTCTGTACAAGAATCCCTGACCGTCGGAATTGAGCTGTGCCCAAGGTCCCCAACTGATTTGTTTCTCATTGAATGTGCCTGAAATGTCAGGACCCTCAATGGAAGTCATCAGTCTGTTCAATGCGTATGTGTAGAACACGCCGTATGTGGAGTTGTAGTAGAATGCACGCTGGTTAGGAATCGTAACGGTCTTTTTGCTGAGGTCGTAAGCCATCACTGCCGATTCACCCATACCGGAGAAACCGCCCACATAGATGGAGTCGCCATCGATGGCGTGAACGATGTAGGATTTGTAGCTGCCATCCTTGTCTGTGTCAGTCATGACACCTGTTGCTTTCATGATACCTGTTGAGAAAGCAATGTCGTAATAGTAGTCTTGATAAGCACCTGAGTCAATGAATGCACCCCAAGGCGTTTCGAACACCAGTTCACCGTCGATGTAGCTACCCGTAATTTTTGCATCACGAACAGGGAAGAGATCCTGCTCTTCTTCATTATAGTCCCATGCAGCAATGCTGATTGTGCCATAATCAGAATCTGTGAACAGCACCTGACTGTCCATCTCGAAGTAGCCGTTCTCGTCCAGCTTGGCAGTGATGTCATTCACATTGGAGTTTGTCAGCCATTGTCCGAAGCCCGATATGGTGATGGTGCCGTCGCCATTGTTCGCAATGTCGATACCATAGTAGAAATACATAGCAATGCTTTCGCCATTCTCGTCTTTGCTCGAACTTTCGTAAACCACCATAGCTGGTCCAGCAAGTTCGGTTGCTGCGGCAGCCTTCATCACTTTGAATCCTGGTGCTTTGTGCTGACCCTTCATCTGTGATGCAGGCATTCGCACTTCGCTCAGGCTCTTAGGTTCAAAACTTCTGTTTTGTTTGCCCAGCTGGTTCATCTGCTGTGCGTTTGCTTCAATGGCTGACGTGAAAGCCATTGCAGCCAAGAGAGTAAAAAAATGTTTCATAAGCTTTTAAGTTTTTGAGTTGTTAAGTCTAAAGTCTAAGGTATATCTCCTAAAGAAATCGGCAGAATCGGCAAAATTATTAAGATTTAGTACATTTAGTCTATTTCTTTAGGAGACTTTTTACGCCTTTGCCTTCGACCTTCGACCTTTTAATATTAAAGAATCTTTTTTAAATCCCTAAAATCCCTGATTTATTTTTCATTCTTGATGGTTACATCCATGCGGTTGAATGGGAACATGAATCCGCGTTCCTTGAGTTCCTGGTAAACAGTTTCGTTCATGTAGAAATAAACTGCCCAGTAGTCGCTGCCTTTGCACCATGTGCGCGTGTTGACTACAACGCCGCTTTCGTCCAGCAAGGTCAGTCCAATCCAAGGAGCAGCCACCACATCGCTGTCTGCCACAGGAGCCTGCATGATGAGCGGATTGCGCTTCTGGATTTCCTGAATGGCATCCTTCACCTTGTTGAGGTCGGTGCCATAAGCAAACTTGAAGTCCAAATCCACACGACGGTAAGGCTCCGTCGAGTAGTTCTTCAGCATACCCGTGGAGAGCGTTCCGTTAGGGATGATGACGGTCTGCGCGTCGTTCGTGCGGATGATGGTGTTGAAAATCTGGATTTGCTTCACCGTACCCATGTAGCCCTGAGCCTCAATGAAGTCGCCCACTTTGTAAGGCTTGAACAGCAGCACCATCACACCTCCGGCAAAGTTCGACAGCGTTCCGCTCAGTGCCATGCCAATAGCAACACCGGCAGAAGCGAAGAGAGCGATGAACGACGAAGTCTCGATGCCAAAAATCGAGATGATGATGATGGCAAGCACGAACCACAGCACCACATTCACGATGCTGGTGAGGAACGAGAAGAGCGATTTGTCCACCTTGCTGCGCTCCAGTGCCTTCGTCACGAGTTTTGAAATCCACTTGATGATTTTGCTACCTACGTAATAAACGATAATAGCAACAATCAGGTTCTTGCAGAACGTAATTGCCATACCTCCCAACATGGAGTAGGTTTCTGGCGAGAAAATTTTTTCTAACATAGCGTTTAATAGTTTTTGAAAGAGGTTAATAGCGCAAAGTTAATGGATTTCCATGAAAAACGAATATTTTCTGCCAATAAGTTTCGATTTTTTTATTTTTTATGTAATTTTGCCGCATGATGAAACCAATATGAAGAATGAAAAAAAGCCTCACCCCCAAAGACCCAAGACCCACCCCAACCCTCCCTGTGAGGGAGGGAGTAGTCACCCGGATGGTTATTCACTCCCCCTTGGGGGAGCTGGAGGGGTCCATACTCCCTCCCTCACAGGGAGGGTTGGGGAGGGTCCAACTTAAAAAAAAACTTAAAATATGTCAATCCTAACTATTCTGCTTCTCTTGCTCTTTGCAACGAATGCGCAGGCTGAGAATTATCCCTATCGTAGTGACGTGCTGTGGGTCACAGTGCCCGACCATGCCGACTGGATTTACCAGCCAGGCGAGGAACCACGCGTCGAAGTGCAGTTCTACCAGTATGGAATGCCTAAGGACGGAACTGTCACCTACACCATCGGCAACGACCTCCTGGAGGACGACGACCGAGGTAGTGTGAAACTCAAGAACGGACGAGCCACCATCAAGATGTCAACTCGAAAGACACCTGGCTTCCGTGATTTGCGCTTGCAGATGAAAGTGGGCAACACCACCTACAAGCACCACGTGAAGCTCGGTTTCGCACCCGACAAGATTCAGCCGTTCACCACCATGCCTTCCGACTTCACCACCTTCTGGAGTCAGAGCATCAAGGATGCACGGACGTTTCCGCTCACCTACACCATCGAGCCAGCACCCGAATACACCACCGATGCCGTGGATTGCTACCTCGTGAAGATACAAATCAACAGCAAGGGGCAATGCGTCTATGGCTACCTCACCAAGCCCAAGAACGCTGCAAAGGGCACGTGTCCCGTTGTGTTCTGTCCGCCAGGAGCAGGCGTAAAGACCATCAAGGAACCGCTGCGTCACAAGTATTACGCCGAGAACGGTTTCATCCGTCTCGAAATCGAAATACACGGACTCGACCCACGCCTCAGTACCGAGCAGTTCAAAGCCATCAACAATGCCTTCAACGTCGGAGCCAACACCTATCTGGCACAAGGGCTCGACCATCGCGACAACTACTACATGAAGCACGTCTATCTCGCTTGTGTGCGCTGCATCGACTTCCTCACCTCGCTGCCCGAGTGGGACGGCAAGAACGTAGCCGTGCAGGGAGGAAGCCAGGGTGGAGCCCTCGCCATTGTCACCGCCTCGCTCGACTCCCGTGTCAGCCTCTGTGCTGCCAACCATCCCGCACTGAGCGACATGGCTGCCTATTCCGAGAAGGGACGCACAGGTGGCTATCCTCATTTCCACCGCCTGAACGCCATGCTCACTCCAGAGAAAATCAACACCCTGCGCTACTACGACGTGGTGAATTTCGCACGACAGATGAAGGCAACCACCTTCCTCACCTGGGGCTATAACGACGACACTTGTCCACCTACCACCAGCTATGCCGTCTGGAATTCCCTCCCATGTCCGAAGGAATCCCTCATCACGCCCGTCAACGAGCATTGGACCAGCGAAAACACCGAGCGCAGCATTATGGAGTGGATCAAGGCACGACTGAAGTAGTTCGTCCTTTCTTTCGTTCCATTTTTTCAGACGAACGTTTGTTTTGCTTCTTACGAACGTTCGTTTTGTTTCAGTCGAACGTTCGTTTTGCTTCTTTCGAACGTTCGTTCGCTTTCACCCGAAGGCTCGTTCTGCTTCGACTGACTTTTTCTCCCTCTCCATCTTAACAATCCAAACCTGCGAACAAAAACTTTGTAAAAAGGAAGTTGGTAGTTCATGAATAAACGCTTTGATTTTGACACAAACATAAAAATTCCATAATGCGAACAAAGAGTTCGTGGCAAAGGTGTATCTTTGCAAAAACAATTAAATAATGCCGACTAATAAAAATGCTTTAACGCGATACATGTTTCTGGATGAAATGTTGTCAGACAGACATCATTTCTATGATATTCATGACTTGACTGAGAAGTGCAATGAAAAGCTTACTACGGCAGGATTATCAGAAGTCACAAAGCGTTGTATTGAGAAGGACATCAACTATTTGGAATATGATCCTTTTTTTGCGGAGATAGAGCGTTTTCGTGTAGGTGGCAGAAGATGTGTGCGCTATGCCGACCCTTCCTTTTCTATTTTTAAGAAGGAATTGTCTAAAGAGGAAAGCAATCTTATCCTTGAAGTGCTTAATACCATCGGTCAGTTTGAAGGTTTGGCACATTTTGAATGGTTAGAACGATTCAAGACAGGTCTTGGACTAAAAGAACGTCCCAAAGTCATTAGCTTTAGTAATAATCCATATCTTCAGAATTCAAACCTTTTAGGCGTCCTGTTTGACAATACATCAAATCAGGTGGTTGTAGAACTGGAATACCATACTTATTCTGACACAGGAAAAAAAACCATCATCTTCCATCCATATCTGCTGAAACAATATAATAATAGGTGGTACATTATTGGAGCTGCCGATAGCGACAAGAAAATTCTGAATTTTGCTTTAGACAGAATAGACAAAGTCACTCCTTTGCCTGAACAAAAGTTCTTTCCTTGTGAGAAAGACCTTTCTGAACGATTTGAAGATATTGTTGGTGTAACTCTTTATGAGGACTGCGAAGTGGAGCATATAGTGTTTTGGGTAAGTGATGCGTCCAAAGGATATGTCGATACAAAGCCCATACATGGCAGCCAGAAGCCTCTAAAAGGAGAACAGGAACAAAAACTTCGTGATGATTATCCCTTGCTTAATGGTGGGTCCTTCTTTTCTATTGATTGTATCCAAAACTATGAACTTATCCGAGAATTATGTTCATTTGGCAAGAATTTGATTGTGCTTGAACCCTGTCATATCCAAAAAAGTATTTGTCAACGAATCCAAGAAATGATTCAGAATTATGAACAAATTATCCCCATAATTTAAAAACACATGTCGTCATTTGGTTCTGTCATCGAGTGCTATAATAACGGACTAGAAGCAAAAAGAGAAATGAACTTCTTTCGGGCGGTACGTTCCTTTCGAATGTACAATTATCACTATGAGTAAGGAAAACTGCCTTATTTTGTTGAAAAGATGAAAAATGTGGAGAAAATTCCGCTTGCCAACAATACTATAGAAAATTATTGAGATGATTAGCTAACAAATCTCGAATTCAAAAACATAATTAAAATCTTTATATTAATATGGGCGTTTTATATTATGATAAATCGAAAGATGAATTCACTCCAAACAGGTCGGATAACTGTGAGATTCTATTTGAGTGTTATGAGAGAGAAGAACGCATTGGTTTGGATAAAGGTAATAATCCCCCGATTAAAAAAGGACCGTTCGAAATAACTATAAAAACCAATTTTTATCCCCAGTCTCCTGAACGTCAATATATAAGTATAAGCATAACTGTTAATGGAATTTTACTTCTGCCTATTTCAATGGCTTGCAGAAAGGCTGTTACAAATATTCACTTCTCAAAGCATGACATTGCATTTCTTCAATATGGGATAGGGAACAATCAAGGCAAGGAACCTGTAACTATTTTTCAACGTAATGATGAAATGAATTGGGATATTGCTCTTCAAGAGGTTTGTGATATTTGTAACAATTATGAAGAATGGATAATCAAAGAAACGAAATTGTTAATTGCAAAACTAAGAGAATTCTCAAAAACGGATTTTAATAGCATTTCTACTTTATTGAGCCTTGTTCGAGGATATGAAACAATTGCACCGAATGTTATTTCAGTATTTAGGAAATTCGTTGATCCTCATTGTTTTGATGCAATGAGACAACTAATTAATTTTATAGAAAATAATAAAATGAAAGCACTTGAAAAAGTTGCCAAGAAGAAACGTGGTGATATTTTATGGGCATATATTAAAGATTATTATTTAGAGAATAGTCATTAAGTGAATAATACAAAGATGAAAACCATAATGAGAAATGAAGGTGAACATCTTTGTGACATTATTCGAGAGAAAATGAAATTAAGAACCTTTACAAATTCTTCAAGCAAATGACATTAGATTATATTAGTATCGAATAAAAGAAGTTTGTTGATGCAATAGAACGTCATCTTTTAAGAACAAATAAAATAGTATTGATTTTTTTATATTCTTGAAATGAATTAACATCAATGCGAACATAGAGTTCGACATGCGTTTATATCTTTGCAATGTAATTTATAAATAATATATCAAAACATGGCATCTTTCACAGTAAACACTCACCACGCATACTTAAATAATGATATTGTTATTAAGACAGAAGGTCATATTACAATAGAAGATACCATTACAGGACAGGTGTATGAATTTCAGCATGAGTTGAAAACCCGATTTTCAGCTGGTCATCACATATTGAAATCTGAACAACATGAAGAGGAGATTGTTATTGAAGATGCCATCAAACTTGGAGGCAGCCGAGTAAAAAAAGCATTTGTTTTTGACAATAACCCCTGGATTTTCATTTCCACAAAAGACCGTCTCTACATTGCTAATAAAGATATGATGGAGGAAAAAGTAGAATATAGTATAACCCCTGATTCCATTACTTCTTTGGGCAATTATTATGGAAATCCATGTGAATATTTTTTGTTTCAAACCCAAAATGATTATTCCATCTATAATGTCCAAACAGGAAAAGTAGTATTCACTTTCCTTAACCATATTTATAGTAACAATCATCTCGTAATATACAAATCTGAAGAGGTAGTTACAGTTTATGATTATCGTCAGGGAAAAGTGGTCGTTGAGTTTGAAGGACAATATTCTTTTGGCTCAAAATTTTATTTTATAAAGGATGGCAAACTGCATGGGCTCAATCTCAGTTCATCATACATCAATACAATAGATTTGGTTGGGAAAGTTGAAGATAATTACTATCTATATGGCAATTCTCTTGTTAAATTAACATCTGATTATCTAGCACAAAAGATTTACAAATACTATTCGTTGGGAAATGGTGAAAAAAATATGAAGGAAACTTCATTCAGCTTTCCATACTATGTTGAATCTTGGAAAGGTTATTCATTTGGTATATTTGAAAAATTAAAATGTGAACTTGAAAAATACAGAAACACATATAGGCCCAGTACAGAATTCTCCAATATAAAAAGTTCCATATTTGCAATTAAAGTAACTGAAATAATATCTTATTGGGAAAAAGACAAATACTTCGTGAAATTAACTGGGGAACTCTTGTCATTTCCAACCATAAGAATAAAAGTACCTTTCTCAATTGTAGGAGAGGTTGGTAGCAGCATCGATTTTAGTGAGATTATCGTTGGACAGGATGATGAAGTTTCTTCAGAACAAGTAATTGAGTCAAAGTCGAAGACCTCCTCTTTTAATATTCCCAAGGAAGAATCAATACTTGGCCAATCCGAATCTGGTAGATTTGTTATATCTCAATTAAACAATAATTTGTTTTATTGGGACACAAAACATGAAACTAAACAAGTAATACTGAATGAAGTTTTTGATGGTTCACATTATTCCAATGCCTTTTTTACTAGTGATGGTAAAAGTGTAATCTTCGAACGTGATGATATGACAATGCATATAATGGGATTTGAAGATCTATCTACAGATTCGTTTGATATTGAAGGCCTAACACTACCTCGTCATGCTGGCTTTAATGGTTATAAGCCAGAAATTGAGATGCAGAATTGTAGAAAGCCAGTTTGGCGTGATCCTATCAGTCTTGTAAGAATACAGTCACAAGAATTTTCGAGCCACATCTTCATGAGTCCTGATAAATCTTATTCTGCTGATAATGATTTCAAAGTAATTGTTAAGAACAGACTTTCTAATTGTGATATATCTTCTGATGAGTATAGAACGTTATGCAAAGAGTATGATTTTCAATGGGACGATTCAGAAGAAGATAAACAAAAGAAAATAGCTCATCGGGAGTTGCTACTTGAACAATACGGAAAAGAACTTTTGTTTAAGTATGTAATAGAGAGATATACTCATCTAATAAATGTAAACGAGAAAATCCCTGAAGCTAAAAAGAGTGAGAGAATAGAATGGGCTGTAAATTCTGAAATAGAAGAGTTCTTAAAACAAAAGAAAATTTTTACTCCTTTGTTTTTGGAAAAGTTGGGGTATGTCGTCTATCGGAACAATCATACTAATGACGAACAGAGAATATTAATAGGTAGAAGTGTTTATTTCTTGAACTATGTTTCTTTCTCTTATGATTCACGTTATCTCGCATTTGCTGCAAAAATGAGACGAGATGTATTTAGGTTCACTGAAGATGGCGTTTTTGTCTTGTATGATTTGAAAGAGAACAAAGAAATAATTCGACAAGACCATGGACAGAATTTATATGCTGTTTGGATGACATTATTTAGTAAAGATGGAAATGTAGCTTATTATGATAGTCGTGCAAATGCATATGTTGTGACTAATAAGTCAAACTACACAGAGATTGAAGAGATAGAAGGTAAAAGTCTTCTTTGTTTCAGTCCATCAGGGAAATACATTGCTTTTTCTGACCAAAACTATATCGACTATACTCATCATCCAAATTCAAACTGGGGACATCAACCTTCTGGGAACATATTTATTCATTCCATAAATGACATTCAAGCATGTCTTGAGCATTATAATGATTTCGGAGAGGGTATAGTCGGTGTCGTGTCTTGTGCTGGGAACGTTGCTTCTGCTGCATTTTCTTGTGACGAGCGTAGATTAATGGCTGTTGGGGATGATGGTGTTGTCGTCATCAGAAATCTTCATTTAGAAGAGAAGGAGAATGATAAGTCTTATCTTCCTTTTGCGGGAAGTGACAAAAGACATGATTTCCGTAAGAATGAAAGAAATGGGATTGTATCTATCTCTTTTTGGGGTACCGATGGTTTAACCACTGAGGTTTTTGACTACTGGTGTGAACCTGATGAAACACTTGACAGTGAACAGGGTCTAATTTATTCTGCAGATGGAACAAAACTAATAAAAAGTTTATATATTAACAACGAGGAATATTATATAAAAGATGGAGTAAGACGAATAGAGAACGGAGTGTTTCAGGGAATATATGGCCCAGGAGCAGGATATATTAATAGTATATGTAAGTTACACTTACCTGATAGCATTGAGTCTATGGGTGACGATATTTTTGACGATGATGGCATGGGGGTAACCATATATGTAAATCCAAAAAAAATTAATATTTTTCGTTCTTTATTCCCTTTCTATCAACATTTATTTGCTCCAGAATTATGAATTTATAAGAATAATCAGAAAACGAACATAGACTTCGCAAATAGTTCGTATCTTTGCAACAGATAACAAAATAAGGCGGTCTTTGACAAGTTTGGTAGCTGAAACAACATTTTGAAATTCGTCCAGCGTATTTGTCTGGATGTCTCCTTGTTCTTCGGAATCCTGGAGATAAACAATGTTAGATTGTTAACGTATTTCACTTTAGTACGTTGTACTTTTACTATTATTGTTATTATGTTGTTATTTCTTATACATTACATAAAGAAAAGAAGTTTTGGCACCAGACATCAGAGACCGCCTTTTCAAACATGATGAAACATGGATAAAACACAAATAGCACAAATCGCATCTCAGATGTCAACAAGAGAAGATTTGTTGGCATTGCTCAATCGTATCAAAAAAGAAGAGATGTGTGAGCTGGGCTTTGATGCCGATAAGTTTTATCCATTTACGATGAAGCATCTTTTGTACTATTGTAACCCTAATCATGCTTTTCATCGTTATCGTCAATTCAAGATTAAAAAGAAGTCTGGCGGCTTTCGTCAGATTACAGCTCCACGCAATCAGAGTTTCATGATGCTTCTACAGTCGGTAAATGAAATCCTAAAAGCGATATACACTCCATCTGATTATGCTATGGGATTTACTGAGGGACGTTCTGTAGTAACAAATGCAGTAGTTCATAAAGGCCAGAACTATGTGCTTAACATAGACTTGAAAGATTTCTTTCCAAGTGTGGAACAAGGACGAGTATTGAAACGCTTGACTTTGGCGCCCTTCATTTTTTCGCCTCAGATTGCATTATTAATTTCGGGGTTGTGCTCCATGAGAGTAAAACGAGAGCAAGCTATAGAAACAAAACAACATAATTTGGACAAATTGTTTATGTATGTGTTGCCACAAGGGGCTCCGACATCACCAATCATTACCAATATGATATGTGATACTCTTGATCGTCGTTTGGCAGGATTGGCAAAACGTTTTGGACTTCACTATACTCGCTATGCCGATGACATCACATTTAGTTCCATGCACTATGTTTACTCTAAAAACGGTGAATTTAGAAAAGAGCTGGTCCGCATTATTGAGGATCAAGGCTTTACGATTAACGAAACCAAAACAAGACTTCAGAAGCTTGGAAGCCGTCAGGAGGTGACAGGTATTATTGTCAGCGAAAAACTTAATGTTAGCAAGAAATACGTTCGTGAAATCAGAAGTTTACTCTATATTTGGGAAAAGTATGGCTACTCGGCTGCTATGTCAAGATTTCTACCGAAATATAAAGCAGAGAAGGGACATGTCAAGAAAGGAAATCCAGACTTGACAAACGTTCTTGACGGCAAGCTTTTATACTTGAAGATGGTCAAGGGTGATACTGATTCAGTATATGTAAGACTATACAAAAAGTTTCAGGAACTTGTTGAGAAAGATTCAAATTCAGACAAGACAAATCCTTTTGGCATTACTTACATGGAAACAATACCTCTTCTGAAATTCGAACAGGAAAAGAATACAAGTGTTACCTTCCAGCACAAGGATGACAACAAGCGATTCGCCACTTTTCAACTTGGAGATGTTCAACAGGTTGCATCAATCAACAAGGGCGTTAAATCTGAAGACGAACTGCAAAAAGAAAAACTATCCATTTCTAATTGTAGGGATTCCAAAGGTGAACAATTTTGGCTTATTCATTTGATTGATAAGGTGACTGTTTATAAACCAGCACCTGTGGACATTGATGAACTAAACAATGATTTGGATTCACTTTTAAGTACATGATATGGATGAAAAGTTAACAGCTACAGTAAATAAAATAAAACTCCTGGCAGAACAAAATCCAGAGTTTAATCAGGCAATGCAGAAACTGTTTGGAAATACAGCTTCTGCTTCGTCGCATTTCGATTATGATGAAAGAGTATCCCATATTGAAAAATATCTGGGACTAGATTTCTATACTGATTCCATGCCATCTGTGATAGATTATTCATACATACAAGAGGCGGACGTGAGAGCACAACTCATATCTGATAATCGTGAAATGTTACGTTTTAGATATGGAACACGCTTTCACGAAATATTGTTTGAAGAATTCTGCAGATATGCCCAACTTCAAGCTGAAATGCTTATCAATTATTTCTACTATCATAAGGAACCTACTGTTGCTGCAGCTATTATTCACATCAAAAAGTACAATACAAATGCCAAAATAGATAATAGTTCACCTACACTTACATCTATACCTTTTAGTACGAAATTATGGGCTTTTTGTGATGAGTTTCAACTTAAAAAAGCAAAAGAATCTTTTGATTTTGTTAGAGATGTCAGAAATCATCAAAGTCATAGAAACCCTACTGTACAAGATTTTTCATTTTTTGATTATCAAAAGAAGCTTCTTGACTGGGGCATTCAGTTAAAAAGTGATGGTTCATTCGATTTCTACAAAACCAAGGAAAACATATTGGCTTACAATATTTATGAATCAAAAGTTAAGAACAAACCGGAATTCAAATTATATCAATACTATGCTTGGTTTAATAAAAAACCCTACGATGAAGTTATATCAAGACTGAAAGAAATCTCTGAAACGGTATGTAATAATATCAAGTAATGGATATTTCTCTATAATAATATGACCATGTAAGTATTTACTATCCTCAAGGATGGTTAGACGCTTGACTAATTGAAAAAATATTTGTATTTTTGTGGCTGATATTAGCCTTAGTGACTTGTTTGATGGTACTTTAAATTGCCAATTTTCAACTATATACGGAAATCCCTTCGCTCTTTTAGCAATCTTATTTCAACTATTTAGAATTTGTGGAACTTGATAATTATATGTCAATGCTTCAATACCTGTATCGCTACAGATGTTGGATTTGATGTGGGCATTGCCCCAAGGTTGTATACTTGGATACCAAGAGTTAAAACTTGTAGTGACGGGGGAGAATATATTTGAACGAATGACTGACATACGCTGACGATTGGATAGGTTTTGAGCGGGGAATGATGTTTTTGCAAGGATATTTAACGATTTTTCTATTAAAATGAAAATGAAATGAAATAAATGTTGTAAATTTGCAAGCAAAATGCGCGAAAAGCATTAAAATTAAAATATGTACTAATAATTTTTGTGATGAGAAAAATCTACTTTTTCCTGCTCTGCCTCACACTCTGCTTTGCAGATGCAGCAAGGGCACAGCAGCAGAAAACTAAGTCCGATGAGCCACAATGGTTGAAGAGCCTGGCGGAACGAATCACGCTCAATGGTTACGCACAGGCTGGTTACACTTGGCGACATCAGGATGGAGAGCAAACCAACTCGCTCGATGTGAAACGCACATTGCTCTGGGCAAAGGCCCAAATCACTGACCGCTGGTCGTTCCTCTTCATGCACGACTTCTCAAGCGTGGTGCAGGAGTTCTACACCGACTATCGTCTGACGAACGACCGTGGGCTGACCTTACGCGTGGGACAGTTCAAGAACTGCTATTCGTTGGAGAATCCGCTTTCGCCTACGAAGATGGAGCTGATTGACGTGTATTCGCAAGGAGCTACTTACTTGGCTGGCTGCGGTTCCGACCCGCTTTTCGGTGTGAACTATGGTCGTGACCTCGGTATTGAGATTTATGGATACTTGTTCAAGGACCACCTCTTCTATGAGTTGGCGATGATGCAGGGTTCGGGTGTGAACCGCAAGGACAGGAACAACCAGAAGGATGTGCTTGCCAAGCTCGACTTCCGCCCTGTGGAGAACTGGCGCATCGTGGTGTCGGGACAGTTGGGCAAGGGTAATGCCGTTGCCGAGTCAAAGTATAACCCTAATATCAAGGTGGGCGAGAACTACACGCGCAACCGCTGGTCGGCTGGTGCGGAATGGAAGAGTCACGTGAAGGGTGTGGACTACTGGAAGAACCGTGCAGCGAGTGTGCATGGCGAAGTGTTAGGCGGTAAGGACGGCGAGGTGAACAGCTTTGGTGCTTACACCACGGCTTGCGTACCTGTTTGTCAGGTTCTCGACGTGGTTGGTTCGGTGGATTATTTCAATTACAACACCGACATGGACTGGAAGCAGACGAACCTCACAGCTGGTGTGCAGCATTGGTTCTACAAGCAGTGCCGTGTGCAGTTGCAATACACTTACTCCATCGCTGAAAAGCAAAGCAATTATGGCACGCTGCAAGCTCAGGTGCAAGTGGCGTTCTGATAAAAATGAAGAATGAAGAATGTAGAATGAAGAATAATTAAATGAAGAATGAAGAATGTAGAATGAAGAATATATTTTACTCTGCTCATGGAATGTGTAACTTTCATTCTTCATTCTTCATTCTTCATTCTTAATTCTTCATTCATTATTAAATTAATAATTACTATGTTTGTCAAGATATTTTTAACAGTTGTGTTTCTGCTTGTGACAGTGGGCGTGGGTGCGTATTCGCGCAAGCAAGCAAGAAATGTGGAAGGCTTTGTGTTGGGAGGACGTTCCGTAGGTCCGTGGTTGACAGCGTTCGCTTACGGTACGAGTTATTTTTCTGCTGTGGTGTTCGTGGGCTATGCAGGCCAGTTCGGTTGGAAGTACGGTTTGTCATCCACTTGGATTGGTGTGGGCAATGCCGTGATTGGTTCTCTCTTGGCTTGGATGGTGCTTGGACGACGCACGAAACTGATGACGCAGCATATCGAATCTCGCACGATGCCCGACTTCTTCGGTACGCGCTTCCGTTCGCAGCGTCTGCGCGTGGTGGCTTCTGTCATCGCTTTTGTTTTCTTGATTCCTTACACGGCGGGAGTCTATAAAGGTATCTCCACGCTGTTTGAAATGGGTTTCGGCATTCCTTACGAATACTGTGTGATACTGATGGCTGTGTTGACGGCTGTGTATGTCATTTTGGGTGGCTATCGTGCCACAGCCATGAACGACTTCATCCAGGGCGTGATTATGCTCTTCGGCATTGTCACCATCATTGCAGCTGTGCTGGCGCAGAAGGGTGGACTGGTATCTGCCGTGGAGCAGATGGCTGCCATTCCTGCCGACGACAATCCTGCTGTGAACGGTCGATTGGCAGACGTGTGGGGTCCTGACCCTTGGAACCTGCTGGGCGTTGTGGTGCTGACGAGTTTGGGCACATGGGGTTTGCCTCAGATGGTGGGTAAGTTCTATTCCATCACTGATGAGTCTGCCATCAAACGCGGCACAATAATTTCCACCATTTTTGCGTTTGTAGTAGCAGGAGGTTGCTATTTCTTGGGTGGTTTCGGTCGCCTCTTCGGTGTGCCACCTACGTTGCCTAACGGACGGCTCGACTTCGACTCCATCGTTCCAAGTATGCTCTCCTCTCTGCCCGACATACTCATAGCCCTCGTTGTGCTCTTGGTGCTTTCTGCTTCGATGTCCACATTGGCTTCGCTGGTGCTCACGAGTAGTAGTACGATGACGCTCGACTTGATTTACCGCGACAAGAAGTCGCTGGAAGGCGAGGTGAACAGCGGAGAAATCGATGACGAAGTGTCGGAAAGGATTGAGAAAAGAAAGGTGGTGGTGATGCGCGTGTTAATCGTGTTCTTCATCGTGATTTCGCTGATGATTGCCTTGAATCCACCTACGTTCATTGCTCAGTTGATGGGCATTTCGTGGGGCGCACTGGCTGGTGCTTTCTTGGCTCCGTTCATGCTTGGCTTGTATTGGCGCGGCGTGACTCAGGGTGGAGTTTGGGCTTGTTTCATTTGGGGCGTAGGTATCACGGTGCTGAACATGCTCTTGGGCAATCCTATTTCGCCTATCAACTGCGGTGCCATCGCTATGGTGGGTGGATTCGCTGTGGTGGCTCTTGTGAGCATCCTCACGCCAAAGCTGCCTCAGAAGTACGTGGACAAGGTGTTCAAGTGCTATGAGTGAGAATTCGGCGGAGAACCGCCGAACACAAGAGGGGCGGAGAACCGCCGGACACGGGATAGGCGGAAGAACCGCCGAACACGGGACTGAATGATGAAATGCTGTAGATGATAACGACGATTGTTCAATCTGACATAATTTGGGCGCAGCCCGAAGAAAATAGACGACACTTGGGCGCATGGATGGACGGGATGGCGGAGGCTGACCTCTACGTGCTGCCCGAGATGTTTTCCACGGGATTCTCGACCGATGCCGCACTGGTGGCTGAGAACGACAAGGCTACGTTGGCATGGATGTTGCAGAAGGCTCAGGTGCTGGATGCTGCCATTGCAGGAAGTGTGGCGACGGAAGAAGGCGGTAGGTTTTTCAACCGCCTTTACTTCGTGAAACCCAGTGGAGAGGTGACGGCTTACGACAAGCGTCACTTGTTCACTTACGGAAAGGAGCATCTGCATTTCACTGCTGGGCAGGAACGCGTGGTGGTGGAATGGAGAGGTGTGCGCATCCTGCTTGCTGTGTGCTACGACTTGCGTTTCCCTGTGTGGACTCGCAACCGCAAGGACTACGACATGATTCTCTATGTGGCTTCGTGGCCCACGAGCCGAGTGAAGGTATGGAACACATTGCTGAAGGCACGCGCCATCGAAAACCAGTGCTACGTGGCTGGTGTGAACAGGGTGGGGGAAGACCCCCGCTGCCAGTATTGTGGCGCATCTGCCATCATCAGCCCTTACGGTGAGGAAATGGCAAGCTGTGAGTGGGACAAGGAGTGTGCTGCCACGGCTGACATCGACATGGAGCGACTCCTCGCTTTCCGACAGAAATTCCCCGTGTTAGACGATGCTGATGAGCTGAGTGACTTTGCCTGTCCGAGAACGGATGGGAATGGTGAGGAAAAAACTGAAGCACTTTTTTAAAATACTTATTATAATAATGGTAGAAAAGAAACTTTTACTTGGTGACGAAGCCATTGCATTGGGTGCTATCCATGCGGGGCTTTCGGGAGTGTATGCTTATCCAGGCACTCCTTCCACCGAGATTACGGAATTTATCCAGGGCAATGCCTTGGCACGAGAACGAGGCATTCATAGCCGCTGGAGTACGAACGAGAAAACGGCTATGGAGGCAGCCTTGGGCATGTCGTTCATGGGCAAGCGTGCTATGGTGTGCATGAAGCATGTGGGACTGAATGTGTGTGCCGACCCATTTGTCAATTCGGGCATGACGGGCGTGAACGGTGGAATCATCGTGCTGGTGGCAGACGACCCTTCGATGCACTCCTCGCAGGACGAGCAGGACTCACGCTTCTATGGCAAGTTTGCGCTCATCCCTACGTTCGAACCAAGTTCGCAGCAGGAGGCTTACGACATGATGTCGGCTGCTTTCGACTATTCCGAGCAGCAGCACTTGCCTGTGCTCATGCGCGTGACAACCCGCATGGCGCATAGTCGTGCCGTGGTGAAGGTGGCTACAATAGCCCGTGAGGAAAACGAGTTGAACTACAATGCTGTGGCAAGCAGTTGGGTGCTGCTGCCAGCTAATGCCCGCAAGCGCAATGACATCGTCACTGCACAGCAGGCACAATTGGAGGCAGATGCAGTTAGTTCAGCTTTCAATCAATACATGGATGGTGCCGACAAGAGTCTGGGCATCATTGCCAGTGGCATAGGCTACAACTATGTGATGGAGTGCTTCCCTGACGGTTGCCCTTATCCACTGCTGAAGATTTCACAATATCCATTGCCAAAGGAACTTGTCAGAAAGCTGATGGCAGCGTGCGAGAAGGTGCTGGTGGTGGAAGAAGGCCAGCCTTTCATCGAAGACATCATTCGCGGTGTGGGCGATTCAGCTCAGATTCAGGGCAAGCTCAGTGGTGAACTGCCTCGCACGGGCGAATTGAACCCAGACATTGTGAAGAAGGCTTTGGGCATGGAGAGCGATGAGTGCTATGCAGCCTGCGAGGATGTGGTTCCTCGTCCACCAGCTTTGTGCATGGGTTGCGGACACCGCGACGTGTATGCTGCCCTGAACGAAGTGCTGAAAGAGTATGAGAATGCGCGTGTGTTTGGCGACATCGGTTGCTACACATTGGGATTCCTTCCTCCTTATCGTGCCATCCACTCCTGTGTAGATATGGGTGCGAGCATCACGATGGCAAAGGGCGCTGCCGATGCAGGTCAGTGGCCAGCTGTTGCCATCATCGGCGACTCAACCTTCACGCATAGCGGCATGACTGGCTTGCTGGATGCCATCAATGAGAATGCCAACATCACTGTGATTATCAGCGACAACCTCACAACAGGCATGACTGGCGGTCAGAACTCTGCGGGTACAAACAAGTTCGAGGCCATCTGTCGTGGCTTGGGACTCAGCGACGAGCATCTGCACGTGGTGGTGCCACTCCCAAAGAACATGCAGGAGATTACCGACATCATCCGTCAGGAAATCAACTACAACGGAACGAGTGTTATCATTCCGCGCCGTGAGTGCTTGCAGACGCTGCGAAGACATCTTAAGGAAAAACGAGCTAAAGAACAGGAGGGAAAACAATGAAAACAGACATCATCTTGTGTGGTGTGGGAGGACAAGGTATCCTCTCCATCGCAACCATCATAGGCGAAGCTGCCATGAACGAGAACCTCTACATCAAGCAGGCAGAGGTACACGGCATGAGTCAGCGTGGAGGCGACGTGCAAAGCAACTTGCGCATCTCGGACAAACCCATCAGCAGCGACCTCATTGCCAAGGGCGGTGCTGACGTAATCATCTCTATGGAACCGATGGAAGCCTTGCGCTATCTGCCTTTCCTCAGCAAGAACGGATGGATTATCACGTCGAGTGCTCCTTTCGTGAACATCCCGAACTATCCCGACATGGAGGTGATTCGTCAGGACTTGGACAAGCTGCCGAACGTGATTGTCATCGACATTGAGCAGATGGCAAAGGACAACGCCGTGCCTCGTTCTGCCAATGTGATTCTCTTGGGTGCTGCGCAGAAGGCTTTAGGCATTGAATACGACAAGTTGGAAGATGCCATCCGCCGTGTATTTGGCAGAAAAGGTGAGAGCGTTGTGGAAGCAAACATCAAGGCATTGGCTTTGGGAAGAGAAGCACAGAAATAAGAAGACGAAATGAACACTCCAATCAAGAAAGAATTAGTAGATGGACTCATCGCGAGTCTCGGCATACAGGACTTTGCCAAGGCCACTATCCGCGAAGTGAAGCAGGTGGCTGCCATGGCAGAAAAGGAGTCGGGCGTGGAGTTCATCAAGATGGAAATGGGCATTCCTGGCCTGCCAGCAGCTCAAGTGGGCGTGGATGCACAGGTGAAAGCCTTGCAGGACGGCATCGCTCACAGTTATCCCGACATTCAGGGCTATCCTGAACTGAAGAAGCAGGCATCCCGTTTTGTGAAAGCATTCATCAACGTGGATATTCAGCCAGAGGGCTGTGTGCCTGTCAGCGGCAGTATGCAAGGCACTTTTGCTTCCTTCCTCACCTGTTCGCAAGCCGACAAGAAGAAGGACACGGTGCTGTTCATCGACCCAGGATTCCCTGTGCAGAAGATGCAGTTGCAGGTGTTGGGCGTGAAGTACGAAACCTTCGACGTATATGATTTCCGTGGAGAGAAGTTAGGTCCGAAGTTGGAAAGCTACCTCTCGAAGGGAAACATCTGTGCCATCCTCTACAGCAATCCGAACAACCCTGCATGGATTTGTCTGAACGACGAGGAACTGCGTACCATCGGCACGCTGGCGACGAAGTACGACACCATCGTGATGGAAGACCTCGCTTACTTTGCTATGGATTTCCGTCAAGACCTCAGTAAGCCGTTCGAGCCTCCTTACCAGCCAACGGTGGCACACTACACAGACAATTACATCATTCTCATCAGTGGTTCCAAGGCATTCAGCTATGCTGGAGAGCGCATCGGTGTGACCTGCATCAGCGACAAGCTCTTCCATCGTCACTATCCCGACCTCTCGGCTCGCTATGAAGGACTGCCATTCGGATTGGTTTTCTCCACCCGTATGCTCTATGCCCTTTCTTCAGGAACAAGCCATTCGGCACAGTACGCTATGGCTGCCATGCTGCGTGCCGCTTGCGACGGAGAGTATAATTTCCGTAACGAAGTGAAGGTGTATGGAGAGCGGGCGCACAAGTTGAAGGACATCTTCTGCCGTCACCAATTCCGCATCGTCTATGACTACGACCTCGACCAGCCTATTGCCGATGGTTTCTACTTCACGATTGGCTACCCAGGCATGACCAGTGGTGAACTGGCTCGCGAACTGATGTACTATGGCGTGAGTGCAATCTGCTTGATTACGACAGGTTCGCATCAAGAGGGTCTGCGCGTATGCACTTCGTTCTTCGAAGACCACCAGTACGCACAGTTGGAAGAGCGCATGAAGATTTTCGAAGAAAACCATGCTTTAAATTTAAAATGAAAAATGAAGAACTTCAATTTAAAATTTGGAATTAGTAATTTGGAATGTGAACCTTTAGAGCTCGGCGTAGCTAAATTAATTTCTAACTCCAAACTCCTCATTTCTAATTATTCTAAAATTCTTCATTCTTCATTTAATTTCTTTCTACATTAAAATAAATCAGCTATGTCATATTCAAATTATTTCAATCCAGAATTGGAGACCATGCCACGCGAGCAGCTGAGAGAACTTCAGTTGGAGCGCTTGCAGAAAACCGTTCGCCAATGCGTGAAGGCTCCGTTCTATGAACAGAAATTCAAGGAAATGGGCATTTCGCCCGAGGATATCAAGTCGCTCGACGACTTGCAGAAACTTCCTTTCACCACCAAGGACGACCTCCGCGAGTTCTACCCTTGGGGGCTCACTGCCGTGCCTCTCAAGGAGTGCGTTCGCTTGCATTCATCGAGCGGAACGACAGGAAATCCAACCGTAGTGACACACACGCAGAAAGACCTTGACGAATGGGCAAACGCCGTGGCTCGCTGCCTTTGGATGGTGGGATGCCGTCCCGAGGACGTGTTCCAGAACTCGGCAGGCTATGGCATGTTCACCGCAGGCCTCGGATTCCAGTACGGAGCAGAGCGTGTGGGAATGCTCACCGTGCCAGCAGCAGCAGGTAACACCCTGCGCCAAATCAAGTTCATCAAGGACTTCGGCACAACAGTTGTTCATGCCATCCCTTCCTACGCCAGTCGTATCTACGAGGTGATGCGTGAGCAAGGCATCGACCCACGCAAGGACACACGTCTGCGTGTGCTTTGCATCGGTGCAGAACCTCACAGTGAGGAACAGCGTCAGCGCATTGAGGAGAACTTCGGCGTGAAGGCTTACAATTCCTACGGCATTTCGGAAATGATGGGTCCAGGCGTTGCCTTCGAATGTCCTGAACAGAATGGTAATCACATTTGGGAAGACTATTTCATCGTGGAAATCATCGACCCTGTCACCCTCCAACCATCGAAGCCAGGTGAATTCGGCGAACTCGTCATCACCACCATCAACCGCGAGGCAATGCCGTTGCTCCGCTATCGTACCCGCGACCTCACCCGACTGTTGCCAGGCGAGTGCCCTTGCGGTCGTACCCATGCACGCATCGACCGTCTGCGTGGACGTTCCGACGACATGATTATCCTGAAGGGAGTGAACATCTTCCCAATCCAGATTGAAAAGATTCTGATGAACTTCAAGGAACTCTCCACCGACTACCTCATCACGCTCGAAACCATCGAGCCACAAGGCGACTTCATGACTGTGGAAGTGGAAGTGAAGGAATTCAACGACGACTACCAGCAGATTCAGGGACTCACGCGCGAAATCACTCGCCAGCTGAAGGACGAAATCCTCATCACGCCAAAGGTGAAACTTGTGCCAAAGGGAACTCTCGCCGTTTCCGACGAGAAGAAGGCTGTGCGTGTGAAAGACCTCAGAAAGCTATTCTAATACCTAAAAATAACAATCAACATGAAGCAACTCTCTATATTTTTGGAAGATAAGTCGGGCACCATCTTCCGTGTGCTTAACCTGCTGAAAGGCGGTGGCATCCAAATCATTGCATCCACCGTTGCCGACACGATGGACAATGCCATCTACCGCATCATCTGCGACAACCCCGACAAGGCATACCTCATCCTCTCCGATGCTGGCATGACTGTCAACCTCACGGAGGTGAATGTCATCGAACTGGACGACGAACCTGGACGTGCAGCCGAGGCGTTGGCTCCCCTCACCGAGAAAGGTGTCAACATCGCCTATCTCTATTCCTTCCTCCTCAACGGAAAGGGTGTGTTGGTCTATAAAGTAAGATAAATAGAAGTACATAGTAAAAAGTACAAAGGACAAAGTACAGGGGACATGGATAAGCGTGTCCCTTGTACTTTGTCCTTTGTGTTTAAAAAGCCTTCGACCTTCTTTTGAGACAATTTGTGTAAATTTGTTGACATAAGAAAAAGGACAATTTGTTGACAGAAGAAAAGGGCAATTTGTTGACTACTTTTCACTTTTGTCTTGTCCCAATGGTGCATGAGTGTTTTTTTTGAACGTTCGTTGCCGTTTTTTTGAACGCTCGCCGAGGGTCTTCCGAACGTTTGTCGATGCGATGACGAAGGTGCGATGAAGTTTTGAAACGTAAAACGATATTGTGGAGATTGTGATATTCGTACAATAAACGTGCTTGTTCATAAATTGCGATGGCAAAATAGTGCAAGATGGGTGGACAGAAAAAACGGCTTCTACGACACATATAGGGAAAAAGAAAAAGCTTTGGAGCGAGGCTCGGTGAGCCTGTTCCAAAGCTTTTGTGGTTTTTCTTGATGCTTGGCTGTGTGCCTTATCGCTTCAGCAAGAGGTAGCAGCCAATGATTTGGAGAAGAAGACCTGGGTAGCCAATGAGAATGTCGTTGAGGGCTACGTGGATGTTCTGGCTCATTGCCCATTCGATGCAGAATCCTGCGGCTGTGTAGAGCACAACGGCAAGGGCAATGGCAGGAAGAGTTGCTTTGTTGAACCACTTGGCTACGCTGGCAGCAGCCAATGCTGCGAGAACGGATTTAATGAGAACGATGGGAAGCCAAGCAACGGCAGGCATGCCCATCACAAGGTTGCAAAGAAGTGGAGAAACCACGGCTGTGATGAGTCCGACATTGAATCCGTACTTGTAGCCTGCAAAGAGTGTGAAGAAATAGAATGGCAACAGGACGGCTCCTCCGTTAGGAATGAGGTGAACCACTTGTGGCAACAGAAGGTTTGCTACGATGAAGAGTGCGCTGTAGAGATAAGTGCGCGACTGGCGGAGTGTTAGTTGATACAACATTTTGATAAAAATATAAATTTAAAAATTAAAACTTCTTCATTCTGCATTTTCTGGAGCGATGACGATTTCTTGTTTGAGTCGTTCTACGAAGTCATCAATCTTCTGGAGTTCCTGCGGAATAGGAATGCGCTGAGGACAATGAGGAGCGCACTGGTTGCAACCGATGCAATGGCTTGCTTGGCGCAATTTTGGCACACTGCGGTCGTAGCCCACGAGGAAGGCACGACGTGCTCGGTCGTATTCCTTGTCGAGTTTCTCGTGAGGGATGTTGCCGTCCTTGATACATTTATTATAATGTGAGAAGATGGCAGGAATGTTGAGTCCGTAAGGGCAAGGCATGCAGTAGTTGCATTCGTTGCAAGGAATGGTTTTGAGATTGTAGATGTCTTCGGCAATCTCCATCAGAAATTCGTTCTCTTCCTCCGTGATGGGCTGAAGAGGCGAGTAGGTGATGAGGTTGTCCTTGAGATGCTCCATGTAGGTCATGCCACTGAGCACGCAGAGCACTCCCTTCGGTGTGCCGGCGAAGCGAAATCCCCATTTGGCAATGCTTCCTTCGGGGTCGCGCTGTTTCATCTTGGCAGCAATGGTGGTTGGCACGTTGGCGAGTCGTCCGCCAAGCAGCGGTTCCATGATGACAGCTGGAATGCCTCGCTTCTCCAATTCGCTGTAGAGATACACGGCATCCACATTGCTGTCGTTGATTTCGTTCGCCCAGTTCCAGTCGAGGTAGTTGAGTTCGATTTGCACGAAGTCCCAATGATATTTGCCTTCGTCGTGCCATGTCAGCAATTCGTCGAACACCTCCTTGTCGCCGTGGAAAGAAAATCCGAGGTTGCGGATGCGTCCCTTCTGCTTCTGCTCCACGAGCCAGTCGAGGATGCCGTTGTCCATGTAGCGACGATTCACTTCGGGCATTCCTCCGCCACCCACGGCATGAAGCAGCAGATAGTCGATGTAATCCACTTGCAACTGCTTCAGCGAGTTCTCAAACATCTGCTTCGAGCCTTCTGTGGTTTGTGTGTTAGGACTGAAGTTCGACAATTTTGTGGCAACGAAAAACTCGCTTCGCTTGTGCCGTGCCAGTGCAATGCCTGTGGCGCTTTCCGAAAAACCTCGGCAGTAGGCTGGGGATGTGTCGAAATAGTTCACGCCGTGCTCGATGGCGTAATCCACTTGGCGGTTCACCATCTCTTGGTCGATGGGAGCGTCTGGGTTGTCGCGTTCCGAACCGCCTTCCACGGGCAGACGCATCATGCCGTAGCCGAGGAGTGAGACTTTGTCGCCCGTGTTGGGATTAGTGCGATAGGTCATTTTTCCCTTAGGTGGTTCTTGCTTGGACGCAGAGGTTCTGCGTTCGCCATCCGTACAGGCTGCCAGCAATGCGGAAGAAGCAGCCAAGCCTCCTCCTAAGTATTTGAGGAAATTTCTTCTATTGAGTTCTTTGTTCATTCTTCATTCATCATTTTAAATTGTCTTATGCACTTCGTGACCTTCCACATAGATGGCACTGAATGGACGGGCTGGACAGAGGTTCTCGCAGGCTCCGCAGCCGATGCAATAGGATTCGTTGACGGCTGGGATATATACGCCAGCGGGGTCGTTCTCGTCGAGCGGAACCATTTCGATGGCTCCCGTTGGACAATGGCGTTCACAGTTTCCGCAATCCACACCGTCCGTCACAGGAATACAGTTCTGCTTGATCCACACGGCATGACCGATTTGTGTAGAACTTTTGTCTTCCACAGAGATAGGTCGGATGGCACCAGCAGGACACACTTCAGAGCACTTCGTGCATTCAGGTCGGCAATAGCCACGCTCGTAGCTCGAAGTGGGTTGCATGAGCGTCAGCAAATCCGTGGAAGGACGGAGCACGCCATTAGGACAAGCCGACACACACAACTGGCAAGCCGTGCAGTGCTTTGCCATGTTCTTAGCAGAGAGCGAACCAGGAGGCGTGATAGGTGTGTTGCGCTCGGGAGCAATCTTGTCCTCAATCACAGCCAGTCCTCCATCTACATCGCCTTTGCCTTGTGCCAGTGCCGCTGCGGTGGTTGCCATTGCTGCCGACACGAGGAACGAACGGCGCGAACTATCCACTTCTGTTTGAGGTGAAGTGGCTTTTCCACTCACAGATTCTTGTTTTTCATTAACTAAGTTGTCCTTTGTCCTTTGTCCTTTGTCCTTAAAACAATAGTGGATAGCATCCTTCTTGCATTTCTCCAAGCAATCGCCGCACACCACGCAGCGTGAATAATCCACATGGAAATTCTTGAAGTCGATGGCTGAAGCCTTGCAGTTCTTGGAGCACAAGCCGCATTTGATGCACTTGTCTTCGTCCATCCTGATTTTCAGCCAAGAGAAGCGTGAGAGGAAACTGAGGATGGTGCCCACGGGACAAATCGTGTTGCAGTAGGTGCGTCCACCTTTCCATGCCAGGATGATGAGGAGGACGAGCGTCACGGCTGCTATGACAAAAGTGGGAAGTGATTTCAACCAGATATCAGTTTCCGAAAAAGCATAACTCTCGTAGTGCTCAGCTATGCGGGCAAGGATGTTGTTCCCCCATTCATAAACAGGTCGAAAGAGGTTGTTCACGATTCTTCCATAACTGCTATATGGAGCCAAAAGTGCAACGAATGAATTCACGCCTGCCACGAACGCAATGATGAACAGAGCCAGCACAGGATAGCGAATCCATTTCTTTTCGGGAGAAAAACTAAAACGGTTCTTCTTCCGCTTGGAGTGAATCCATGAGATGACATCTTGGAAGATGCCAAGCGGACAGATGATGGAGCAATAGATTCGTCCGAAGATGAGTGTGAGTGCAACGAGAGCCACAATCACAGCTACGTTCAGTGCCAGCACAGCAGGGAGGAACTGAATCTTTGCGAGCCAACCGAGCCAAGCATGAAGCGCACCGCTAACATCCAAGAACAGCAGTGTGATGAGTGCCAGGACGATGATGGCGAGGGTGGTACGGATTTTCTTTAGCATAGTCTTTCTTTCTCAGTCAACAAATTTCCACAAATTATCGCAAAAATAAAAATCCAATTTGTGCCTCATTTGTGTTCATTTGTTGACTTATTATTCATTTTCACAATCAGAATACTTATTTCATAGAGCAGCCAGATGGGGAGCGACACGATGATGAGAGTGATGGCATCGCCCGTAGGAGTGATGGCAGCCGAAAGGATGAGGATGCCCACGATGGCATGTCGGCGGTATTGGCTCATCCACGATGCCTTGAGGAGTCCGAAGACCGCAAGCAGCCAACTGATGACAGGAATCTCGAAGATGATGCCGAAGATGAAACTCATCATCATCATCGTGTCGATGTAACTGCTGATAGTCAGCATGTTGTTCACCGTTTCGCTCACTTGATAGGTGCCGAGAAATCGCACCGTGAGCGGGAAGATGAGGAAGTAGTTGACCAACACTCCTATGAGAAACATGACGTAAGCCGCCACCGTGATTCTCACCGAATAGCGTCGTTCGTTCTCGTAGAGCGCTGGGGCGATGAAGCGAAACAAAAGGTAGAGGATGTAAGGCGAGGCAACGAGGATGCCCACCATCAGTGCCACCTTTATATGAATCATGAACTGTTCGGCAAGCCCCGTGTTGATGAGCTTGATGGAAAAAGCTTCGCCTCCCAACCATCGGTAAGTGATGAAATCGCTATCTTTGGGAGCAAGCACGATGTCGAAAAGCGGCTCTTTCAGGAAGAAAGCTCCCACAGCCAACACCACCGCTGCCACCACCATTCGTATGATGCTACCTCGCAGCACATCCAAATGTTCCCAGAAAGTCATCTGAGCGTCGTCCATCTTTCCCGTCTTCAGCCAACAAATGTTTCTTCAGTCAACAAAAATTTTCTTTGAGTCAACAAATGGACACAAATAAAGCACAAATAGAGTTTCTTTGAGATAATTTGTGATAATTTGTTGACAGAAAAAAACATGTTGACTCACGCTTCATTTGTTGATTCTTTTTTATTCTCTTTTTCGTCTTCGTTAATTCCGTTCAGTCCATCCTTGAAGCTGCGGACACCTTTGCCGAGTCCCTTCATCAGTTCAGGAATCTTCTTGCCACCGAAGAGCAGCAGCACAACGAGTACGATAAGAATGATTTCACCAGTTCCGAAATGCATGTCAATTACGAATTTGTTATTTAGTCTTTTAAATGGTTTGTACGCTTCATCACGCAATACGTTGCAAATATAAGAATAATTTTGTTCGCTGCAAAAATACAAACACTTTTTGTTTATGAAAATGTTTTAAAATGATTATCTGCATTTAGGTGACACATTCCCATACATCCTATGCTCGAACATTGACCTGTATGATGTCGTTGCTATGACAAGCCTGTCAGACACCCTGTCTCCGAAATAAGAGTGTGATGGATATGCATCCAAGCCTATCTTGACCTCCCTGAAAAGACCTTCGTCAACCAGTTTTGTTCACAGTATCTATTTTCAGATTCTTCGCCTTCGAAAGTTCTAACACTCTACATGGATTGTGCTGAACCTTTCATTTGATTGTACTAAATTGCCGAGCCCTCGGCGTTTTTCAAGCGAGCCCTCGCTTGAATTGCACCGAGGGCTCGCTTGAACGATAACGAGGGCTCGCGCATTTAGTTAATCCTTTAGCTCGGTGCAAGCCAATCAAAAGCTTGCTTCAGTAAATCCCTTCAGGAACTTCAGTCAATCCGAACATGCGTTTTAGAGGATAGTAATTCCTCCAAGAGTGATTTGCAGTGTGAAGGTAGGATGATGTGGTGATTGCCGATGGGGTTGGTGAGGAAATAGCGCGACTGTTCGGGATGCGAAAGGCGGATGACTTGTTGCGTGCGACAAAGGTCTGCTTCGCTTTGGCACGACAGGAGTTCGCCTTCTTCGGCAAAATGGCGAGAGAGGTCGCCCGACACCTTGAAGATGGTGACAGGTCCTGGCTTTACGAAGCCTCGAATGCCTACGCCGATGCCCGACTCAAAGTGGGTGTCGAGTTCGTAGCGTTCTGTCATGCTGAATGGGATGGTGCAGTGGGCAAAGAGCATTTCGCCAGTGTCGGGATTGATGCGAGCTGGATTGGCTTGAAAACCTGTGCAACCCGTGAGGGCATGAGCGATTTTCATGGACAGCATGGCTGGCACATCGCCTTCGCAACTTGCCACAATGCCTTCCGAGTTGAGTTGTGCCAAAGCCCAGCAACCCGTGTTATGAACGGTGGAAAGGAGGTCGAAGCAACGAAGGGTGAAACCTTGCAACTGATACTTTTCAACCAGGGTTTTCAAGGCATGGTAGATGTGCAGAGCACCTGGTAGAGCCTTGCGGATTCCCTCGCTGGATGCTTTCCGCATCAGTGTTTCATCTATCTTGTGTTCTGGCATGGAATCAATGGTGTTGAGTAATTCTTGCATCGGAATGTCGATGAGCGTGATGCCTAATTTCTCAAATACTATCTCTCGATGAGCCTCGCTTGAAATAAGCCAATCGGAAGGTTTACCGATGATTCCCAATCGGCTTCCTTGAAGTTTTCTGTATGCTTTTCCAACTTGTAGGAGAAGGTTGATGCGCTGATTGATATATGCGGTGGAGCCATGAAGAATTTCGCCTTGAATGCCTCGCTGACGGAGGAAGGAGAGAATCTCCATCGATGCAGCCAATGAGTTGCTTTTGCCCGATGTGAGCAGGTAGAAGGGTGCCGACATCTTTGCCATCAGTTCTTGGTAGATACGCTTGAAGATGCCTTCTGTTCCTCCTGTCCGTACATAAATGAGGGAGAGGGGAGCCGAGCCATAGCTTTCGTAGTTGTTTCCGCAGAAATGGAAGTCGGCTGTTATTGTTGACAGAAATTCTTCCGTTGTTTTTTTCACCGATTGCTCGTCGTGCAGTTCCGAGGTGAGGGTATAGATTGCAATGTCCATGTCGAAAGGTTTTTTTTTAATTGGTTGATTGGGCGAATTTACACAGAAAAAGCCGAATAAACAAAAAAGAGTGGGCGTTTGATACAAAATTGACAAGATGTGTTACACGTTTTTATCTGCTCTATGCCACAAAAGACTTACCTTTGCAGAAAGTTCAAATCATAAATATCAAACAGATGAAGAAAATATGGCTTGTTGCATGGGCATTCGGGTTTACCACGGTTCTGAATGCGCAAACCGTTGTGAGTAGTCCCAACGGTGAACTGAAAGTGGAAATGAACGACGCGAACGGCAAGGCTACCTACAAGGTGGTGCTGGGCAATGACGTTGTTCTGGATGAATCGCCGCTCGGTCTTGTCACTTCGGCTGCCAATCTCTCCGAGGGCTTGAAGATTGGCAAGGTGTCGGAACCCAAGGCGGTGAAGGATAGTTACGAACTGAAGAATGCCAAGAAGCGGTACATCAGTGTGGAGGCAACGGAGCAGACTGTCAACCTCACCGACAAGGACGGACGTGAGGTGTTGGCTGTGGAATGGCATGTGGATAACGAGAACATTGCCTTCCGCTACATTGTGAAGGAACATGCTCGTCGCCTTTCGGTTTTGGTGACGAAGGAGGAAACAGGATTCCGTCTGCCAGAGGGAACCACCAGTTTCAATTGTCCTCAGATGGGTTCGCAGAGCGGATTTGCTCGCACGGCTCCAAGCTACGAAACCAGTTACGAATGGGATGCACCGCTCGGCAAGAACGGTTGGGGCGAAGGCTATGTGTTCCCTGCGTTGTTCAAGGTAGGCTCGAAGGCATGGGTGATGCTGAGTGAGACAGGAGTGGACGGCTCTTATTGTGCTTCCCACTTGCAGAACGCAGGAGGCAACCTCTATCAGATAGCCTTCCCGAATGCGAAGGAATTTGGTGGCGTGGGTACCAGCGAACCAGGCATCGCGCTTCCTGCCACACTTCCTTGGCGCACCATCACTGTGGGCAGAACGATGAAGGCGATGGCTGAAACCACCATCCAGTGGGACTTGGTGAAGGAGCAATATCCTGCAAGTCAGAACTACAAGTACGGACGTGCCACTTGGAGTTGGATTATCCGTATGGATGCCAGTTGCAACTTCGATGAGCAGAAGGAATACATCGACTTTGCTGCCAAGATGGGCTACGAGTACGTGCTTGTGGATGCGCTTTGGGACACGAACATCGGTTACGAAGGCATGGAACGCCTCGCACAGTATGCCAAGAGCAAGGGCGTGGGTCTCTTCCTTTGGTACAACTCCAACGGCTATTGGAACGATGCTCCGCAGGGACCAAAGGGAAAGATGCACCGACTCATGGACCGCGAAAAGGAAATGGCTTGGTTGCAAAAGACGGGCATCAAGGGACTGAAAATCGACTTCATCGGTTCCGACAAGCAGCAGACGATGCAGATGTACGAAGACATCCTCTACGATGCCAACAAATACGGTCTCATGATTATTTTCCACGGATGCACCTTGCCTCGCGGATGGGAACGCATGTACCCTAACTTCGTGGCAGCAGAGGCAGTCCGTGCCAGCGAGAACTTCTCGTTTGGTCAGGACGAGAACGACCGCGAGGCGCAGAGTGCCACCATCCATCCTGTTCTTCGCAATGCCGTAGGAAACATGGACTTCGGTGGCAGTACGCTCAACAAGCACTACAGCAAGGACAATCGTCGCGGTCGCACCCGTCGCACGAGCGATGTGTTCGCCTTGGCGACAGCCGTTCTTTTCCAGACACCTGTGCAGAACTTCGCTTTGGCTCCTAACAATCTGGAGGATGCACCTGCCTGGGCGGTGGATTTCATGAAGTCGGTTCCTGTCACTTGGGAAGATGTGCGCTACATCGACGGCTATCCAGGCAAGTACCTTGTCATGGCACGCAAGAGTCAGGCTGGAAAATGGTACGTGGCTGCCATCAATGCACAGAAAGAACCGCTCAAGCTGAAGCTCGACCTTTCCTTCCTCGGAAAGGATGGAATGATGCGTGTCTATTCCGACAAGGTGATTAGCACAGACGCACAGGGCTGGAACAGCTTCGAGGGTTCCGTGAAGGACATGAAGGTGAAGAAGAACTTCACGATTCTCGTACCAAAAGATGGTGCTGTGGTAATTGAAAAATGACGAATATAAATAACAACGTACTAATATGTTGGGATTATTCTCAACCTCGACATTTTTTTAAACCACGAATTACTCGAATTTAACGAATTAATTTTCTGTATGATTTAATCAAATTTCACGAACAGAAATGCTGGTTTTTTTTAATTAGAGAAATTCGATAAAAATAATCCAGAAATTGATTAACGCTGAGTTCAAAATTCGTTTAATTCGTGAAATTCGTGGTTTCTTTCCTTAATAAAATCCAACCAAGTTATTTTAATGATTATCTAAATAACCAACGAAAGATGATGAAAAAGACAATGATTTTGTCTGCTTGCTTGGGACTGTTGTCCTTGGGCATGAGTGCGCAGACGTGGCAAACAGCAGAGAATGCTGTGCCAGCTTCCGAGTTTCCAAAAGTGAGTAGCGACCGCCGTGCGCAGTTCTCCCTCAAGGCACCCGATGCCAAAGAGGTGGTGCTCGACATCTGCGGAAAGAAATATCCGATGACGAAGGATGAGAATGGTGTGTGGACTGCTACCAGCGACCCGCTCGTGGTAGGTTTCCACTATTATTTCTTCTTCGTCGATGGTGTGCAAATCACCGACCCTGCTTGCGATTCCTACTATGGTTGCGGACGCATGGCAAGCGGCATTGACATTCCAGAAGACCCAGCCGAAGCTGCCTACTACACCTATAACAAGAACATTCCTCACGGACAAGTGCGTGAGTGCTACTATTGGTCAGAAACGGAGCAAGCCACTCGTCGCTGCTATGTTTATACTCCAGCCGAATACGAAACGAAGACCAAGGCAAAATACCCTGTGCTTTATCTGCAACACGGCATGGGAGAGGACGAACGTGGATGGCACCAGCAGGGCAAGATGGCACAAATCATGGACAACGCCATTGCCGCTGGTAAGGCAAAACCTATGCTCGTTGTCATGGACTACGGCAACTGCGGCTATTCCTTCGGTGCCAAGCGAGGTGAGAGCATGGCAGATTTCGGAACCAGTTTCACACGGATTCTGCTCGACGAGACCATCCCGTTCATTGAGAGCCATTTCCGAGTGCTGAATGACCGTGAGCATCGTGCCATGGCAGGACTCTCTTGGGGAGGAAAGGAAACTTTCGACATCACGCTTGCCAATCTCGACAAGTTTGCCTACATTGGCGCATTCAGCGGTGCGCTCTTCATGGCAGCAGGGCAGGAAGCCAAAACCATGTATAACGGAGTCTTTGCCGATGCTGCTGCATTCAACAAGAAGGTACACACCCTCTTCCTCGGCACAGGCTCAGAGGAAAATCTTGGCACTCAAGCTGTGAACGACAAACTCACCGCTGCTGGCATCAAGACACACTACTACGTTTCGGAAGGCACAGCCCACGAATGGCTCACATGGCGACGCTGCCTCAATCAGTTCATCCCGCTCATTTTCTAAGGCCTCACCCCCAACCCCTCTCCAAGGGGAGAGGGGAGTAGAGTGATGAAAATGAGAAATTGAGAATGAAGAATCAAAAAAGAGAAGTGAAAATTCAGTCGGATTTTCACTTCTCTTTTCTATAATAACTATAACCTCTATCTACTCCCCTCTCCACTTGGAGAGGGGTCGGGGGTGAGGCTAAATTCTAAATCCAATAATCTTTCTGACTTCCTTGAGCGTAGCAGAAGCACTTTCGCGAGCCCTTTCTGCACCCTGACGTGCAATCTTGTCGAGCAGCTCCGTGTTGGCAGAGAATTCCTGAATGCGCTCACGAATTGGGTTCAGCACCTTCACCATGTCCTCAGCCAGTTGCTTCTTCATGTCTCCGTAGCGAAGCGTGCAATCGTTCCATTTCTCGTCGAAATACTTCACTGTCTCAGCATCGCTCACAATGCTCATCATCTTGAAGAGGTTCTCAATCACCTCTGGTTTCTCGCTGTTAAGAGCCTGCGGACCGTTGTCTGTCACAGCGCGCATCACCTTCTTGCGCACCACCTTCTCTTCGTCACAAAGATAGATGCAGTTGCCGTCGCTCTTGCCCATCTTTCCCGTTCCGTCCAGCCCAGGCACCTTCAGCGCTTCAGCACCGAAGTAGTAGTTCTGTGGCTCAGGAAACAGCTCCGTCTTATAGATGTTGTTGAAACGACGAGCACACTTGCGAGCTATCTCCATGTTCTGCTCCTGGTCCTTTCCCACAGGCACGTACTTGGCGCGATGCTGCAAGATGTCGGCAGCCATGAGAGTAGGGTAGGTGAACAAACCTGCATTCACGTTGTCTGGCTGTTGGCGAGCCTTCTCCTTGAAGGTCGTCACGCGTCCCAGCTCACCCAGATACGTGTTCATATTAAAATAAAGATAAAGCTCCAGCGTCTCAGGCACATCGCTCTGCACGTAGATGGTTGCCTTCTCAGGGTCAAGACCGCAAGCCAAATATTCAGCAAGGATGGTGCGAGCCGAGTTCTGAATGTTCTCTGGAGTAGGGTGAGTGGTGAGGGAATGCCAGTCGGCTATGAAAAACAGACAATTATATTCGTATTGCATTTTCACGAAACTTCGCACAGCTCCGTAGTAATTACCAAGGTGTAGGTTTCCCGTTGGGCGAATGCCGCTAAGTACTGTATCCACAATAAAACTTTTTTCTGATTAAAAAATTACAATTAACTGAATTTCGTTGCAAAGTTAGTGCAAGTTGAGTGAAATACCAAAAATATTTGCGTATTTCCGAACCGTAGCCCATCTTCGACCTTGTCAACGTTCGTGTAACTTGTGCGAAAAAGCAAATTCCTTTCGTCCTTTTGTCTCCTACTTTACTCATTGCCCTTTCGAACGCAAAAAAACAACGAACCTTCATTTGCATTCCATCGAACGTTCAATGCTCTCCCAACGAACGCTCAACAAAAGTGAAACGAACGTTCGTCGCTTTATCTATTCGATGAAGTTTCTAATGACAAGTTGAATGCTTTCATATAATTATCAGATTATCTGTATTTGTACCACCAAAAGCCCAACGGGCTGATGAGACTACAGGCAGGAGGTGGAGTGAGCGTAGCAAACGGAACTCCTGCTATTGGGACCATTCACTCATCCAAACCCCGACGGGGTGACGGACTCTTTCTGCGACAGCTTGTCATCATAATCCGTCACTCCTTCGGAGCTCTGTTAGTGATGTGCCACATAGCAGGAGTTTCGTCCTTTCAGGACTCCACCTCCTGCCTGTGGTCTTTCGTCCCTTCGGGATTTTGTTGGTACGATTATGGATAATCGCAAAAAAATATGGTTGAAAATTTGGTGATTATAATAGAAAAATATAATTTTGTGC
>OCVV011212489.1_pt1 | contig 36701 bp, 51 predicted proteins | sample 1539721 | NCBI WGS metagenome assembly OCVV01 (sample SAMN02144230, study PRJEB22623) | gut metagenome | biome: sheep rumen | host: Ovis aries | place: New Zealand | reverse complement strand
CTTATATCCTCGCTGCCATTGAAGTCCTGCCCCCAAATCTTGTGCGTGTTGAGAAGCCTTCCCGCCGTAGCAGCATACTGGGCATTGCCAGCATCATTGTTCTCGTTGGCAGAATAGGTCATATCGCAGCAGAAAGGTGCTGAAAGGCCATCAGAGTTGGGAGAGATTCGTGCTTCCGTAGTGCCTGCCTTTATCGTGTAGATAAGTGGCTCTACCAGCTCATACTCTTCTGGGGTGGCGAGTTCGTAGTAGAGCATTACACCACTCATTGCGGATTTGAAAGCGGCGTTATCGAAATAAGACTCATCCCTTATAGCAATTTTATTCTCGGATTCGTCACTTGCTATTGTTTTGTCAATGCTATTCACTTGTATAGGAGTGTCAGCTTGATATGGCGGAGTGATAATGTTTGCTATGGCGTAAGCGCTGGCAGACTTCTTAATGTCGCTAATAGGAGAACGGAACACGTGGCTTGAACCACCCGTATAGGTCAAACTCCCCAAGTCCACACTTCCCACTCTCTTGATATACTTATTCCCCACAATCTCGTCATAGACACTTCCAGCACCTTTCACTCCTCCTTCTAAAGTCAGTGTCCCAGAAGGGAAGTAACGGCCATTGAAGGCGGGGTCACTTACATTTATGCAACCAGTGGCCTTATGTGCAAGAAGTCCTGTTGCTCTTATGTAAGCCGCACCAGTCGGAGGAGTGAGGGTAAACCCTGCGTTATATTCACCAACCAGTCTGCCAGAAAGGAAATTTTTGTTAGCATCATAATAGCAGATACCTTCCATTCCAGAGCCAACTCCAAAAGTCAAATTGACATAATATTCTGTATTGGCATTGACGGGTATATACGAGGTCACAAAACATGAACTATCATCCGTGAAAGCGCCAGAAGAAGCAACAAGACCTTTCCCCTCGGCACTTACTTGCTCATCCCACACATTCGGACTAACTACCTTTATGTTCTTGAGACCAAGGTTGATTCTGGACTTCTTGTAGGGGAAATACTGGCCGTTTATCGCGGGGTTGGATAAGTTGATGCAGATGTTATTCTGGTAGGTGGCGCCATATGCACTGCTCATACAGAAGCGGATATAAAAAGTTCCGGTTGGAATAATGAAGGTAGTATTCGATATATCCATACCCCTTCTCCACGCGGGAGAGCCCGTTTGCCCAGTATAAGGAATGAACGTCTTGTTAGCATCATAACAATAGATAACGGCGTTCCCGCCTGTAAATCGGTAGGTTTCCCCGCCTTGAACCGGATAATAATTCTTCGCACGAATGGAAGTATTGTCTGCGACAAAAGCACCATTATTATCTATACTTCCCACTTCCCACTCCTCATTCCACTGGTTTACCCCCGTGGTTTCCACCGCTTCAGCATCGTTGGAGATGAGAGTGCCGGGGTTGTATGGGTGGTAGTCCGGATAGAGGGTTTCAAATTCTGCCACCGAGGTCGGCTCGTTGCCAGCACCGAACATCAAGGTAAGGTCAATAACCTCTATATCCCAGAAGGTGGCCGGAACGCCTTGTGTGCCCCAAAGGGATAAAGCCTGAGCACTTGTTGCTTCAAATACTGCGTTCACATATGTTTTTGTAGGGTGTGTGGAATCGCCCGTAATGTAGGTTCCCCCCATAAAAATACGCATAATACCCGTGCATTGTATGCCAGAACGGACATAATATTTATGCCCCACGATTGGCACATAAGCATCATATTCCCCGCCGCCCCAATCATCAGCCGGGGTTATGGTGAAAGAGCCGTCGGCGTTATAGGCTGGATTTTGGAGAAGTGTCCACCCGTGCGCATCTCCCTGCTCTGGCATTTGTACTTGCTGATTCCACGCGAGTGTCTTGCCTTTTATCCTATCCAAAGTCAGGCTCTTTGCCTTAATTGTATTGGGGCTCTTGCGATATACAAACTCCTGCCCGGTAAAGGCTTCACTTATGCCTTCTATTGGCATATAGATATCCGCAAGAGCACTAAACTGATTCTGAAGGTATGAATTCAATCCCAAGACCGCTTCCATGACCGTGCGAGGGAATCTGTTTTCAGTCCCAGCAGCATTTTGCATCTGATAAATCTTTCCTGTTATATTTGTCATAACTTACTTAATTAGCGTGTATATAATCTTCTGTATCGTATGTTGCTGATGCTCTAATCAAAGACCAACTCATATCAAGTGCAAGATAATCATTGGCTATTTGTGAGCCATTCCACGCCCCTGTAGTAATCGTACCCAGAGTATTAATGTTCTGTGAGCCACCCCAAGTAGAAAGCGCGATGTTCTCAACATCCCCAAGACCTACCATAGTCTTTGTAAGAGACAGTTCCCCAGCAGCATTCTTTGGGTTGTAGTTCAGTACACTTATGCCGTCAGAGTTCTTTATTGTAAGAGCATAGATAGTATAGTCTGTAAGGTATGCGCTTGTATCAAGCTCCCAAGTGTTGTTTGCATTCCTCCTTAACAAACCATTCCCAGTAAGTGCTTCAATAAGCCTCAAGTCATCCGTCCCACTTATCTCACTCAATGAGTATCCCGGCTTACTTCCAGCCAACGCCCAGTCACTTATACCAAGAGTGCTCTTAATGTTATTTTTCGTAAAGTCTTGCTCATCAAAAGCGATATACCCGAGAGCATTTTCTATCATCTCCGAATCAATCGCCTTCAAGTATCCCTCTGATGCATGGTTTCCCCATCCATAAGCAGTATGCCCTTCACCTATATATGTCTTGTATGTAGAACCTATATCTATTGTTCTGTTTGCTTCAAGTGTTCCACCACCAGTAAGATAGCCGGTACCAGTAATAGATATTGCCTTTAACGCATTAACGGTAGCATCTACTTCACTCTTTGTGTATGCACTCTGTTTATCCATAGGGATATAACCAAGTGCGGTCTCTATCATCTCGGAGTCAATGCTAGTAAGGTATTCACTTGTATCCAAAGCCCAGGTATTCTCTGCGGTCTTTTTCAATAGCCCCTTTGTTCCCGCAAGAGCCTCTATTGCTTTGAGGTCATCTGCACCTGTAACATTAGATAGTGCTATAGTCGTAGGAAGTGTACCATAACTCACAGTAAGCGTACTGCCATTCTTGCTGATGGCACTTACATAATTGCCTATACCACTTGCGCTGATGGCATTAACATACCCACTCAGGTCTATGCTTGTGTCACCAATCTTTACCCAAGTAGTAGTGTAGACATATTCCTCGTACCTGTCGGAGCCACTACCAGTAGGACCGATAAGATAAAGCACATTGCTCTGCGGGTCAGAGACATCGCTTGTGCTCGCAGCAATCTCATAGTGGAACTGATTGATTGCAGCTATAAGGGCATTGACCTCAGCCTTTCTATAGGTATCACTTTTGAGGTAGTAGTTCGTGAGGTCATTTACCGCCTTTGTAATGAATCCCTGCTGACCCACCCAGCTCTCGGTTGCATAGCCAGATAGGCTCTGGTGGGCTGTAAGCACATCGTGATAGTTACTGCCAAGAGTAATCCTTATCTTGTCTGATACACCGGCAGAACTAAACTTTGCATCAGTTATTCCATAGCCATCAAGTGTGTCTGGATGCGATGTCAAGTCACTAAAAGCAACAGATGTAAGGTAACTGCTCAGGTCGATATTCACATCCTTGCTGCTTACTGGCAGAGCCGAGCCATTGACCTTCACAGACTCTATAACATTAATCTGTGCGCCAGATGCTATACCTTCAAGTTTTGACTTCAGGGCACTCGTAAAGTTGTTATCAGTATGGACATAACTTGCATCAACAGCAAAGTTACTATCGTTGGTAAGGTCTGATGTCTTTGAAGGATAGGCAGGCAGAGATACAACACCATTGGTGTTTGGATTATAAGGAGTGCCGCCAACATCTACACGGGTTACAGTACCTTGAGTCTGCCCAGTAACACTGACTACTCCATCATCTATCGTAAGCCCTGCACCTATCTTTATCAGTCCGAGAGTAGATGCTGTTGCAGGCTGATTTGCAAGAGCATTGAGTGCACTTGCGGTAGCAAAGTAAGAATTCGAGTGACCACCAAGTTGTGCCGCGTTCCTCGCAACTCCATTAGAAAAGTATCCCTCAAGAAGTCCAAGCCTTGAAGTGATACCATCAATAGCAGCGGATTTCATCAACAACTTGCTGACACCATTAACAGAAAGTGATACCTGATTCTCTGATTCAGCACCCCACAGTACAGTACCTGTTGTACCGGGGTCATCAATAGTTATCTCTTCTCCTTCTTCTGGGTCTACATAGCAGAGGTCGTCCCCATCAAGAAGGTTCCTTGCCCTATCTATAATAGTAGGAGTATTGCTGATGTTAGAGTATGGAATGGTAGGTATATGTGCCAAGTTAATCTTAACATCAGGCTTATCAGTATTATTGATGAGTGATTCCCATACCCTATCAAGGTCTACTCCACCACCACTTCCTGAATATGAGTTTATGCCCCCAAAAGAACCAAAAGAATTACCATAGAATCCATAATTATTTTTTACATGGATTGCATATTCCGGACTTGCTTCAGTACCAACATTTACCTTCTCGAACCATTCGTCAAGATTTGCAAGAGATTGAGAATTCCTTGCAACTGTAAATTCAAGGCTTACTACATCATCAATGACTACTTCATCATTATCATCTACAACAATAACTTGTGCACGAAACCACCCCTTCTCTATTGTATCATCATCAAATTTTGTAAACTTGATTTGAATATATGGGTCAAGTCTTGTTGTTGCAGATTGGCCCCTGCCACTTGGTTTTCTACCAGAGATGAATGTTGTAGATAATGTGATATCATCTGCTGATGTTATTGCAGTATTATCACTCTTGAACAGTTTTACAGTTGTGTGTGATGAGCTTGTTATATTCTCACCGCCCTTATATACTCTTAATATCCAATAATACTGTTGCCACCAATGTGTTATTGTCCCACTACGGTTTTCCGAGAGGATAATATCCTGCATATCAAGCACAGAAGGAGAAAGCTGCAATGAAAATGCATCGTCTCCTTTCTGTGCTACATTAAATGTTATCTGGCCTCTCGATTGTGTCATATTAGTTTATCGTTATCTCAAGAGCAAATGTTGATGCAACGCTAACCATACTCCTTGTAACATCTATATACTGATAGCTTGTTCCGACCCCCTGATATACACCATCAACAGCACCGGTTTGTGTCCAACCAGTATCAACCGTGCCTGTTTTTGTATATTTTGTCCACTTGAAAGTACAGTTGCTGTAGAATGTGGAGCTTTCAATCTTCTCTCCATTTTGCCACAGATATGCAGTAACCCTTGAAGAGTTCAACCCATCAGTAAATGTTGTGCCAGACGGTGCTTCAAACACTATTTGATATGGGTCTGTCATATCATTTATGTTTGCAGTATCAAACACCTCTACATTATATGTTGAGCTATCGCTATCTACATCCTTGCAAACACATTTGAATACATCATAGTTATCAATAGCTGCTGCATATACTCTTATACAATTCTCTGTGTGTGCAGCTATTGACTTGCCTGTAGTACAACCTTCAATCTGACCGGATATATCCTGAGTTATTTCAACCCAATCCATATCTGTTCCAGTACCAGACTGATTATCTCTTCTATACCAACGGTATTCAACATCTGTCGGGTCTGCATCCGAACCCCTCCACATATTACATTCCAATCTAACAGAATGAATATCTTGATTTATACTTCTTCCATCTGGGGTGTTCATAATGGCAACAACTTGCTGCCCCGCATTTGTTACCTTATTAAATGCTATTATAGCTTTAACCGTAGTTGATACTCCTGTATTTGAATCAATATATGCTGTAGATGCTTCCACACGAAGAGCCCCCTGCACCATATTCTCCTTTATCACAAGTTGAGGGAATCCTGTAGTAGCATCTGTTGTTGTATAAATTGTAGAGCTCTCTGGAACTGGAGCGAAAGCATTTGCACCAAATGCATATCTCCACGTTATTGCACTACAGCTAAGTATCTGATTCCCAGTAAGACCAGATACATATACTTCTGGAGTAATAACAAGGAATGGAGATGCTGCATAGTTCGGGGTATACGAAGCATCGTCTGGATTATAGATTTGTGTTAATGCTTGATTTGCAGCCAAATACATTGTTATGGCTAATCCGTCATGCAAATCAACAAATGAAATTTGACCTCTTGCATTCATATTTTATTAATTTATATTATTCAAAACTTCTACTGGTATCAGGCAGTAAAATGTACATGCTTTATTTATATCTGAGTTTTGTATTCTTATTGTTTTCCCTACACCTTGATGTGTAATGTTCCATATATTATCTAATATCTGATTTCCAGAAGAACGCTGCCAAGTAAAATGCTCCGGTGCAACATTATCTGTAATATTTCTATCCATATTCCAGACCTCTGCAATAATGTCTGTCTGCTGACCAGCCCTCATAAATTGGCTTCCATTTGCACTGAATAATCTTATATCATAAAGATTTCCAACAACTTGAATTCCAGTAGAAATATAAGAACCGCTTTCTTCATCCCACACCCAAAATGTACCATCGCTTCCAACCCTATAGAATCCTGTAGCTGTATTATTGTGTGTTCTTGTATAACTCCCGTTTTTATGTAATACTACCTTATATATTTCATAGTCACCAGATATGTCCTTATGCTCTACATAATATAGCATAACATCTTCTCCACTAACATACCCATTTACAACAATCATTCTTGAGTCAGACTCAACATTCTTATCTGTTACACTTATGTGGGATAGAATATCTTTGCTATCAAGATTTATTATTGTATTGTATATACTGTCATTATATGTTTGGTCTGTTTCGAGTATAAGACTTATTACTGCACCATTTATTGTAAACAGCTCAAGAATATCACCATCATATACCTTTGGTCTTAAAGCATCTTCACCAGAACCATCTTCCCTTCTACCTGATTTATCCTTGTTCTCATCGACCAAGTTATTATTGTTGTTTGGAGTGCTTGTTATATTATTTGCACCCCTTAAACTCATTGTATTATCAACAACAATATTCATTATATGATATTATCTTATGTCGCAAATATATATACAAAAATCAGCAACAACAACAGATTTAAAATAAATTTAAACTAAAAAAAAGAATGCCATGCACTTCACAGCGAATGGCAAACTTACTAACAAAAAGATTCTTACTCACAACAAATATACAAATAAAATTTATAACCAGCAAGACCACTCATTAAAAAGCAAAGAAAAAAAATACCGGTGAATCTCACGACCAACCGGTATCATCACAATTAAACCTAACTATAGAAAAACCGCCACGGATTGTTACCGCAAATATACTAAAAATATTTATTTCTCAAAAGAAAGTTCTATTCCATTCATTCGTTCTGGATAGCCCTTAAGAGTGCACCAAATACAGTTTGTTGCCCATTGCTCAATGTATGCAAGTGGTTCGCTTTTGTCAAAGCCACCAAGTGGAATATCAAATTGTTCGCTCAAATAGGCTATGTAGTGCAGAGCCTCATGGGCGCATATACCGGCACTGCATTCTCCAGGCAAGAAGATTGATACAAGACATCCTCTCATCAAACTCTTTTTATTCCCGACAATCATAGTATTAGCATATTTGCCTGAAACATACTCAAATGTGCCGCCAAAACTATCCACCATTTCACCATCATTGTCAAATGGGTAGAATAGTTCTGCCACATCTACCGTTTCAGGCTTTTTGCAAACCCATAATCTTGTTGGATAGATTACTGGGTTAAATTCATAGATTTTACTTTTCATAATTTAATATCTTGTTGATTATATTCTTACAATTTACATCATCAAATACCTGTTGATTTGTAAACCTTATTATATTATACCCGGCATCTTTTAAATGAAGTTCTCTTAATGTATCATCAATATTAACAAACTTATCATTGTGATACTTACCATCTATTTCAACCACAAGCTTCTTATCTGGAAACAAGAAATCAACTATATAAAAACTTTTTGAGCATACCTGTTTATCCATAAATATGGGTTTCTGGAACTCAAAGATATCACCAAGGTCAGCATCAACCAAAGAATTGTATAGTTTTCTTTCTGCTTTTGTAGCCTTTTCTATAAGAGATTGCCTAAACTCTTCAGCTTTTTTCTTTATCCAATCTTTATCGTAAGTACCAGATATTCCATAATTATCTCCATCTATATACACTTCTTTCAATCGCCTTGTGGTCTTGTTTCCAAAACCATCATCTTCCTCTATTATCTTATATGTGACATACTTGTAATCATTAATCTTTTCTTTCTTATAACCAACAATCTTTGATGTTGGAAGACCATAAGTTAAAGTGCTTTTCTTTGATTTTCTTCCCATAATATATAAAAAATAATATGGTTGGAAGAGAGAAGATTCCAACCATATTGTTTGCGTGCTTTGGATGCACTATTGTTTTTGCGGATTGTATCCCTATTAAATTATCACCGTTGCATTGCCTCCGGCGGTTTTGTTTTGCTTGCAAAACCTTTAAGCTTTTCTAGGAGAGACCCGGGAGCTCTTTACATCCCAGTCTACTTTGGAGGAGAAGCTTACCTTCCAAAGTTCACAATCTAGCCGGCGCCCCGTTTATATATTATTAGTTCTTCTCTCAGTTATCTCAAGGGTAGATTGCCTGTGCCCTACTAATGGTATCCGCTACTTTCCCATGCTGGCTCTACCAAACGACAACTAAATTGTGAGTACCTATGTATCTCAATCTCCACAATCTTTACAATGCAAATATATACATAATATAAATAATATGCAAGCGTCCTTGCTCCAGACCCAAAGAAAAACCAGTCCAAAGCAGGCTATTATTAACTCTTGAATAGAGCCAGAGTAGGACTATGGTAAAAATATTTTTTTTCTAAAAATTTTTAAAACATATTTATATGTGGGAGAGGAGTGGATAATCCCCTAACACCTCCCCTCCTATACTTTGGATTGGGGATGTACCCCCGGTCAAACAGTGGATTAAACAATTTCATAGCATCAGATTCTTATGGAACAGCAAATCAAACCTACCACAGAGGTTGATATAGATGACCTTTGGGAAAGGCATCTTGAAAGAGCAGCAAATCATTTCCTCTCTGATGAGGATATTGAGGAAATGCACCGCCAATGGGAGCAAGAGGAACTTGCAATGAGGGATTATTGGGAAAGGCGTGTCAAGGAAGAGGTTGAGCTTGCAATAGACCACGGGTGGGAACCTACTGGTATGCCAGAATGGTAATAGGTGTGGTGTGTGACCACACCTATTATATAATGGGATAAATCCCAACAACCCACTTCCTATACTTTGGTTGGGCTACTACCATAAAGTAGCATTGTTTAATCCATTAATCCAATCAGGGTGGTACCACATATGGTTTGGTGGTCTGCATTGGAGGAAATCGTGAAACCCACCAATTGATTTCAGGGTGGTTCCAACAGGGTAGTATTGAACCCTGTTGGGGCTACCCGAATCAATAGAATCATAAAATCCAGACAACTCACCTCCTATAATTTGGACCGAAGAAAGGTTCAACTGTATTCTATTATTAACAACTAAACACCAGTACTATTATGGCAACTGTAACTTTTGGGACTAAGATGTCCGTCAGGGATTTCCTTGCATCCAAGAACATCAGCAAGGGCAACAAGGTTTTCTTCAACTACATGAAGAAGAAGGGAACTTCGGAAGATGCGTTCTACAATGATGAGAGTGGCAAGGAAACCACCATCAAGAGAATGGCAGTACAGGATGAGGTTGGCAATACTATTGCCTATGTAGCATCCAAAGTGGCGGCTGAACTTCAGGAAGGAAAGAAGCCTGAAAACCTTCAGTTCGTAGAGACTACAATTGAGTCTGTAAACCCGGAAACCGCTGAGTTACAGCAGGTTACGAGTTGGACACTCTGCCACACCAACCTCAACAATGTCATTGATGCAACAGACATTTTGGGCCTGTAAGCAAAAAGACTACACATTTCAAGGTAGAGCCGAGAGGTTCTACCTTGATTTGTTTTTTTTCAAAGCAACAACAATAATACATTATTATGAAACATATTATCATCCTTCTAACCATTCTTCTATCATTTATTTCACTGCCAAACTATGCACAGTCATATAAAATTGAAGGCAAGGAAATAGTCCAGCAGAAGTCTGTCAAGTCTTCAAATGACACAAAAACAGACTATATATACAAGGATAGCAAAGGCAACACCTACCCAATCTATCTTCACAAATATACAAAGGGAGATAATATTGGTAAATATACTTGCTATGTGATAAAGACATCACAGAAGACGGGTAAGACCTATAAATACTATCTTCCTGATGGTATAGCAATGGCAGAAGAAATACTAAAAGCAAACAAATAGACCTATAAACTTCTCTACTCTTGACATAAGCAAAGGCCACGCGAAAGTCTAAGTTTAGAGCTACTGGAAAATACAATCCACTAAAATCTCCGGTGTATTCTATCCTACTGCAATATATAAAGAGTATTATAAAGGTCTTGGATACAAAGAATTGTAGTATGGGGATAAGGCAATGGCTTGCAAGTATAGAAAACCGTAAATAAGCCAGAGTGAAGAACGAGCAATTAGATTTAAGAGATTTTTGTATAGCGTAAGTATTTGAGTGGGGCGGAACGAGCCCACCGGTAGAGAAGTTTTATTATTGCCATAACAGGCCACTGTGCAAGAAGCTGGGAGCAAGGCTTGCAAGTGTAATACACTCCACAAAGGGATGTCTGAAGACCTATAGTACCGTGATTGACTATTCGGTACATTTCATATATCATAATATCTACCTCATCGTGGTTTATATGTCAAGTAATCACATATTGCATCAGAAGCATTTGTAGTGATGAAACTAAAGGATATTAAAAATAGAAACAACAACAATAAAACAAATAGATATGGAAAAATCTATAACAATAAAAGATGAGATATCAATGTGTGATGGTTATTTGCACAGTATTTCTCAAGGAGATTTTGCATTCTTTGTTGAACTGATACTCGAAAATAGCAAAAACAAAGAAAAGATAGAAAATATGATTGAAACTTTTGATGCTCCAGAGGCTGAAATAGAAATAAATATAACCTTGAAAACAAAACAATACTAAATACTAACATTAAACAACAACAGCCATGACAAAGGAACAACTTCTATCTAAAGCAAACGAAGAGATGGATAAGGCCAACTCCTTAAGAATCAAAGTCTTTAAATTCGACAAAGGAGAAATCCATCCAACAATAGCAGTGCAATATGACAGAGAGCGCAGAGCACTGTTATACAAACTGAATGAATATGAAAAGTGCGCAAAAGCACAATTCAATTTCAGGATTCCGGGGCTGCATCTTACAAAGAACTTTCTTTGGAGACTACTGTGTTCAATCAAGTATAGGATGAGTTCACTTTGAGCTCATTCTATACTTTAGCACAAAAAGTATAAACAATTAAAATAAAATAATATGGCAGAAATAATAGTAGCAATAATTGCGATAGTTTTAGCGGCATTGCTAATAGTATGTGCAATAAAAGAAGACGCGATAGATTTAGTTCCGTCAATAATACTTCTTATATTCATATCGGTAATAATATTTGTTGACGGATTAAATAACTTTAGAGATAAAGGAATAGAGAAATACCAAAAAGGTGAAATTGTGATAAAACAACCGGTATATATCTATACAGATATAAATGGAGATACATTAAAAGTAAAGGAAGGTACAAAAGTATTAATATCAAAAAAGAAAGCAAATATTCAGTAATATGAAAAAGATAAATGAAATATTCTTTGCTAAAGAAGGAGAAAAAGGTATAACTTCATCATCAGCAAACTATCTTGCAAACATAGCAACAGAGTTGCTTGAATCATTTAACAATAATATAAGAAACATTTCATTCATTGATAAGAATGTATCTATTGTTGGTAGTGATTCAAAATTGCTTGCATCAAAAGGCATGACACTGGATAAGTTTGAAAATATTCCAATAGCAATAGATGAGGCTGCAAAACTTTATGCATTTGTTGCATATATCAGGGAAGCAATCAAAGCCAAGGAAGATGAGATTTCTACAGCAAAGAAATATTCTTTCAACGACTGGCTTATTGACAATGATATTACTCTTGAAGAATATCCAGAACAGCCAGCAATGCCACTTGTACCAGAACCTGTAACGCAAAATGATGTTCTTGAAAGCTGGAGCATTGCTGAAAGAAATCTCTACTGGCAATATGAAGCAGTAGCATCAACTTATGGTAAACTAATCCATAAAGATGGTGCTATAAATATTGCAAGGGATAGTATGAAGCAGATGCTTGCAAATCCTGTAACAACACTTGGTTCTGGAAGAGATACTACTGTATATTATTACAGTGAAAGTGTTCCTGAAGAAAATGTTGAAAAAACATTTCTTGAACTGCAAAACACATACAGGATTGCAGAAAAGAGCCTTAACAGTCTTAAGTACAGAATCAAGGAAGAAATGAATGCTCTTGTCCTTGAGAGAGAAGTAGAGTATAAAGCCTCACTTGATGAGTACAAGAAAAATCTCTTTGAATTCAACAAGGAAGTAGAAGAGATAGATAATAACAAGGCTGAGCTTCAGGGTAAATACAGGGAATATCTTACAGAGCTTGTAAACAAAACAAGCAAACTGAAGATTGTTATCCCTAACGCACTGACAGGAATCTTTTATAAGCTTGATAGCGTTGGAAAGTAACACTAAAGGAATAGTATCGCATAACCTAAAATTTAACTAAGTTAAATCCGAATCACAGTATGCGCAAATATGATGCGATACTATTCCTTTTTCTTATATATTGGGTAATTAAGGACAGAGCCGAATAGTGTAAAACCTTAATGTATTATATTATATATTCTGAATTAGAATAAATAAATTAATTACAAATGTTAATCTATTTTACTCGCCGTCAATAACCCATACAATAATCATTTTGAGCCTTTGACTTCAAGTGGTTATTGGCGGGTCTTTGGCTTTAACATTGTCTTTGACTTTGTGCAGAATAATAATATAAGCTCAATTGCTTATGGGAGAGTGAAATCTCCCATAAGTCCTAATAACAATAAAATAACAGTAATATGAAAAGTAAAATCAAAGATTTGATAATATGGATATATATAATAGTATCCATATTATTCTGGATAGTATTCATAGCAGGCATAGAATCTATAGTTGAATCAAATCTGTTTATATGGTTTGCAATAATAGCAGCTGTTGATATAGGGCTTGCAAAAGCCCTTAATATCATATCATTCTATGAAAAGAATGACTATCTTTGAATGGTTAGTGTTGTTGTTTAATTTTCAAGGGGGTTCTTTCCATCACAGTGTTAAGCTGCTGGTTTTCTTCCCATAATAGGTGCCTCTTTGCATAACTCATGATTGTAAAACAAAAAAAAGAACCAAGGTACCTTGTTTTTAATCACAAAATCAAATTAACAAACACAATGAAACTGTTTTCAGAACTAAACAAAGGAGATAAGATATATATCTACAATAAATCTACAAAAGATACACATCTTGCAACAGTAGAAAATGTAGTAAAACCACCGAAACAAAAAGGACAAATAACTATAATGTTTGATGTTGACGGTGATGTTGGAGTGTTGGAAATGGTAGATAATATAGACAGAACATCTGTAACCGTACAGAATATAATATTCTCAACAATACCAATACAATAGTTGTAGAAATAGGGTGTGTGGAGAAGTAAGCAAAACAGATTAATCCATAGTAAGAATATAATAATACATGTTTTTTTTCTTTTTGGGGTATGCTCTATATTTTGTTTGTTCTTACTATGGATTAAATTTGTTTTATCAATTGGTATAACTATTGTTTTATTATGTTTAACCTTTAATTTTAAGTCTGACAATAAAAGTTATCACAAAAAATCTACAATAGTTATACAAGGTGTTCAAAAATATTTATATCTTTGAGCACCAAAACGGTCCCTTAACTCAGTTGGTTCAGAGTACCTGACTCATAATCAGATAGTCGTAGGTTCAAGTCCTACAGGGACCACAAAGTAGATGTAATTGCTCTGTACTTATTATTAATTTAAATTATTAAAAGATTGAGTGACACTTATTGGAGTTTACATCTACTTTATTTTGAAGTGTAGCGCAATTGGTAGAGCAACAGATTTTGGTTCTGTAGGTTGAGTGTTCGAGCCACTCCACTTCAACAAAATGCCCGGTTAGCTCAGCTGAATAGAGCAGCAGATTTCTAATCTGCGGGTCAAAGGTTTGAATCCTTTACCGGGTACAATTTATTAATAATTAAACAACAAAACTTATGGACAAAACAAAAGAAAAATTGAATAGAATCAAGGAAAAAGTTGATTTTATTTACAGTATTACAAATGGTGTTGAGTATAAAGATGGATTCAAGGTACTTAACGACAGATTTCTTGAAGAATGTGTAACAGCACTTGTAAAAAGATGTATCTTGCAGAAGACAAGATATTATATGAAGGGTGAATCTGGTGTACATTATATCTTTACATGGATTGCAAGTATGGCGCCAACTGAAACTCTTTATATAAATATATATAAGGATGTACAAAAAGTGCATAAAGCAAAACAAGAAAGGTGGAAGATTGCAAAAAGAGCTCAAAGACAGAGAGAAAAAGAAGCAAGTGAAGATGTAGAAATAAAACAACCAGACAATTCTTTTACTATTCCACATATTGGCCCAGTTGAGCAAGAGCTTAAGTGCAAAAAGCTTTCAGATTATACACCACAAGAGCTCTGGAATGAGCTTCGAGCAAGAGGATACAAGATTGAAGAAAACAGGATTGTGTTTATACAAAAAACATATCTTGACTAAACTTTCAGTGTTATTGTTGTTGCGTGGCGGGGATTGATAATAATTTAATCCTCGCCACATTTTTTAGCAAATTAAGGGTATATGGGAAGAGCCGAGAATTATGTTAAAATAAAGTAATATGAAAGAGCCTATAAAAAAGCAACCGAGTTGGTGCAACTATCCAGGGGCTGAAACTCCTTTTTGGGGATGCTGGTCTTTACTTTACGGCTATGTAAAAGATGAGAATTACTGTAAAACCTGTGATTGTTATAAAGGACAAAATAAAAAGTGATATGGGAATTAGACTTGGAAACTTGACCTTCCGTGAACTTGCAGAAATGCATCAGTTTACACTTACGGAAGAAGAACTCGCAACATTGGAGGCTTTACGACAAGATGATGCAAGTGTTGAAAAAGGCACGGATAAGTGTCACATTTTTGATATACCGAGAATTATAGTTTGCGGAAACAAGGACGCGCGGCATAAGGTGGTTGATGTCCTGATGAAACATTCGGGCGAGATTAAGGGCGAGATTCAAATAGGAACACTATAAACATAAAGTGATATGGAAATAATTATAGCAGTTTTATTGGTTGCCAACTTATGTATTGGAATATACTGGGCTCGTGAATTACACAATGCTAATAAGAATATCAGTAATCATTATATTCTTTACTGTAAAGCCAGAATCATAAAAGAAAATTATGGTCATGGCGATTATTTTAATTGGATGAAATTTGAGAGAGATGATGTTGATGATAATTCGCATTTTTTAGAACAATTTAATGCAAACGAGGAAGTAGAAATATACATTAGAAGAAAATAGTATGAACTACGATAAAGGAGAGCAATTAACTGTCGGCAGACTGAAAGAATATCTTAATTGTATCCCAAACGATGTTAAGGTTTTTATAGGGATTGGAAGTGAAAGAGAACAGGCCCACTATCTACTAAATGAAAAAGGCTCATTAGTTCTTCATTCCGATTGCTATATGCAAAACGCAGAAGAAACGAACATAAGAACTGTTATTAGTTTTCAAAAAAAAATAAATTATGATAACACGTGAAGAACTCCGGGCAGATATAGATGCTATAATTGGTAATGCTTTGGCTAATATGGTTCCTATGGATATTCTTCTTTCCGAGTTACGCTGGGCGGAAAATAAAGTTATAGATTTTAATCAATAGTTAATATGGATTCTGATAAAATAAAAGAGTTAGAGGAACTCGCAAAACCCCTTAATGAATGGTTACAAAAGAATTTTAGTCCTCATTGTCGCATTATAATAGAATATGACGGAGCAGTAGTAACACAGGATGAAATTGGTGTGCCCTTTGAGGTGTTTGATTAGAATATAGTAATTAAATAGAGATATGGAAAAGACAATAGAAATTCCATTCGGAGCAAAGGACTCTGAATTAAATGGCTGGGAATATACTATTCCAGAAAATATGGAAGCAGAAATTAAGGATGGGAAGATTATAGTGCGAGAGAAGGAGAATGAAGATGAGAAGATAAGGAAACAAATTATCGGTTTCTTTTCTGGTCGTTATGCTCTTTGTAATATAAACACTAAAGATGCGATTGCCTACCTCGAAAGGCAGAAGTATAAAGAAAATTATGACCGTATGGCCCCGATATATGAGGAAAAAGAATCTTTTGAATCAGCGCTTGGCAAGGCTTGGAAATTCTACAATGAAAGCGCATCTGCTACAGTAGATGGCTTGGAGGATAACTCAAGAGAACTTACATTTGCTAAAGGGTTTCGTGAAGGCTTTATATATAAAGAACGGCAGAAAGAACAGATGTCTCACCTTGAATTAAAAGCGGGTAAATGGTATATCTGCCATCGTGCATTTTGTGCCCGTGCTGACCACTTGACAGTCAAGGAAGGTGAAAGATTCCAGTGCGAAAAGGATGGAATTGTAAAGGGCTTTGTGATAAAAGAACCCGAAAGATATTTTAAGGAGTGTAGTGCTCCTGAACCTATGGAAAAAGAGCAGAAGCCCGCAGAGCGAAGTGAGAAAGAAGAACGCTTAATGAAAGCATTGCAAACATCAAACGCTCGCATAGCAGAATTAGTAGAAGAAAACTATAATCTGAAAGAAACAAAGCAAGAGTGGAGCGAGGAAGATAAGGAAATGCTTCGTATCATCTCAAATAGGCTAGAGAAGTTTAACGAGTGGGCCACGGAACAAGGTTATCCTATTGATGACCCAACAATGAAACAGAGTCCTATTGATTGGCTCAAATCCCTCCGTACGCATCCTCACTGGAAGCCCAGCGAGGAACAAATGGAAGCTTTAAGTGATGCTTATGTTGAAGCAAGAACTTTTAAGATGGCAGATATTCTTGAATCACTTCATCAAGACCTTGAAAAGTTATAGCTTATGAGACAGACATTTTATGCAGTACATGATTATGGGATAATTCCCTGCCATCTAATTGCAAAAAAGGATAGATATGATGGAAGAAAGTATGCCGCAAACTCCAAGAGAGATAAGAGAAGATTTCAAAATGCTTATTCCAATAGAGAGGATGCCGAAAATGCTGTTGCTCAATATGAAATTTATATGAATCAACCAGATACATTTTAGCCATGAAATACATTCCCGCAGACAAACTAATTGCCGAGATTGAAAGGCGAATAGATTTAATATGCACAACCGAAGGCGTTGTTCAACGAGATAAATTACAAGAGTATGAAGCATTGAGAGATATTGGTGATTTTATTATATCTCTCCAGCAGGAGCAGCCGGAGGTTCAAAACGGGAAATTTGTCTTTCCGAAATACCTATATGCGAGAACAAAAGACAACAAGACCATTGATATGTCTTATGCTCCGCAAGATATGAATGCAATAGAATACATTCGTAATGACTTTATTCAGAAGGAGCAGCCGGAGGTGGATTTGGAGAAAAAAATGAAAGAATCCGAACAAAGTTGGTACAATAAGGCAGCAGAGTTTTGGTATAAGCATTGTGAATTAAATAAAACCAAAGACCAAAGGATTTTGATACTTTATGCACCTACATTTACAGAATTTGTGCATGACATCTACGAATTTGGCCTTAACGCAAGAAAGCCATGATAGTATTATACATCATAATATCATTAACCAATGTATTTCTGCATATCGTTAGGAGCATCTTGGTTATTAAGGCAAGCAAGGTAATAGCCTCTCTTGCTAATTGCATATGTTATACTTTTTCAGCTATTGTAATCAAATTTATAGCCGAGACTGATTTGTGGATTGCAATAACAGTTCAGGCATCAACCAATTTTATCGGCTGCTATCTGGCAATGTGGTTTTGCGAGTGGTGGCTTAATGCAAGAAAGGAGGAAAGAATATGAAAAATCTATATTTAAATAATTTGGCTAAAGACATTCACACAGATAATGTTTTGAAAGGATTTTATGATAAGCCAAGAGAGATTGGTACAACATTAATGCTTGTTGTTTCCGAGTTGTCAGAGGCATTAGAGGCTGACAGGAAACGTCTATATAACAATAGTGGCACACTCCTGCCTGATAGAATTCCAAGTGTTAAAAGCGAAAAGTTCAAAGATTGGTTTGAAAAAAACATAAAAGATACCGTCAATGACGAAATCGCAGATGCTATTATTCGCCTTCTTGATTTTTGTGCATGGCAAGGTATAGATATAGACAGACATATTAAACTAAAATTGGCTTATAATAAAATGCGTCCACATCGTCATGGGAAAAATTATTGAAATTACTCACCACCTCTGGAACAAAGGGTATAACGCAAGAAAGGAGGAAAGCAAATGAAAGAAAAATACGAATTGATTGGTAGTGGTGATTCCGTTCATCTTATCAGAAAATATAAGAAGCATTGGTGGAGCAGGTGGCAGATTGAAATGGATGGCGCCACACCAAAAATATACCTTGTAGACCAAGAGAAATGTATTCACGACTATAAGTTCATTGAAATTGTGTATACTGTATCTTTTCCTGCTGGAGTTCCAATGCGTCTCTTAAGATGTGCAAAATGTGGGCACGAAAGAGTTTCCCGTCTTTAACAAAAAAGGGGAGGAACATCAATGAAAGCACCAGATAAGATTTATGTTCATGTAAGAACAGAGCCAAGACCAAGTATCACTTTTAGTGAAGCTCAGGAGGAAAATTCCTCAAATGTAGAATACATCAGCAAGGACGCACTGCTGGGGTGGGCAAAAACAAAACTATCCCACCTTCAAGAAGATTTTGATGTATATACAGGGCAGCGGCTAATCCTTCGAGAGTTAATTGAAAAAATCAATGCGATATGACAAGAGATAAAGCAATTTTAGTATTAAATAGTCTATTAACTTGGCTTGGTTACGAAAGACCTATTACAGAAGAAATTGTAGAAGCAATTAAAACCATTTCCAAACCTTATCTTCCCTCCAACATTGACGATGCGGCAGAAGAATATGCCTATAATAATTGGGAGGACAATGACTATCACACGGGCGCAAGCGAAGGCTTACCATTTGATGCAATCGGACATACTGAAAAGTGTTTCAAGGCCGGTGCCGAGTGGCAACGGGAACAGGATAGCGAAACAATTGAGCTTGCTGAAGACCACGCAATATTGGCCGGGATGATGAAGGAACGGAAACAGATGCTGAAAGATGCGGTAGATGGAGAAGTGGTTTCCGACTTAAAAGGTGTGAACTATGTTCGTTCAATGAGTAAGATATCAGATGATTTGCGTTTTGGTAAAAAGGTTAAACTAATAATCATAAAGAAAGAAGAACAATGAGTGATTATATTTTAAGACTTGATGAGATAGACAAGTGGTTATTTGATTCATTTGGTATCCTTTCTGGGTGTTGTAGTTCACAAGAAAACCTACGATACACAACAGCAAAAATGGTTGCTGAAGCATTGTGGCCAAAGAAAGACCTTGGTTGGCATTCAGTAAAAGAATCATTACCTCCAATAGACGAAGAAGTGATTGTGCTTACCGATGAAATCAATGGAAAGATTGTTCCAAATGCACATAAAATATGCTATGGACACAGACCTAATCTTGATGGGTGGAATGGGAAAAATATTGATACCGGCGAGATAAAACATTATGATGTTGTAACATATGATGGATGGAATATTCCCGGAGTAACACATTGGATGTATTTACCAAAACTAACAGATGAAGAATAATGACGCTATTAGATTTATATAAAAAAGTAAAACGCATCGGCGAGTATTTTAACTCTGCTGATATTCCACTTAAATACAACGGCAATGACTTTAACATTGATTTTGAATTTGAGTCTAAAGATGCTATTGTTGACCATATAGAAGTAAAGCTAGACGTTGCGTTATCATGGGAGGATGTTAAAACCATATTTAAGATAGCCGACAATTATGAAAGCGAACCAAATAGACCAAAATATCTTACACAAGTCTATTGTCAAGAGATTTTAAACAGATTTAATGAACAGAGACAGAAATAAAAGCTGGAGAGACATATATAACTATGAGTGGAGATAAAGTATGGGTGTTTCTGCCCGAAACACAGAGGATAGCAAGGGCAACAATAATTGTGGAAAATCGGAGCTTACAATCAGTGATAGTCCGCCTTGATTATAACGGAGATGAAAGAGTTTTCTACAAGAATTGGTCTTGTTTCAAGACAAGGAAGGCTTTATGTGAGCATTACAGGAAAATATTTGAATAAAAAGTTTATGACACGCAAAGAAATTCTACAATTCGGCAAAGAAATAGCCGACAAGTTCTTCCATAAGAAACATCAGAAAGAAGTAACAGTAAAAGGCTTTGTCGCAAGAGACAAAGATGGTAGATTATTTCTATATAATGAAAAGCCTATCAAATATAATAGTATATGGATAGGCGATGGGTTCTCGCTACAAATTGATTTATTGCCCCAAATTAAGTGGGAGGATAAAAAGCCAATACCAGTAGAGATTACTATTAAATTAAAATAATATGAATCCTGTAAAAATCAGACATATAAAATGGTTGATTGGAAAAGATGATTATTATAGAAACAGGGCAATTCAAATGGGCGAGCTCATGGGAACTTGGATTGCTGAACTATCTCTTTCCAAAATGCAGAGCAAGGAATACTATAGTGCGTTGAAGAAAAGAAATATGTACTCACAAAGACTGTTGTGGTATATAAAGAAATACCGTAGCAACAACTATGATGAAATAAAAGATTTTAATACGTAGGATATGATACTGAATATATTACTAAAAATAATAATAGCAACTGTGTGTTTAGCAGCAATTCTTGCGCTGATACTTATAATATGGGCCGGCTTTTATGTACATAATGGTGGTGAAATAAACATATCTTATGACAGAGAAGATAAAAAACCAAAAGAGGAATGATACAATGCTATTAAAGTTTTCAATAGCAAACCAATTCCTATATAAATTAAGACAGGAAATATTAAACTACCAAAAAGATGTCAAGCAGAAGTATTAGATTATCAGAGAAACATGGAGTAAACACGAGTATATTACATTGTCCTATATGTGGAAAGGAAACTGGTATTGGTTTGTTGGGAAAACTTAAAGGAGATGCTGAAGCACCAAGAGATATGGTTGATAACAATCCTTGCGAAAATTGCCAGAAAGTTATTGATGATGGTGGTCATTTTATTATAGAGGTAAAAGATGGTGAATCTGGTAATAATCCTTATAGAACAGGAAGATTGGTTGCAATAACAACAGAAGCTTGTGAAAGATTGTTTACATTAAGGCCAGCTCCGCAAGTAGCATATATGGAACAATCTAATTTTGGACCAATGTTTGGTGAATTTATAAAAGAAAACAATAAAGAAGAATAATGACAAAAGATGAATTACAAGCAAATGCTGTAGATATGCTTATTAAAAATAAAAGGATGATAGTAAGCTATTCTACTGGTGTCGGCAAGAGTAAAGTTGCTATTGAATTCATTAAGAAAATGAAGCCAAAAAGAGTTTTGCTTGTAGTTGCTGAAACATTACACAAGAAAAACTGGCAAGATGAATTCAAGAAGTGGAAAGCATTAAAGTTATTTAAAGATATAACTGTAGAATGCTATGCATCACTACATAAATATAAGGACACAGAGTGGGATTTTATATGTTTTGATGAAGCGCATCATTTAAGACCGCAGTTAAAACAAGATATAATAGCCACGATGAAATCTGAATATATCCTATGTCTTAGTGCTACTTTTCCAAAAAGAAAACTTTTACCAATACTAAATAGTTGTTTTGGTGCTTTTGTTACAGATGATGTAACAATTCAGGATTCAATAGCAAATGGATGGTTGCCAGAACCAACATATTATACCATACCACTATATCTGTCAAGCAATGTTGCATCTGAAACATTTATAGAAGAATGGGGTCAAAAGGAGTTGAGAATAGATGTTACTGCAAACTATCAAACAAGATGGGTATACAAGAAAGATAAAAGAACCTTCCCAAACATAAGGATGACAGTGCAATGTACTCCATACCAAAAGTATCTGTATCTTTGTGAACAATATAACTACTGGAAGAAACAATCCAAGATAGGAAAGAATAAAGAATATGCAAAGAACAAACAGATGCAATATGGTAGCCAGAGAAAAGATTTCTTGGGCTCGCTAAAAACACCACTTGTGCCAAAACTTATCGAGAAGATAAAAAACAAAAGGTATATTTGTTTTTGTACAAACATTCAGCAATGTGATGCTCTTGGTGGTGACTATGCGGTACATTCTAAAAAACCTGATAGCGATTCTCTTGTAGATGCATTCAATGTAGAGTTTATAAACAAACTTTTCTTTGTGTTCAAGGGTATGGAGGGAATGAACCTTACAAACATAGAAGCTGGTATAATAGTTCAGCTTGATGGCTCTCCGATAAGAGTTACCCAAAAGACTGGTAGAATGTACAGGTCTGAACATCCAGAGATATACATCTTCTACTATAAGAATACAAGAGATGAAGAATTCCTAAAAATGGCACTTGAGGGTATAGATGAAAAGTATATAAAAGAACTCAACTATAAAGATATATAGTATGAACTTATTATTACAAACAGAAACATTTCTAAAGAACAACCTTACTGATGAAGAGGTATTATATATGCTGATTCTATCAAGAGGTTGTTCAATAGAAAGGGCTCAACAATCCCTTGTAAGTAAGGGTTATATAACACAAGATGGAAATATCTTTGCTGATTATAGAATTACCAAAGCTGGTGTTGATGCAGTAAATGCAGTTGTTCTTGATTCTGACAAGAGAATTCCAACAAAAACAGATAAAGAGCTTAAAGAGCTGGCAAGCGACCTGATTGCTTTATTTCCAAAAGGATACCAACAAGGTAACAGATATCCTTGGAGAATGTCACCATCAGCTGCTGTTGAAAGGTTGAGAAGCTTCTTTCTTAAATTCAACAATGATTACACATTTGATGAAATAAGGGAAGCAACAAAGAAATATGTGGAGCACTATAAAGACAGTGGTCAGATGAGAACTATGGTTTACTTTATTTGGAATACAAAGAATGGTAGTTATGATTCTCCACTCGCAAATGAAATAGAATTATTGCGTTCTGGTGTTGAAGAAACAACAGAAGGATGGCAAAACACTATGGTTTAACAACTAAAAATAAACAACAATGAAAAAAATTAAGATTGAAGAAACAATCTGCAAGTACAAGTATGAAGCTTGTGATGGTACACAATTCGATGATGAAGAAGAGTGCCTTAAGTATGACAAGACAATGATTGGTATCATAAGGGGAAGGCTTAAAGAAATGTGTGTTAGCGAAGGCTCTGAAGAAGACTTCCTTTTCTGCGGAAGCTGTGATAACGACGCTTGGATTTGCATACCAAAGACAGAGAAAGATATTGATACGCTGAAACAAGCAATACTTGCTTATGGTGGAAACCAGCAACAAATAGATGCTATGGTAAAAGATGATTACATCAACACGCCTGTTGTTGTAATCATAGGATATGATGGATGTGGGTGCTGGATAACAAGTTATAAGAAACTTGTAGAATTTGCTACTAAAGGTAAGTTTACAGTTGCAGAGCTTCCAGAACAAGATAAGTAATCATGGGATTCAGTAAGGTATTCAAAGACCTTGTAGAGAGAAAAGAAAGAGCAGAAAGTGGTAAGTATAATTGTATACCATTTCCATTTCCAAGGTTTAGAAGCCTTGTACCGGGTATAGAAAGAGGTCGGTATGTTTGCATCACAGCGTCCGCCAAGATTGGAAAGTCGAAATTCTGTGACTTTATGTTTGTGTATGAACCATTATTCTTTGCAATAGATAATCCACAATTCAGATTTAAGGTTATATACTTTACTCTTGAGGTTAATGCCGAAACAAAATATCTTGAGTTTTTGAGTCATCTTCTTTATAGGCTTGATAACATTGTTGTTTCTCCAGTTGATTTAAGAAGTGTTAACAACGAAAAACCAATCAGTCAGAATATATTGGATTTACTTAACACTGAAAGATACCAGAAATACATCAAATTTTATGAGGAACATATTGAATATATAGACACCATAGCCAATCCCACAGGCATAAATAAATACTGTAGAGATTATGCAGAAAAGAATGGAAAATTCAACCATATTCCTTATAAAACAACAAATGAAGTAACCGGTGAAGAAGAGACAAGAATGAAGCTTGACCCAGATAATCCATACACACCAAATGATGAAGAAGAATATAGGATAGTAATAATTGACAACGCTGCAAACCTGACAACAGAGAAAGGTCTTACAATGAGAGAAACCATTGATAAGATGTCAAAATACTGTATAACATTAAGAAATCAACTTAATTATATAATGGTATTGGTTCAACATCAGAGTCTTGCAGCAGAATCACTTGATGCAATGAAGATGGATGCAATGAAGCCAAGTGCAGCAAATCTTGGTGATGCAAAGACCGTGGTCAGAGATATCAATATGCTGATTGGTCTATATTCTCCATTCAAGCACAACAAGAAAGAGTTCAGTGGGTATGACATAACAAAGCTTAAAAACTATTCGAGATTCATGGAGATAATTGATGATAGGGATTATGGTGCAAACAACAATATCTGTCCATTATTCTTCAATGGTGCGTCTTCTTTCTGGGCAGAACTTCCAAGACCCGAAGATACACAGGCTCTAAATGCAGTATATTCTTACATAGATTCTCTCGAACAAAAAAGAAGAGAAAAGACATTTTTCTTGAAAATATTTAGTAAATTTAGGTTTAAAAGAAACAAATAATTTATGGGTAATATTAGTATTATTCTTGGTAAGAGTGGTTCTGGAAAATCCACTTCAATAAAGACACTAAATCCAGATGAAAGTGTTGTTGTTAACGTATTGAAAAAGAGATTGCCATTCAAGGGAAGCTCTTCAATATTTAACGAGGAGAAAGAGAATCTTATAGGTATTGATACATATGACGCTCTTATATCATTTATACAACACGTTGATGCAAACATGCCAAACATCAAAACACTTGTTGTTGATGATTCTATTTACGTCATGAGAAAAGAGTTCTTCAAGAGGGCAAAGGAAGTAGGGTATACAAAGTTTACAGAGCTTGCGCAGCATTTTCAGCAGATAATCCAGACATGTGAAAACGCTAGAGACAATCTTAATGTGTTCTTGATTCTCCATAGCGAGGATGTTGTTAGCGATAAGACTCTTACTGGATATAAGGTTGCAACCGTTGGAACAATGATAGACAATCAATATAATCCTGTAGAGGTTGTACCAATCGTGCTCTATGCTGAAATAAGGTATGATAATAATGGCAAACCATCTTATGGATTCTATACACATTCAATAAAGGTTGGCTCTACACAGATTCCGGCGAAAACACCAGAGGGAATGTTTAAGGATGATTATATTCCAAATGACCTTGGTGCAGTAGTAAAGGCAATAGATGAATATTATAAGTAGTCATGTCATACTGTCCAAATTGTAAAACACTTGTAGATACTGATAAGGAATGGGAGAGAATAGATAACGACCATATAAGAATCAAGTATTACTGTGATAGGTGTGGTTGCCATCTTGAAGGAGAAGATGATATACAGAAAAGTAAAATACAAGACTGGGAAAAATAAACAAACAAGAAAAACTTATTACTGGCTTTTAAGCCAAATTACAAACAACTAAAACATTTAATTAAATGAAGACTTTAAATTCACGTCAGGTTGCAGTGCTCAAGAGAACTGCACAGAACAATTATCCACTCAACCAGAAGCTTGCAAAGATTGCAAAGCAAATGCAGGAACTCGAAGATGAGAAGACTGTTATTGAGGCTCAGATTAAGGGTTTTGAAATGGGCGTTATAGCACTTACCGGTGGTTATACTTCAAGCGACCTTATTGACAGGGTTGTTCTTCCTGCTGTTAATGAGGACGGCACCCAGAAGGTAGATAAGGATGGTCGTGCACTCACCATTACAAAGTATGTCCCCAAGGCTGGCGTTCTTGTTGAGAATGGAGATGGTGGATATACAATTAATATTGCTGAACCGCAAGAACCGGTAGCTGAAGAGCCTGCTGATGGCACTCCAGCAAGTGTAGAAGGTGAAACAGTAGAAATTCAGGAGGACTAATTATGGCATTCTCAAGAGGACAGGAAAGTGTAGCAAACGGTGGTATTAAGAGATATGTTGGTGTTGGTCTTTTCAAGTGCCACGGTGTAAACTTGTCTAATAAGGAACTCAGCGAGCTCTATGGTCATGAAATTGAGAGCGCAGAGAGAAGTTTTGTTACAGAGGTAGACTTCAATGGTGTAAAGACCAAGAGGGTTTCACTGAACTTCACACTTTCTACCGAAATTGATGGAAAGCGTGAGTTCTTCAATGCAAGGTACAGCCTACTTGACACAACAAGGGTTGGTTCAAATTTTGGAAAATCCCAGATTATGGACCAGTATGGTAGAACCGCTTGGATTACAGATGCAGAGTTTGATGCTCGCGCAATCCCTCAGTATACAAATGGTCCAGCCAACATAACCAACAATTATCGCAAGCTTTATACTGGCGAGGAATATCTTACCAGAAACAATGGTAAGGAGATTGGTTTCCTTGTAGCACTTCTTAACATTCCCAATGTTACTAAGTTTGTTGATAGAAAACCTGCTGGGCTTGTAGATAATCCAGCAGATTCAGAGTGTAGGCTTGAAAATGTAAGCAAGCTCTTTGATGGTGATTTCAGTGAGATTCGTGAGATTCTTTCTTATCAGCCAGAGAATGAGCTTAAGCTTATGGTTGGTGTAAGGAAGGATGACCAGAATAGACTGTGGCAGGACTTCTTTATTGAGTTCCCGATGAGAGCATCTACAAGAAACTATAACAATCTTCACGATGCAATTGTTGATGCCAAGAATAACGGAAGATATCCAAACACAGACTTTGGCAATCTTGATGCTATCACAGACCTTGCAGAGTATGTAGAGAACCCTACAACCATTACACCAACAGCAGGTGGTGCAGCTCCTGCAAATCCTTGGTTTAAGAAACCTCAAGCCTAACAAAAACAAATAAAGTTCATGCCTTTTAGTAAGGGTTTAAGTTCACATATTGATGAACTTTTCAAGAAAATACCACAAGATGTAATATTGCAAAGGTATATTGGCATAGTCAATATACCATGTGTAATAAATGCACCATATAGAAAAGATGATAATCCATCATTAAGTCTATATATTTCAAAGCTTGGCAATATCAGGTTTAGGGATTTTGCCACGAATGAAACCGGTGGTATAATAGACCTGTTAATGAAAATCTGGAATACAGACTTTCAAGAAACAAAAAGAAGGGTTGTTCTTGATAATAGTAAAGTTGATTCAGAACTGCAAATCAAAACAAAAAGGCTTACCAAATCCAAGAAAATAGTCTCTTCATATAATATAGAGGTACAAACTCGTGAATGGAGAGACTATGACTTGGAATATTGGGAACTTTATGGAATATCTTTACCTTGGTTGAAGTTTGGTGATGTTTATCCTATATCAAGGATATTCTTCATAGATTCTAATGGTGGAAAAAGAGTTTATCCAGCAGAAAAATATGCGTATTGTTATGTAGAATTTAAGGATGGCAAGAAATCTTTAAAGATTTATCAGCCTTATAGCAAAGTCTGCAAATGGATGAGCAAACACAATTCTTCTGTATGGGATTTATGGACCAAACTTCCACCAAGTGGAGATATTTTGATTATAACCTCATCCCGTAAAGATGCATTATGTCTATGGGAAAACACTGGCATACCTTCAACATCTTTACAGGGTGAGGGTTATATACCAAAAGAGAAAATAGTTAATCAGCTTAAATCAAGATTCACTACAATTTATATACTTTATGACAATGATTTCACGGCAGAGGAAAATCATGGTAGGATAGATGGGCAGAAAATGTGTAAGATGTTTAACCTCAAACAAATTGAATTGCCAGAAGAATATAAATGTAAAGACCCTTCAGATTTTGTGAAGATGCACGGAAGAAAGGGTTTGTATGATATAATTCAAAAACTTATAAATGAAGATATTAAATAACACAACACAAGACGTTGAGGTCTATGGAGAACTAAAACAAAACAGAGTATCCATAGATGTAAAGAATATAGACTTTATTACACAAATCCTTTCAACGAACCTGTATTCAAGACCACTTAATTCTTTCCTGCGAGAAACAATATCAAATGCAATAGATTCACATAAAGAGGCTGGTACAAAAGACCCTATTATTCTTGACTTTGGCAGGAATAATGGTAAGTGGTATATAAGGATACAGGATTTTGGTACTGGCATATCTCCGGAAAGATTTAATGCCATATATAGATTCATTGGTTCATCAACAAAAAGAGATAGTGATGAATATATCGGGGCCTTCGGCATAGGCAGGATGTCAGTGCTTGCTGTATCTGATAGTGCAACAATTACCAATAGATATAATGGTACGGAATACAAGTATTTGTTGTATAAGGATGGTATGGCTGTAAACATAGATGAGGTATCAATATCTGCGACGAAAGAAAGAAATGGTCTTGAAGTTTACTGTCAACCAACGATAGATTTAAATTACACCACACTAACAGAAGCAGTAAAGGAGTTAGCTTTCTTTGATGGTCTTTATATAAACAACGGTCTTACAGAAAGTGAAACATATGGAAAATATGGCTACGGATACAACTACTCATATCAGAAATGTAGAGAATTTGATAAATATGTAAATGAGTTTAACAAAAGAAAGATTATCAACTTCAAAACATTCTCTTGTGTTACAATAGATTGTGCATCAGAACAATGTGTTCTTCTTGGCAACGTATTGTATAGGGTTGATTATAGTCACAGAGATTCAGATGATTACATATATAAAAGCCAAACGCGATACGGAGAATATGTTATATTCCCAAGATTTAATATTGGTGAAATTTCAGTAACTCCAAACAGAGAAGATATTCTGTATAACAATACATCTGAAACACTTATCAAGAAAAAGTATGATGATGTAAAGAAAGAGCTTGAAGAAATTGCATCACAGAATGTTGCAAAAAATCTCGAAACAGATATAATACCACTTATTTGTAACGGTGATATAAGTTTGGTTCTGAATAAAGACTATAATATATATGTAAATATCAAATTTGATATAATATCTAAGATTATTGCAGAAAAATCTACTGTTTATGGTAAGAGATTAAACGTTGACCAGATTAAAAATCTTGGAACATGTGTATCAGATATAAATCCATTCTATTCTTCACATTATAAAAAGGGTGACCATATCAGCACGAAAGATTTTGGCGTATCGCTCAGTGATATAAACGATAAAAAATTAAGATATGAAGATACGAGTTTCTACAGATGTGGATTCAAAACATTCAATTACTATCTGAAACAGTATGTATTGGAAAACTATAACAAGTTTACAATATTAAAACAAAAAGATGAGAGGGATGTAAAGAAAAACATTTTAACGAACTATGCCATAGTTGATTGTGACAGATTAACACTTGCGATATATAAGAAACTATGTATAGATGTGTGGAATAGCCTACCAGAAATAAGCGATTCTCTTGTAACAGATGAATTTAAATCACAATATTCAAGAAAAAATACCTATATTACAGAGAATATTAATGTATCCTATTATAATCATGGCAATTTTATTTGTCAACAAAAACATAGGGTTGAACAGTTGTTAAATGATGGTGATACATATATCATGTTTACAAAGGCTGAAAATGTGTTGCCCATAGAATTGAGTAGCATACCAGAGTGGTTGATAAGAAAAGATGAGGATTTTGAGTCTGGTGTAAAATTTATAGAAGTAGGAGAAAAAACAAAGAAAGAACTGTTTGGAAAAGATGGATTTATTGATTGGAACAAACTCATAGACCCAAAGAGGTATTGGATGAGGTTCATAAAAACATTCGAGATTATAAAGAAAAAAGATTGGTATAATCCAGATATGTATTACGACTGTTTGAATGTACTGGAACCAACAAAAGAAATGAAAGCATTTATTGATGCTTTAAGAATGTATTGTAGTACATATATTTCAGTCGCAAAACTAAAGAAGTATATCACTCCTTTCTGGGATAGCATAGAACCAATAGATGATATTCTTGAAGCAATGAACCCATCGGTAGATATGCTTAATTGTATAGAGTTTTACACATCTATGAAAGATAATAACTATTCATATATGCTATCTCTACTATGTGCATCTTTACCAAACATAAACTGTCCAGATATAAGTAGGGAAGGATATAATAAACTTGTAGAACTATATTCAAACAAAGATGATAAAGAACATAATCAAAACAAACAAGTTTCTGAGTGTAACGCTCAGTGATGGAACCGTTATGGTTTCTACTGATACATCAAAAGAGCTTCTTAATGCAATAAAAGAAGCCTCTGATGATGATGAAATTCAAGCACTTATGTGCCCTGAAGAGGATGTTGATGATGATAAGAAAGTGGTATCACAAGAGGTTCTTTCTGTATATAATGGTGAAACAGAGTCTAATTATGTAGAGTTTAGGGGTAATAGTGCATACATTCCATCTATTTCAGAGCTTACTGTACCACAGGATTTTGTTGAGGCTATAATCAAAGCAGAGCAAGATTGTGATGAAGTTTTGCTTGAAACATACCTTAACTTCTGGACTTTGGTTTCACTTAATCCAGACAGCAGGGTAAGAAACAATATCTTCTGGTTCATTAAGAGATGGAATATCAAGATTACCAAGAATGGTCTGCTTGTAACCTATAGAAATGCAGACTTTAAACACGAGGGCAAGTATGGTAAGTATGCAACAGAAAGGGTTTCTGGTGACTGGATTAAAATTAAAGGTCAAAAGAAATCTCCAAAGAGATATACTTATGACTATCTTGATGAATCTGGTATGCCAACAGAAGAATCAAAGCTTGTAAAACAAGATAATGTTCTTGTAACACTTGATGACCTGTATAACAAGATTGGTGAAACAACTGTTGACAAAACTACATTCACAGACCACCATAGCCACACCTTTACAATAAAGATTGGCGAGCCTGTAAGTATGCCAAGAGAGGATACAGACAAATGCCAGGAGAATTCTTGCTCGAGAGGGCTTCACCAAGGTGGACCTGGCTGGTTAAAGCAAGGATATTATGGAGATACAGGATTGGTATGTTTGGTAAATCCTGCTAATATAGTTGCAGTTCCCCATGAAGATAGTTACGGAAAGCTCAGATGCTGCGAGTATCTTCCTATTGCTATTGCTCAATATGATGATGAAGGTAATGTAATTGAGGATATTGATGAGGCTGGTCTTGACTTTGCAGAACAATATCTTGTAGATTATTCTGGCAAGGTAAACAATGAAGACTTTGATAACTATACACTCAACTTTGTAAGGAATGTTGGTATAGATAGGACTGGAATAGCAAGAAGAATATTTGAAATGGCAAAAGCCAACGAGTAATGGATGCAAAAGAATTCTTTGGAGAGTGGTCAGAGGTTATAGACTTCAACATTCTGGATAAGATTCTTAATACTCTTGGGTATATCATCCAGACAAAAGAGATTTGCCCAGCACCCGAGAACCTGTTTAGGGTTTTCGAGTGCTGCAAACTCTCTGACTTGAAGGTGGTTGCTCTCGCGCTTGACCCATACCCAACTTCAGGAACCGCGACAGGTATAGCTTTTGGTAATAAAGAAGGAACTCTACCATCAAACTTCTCGCCATCATTAAAGATTTTATATAATGCAGTAGATGAATATTGTAATTTTGACCTACCGTTCTCTACTATAGATAGTGTTTTCCCTACGCTTGAATCTTGGTGTAAACAGGGTGTGTTGCTACTAAATTCTGCATTAAGTGTTGAGGTTAATAAAGTTGGAAGCCATTCAAATTTATGGAAACCTTTTACAAAATCATTGCTTGCAAACTTGCAAAAAAGAGATGACAACCTTATATTTGTTCTTATGGGAGATGTTGCCCAATCATTTAAGAATGTGCTGAATCAGGATAATGTTATATGTTGTCCACATCCAGCAAGGTGTGCAAGAACGGGAGAGAAGTTTCCAAATATCTTTGCTGAAATAGACAAAAAGATGCAAGAAAGAAACAGGAAACTAATATATTGGATATAATTTGATAAGTGATGGCAGAAAATAAAAAGATAAAAGGCGCCACAGCTGTAACCTATAAGAATATAAACTTTAGGAGTAAATTTGAAGAAAGAGTTTATAAAAAGCTTATCTCATTAGGTTATAATCCAGAATATGAGCTTGAGCATTTTGTGTTGTGGGAAGGTTTCAGACCACAGAAAGAATACTATTATAATGGTATTCCTGAAAACACAAAAAAGAAAGACCCGGCTACAAGTAAAATGACAGTTCTTACAGATAAGCCAGAAGCACTTCAAAGCTGGAGATATACACCAGATTTTCTGCTCCGAATGAATGGTTTTGCTTTTTATGTTGAAGCAAAAGGACATCCTAATGATTTGTGGCCATATAAAAAGAAGTTATTCTTGAAGGTGATAGAAAATATTCCAAAGACATATTTCTTTGAAGTAAGAAGCATAAAAGGCCTTCTCGCAAGTCTTGAAGTAATGAAAAAAATAAGTAATACAAATGAGTAAGAAATCATTAAAAGATATATCTTGGCTTGTTGATGAGCCAACATATAGAGCTGATGAAGCATTGAGCTTTTCATCAATAAGCAAATTCTATAGAGAGGGATTCTCAAAGCTTGACCAGCTGTTCGATAAAGAAGAATCACAAGCGCTTTCTTTTGGCAGTATGGTTGACTGTCTTATGACAGAAGGAGAGGAAGAGTTCAATAAGAGATATTTTGTATGTACAATACCACTTATATCAGATGATTATAAGCTTGTTGTAACAGCAATAAAGGAAGAACTTGGTAATATTCACTCATCTCTATATGATATTCCATCAGCAACAATTGTATCTTATCTTGACAGGTTTGGTATATATCAGAACAACTGGAAGGCTGATACAAAAGCTGATAAAATCAGAGAGGGCGCAAACACTTATTACCAGATGATGATTAAAGCCGGTGATAAGGAGGTTGTTTCAACAGAAATGGCACAAGATGCAAAAGATTGTGCCGAGGCTTTCAAAACAAGCGAAGCAACAGAGTTTTTCTTTAGGGAAGACAACCCTTTTGATGGTATAGAAAGGCTTCATCAACTAAAGTTCAAGGGTGAATATAATGGTGTGAAGCTTCGCTGCATGATTGATTTACTGGTTGTTGACCACAATAAGAAGATTATCTATATCAAGGATGTAAAGACAACTGGTGACCAAGAGTATCAATTTGCCAAATCATTTATGAAATGGCAGTATTGGATGCAGGCACAGATATATACCTATATACTTAAGCAGAATCTTGCAAAGGATGATTATTTCAAAGACTTTAAGGTGCTTGATTTTGGTTTCTTGGTAATAAACAAAACAAATAAAGTTCCTCTCAACTGGGTATTTAATCAAGCTAATTGTGAGAATGATTTGGTTATTGAAGGCAAGACAAGAAATGTATATCTTCCAAACTGGAGACAGTATGCAGTAGATTTGGATTGTTATCTAAAGTTGAGACCCAAAACACCAAAGAATATCAGCCCCATAAAGGAGAATAGTATAACAGAAGCTCTTAAAGAGTGGTAAAATAATGGAAGAGTAGGTGGTGGGAGCAAGGGTAACAGACAAATAGTGTCAGATTCCCACCAGCTATTCTTTTTTATTTATGTCATGTTTATAAGAATAATTGAATCTGAATATCTTACTGGTGATAAAGAAGTTGAAGAATATGTGGAAATATTTAAAGAAGTGTATCTATTCAACAAGCTCATATATCAGAAGATAATAAATTCAACAAATATAGAACGAATATCAAAGTTCGAGGTTGGAAGAAAACCAAAGATTGGCTTTGATTTATAACGAAAACAATATGAAAGTAAAGATTAAAACATATAAACAAATGCCCGAAATTATCAAAAAGGGTGATTGGATTGACTTGTATACAGAAGAAGATGTAAATATGGCTGGACCATTTGCAGAAACTCTTCACAAGAGAAAATCCGGTGATGTTGTTTTAAAATCAAGGGATGTAATATTTGACAACAAAATGATTTCTCTTGGTGTAGCAATGCAACTTCCAAAGGGGTTTGAGGCTGTTGTGCTACCAAGAAGTTCAACATATAAGAAATATGGAATTATTCTTGCAAACTCTCAAGGCGTAATAGATAATAGTTATTGTGGTAATGAAGATAAGTGGTATTTCTCGGCAATAGCACTTAGAAAAACATCAATACCTGCTGGAACAAGGATAGCACAATTTAGAATACAACTTTCACAAAAGGCAACATTCTGGCAGAAGATTAAATGGTTGTTTTCAAGTAAGATTAAGCTTGTTCAAGTAAATAACCTTTCTGATAAAAATAGGGGTGGGTTTGGTAGCACGGGAGAGTAGATATGAGTATTGTTTTAATTATATGTTTGTGTGGGATACTGCTTGTTGGTATCATTTGGATGGTTGTTAATTATTGGACACATAGAATTAAAACTAAAGTTTCTTTTAAAAACTCTATTGATAAATCCGCGCTTGTAATAATACCACTTACGAACAATGGTAAAAAGCTGAATTTTGTTGTTGATTCAGGAAGTACATGTAATGTGTTGAATCTCAAAGCTCTTGATGGTCTTGATATCGAACACCTGAATTTTGATGTAAGTAAAATTGAAAGTATTTCTGTCAGTGGAAGGATGGACACACAGAAAGTGATTTCAATGAAACTTGAAAATGAGCAAGAAGTTTTCTTTGAGACATTCTTTGTAATGGATATAACAGATTCTCTTGAATGGAGCAAAGAAGAATATGGTGAAGAAGTTCATGGTATTCTTGGTGTAGATTTCCTTACACATTATGGAAAGGTTCTTGATTTTGACAACTGTATAATTTATTCAAGATAAATAGTATGATTATCAATGGAAAACAGGCTCTTGCCTACGATTTGAAAGTATACAGAAATGCAATAGTTTGCACATTCCTTGACACAGAGTCTGATGATGTTGAAGTCTACGAAGTTTCTGAAAGAATAAACCAGATAAATGATATAGTCGGGATATTTTTATCTCCCGACTATATTTTTGCTGGTTATAACACAATACATTATAGCATACCTGTACTCAATTTCATTATTGACAACTATAGGACAATGCCAGATGATTGGTGGCATATATGTGTTGCTGTATATGATATAAGCAGGATTGTAGCAAAGTCAATAACATCAGAAGATTTTGAAGCATGGAAGCAATATAAACACACAAGACATTTTCTTACTGTTGACCTATGCACACTTATAGCTCCAAAGAAAAGCAGGGTTGGTTTAAGAGAGGTTCAGATAACATCAAACTTTACTTGGGCTGAAGATTTCTACAAGTCTTATGATGAAAGGCTCGAACAAGATGATATTGAAAAGCTTAAAGAGTATAGTCTTCATGATGCAAAAAGTGTAAGATATATCCTCTACAAGCTTGAAGATAAGATTAGATTGAGAGAGCAGGCATCAAAGAGGTATAATATCAACCTGTTGAGCAAGGATGATGTTGGAATGGGGCTTGAAATTCTTAAGAAACTGTATCTTGAAAGAGCTTGTCTTGAATGGTCTGATATAAAAGACAAGAAGTCTCCACAAGATGTTATTGCATTAAAAGATTGTGTTCTACCATTTCTTGAGTTTAAGTCTGGTGTTCTGAATAATCTTCTGAAAGAGATAAAGGAAACAACAGTAAATATAAATGACAAGAAACAATATGAAAAGCACTTCCTACTGAATGATGGTTTCCAGAATGATATGGAAGTATCTTTTGGCGTTGGTGGTCTTCATAGCATAGTTGGCAGGGATGTGGTTGTGCCAAAAGATAATGAAAAGCTTATATATGCTGATGTAAGAAGCATGTATCCATCTTTTATATTGTCTTATGGTGTTGTTCCAAAGCATATAAACAAGACTGCATTCTTGTATGTATTCAAGCAGATATGGGATGAAAGATTGAAAGCCAAGGATTCTGGAGATATTATAACAAGTAAAACACTTAAGAATGTGCTCAATTCTGCAATAGGAAACTATCGAGTATATCAAAGCTGGTTGTATGGACCACTATATGCTATGCAGGTAAATATTTCGTGTCAGCTATTTATTCTAAAACTCGCAGAAATGCTTATAAGTTCTGGATGTAAGCTTGTGCAAATAAATACCGATGGTATAATATTCTTGGTGAATAAAGATTTTGATTATAAACATAAGGTG